>Ga0209343_10002574_pt1 | contig 23275 bp, 21 predicted proteins | sample RifCSPlowO2_02_FD_184026 | JGI IMG/M metagenome (GOLD analysis project Ga0209343, IMG submission 184026) | Groundwater microbial communities from Rifle, Colorado - Rifle CSP2_plank lowO2_0.2 (SPAdes) (version 2) | ecosystem: Environmental > Aquatic > Deep subsurface > Groundwater | place... | reverse complement strand
AGAACAACGGCGTCGACCCCCAGGCGATGATCGATGCCTACGGCGCCGACACCTGCCGCCTGTTTATGATGTTCGCCTCACCGCCGGACATGAGCCTGGAATGGTCGGACTCCGGCGTCGAAGGCGGCAGCCGCTTCCTGCGCCGCGTCTGGCGCTTGGCCCAGAGCCATGTCAGCCAAGGTCTGCCGGCGGTACTCGACACCCAGAGCCTAAGCGACGAGCAGAAGGCCGTGCGCCGCGCCATCCACCTGGCGATCAAGCAAGCCAGCCAGGATATCGGCCAGCACCACAAGTTCAACACCGCCATCGCCCAGGTGATGACCCTGATGAACGTGCTGGAAAAGGCCGCCCAAGGCAACGAACAGGATCGCGCCCTGCTGCAAGAGGGCCTGCAAACCGTGGCCCTGCTGCTGGCCCCTATCACCCCGCATATCAGCCACCAGCTGTGGCTGGAGCTGGGCCATCAGGGCGCGATCATCGATGCCCAATGGCCCCAGGTGGACGAGTCGGCCCTGGTACAAGACAGCCTGTGCCTGGTGATCCAGGTCAACGGCAAGCTGCGCGGGCAGATCGAAGTGCCGGCCGCCGCCAGCCGCGAGGAAGTCGAAGCCAGCGCCCGCGCCAACGAGAACGTGCTGCGCTTTACCGAAGGCCTGAGCATCCGCAAAGTCATAGTGGTGCCGGGTAAGCTGGTCAATATAGTCGCCAACTGATTAACAGGCCGCTTAAAAACTGCTGCGCTAGGCTATGCGGCGTTGAAAATCAGCCTCGGAATGCTCATGTACGGCTTGTACACTCCGCTTCCTCGGCAGATTTTCGCCTTGCCTAGCCGTCGCTCGCTACATTTTTAAACAGCCTGTATGCACGGCGCGACCGCACTGCGGCGCGCCGCAAGACTCGCCAAGGGGATAACAAAGATGATCAAACGGAATCTGATGGTAATGGGCCTGGCCACCCTGCTCAGCGCTTGTGGCTTTCAGCTGCGCGGCACCGGCGACGTGCAGTTCGCGCTCAATGAACTCAACGTCAGCGCCCGCAATGCCCATGGCGAAACCGTCAAGGACGTGCGCGACGTGCTGCAGAACAATGGCGTGCGGGTCTATCCCGGCGCCCCTTACCAGCTGGTGCTGAGCAATGAGCAGGAAAACCGCCGCACGGCCAGCTTCACCAGCGCGGCGCGTACCGCCGAGTACGAACTGACCAGCACGCTCGACTATGAAATCCGCGGCAGCAAAAACCTGCTGCTGCTCAGCGACACAGTGGAAGCCCAGGACTACTACACCCAGGACGGCAACAACCTGATAGGTGGCGACCAGGAGGCGGCCCAGGTGCGCAGCGAGATGCGCCGCGAACTGATCCAGCAGCTGGTACAGCGCCTGCAGCAAGTGACGCCCGGCCAGCTTGAGCAATTGCAGCAAGCCGCCGAAGCCAAGGCCCAAGCCGAAGCCGAGGCCCTGGAAGCCGCTCGCCAGCAGCAGGCCGCGCAGCCGCAGCAGTCGCCCATCCAACTGCCGATTCCCGTGCAGTAAGCCCGCCGGGCCGCGCAAGCGGCCCTGCCTTCCGCCCAGATGAAACTCTGCTATCCATGAAACTCAACGGGGCACAACTCGGCAAACAGCTGCAGGGCAACCTGAGCCCGGTGTATGTCGTCAGTGGCGATGAGCCCCTGCTCTGCCAGGAAGCCTGCGACGCCATCCGCGCCGCCACTCGCCAGCAGGGTTTCAGCGAGCGCCAGGTATTCAACGCCGACGCCAGCTTCGACTGGGGCAACCTGCTGCAGGCCTGCGCCAGCCTGTCGCTGTTCGCCGACAAGCGCCTGCTGGAGCTGCGCCTGCCCAACGGCAAGCCCGGCGACAAGGGCGCGGCGGCGCTGCTCGACTACCTGGCCCGCCCCGCCGAGGACACGGTGCTGCTGATCAGCCTGCCGAAGCTCGATGGCAGCGCGCAGAAGACCAAGTGGGGCAAGGCCCTGATCGAGGGGCCACAAACTCAGTTCCTGCAGATCTGGCCGGTCGACGCCGCGCAATTGCCGCAATGGATTCGCCAGCGCCTGGCCCAGGCCGGCCTGAGCGCCAGCGCCGAGGCGGTGGAGATGATCGCCGTGCGCGTCGAGGGCAATCTGTTGGCCGCCGCCCAGGAAATCGAGAAGCTCAAACTGCTCGCAGAAGGCACGCAGATCGATGTCGCGACCGTGCATGCCGCGGTGGCCGACAGCGCGCGTTTCGACGTGTTCGGCCTGATCGACGCGGCGCTCAATGGCGAAGCCGCCCACGCCCTGCGCATACTCGAGGGGCTGCGTGGCGAAGGCGTGGAGGCGCCGGTCATTCTCTGGGCCCTGGCCCGGGAGATCCGCCTGCTGGCGAGCATAGCCCAGCAAGTCAGCCAGGGCATGCCGCAGGACAAGGCCTTCGGCGCGGCCCGCCCGCCGGTCTGGGACAAGCGCCGCCCGCTGGTCAGCAAAGCCCTGCAGCGGCTTTCCGCGCCGCGCTGGGCCGCCCTGCTGCAGGACGCCCAACATATCGATGCACAGATCAAAGGCCAGGCCGCCGGCGACCCCTGGAGCGGCCTGAGCCTGCTGACCCTGACCCTCTGCGGCCAACGCCTGGGCCTGGCCAGCGGCCGCGCCGGCTAGCAGGCCGACCTGGCTGGACATCGCTGCGGCGGCGGAGCATGCTTTGCCCGCCCGCAGCCCGCGGGTAGTCGCTAGAGGCAAAGCCATGACGAAGAAAACCCAGCACGGCCCGAATAAGGCCAAATCCCTGATCGCCCAGCCACTGTTTCGCTGCCGACAGGAAAAACCCGGTAAGGGCAAAGGCAGTTACCGCCGCGAAGCCTCCCAGCAAAACTGGGAGGTTTCTTGCTTTCTGGCTGCCTGAAAACCCGCCACAACCCGCCTAGCGCCCCAATCGTGCTAAGGTAGCGGCCTGCAAAATGTGCCGAGACCACCATGCCTTACCTGCTTCTTCGTGGCCTGCTCCACACCGCCACAGCCTGCATCCTCCTGCTGCTGACCGCTTGCGCCGAAGCCCCCGCGCAATCCCTGGCGAGCGCTCCTACAGTCGCACCTGCCGCACCAATCGCACCAGCCACCAGCCCGGCAGTCGTTGCAGTCGCCAGCCCGCTGCTGAGCTTCGAGGAATGGCGCAGCCTGCTGCGCAGCGACGCCATAGCCGCGGGCATCGATGCCGAGCTGTTCGACCGCGCCTTCGCCGGCATCACCCTTAACCCCAAGGTGATAGCCGCCGATAGCAGCCAACCGGAGTTCACCCGCCCGATATGGGACTATATCGATGGCGCGCTTTCCGTGACCCGCGTGGCCCAGGGGCGCTTGCTCAAAGCCCAGCACCGGCCAACGCTCAAAGCCATTCGCAGCACCTATGCCGTCGACCACGAAGTCCTGATCGCCATCTGGGGCCTGGAAAGCAACTTCGGCAGCAATATCGGCGAGCACAGCGTGATCCGTTCGCTGGCCACCCTGGCCTACGACGGCCGCCGCCAGGCGTTCTGGCGCAGCCAGCTGCTGGCGGCGCTGCAGATACTGCAGGCGGGCGATAGCCCCGTACAGGGCCTGATCGGCTCCTGGGCCGGGGCCATGGGCCAGACCCAATTTATGCCGACCACCTTCAACCAGCACGCGGTGGACTTCGATGGCGACGGCCGCCGTGACCTGTGGCACTCCGCCCCCGACGCCCTGGCCTCCGCCGCCCACTACCTGCAGGCCTCGGGCTGGGAAAATGGCCAGCCCTGGGGATTCGAAGTAAGCCTGCCGCAGAGCTTCGATTACGCCCTGGCCGACCCGGACATTCGCCGCAGCCTGGCGCAATGGCGCGCCCTGGGGGTCAATTCGCTGGCCACCGTTGATGCTCATGAACAAAGCCAAGCCACCCTGTTTCTGCCCGCGGGTCATCGCGGCCCGGCCTTTCTGTTGCTGAATAACTTCCGCAGCATTCTCAAATACAACAACTCCACCGCCTACGCCCTGGCCATCGGCCTGCTCTCCGACGCCCTGGACGGCAACCCCGGCGTGCAGGCCGCTTGGCCGCGCGAGGATCGCCAACTGGGTCGCAGCGAGCGTATCGAGCTGCAAGAACTGCTGACCAGCAAAGGCTACCAGCCGGGTCCGGCCGACGGCATTATCGGCGCCAATACGCGCAAGGCCGTGCGCGCCTTCCAGCAGAGCCTGGGCCTGCCGGCCGACGGCTATCCCAGCCCTGAGCTGCTGCAGCGGCTTAGATAACCGAGAGAGGCAGCCTGGCCTGGACCGCACGGCGCTCGACGGACTGAACAGTCAGCTTCTGTGATAGACTGCGCGGCGGCCACAAGCCGCCTCGTCCACGGAGCCCAGATTGCCGATGTCCGATACCTCCCCGCCCAAAGCCGTTGCCAGCGGCGAAAAATTCCGCACCTCTCAAGGCATCACCGCGATCAAGGACGGACAGAAGCGCCGCGCCTCGAGCGAACCCCAGGTGTTCGAACCCAAGCCCAAGTGGCTGCGGGTCAAGGCGCCCGGTGGCAGCCGCTTCGAGGCGGTCAAGCGTAATGTCAGCGAACACCGCCTGAGCACCGTGTGCCAGGAATCCCACTGCCCGAACATGGGCGAATGCTGGTCCAACGGCACCGCCACCATCATGCTGATGGGCTCGGTATGCACCCGCGCCTGCCGCTTCTGCGCCGTGGATACCGGCAACCCCAACGGCTGGCTGGATCTTGAGGAGCCGCAGAACACCGCCAAGTCGGTGGAGCTGATGGCGCTGCGCTATATCGTGCTGACCTCGGTGGACCGCGACGATCTGGACGACGGCGGCGCCGCGCATTACGCCGCCTGTGTGCGCGCCATCAAGGAACGCACCCCGCAGGTGGTGGTGGAGGCCCTGACTCCGGACTTCGACGGCGACCTGCTGGCCATCGAGCGCGTGGTGGACTCCGGCCTGGAGGTCTTCGCGCAGAACGTCGAGACGGTCAAGCGCCTGACCCATGAGGTACGCGACCCCCGCGCCGGCTACGAGAAGACCCTGCGCGTGCTGGAGCACGCCAAGCGCCATTGCCCGGACGTGCTGACCAAGACCAGCCTGATGCTGGGCCTGGGCGAGAGCGACGAGGAAGTCCTGCAGACCATGGATGACCTGCGCGCCATCGGCGTGGACATCCTCACCCTCGGCCAGTACCTGCAGCCGACGCGCAACCACCTGGCGGTCAAGCGCTGGGTCAGCCCGGAAGAGTTCAATCGTTTCCGCGATATCGGCCTGGATAAGGGCTTTATGGAAGTCGCCGCCGGTCCGCTGGTACGTTCCAGCTACAGAGCCGACCGGGTGTTCGAGAAGAACAACCTGGGCCTGGCCGCCCCTGTGCCAGTGCCGGGCCAGCCGGTCGATGCCAGCCTGATTCCGGCGCTCAATCTGAACTAAGCCGGGTTACGGACCGTAGGGTGCGCCGTGCGCACCGGAAAGATCCGTGCCGCAGCCTTATTGGTGCGCACGGCGCACCCTACTCGTAGCCCAGGCGCCGGCGCAGCGCCTGCTCCAGGCGCTGTTCCACCTCGTCGAGCGCCGGCGGCGTCTGCAGCAGATCCCTGAGCTGCACCATCTTCAGCCCGGCATAGCCACAAGGGTTGATGCGCAGGAAGGGCGCCATGTCCATGTCCACATTGAACGCCAGACCGTGGAACGAGCAGCCGCGGCTGACCCGCAGCCCCAGCGAGGCGATCTTCTCGCCCTTGACGTAGACGCCGGGGGCATCGGCCTTGGGCGCGGCCTCGATGCCGTAGCCGGCCAGCACCTCGACCAGACTCTGCTCCATGGCGCTGACCAGCTCGCGCACGCCCAGATCCAGACGGCGCAGATCCAGCATCAGGTAGGCCACCAGCTGGCCCGGGCCGTGGTAGGTGACCTGGCCGCCACGCTCGACCTGGATCACCGGGATATCCCCCGGTGCCAGCAGGTGCTCGGCCTTGCCGGCCTGGCCCTGGGTGAACACCGGGGGATGCTGCAGCAGCCAGATTTCGTCAGGCGCATGCTCGTCGCGTTCGGCGGTCAGGCGGCGCATCGCCTCCAGGGTCGGCAGGTAGTCCACCAGGCCGAGATGACGTACCACGAGCTCCGGCACTAGAGCACCATGTGCACGATACCGGTAGCGCGCAAGGCGCTATTGATATCGCGTAGCTGCTCTTCACCGGTGGCCTCGATGTGCAGCTGCACAGTGGTGTACTTGCCATTACTGCTCTGGCGTTCGGCCAGAGTATTGAGATCGACCTTGGCATATTTGCTGAGTATCTCGATCACAGTGTCCTTGTAATGGGCACCGCTATCGCCGACCACCTTGATCGGGTAGTCGGCGCAGGGGAATTCGATTTTCGGGGCTTGAATATCAGTCATGGCTTCGTTGGGCTTTTGACCCTTTCCAAAACAGAACGCCCCGGTTAGGGGGCGCCCAGGCAAATTATCAGTTGAACAATCCGTAGAAGAACAAGCTGATGCTATCCCACAGCCGGCGGAAGAAACTACCTTCTTCGACCGCTTCCAGGGCGATCAGGTCGGCGCTGTGCACCACCTCCTCACCCAGTTTGACCTCGACCTTGCCGATCACGTCGCCCTGGGCGATAGGCGCGATAAGCTGCGGGTTGAGGGTCATGCCGGCCTGCAGTTTATCCAACTGGCCCTTCGGCAACGTCAGGCTCAGGTCTTCCGCCAGGCCCGCCTTGAGCTGACGAACGGCACCCTTCCACACCTGCGCCTGGGTCAACTCCTGGCCCTTCTTATAGAAGGTGCGGTTCTCGAAGAAGCGGAAACCGTAGGTCAGCAGCTTCTGGGTTTCGGCGGCGCGGGCCGACTCGCTGTCGGTACCGAACACCGCGGTGATCATCCGGGCGCCTTCACGCACGGCGGAGGCCACCAGGCAGAAACCGGCTTCCTGGGTGTGACCGGTTTTCAGGCCGTCGACCGTCTTGTCGCGCCACAGCAGCAGGTTGCGGTTGCCCTGCTTGATGTTGTTCCAGAAGAACTCCTTCTGCGAGTAGATCGCGTAGTGCTGCGCGTCCTCGTTGATGATGGCACGGGCCAGGATCGCCATGTCGCGGGCACTGGAGTAGTGCTCCGGATGCGGCAGACCGGTGGCGTTCATAAAGTGGCTGTTGCTCATGCCCAGCTGCTCGGCGGTCTCGTTCATCAGGTCGGCGAAGGCGTCCTCGCTGCCGGCGATGTACTCGGCCAGGGCGATGCTGGCGTCGTTGCCGGACTGGATGATGATGCCGTGCAGCAGGTCGTCCACCGTAGCCTGGCTGTTCAGCGGCAGGAACATGGTGGAACCACCGGACGCCGCACCACCGGTACGCCAGGCGTGCTCGCTGACGCTGACCAGGTCCTGCTCGCCGATCTTGCCCTTGCGGATTTCCAGGGTGGCGATATAGGCGGTCATCAGCTTGGTCAGGCTGGCTGGCGGCAGACGCTGGTCGCTGTTGTTTTCCACCAGCACCTTGCCGCTGGCGCCATCCAGCAAGACATAGGACTTGGCGGCCAGTTGCGGTGGTGCCGGAATCGCTGGCTGATCGGCCCAGGCTGCTGGAGCGCTGATGAGGAAAAGTGACATGCAAACGCGTTGCGCAAAGCTGGTGATATTCATCCGTCTCTCTAGATGGCTAATGGTCGAACAGGCCCCAACGGGCAAATTTTCCCGGCGGCAAGGCGCCGGCGGTAAGTGAGTGGTTAGTCCCGCGATGGGCTTATAAGTGCCCCGCTACTCGCCCCGCACCAGGGTCGGCTGGCCGAGATTGGCCAAACGCACGCTGTCTTGCAGCTGCTCAGCCTCGCTCTGACTGCTCACCGGCCCCAGGCGCACGCGGTGCAGAATCTGCTGGTTGCGCGCCACTGAGCTGATGAACACCGGCGCAGCCACCGTCTCGCTCAACTTGGCCCTGAGTAGCTCCGCAGCGTCCGGATTGGCGAAGGCGGCCACTTGGAGATACAGGCCAGAGGCTGCGACTGAAGCGTTTTTTTTTGCGTCGATCTGCACGGGGAGCACCGCGGCGGCATGCTGTTGCACGGGCGGCGAATACTGCTCGATGGGCTGCGCCACAGGTTGCGCGAGCGTCTTGACCTGGGCCACGGGCTGCGGCGCGGCCAATACCAATGGCACCGGCCGGCCCTGCTGGGCCCACCATTCATGGGGATCGATGCCCTCGACCTTGACCCGCGCCGTGCCGCTTTCGGCATAGCCGAGCTTCTTCGCCGCGGCGAAGGACAGGTCGATGATGCGGTCGGAATAGAAGGGCCCGCGGTCGTTGACCCGCAGTATCGCGCTCTTGCCGTTGTCCAGGTTGGTTACCCGCACGTAGCTGGGCAGCGGCAGGGTCTTGTGTGCGGCGGTCATGCCATAGAGGTCATAGGTTTCGCCGTTGGCCGTGGCCTGGCCATGGAACTTGGTGCCATACCAGGAGGCCGGGCCTATCGCCTGGTAGCGCCGCGCATCGGGAATCGGGTAGTACTGCTTACCCAGCACCGAATAGGGCCTGGCCTTGAGCGGACCGTAATGCGGCATGGGCACGGCATCGGGAATCTTCGACACATCCACGTCCCACCAGGGCGCGCCATCCCGATGCGGCGGGCTGTATTGCCCCGGCCCGGAAATCGCGCTGCCCGGCTGCAGCGGGGCCACCGGCTGCGGCGCACGGCTGGCCGAGCAGCTGGCCAGGATCAGCGCCAGGCCAGCCAAGCCCGCCAGCTTGCCCATCGATTTAAAAGAAGCGTTCGACATCAATTATTACTCCGCGCTTCAAGCAGGTACTCGGCCAGCTGATTCACCGCCATGGCATACATCACACTGCGATTGTAGCGGGTGATGACGAAGAAGTTCGGCAAGCCCATCCAGTACTCGTCACCGTCCGCGCCCTCCAGGCGGAAGGCGGTCACCGGCAAGTCCGCGCTGAGCGCAACCGCGCTCGACCAGCCCAGGGCTCGCAGCTCGCCGACATTCTTCACAGGATCGAGGCCGACGCTCAGGCCTTGCTCGGCCTGCTCGCCGCGGACGCTGGCGGCGCTGGCGACCAGCTGCCCCGGCTGCCAGCCGTGGCGCTTGAAGTAGCTGGCGACACTGCCTATGGCATCCACCGGGTTGTTCCAGATATTGATACGGCCATCGCCGTCGAAGTCCACCGCGTAGGCGCGGAAGCTGCTCGGCATAAACTGCGGCAGACCCATGGCCCCGGCGTAGGAGCCGGTGAGGGTCAGCGGATCGACCTGCTCCTCCCGGGCCAGCATCAGGAACTCGCGCAGCTCCTTGCGAAAGAAGGGTGCGCGCGGCGGGTAATCGAAGGCCAGGGTCGAGAGCGCGTCCAGCACCCGGTAACCGCCGGTGTTGCCGCCGTAGAAGGTCTCCACGCCGATGATCGCCACTATCACCTGGGCCGGCACCCCGTACTCGGCCTCGGCGCGGGCCAGGGTCGCGGCATGCTGCTGCCAGAACGCCACACCGCGGCTGATGCGCGCGTCGGTGATAAAGATCGGCCGGTAGTCCTTCCAGGGTTTGACCTTCTCCGCCGGGCGTGAGATGGCATCGAGTATCGCCTGCTTGCGCTCGACCTCGGCGAACCAGTCGATCAACTGCTCGCCGGCGAAGCCGTAATCGCGGGTCATTTCGGCGACGAACTCGGCCACCAGCGGCGACTGCTGATAATCCCCGGCGAGCGCGGGCTCCATGGCCAGTGCCCCAGCCAGGAAAGCACTGCGGACCAGCCAAGCGCGCATCTTTTGCATTGAATTCATAATCCCAATCAAGCCTGTGTCATCCACTTACGGTGGGTGTGGACCGACATCAAAATCCCAAATCCTGCCAGCAAGGTGATCAGCGAAGTGCCGCCATAGCTGATAAAGGGCAGCGGCACGCCCACCACCGGCAGCAGGCCGCTGACCATACCGATATTGACGAAGACATAAACGAAGAAGGTCATGGTCAGCGCGCCGGCGAGCAGCTTACCGAACAGCGTCTGCGCTTGCACGGTAATCACCAGGCCGCGGGCGATTAACAGCAGGTACACCAGCAGCAACAAACACACCCCGACCAGGCCGAACTCCTCGGCCAGCACGGCGATGATAAAGTCCGTGTGGCTTTCCGGCAAAAAGTCCAGGTGCGACTGGGTGCCGAGCAGCCAGCCCTTACCCCAGACGCCCCCCGAACCGATGGCCGCCTTCGACTGAATGATGTTCCAGCCACTGCCCAGCGGGTCGCTTTCCGGGTTGAGGAAGGTCAGCACCCGCTGCTTCTGGTAGTCGCGCAACACGAAGAACCACATGCCGATGGCGATAGGCACCACGGCCGCCACCGCGCTGAGAATCCAGCGCCACTGCAGGCCGGCGATAAACAGCACGAAAAACCCGGAGGTGATGATCAACAGCGAGGTGCCCAGGTCCGGCTGCAGCAGGATCAAGGCGAAGGGCACGACGATCAGCCCCAGGCTGACCACTATATGCTTGAAGCGTGGCGGCAGCGTGCGCTTGGCCAGGTACCAGGCGATGGTGGCCGGCATGATGATCTTCATAAATTCCGAGGGCTGGAAGCGGATCACCCCGGGAATATTGATCCAGCGCGTAGCGCCCATGGCGTTGTGCCCCATGACGTCCACCGCCACCAGCAAGCCCACGCCGACCACATAGGCCAAGGGCACCCAGCGCGCCATGAAGCGCGGCTCGAACTGGGCGACGATAAACATGCCGACCAGGCCGATGCCGAAGGAGCTGGCCTGCTTGAGCAGCAGGTCGAGGTTCTTGCCGCTGGCCGAATACAGGATAAACAGGCTGCCGCTCGCCAGGACCAGCAGCAACAGCAGCAGCACGCCGTCGACATGCAGGCGCTGCAGCAGGGTGGCGCGGCGGCGCAGCAGGTCCTCGTTGGACAGGCTGCGGTCGAAATTACTGTGCATTGCGCGGCACCTCGGCAGCCATGGGCGGGGCAAACTCGGCTTTCAGCTGGCCCTGCTCGTCCAGCAGCCAGGCGTCCATCACCTGCTTGACCACCGGGGCGGCAACCCCGGAGCCGGACTCGCCATTCTCGACCATCACCGAAACTGCGATCTGCGGGTTGTCGGCCGGGGCGAAGGCGACGAACAGGGCATGGTCGCGATGCCGCTCGGCCACCTTGCTGCGGTCGTATTTTTCCCCTTGCTTGATCGCCACCACCTGCGCCGTACCGCTCTTGCCGGCGATCCGGTACAGCGCGCTGTCACCGACCTTGCGCGCGGTGCCGCGCGGGCCGTGCATCACCATCTCCATGCCATGCCGACCGTTGTCCCAGAAGGACGGATCACGCAGGGCTATATCGGGCAGCGGAGCGCTATCGACCGGCGGCGCACCCTGGATGCTCTTGGCCAGGTGCGGGCGAATCCACTTGCCGCGGGTGGCCATCAGCGTCACCGCCTGGGCCAGTTGCAGCGGCGTGGTCTGCATATAGCCCTGGCCGATGCCGAGGATCAGGGTCTCCCCCGGATACCAGGCCTGGCGGTAGCGCGCCCGCTTCCACTCGCGGGACGGCATCAGCCCGTTGGTTTCCTCGAACATGTCCAGGGACACCCGCTGGCCGAGGCCGAAGCGCGTCATATAGTCATGCATGCGGTCGATGCCCATCTTGTGCGCCAGCTCGTAAAAGTAGGTGTCATTGGAACGCATGATCGCGTAGTCCATGTTCACCGAGCCGTCACCCGTGCGATTCCAGTTGCGATATTTGTGGCTGTGGCCGGGTAACTGGTAGAAGCCCGGATCGAACACCCGGGTCTGCGGCGTCACCACCCCGGCATCCAGACCGGCCACCGCCATCATCGGCTTGATGGTCGAGCCGGGCGGATACAGGCCGCGCAGCACGCGGTTGTACAGCGGCCGGTCGATGGAATCACGCAAATCGGCATAGGCCTTGAAGCCGATGCCGGTGACGAAAGGATTGGGGTCGAAGCTCGGCTGACTGACCATGGCCAGCACTTCGCCGGTCTGCGGCTGGATCGCCACTATGGCACCGCGCCGGCCGGCCAGGGCTTGTTCCGCCGCCTGCTGCAGGCGCACATCCAGGCTCAGCACCACATCCTTGCCCGGCAGCGGATCGGTGCGTTTGAGCACCCGCAACACCCGGCCGCGGGCATTGGTCTCGACCTCTTCGTAGCCCACCTCGCCATGCAACTCGTTCTCGTAGAAGCGCTCGATGCCGGTCTTGCCGATATGGTGAGTACCGCTGTAGTCGACCGGATCGAGCGTCTTCAACTCCTTCTCATTGATCCGCCCGACATAGCCCACCGAGTGGGCGAAATGTTCGCCATGGGGGTAGTAGCGCACTAACTGGGCCACCACCTCGACACCGGGCAGGCGGAACTGGTTGATCGCGATGCGGGCGATCTGCTCCTCGCTCAGTTCGAACAGCACCGGCACCGGTTCGAAGGGCCGCCGCCCCTGACGCACGCGCTTTTCAAACAGGGCGCGCTCATCCGGCCCCAGCCCCAACACCTCGACCACCACGTCCAGCACCTGCGCCCAATCGCCGGCGCGCTCGCGGGTCAGGGTCAGGCTGAAGCTCGGCCGGTTGTCGGCGATGATCACCCCGTTGCGGTCGAAGATCAGCCCGCGGGTCGGCGGAATCGGCTGCACGTGGATGCGGTTGTTCTCCGCCAGGGTGGTGTGGTGTTCAAACTGCACCACCTGCAGGTAGTACAGGCGCGCGATCAGCACTAGGGTCAGCAGCAGCACGGCCACGACGCCGACGACCGTGCGCTGACGAATCAGGCGGCCATCTTTCTCATGGTCTTTCAGGCGAATGGGCTGCGGCATCGGTGACTGCTGGCTATCTGTGGAAAATCATGGGTGGGAAATCATTTGTGGTAAGGGTGACCGGACAAGAGGGTCCAGGCACGATAAATCTGTTCGCCGATCAGAATCCGCACCAACGGGTGCGGCAGGGTCAAGGGCGACAACGACCAACGCTGTTCGCTGCGCGCCTGCACCTCGGGCGCCAGCCCTTCCGGGCCGCCGACCATCAGGTTGACGGTGCGCGCATCCAGGCGCCATTTGTCCAGTTCGACCGCCAACTGCTCGGTGCTCCAGGGCCGCCCTTCGACTTCCAGGGTGACTATGCGTTCCCCGGGCGCGACCTTGGCCAGCATGGCCTCGCCTTCCTGGCGGATCATCCGCGCCACATCGGCATTCTTGCCGCGGGTGGTCAGGGGGATTTCCACCAGATCCAGGGCCAGCTCGGACGGCATGCGTTTGGCGTATTCCTGCCAACCCTCCTCCACCCAGCGCGGCATCCGCGAACCCACGGCGATCAGTTTGATACGCACAGACAAGCGACCTTATTGCTGATCCGCACCGGACTCTGGAGCGTGCAGCGCACGGCTCTGCTCGGCGCCCTGCCACAACCGCTCCAGGTCATAGAACTGGCGGGCGGTCGGCAGCATAACGTGCACCACTATGTCGCCGAGGTCGAGCAGGGCCCATTCGCCGCTGTCCAGGCCTTCGCTGCCCAGGGGGCGCACGCCTTTCTCCTTGACCTTCTCCAGCACGTTGTCGACCAGCGACTTGACGTGACGGCTGGAGGTGCCGCTGGCGATCACCATAAAATCGGTGATGCTGGTCTTGCCGCGCACATCGATGGTGGTGATGTCCTGCGCCTTGATGTCTTCCAGAGCGGCGATGGCCAGCTTGACCAGATCTTCGCTAAGCATTTTTTTTGCGTTTGTCATGTCTGTCTTCGTCATAAGTAAGTCGTTTGCCTCGTGTTCAATTCGCGCCACGGTAGAGTCCGTGGGCATGGATATAAGCCAGTACCGCGTCGGGCACCAGAAAGCGCACCGATTGGCCATTCGCCAGCAAGGCGCGGATCTGGCTGGCGGACACCGCCAGCGGCGTCTGCCAGATAAAGGAAATCTGCCCGCCGGGCCCCTTCAGGCTCAGCGGGTCGCTGATGCTGCGCGCCGCCAGCAGATTCTGCAGGGCCTGCGGCGCATCGCAGTCGGCATCCGGCCGTTGCAACACCAGGATATGGCAGTGCTGCAACAGCTCCTGCCAGCGGTGCCAACTGGGCAGCCCGCAAAAGGCATCCCAGCCCAGCAGTAAAAACAACTGATCGTCCACCGCCAGTTCGGCGCGCAACGACTCCAGGGTGTCGATGCTGTAGGACGGCTTGTCGCGCTTGAGCTCGCGATCATCCACCCGCAATAACGCCATCCCGGCGACCGCCTGCTCGACCATGGCCAGGCGATCCGCCGCGCGCACCTGCGGCTCGCCGCGGTGCGGCGGCCGCGCGCTGGGGATCAGACGCAGCTCGTCGAGCCCCAGCATTTCGGCGACTTCCACTGCACTGCGCAGATGGCCGATATGCACCGGGTCGAAGGTGCCGCCGAGGATGCCGATACGCTTAGCCATTCTGCCCGCGCAGTTGACCGTCACCTATCACCACATACTTCTCGCAGGTCAGGCCTTCCAGACCCACCGGGCCGCGGGCGTGCAGCTTGTCGGTGGAAATGCCGATCTCCGCGCCCAGGCCGTACTCGAAACCATCGGCGAAGCAGGTCGGGGTATTCAGCATCACCGAACTGGAGTCGACCTCGGCGAGGAAACGCCGGGCCTGGCCCTGATGCTCGGTGACTATCGAATCGGTGTGGTGCGAGCCGTAGTGATTGATATGTTCGATCGCCTGCTCCAGGCCATCGACCACGCGAATCGACAGAATCGCCGCCAGGTATTCGGTGTGCCAATCCTCTTCGCTGGCAGGCTTGGCCTCGATCAAGGCGCAGGTGCGGGCGCAACCGCGCAACTCGACGCCCTTGGCGCGCAGCTGTTCGGCCATGGCCGGCAGGAACGCCGCCGCCACCGCCTGATCCACCAGCAGGGTTTCCATCGCGCCGCAGATGCCGTAGCGGTAGGTCTTGGCGTTGAAGGCGATGGCCTGGGCCTTGGCCAGATCGGCATGGGCATCGACATAGACGTGGCAGATGCCGTCCAGGTGCTTGATCACCGGCACCCGCGCATCCTTGCTGATGCGCTCGATCAGGCCCTTGCCGCCGCGCGGCACTATGACGTCGACGAACTCCGGCATGCTGATCAGCGCGCCGACGGCGGCGCGGTCGGTGGTTTCCACCACCTGCACGGCGGCGGCCGGCAGCCCGGCTTCGGCCAGGCCGCGCTGGATGCAGAGGGCGATGGCGCGGTTGGAATGAATCGCCTCCGAGCCGCCACGCAGTATGGTGGCGTTGCCGGACTTCAGGCACAGGCTGGCGGCGTCTATGGTCACGTTGGGCCGCGACTCGTAGATGATGCCGATCACGCCCAGGGGCACGCGCATCTTGCCGACCTGAATTCCAGACGGACGGTAGCTCATGTCGCGGATCGCGCCGACCGGATCGGGCAGGCCCGCGACCTGGCGCAGGCCCTCGATCATGCCGTCGATGCGCGCCGGGGTCAGGGCCAGGCGGTCCAGCAGGGCCGCTTCCAGACCGCTCGCCCGACCCGCTTCCAGGTCCAGCTCATTGGCGGCGCTCAGTTCGCTGCGAGCGGCGTCCAGCGCGGCCGCGGCGGCTTGCAGGGCACGGTTCTTCTGGGCGGTACTGGCCCCGGCCAGCACGCGCGAAGCCTGGCGGGCGGCCTGCCCCAGGCGGGTCATATAGTCGAGCACGGACTCAGTCATGGTCTTGGCGGGTCTGGCGGTTGGAAAAAGTCGCTGAGTATAACGGTCGCGCCGCCTCACGCCCAGCGGTGCTGGGTGGACGGTAAACAAGGCGTTCGCCGCAGGCGCCGGTAACGCGGCCAGACCAGGGCCTGCGGGAGGCGCCACGAAACGGTGACAGCTGCGCCCCACGGCCGCCCGAAGGTTAGGTAAACAAAAACGCCGCAAATGTTTACCTTGCAGCCTGAAACAAGAACAGGCGGCCCACCGCCGGGTAGGTGACCATGAGATACCGTACCGATTACAGCGCCGCACTGCTCAACGAGGCCCCCGAGGTGCTGCAGCTCGGCAACTGGCGCCTGCATTACCAGGCCTACGCCAGGCGCAGCAACGATCCGCGCGCCCCGGTGCTGCTGCTCGGCGGCGCCTTCCAGAGCTTTCGCTCGTTCGCCGGCGAGGTCGACGAACTGCTCGGCGAACACCCGGTGATACTGCTGGACCTGCCCAGCCAGGGCGGCAATCTGCAACTGGCGCCGGAGCTGGGGCTGGAGCAGCTGGCCGACCTGATCGCCGCCTTCGCCGAGGAGCTGCGCCTGCCCGCGCTGCTGCCGATCGGCCTGTCCTATGGTTCGGCCCTGGCCGCGCTGTTCGCCGCCCGCCATCCGCGGCGCTGCGCGCGCCTGCTGCTGGCCGGCATCACCGCCTTCGGCCGACCCGGCGCGCGCCTGCTGCTGCAGGAAGGCCTGGCGCTGCTGGCGGAGGGTCGCACCGAAGCCTTTGCCCACGGCGCCCTGACCGGCCTACTGAATCCCTTGCGCCTGCAGCAGACCGGGGTATCCCCGGTATTTCGCAAGGCCTTGCTGCGGCAGATCCAGCGCCTGTCGCCCGGCGAGGTGGAGCGCTACCGGCAGAACAGCCAGCGCCTGCTGGATTTTCAGGGCTTCAGCCGCCACCCCGCCTGCCCGACCCTGGTGCTGGCCGGCGAACACGATCACTTCACTCAACCCTGGGAGCACGCGCAGTTCGCCGCGGCCTGCGCCAACGCCAGCTGCGCGCTGATCCACGACGCCGATCACCTGGCCCAATTCGAACGGCGCGAGGCCTGCGCCGGGCTGTACAACCCCTTCCTGCGCGGCGCGGCGCTGCCGCCACGTCACCCGGGCAGCAGCCTGCTGGGCCACGGCCAACTGCTGCAGCTGGACAAACGCCACGAACCGCGCCTGGCCCCCAGCCAGCGCCAGGCGCGCCTGCGCCATAGGGATGGCGGCGAATGGGCGGTGGAAGTCCGCGAGCTGGGCTTTTTCGGTGGGTTGTTAGCGGCCGATCTGCCGCAGAGCAAACCCGCGCGCGGCTGGCAACTGCTGTGCAAGGACCTGCCGCCGCAACCCCTGCTGCCGCTGCGGCATGACGCCGACGGCCTGGCCTTTGTCTTCCCGCACAGCGACCAGCTGGCCAGCCAGGCCCTGGCCCTGCAGTTCCAGCAGCCTGAGCTGCCCACGGCCGCCTGCGCCTAAGGTGCGCCGAGCGGCATGCAAGCCGACCCACCTCGCCTGCGCCGCGTAACGATAAGGCTTGTGTAGGCTTAGCGGCGGACCGGGCGCTTCTGCAGTTTGCGCTGCAGGGTACGCCGGTGCATGCCCAGGGCGCGGGCGGTGGCGGAGATATTGCCTTCGTGCTCGGTGAGCACGCGCTGGATATGTTCCCACTGCAGGCGGTCCACCGACATGGGGTTTTCCGGCACCAAGGTGTCCAGGTCGGCGTGCTGGGTCAGCAGCGCGGCCAGCACGTCGTCGGCATCCGCCGGTTTGCACAGGTAGTTGCAGGCGCCGCGTTTGATCGCCTCCACCGCGGTGGCGATGCTGGAATAGCCGGTGAGTATCACCACGCGCATCTCGGCATCCAGCTCCAGCAGCTTGGGCAGCAGCACCAGGCCAGAGTCGCCTTCCATCTTCAGGTCCAGCACGGCGTAGTCCGGCATATCCTGCTCGGCCAGGGCCAGGCCTTCTTCGGCTGAGCCGGCGGTGGACACGCGCAAGCCGCGGCGGCTCATGGCCCGCGCCATGACGCGGGTGAAGGTGGGGTCATCGTCCACCAGCAGCAGATGGGGTTGTTCTTCACCTTCGAACAGGGCTTCGTCACTCATACTCAATGCCTCCTCAGGCCCGGCCATAGGCACGCGGCAACTTCAGTTCGGTGAGGGTGCCGCCCTCTTCATGGTTATACAGTTTAACCGTGCCGCCGGCACGGGTGACGCTGGCCTGACTGAGAAACAGGCCCAGACCGAAGCCCTTGCCCTTGGTGGTGAAAAACGGCCGGCCGATCTGTTCGGCAATTGCCAGGGGCACGCCGGCGCCGAAGTCGCGAATGCTCAGGCGCAGCCACTGGTGATCCCAGTCCAGGCTGATATCCAGGTTGTCCGGGCAGGCATCGGCGGCGTTGTTCAGCAGGTTGAGCAGGGCCTGGGTCAGATCGGCCGGCGGCATCATGCGTGGCGGCGTGCCACGGCCCAGGCACTGATAGCGGTAGCTGGCCTCCGGGCGCATCAGGTGCCAACGATTGAGAGCCCCTTCCAGCCATTCCCCCGCGGACAGTTCGATCACCGCCTGGCGCCGGTCCGCCTCGGCGGCGCGCACCAGGTGCTGCAGGGTTTCCTTGCACAGCTTGACCTGCTCCTGCAGCACCGCCAGGTCTTCCTGCAGGCTCGGGTCCTGATATTCGCGGCGCAGCTCCTTGATCAGCACGCTCATGGTCGCCAAGGGCGTGCCCAACTCGTGGGCGGCGCCGGCAGCCTGGGTCGCCACGGCCAGCAGCTGCTGATCGCGCAGGCCTTCCTCGCGGCGCTCGGCGCGCAGTTCTTCCTGGTGGCGCAGCTCCTCGGCCATCTTGGCGACGAAGAAGGTGATCAGCCCGGCCGCCAGGGCGAAGCTCAGCCACATGCCATAGATCAGCAGGCTTTCCCGCGGCGCGGCCGGTAAATCCAGCGGATGCGACCACACCAACAGGAAGGTGTAACCGCCCAGCGCCAGGCCGGACAGGGTGATGGTGTAGAGCCAGGGCAGGGTCGCCGCGGCGATGGTCAGCGGCACCAGGTAATAGGAGACGAAGGGGTTGGTCGAGCCGCCCGAGTAATACAGCAACAGGCTGTGGATGATCAGGTCGCAGCCCAGTTGCACCGCGTATTCCTGCTCGGTCACCGGCCAGGGGCCACGCAGGCGCGCGGCGGTCAGCAGGCACAGCACCAGCGACACGCCCAGGGTCAGGCTCAGCGCCTGCCAGGGCAGCGGCAGCGCCCCCGACTTGTAGGCCAGCCCCACCGAACCGGCCTGGGCGGCCAACACCAGAATGCGGATCAGGGTCAGGCGCCAGAGGTTCTGCCGGCTGGCCGATAGCAACTGCACGGGTGCGAGCATGGCTTCTCCAAAATGCTCCAGGGTGCTCATTCAGTGAGCCGCAGGAGTATAACCAAGCACCTGCCCGACCAGCTGCGGCAACGCGCCGCAGCTGGCCATAAGCCAAAACAAGGAACCCGATTTAACCCGACCAGTCAGACTGCTCCGTCTACCCTCTGGAAAGCCGCGCATATCCCCATGCGCCCATCACTCATAAGGAATCGCCATGCTGCCCTTGTCCCGCCTCGCCAGCGCCCTGCTGCTCGGCGCCACTGCCCTGTTCAGCGCCGCCGCCCTGGCCGAAGAAGCCCGCTACAACCAGGTCGCGCTGCGCGCCGAGGTCAACCAGGAAATCGCCCACGACCTGATGCATGTCAGCCTCTATAGCGAAGCCCAGGACAGCGACCCGGCCGCGCTGGCCGCGCAGATCAGCAAGACCCTCAACGCCAGCATCGCCCAGGCGCGCCAGGTCAAGGGCGTCAGCGTGGCGTCCGGCAGCCGCAACAGTTACCCGGTTTATTCTGAAGACAAGGGGGACGGCAAGGGTCAGCAGATCACCGCCTGGCGTGAACGCGCCGAACTGCGCCTGGAAAGCGCCGATTTCAGCGCCCTGTCCAAGCTCACCGGGGAGATGCTGCAAAGCCTGAAGATGGGCGGGATGAACTTCAGCATCGCCACCGACACCCGCAAGACCCACGAGGATGCCCTGCTCAAGGACGCGGTGGCGGCCTTCAAGGCCCGCGCGCAACTGGCCACCGAGGCCCTCGGCGGCACCGGCTACAAACTGGTCAGCCTGAACCTCAACAGCGGCGGTTTCGAGTCGCCTATGCCGATGCGAATGCAGGCGATGAAAGGCGCGGCCATGATGGATGCTGCGGTCACCCCGGAGATCGAGGCCGGCACCAGCCAGGTGAGCATCAATGCCGACGGGGTGATCGAGGTGCTGATGCCCTGATAGGTGACACCCGCGCACCAAAGTGTCGCTGAGAGACGCAACCGCAGCCTCTCAGCGACAAATAATAAATACTCTTTTTAAATCATGTACTTATATAAACATAAAGATCCGCCTCGCGGTCTTCCAGGCCCCCATCAACAGCATCGATAACCCTCCATAAGAAATACCCATCAGCCTGCAAAAAAACCCGCTTTTTTACAGAAATGCGACATCCCCGGACAAACTCACTACAACACCTACACTGACTGGCGCCGAACGACTTGCGCTGGGCATAAGCCCTGCATAGTTTCACCCAAGGTCTTCACAAGGGACCCCTCAGGATCACAACCACAATAACCATGAGGTCACTATGCGTAAAAACGCCGTTATCCAGGCTTTGCTCGCGGCTGGGCTGATCGCCAGCGCCCCGCTTGCCAGCGCCGCCAGCAACCTGGTGTTCTGCTCCGAAGGCAGCCCGGCCGGTTTCGACCCTGGCCTGTACACCACGGGCACCGACTTCGACGCCGCCGCGGAAACCGTATTCAACCGTTTGACCCAGTTCGAGCGCGGTGGCACCGCGGTGATTCCCGGCCTGGCGGAAAAATGGGATATCGCCGCCGATGGCCTGAGCTACACCTTCCACCTGCGCCCCAATGTGAAGTTCCATACCACCGAGTACTTCACCCCGAGCCGCACCTTCAACGCCGATGACGTGCTGTTCACCTTCCAGCGCATGCTCGACAAGGAACATCCGTTCCGCAAAGCCTACCCGAGCGAGTTCCCCTACTTCACCGATATGGGGATGGACGCCAATATCGCCAAGCTGGAAAAGCTCGACGACATGACAGTCCGGTTCAGCCTCAACGAGGTGGACGCCGCCTTTATCCAGAACCTGGCGATGAGCTTCGCCTCGATCCAGTCCGCCGAATACGCCGACCAGCTGTTCAAGGCCGGCAAGGCCGCCGACATCAACCAGAAGCCGATCGGCACCGGCCCCTTCGTGTTCAAGCGCTACCAGAAGGACGCGCAGATCCGCTTCACCGGCAACAAAGACTACTGGGTGCCGGGTGACGTGAAGGTCGACAACCTGATCTTCGCCATCAACACCGACGCCTCGGTGCGCATGCAGAAGCTCAAGGCCGGCGAATGCCATATCACCCTCAACCCGCGCCCGGCCGATCTGCAATCGCTCAAGCAAGACCCGAATATCCAGATGCCCGAGCAGGCCGGCTTCAACGACGGCTATATCGCCTACAACGTGCTGCACCAGCCGCTGGACCAGCTGCAAGTGCGCCAGGCCCTGGATATGGCGGTGAACAAGCAGGCGATCATCGACGCCGTGTACCAGAGCGCCGGCCAGCTGGCGGTCAACGGCATGCCGCCGACCCAATGGTCGTATAACGACAGCATCAAGGACCCCGCCTACGACCCGGCCAAAGCCAAGGAGCTGCTCAAGGCCGCCGGGGTCAAGGAAGGCACCGAGATCACCCTGTGGGCCATGCCCGTGCAGCGCCCCTATAACCCCAACGCCAAGCTGATGGCCGAGATGCTGCAAAGCGACTGGGCCAAGGTCGGCATCAAGGCCAAGATAGTCACCTACGAATGGGGCGAGTACCTCAAGCGCTCCAAGGCCGGCGAGCACGACGCCATGCTGATCGGCTGGAGCGGCGACAACGGTGACCCGGACAACTGGCTCGGCACCCTGTACGGCTGCGATGCGGTGGACGGCAACAACTTCTCCAAGTGGTGCAACGCCGAGTACGACAAGCTGGTCAAGGCGGCCAAGCGGGTCACCGACACCGCCAAGCGCACCGATCTGTATATGCAGGCCCAGGTGGTTCTCAAACGCGAAGTGCCGATCACCCCGATCGCCCACTCCACCGTCTACCAACCCATGAGCAAGAAGGTGAAGGACTTCAAGATCAGCCCCTTCGCTCTCAACTCCTTTTACGGCGTCAGCGTCGAGTAACAGTCCGGGCAGACCGTTGAAAAACGTCGCGAGCGACGGCTAGGCAAGGCGAAAGCAGCCGAGGAAGCGCAGTGTACGAGCTGTACATGAGCATTCCGAGGCTGGTTTCAACGCTGCATAGCCTAGCGCAGTAGTTTTTCGATGGCCTGCCGAGGGTGTTAGGGAGTGGCCTATCCGGCCGTTCCCTAACCGGGCGACGGCGGCCTACCCGGCCGCCGCCTGCATATACCGAATAACCTGAGGAATACCTCGATGCCAGCACCCGCTCCATTCGTATCCGCGCACCCGCTATTGCGCAGGCAGCACCCTGCTGCTTATCCGCCAAGCCCGAGTCGTGAACCTTGCCCTGGCTCACGGCCTGCTAAGCCCCTAGAACAACAGCGCCTGGCCATGCAGCCCGACGCATCGATCCAGCCCATGGAGTTCTGACATCCCATGTTGTCCTTTATCGCCAGACGTCTGGGGTTGCTGATCCCCACCTTTTTCGGAGTCACCCTGCTGACCTTCGCGCTGATCCGCATGATCCCCGGCGACCCGGTGGAAGTGATGATGGGCGAGCGCCGCGTCGACCCGCAGATGCACGCCGAGGCCATGGAGCGCCTGGGCCTGAACAAGCCGCTGTATGCCCAGTATGTCGACTATATCGGCCAGCTGGCCCAGGGCGACCTGGGCGAATCGCTGCGCACCCGGGAAAGCGTGTGGAGCGAATTCACCACGCTGTTTCCCGCCACCCTGGAACTGTCCCTGGCCGCCCTGCTATTCGCCGGCACCCTGGGCCTGATCGCCGGGGTGATAGCCGCGCTCAAACGCGGGTCGCTGTTCGACCACGGGGTGATGGGCATCTCCCTGGCCGGCTATTCCATGCCGATCTTCTGGTGGGGCCTGCTGCTGATCATGTGCTTCTCCGTGTGGCTGGGCTGGACGCCGGTGTCCGGGCGCATCGACCTGCTCTACGACATAGCGCCGGTCACCGGCTTTATGCTGATCGACAGCCTGCTCAGCGGCGAGGAAGGCGCCTTCGTCGACGCCCTGCGCCACCTGATCCTGCCGGCCATAGTGCTGGGCACCATCCCCCTGGCGGTGATCGCGCGCATGACCCGCTCGGCCATGCTCGAAGTGCTGCGCGAGGACTACGTGCGCACCGCGCGCGCCAAGGGCTTGTCGCCGGCCCGGGTGGTGTTCGTGCACGGCCTGCGCAATGCGCTGATCCCGGTGCTCACGGTGTTCGGTCTGCAGGTCGGCACCCTGCTGGCCGGCGCGGTGCTGACCGAGACCATCTTCTCCTGGCCGGGCATCGGCAAATGGCTGATCGAGTCGATCGGCGCCCGCGACTACCCGGTGGTGCAGAACGGCATCCTG
>Ga0209343_10002573_pt1 | contig 23292 bp, 19 predicted proteins | sample RifCSPlowO2_02_FD_184026 | JGI IMG/M metagenome (GOLD analysis project Ga0209343, IMG submission 184026) | Groundwater microbial communities from Rifle, Colorado - Rifle CSP2_plank lowO2_0.2 (SPAdes) (version 2) | ecosystem: Environmental > Aquatic > Deep subsurface > Groundwater | place... | reverse complement strand
TGCGCTGATGCGTTGCTGACGCAAAACTGTTTGGCAGAAAAATGATGGCCATAAAAAAGCGCGGAATCACCGCGCTTTTTTATGTCTGCAATTGCTCGAAAAAAGAGTTTTTCTACAGCGTCAACGCGCGCCCTTCTGTTCCAGCAGCGCCGCCGTGGCGGCATCCTTGTTCTTGCGGGCAAGCCTCAGCGCCCGCGAGGTCGGCGCGGCGCCATACTCGAGCAGCAGCTGCACCATTTGCGCATCCCGGTTCATCACGGCCGCCACCAGCGGAGTGACGCCGTTCGCGCTGGGCTTGTCCACCCACCAGCCCAGATCGAGCAGCTCTTTGGCCGCTTCCCTGTCGCCGCGCAGCACGGCAGTCATCACGTCGTTGTACTTCGGCGTGACAGGCCCGCGATTCTGAGGAGGGGCAGCAGACGCAACCGATGCAGATTCGACCGGCGCCGGCTCGACTGGCGCAACAGGCACAGACTCGACAGGCGCAATGGATACAGACACAACAGGCGCGGGCGCAAGGAGCACATCCTGCGTTTGCGCTGCGACCTGCTCGCTGATGTCAGGCGTGTCAGGTTTGTTGTCCATCGTCGCCACCTGCGCTGGCTCTGTCACCGGCTTGGAACTTGTTGCAGCCTTGCGTCTTTTCGGCCGATCTTTTTGCGCCACAGGTTCAGGCTTAGCTGGTTCGGCGGTCATTTCTGGATCTGGTACGACTGGACTGGGAACAGGGGCCGTCACCGGCTGCTGGGCTGGGAAAACGTCCGGGGAAACACTTGGGGAAGCAGTGGCCGGCACGCCGGACGCCGGCACCGTCGGCTGGACCGGTTTGGCCGCAAGCTTTGCCGGCGCGGGAGGTGGCTTCCTGGCAACCGGCGGCTTTGCCGCGACGGTCTCGCTTTGCACCTCAGGCTGATACACGAAGTAAAAATATGCAGCGCCGCCGGCAACGATGACAAGCAGGCCCGCCGCTATCGCAACACGTGATGATTTAATACGCTCAAGGCCATTGATATCCATAAGAACCACCTCCCATCCAGAATGCGCAATCGCCCGGAAGGCTGTTGTGGCTGCATATAGCCACAAGATATGCCATCGAAGCGTAAATTTTTTTCATACCGGCAAGCTACACTTTTGTCATCAGGCGGTCAATAAACCATCCAGCCACTTCTTCCAGTGCCGGTATTTTTCCCGCAGCGCATCGGCATTGCCGGCAATTTCTATTCTTTCGCTTTCACGGTTATACGTCGGTGCCATCCCGGCTGCGAGCAGGGCAGCACCACGCAGGCTGGACTCAGGCTGAACCAGACGATAGACAGCAAACGGCACGCAGCGGGCGATGCCCTGTTGCAGGCAAGCCAGTTCGGATAGACCGCCCGAGAGATAAACGCGCTCGAGCGCGGACTCGCGGTGAAAATCCTCCAGAATCCGCGCGATGCGAAAAATAACGGCTTCCAGCAGCAGGCCGGCAACCCGGCGCTGTGTCAGGTGCTCAATTGGACGGGAAAAAAGGATGCCGATATTGTTCCGGAAATAGGGCGCGCCGAGCCCGCTGGGTTCGGCCAGACAGTAGATATCGTCCGCGGCCAGGTCTTCAATTTGGCATTCCCCGACCGGATAGGGGGCGAGTGCGGCGGCAATGGAATTGAGCGTGCCTTCGATGGCGAAATGTGCGTGCTGCGCGCTGTCCTGATACACCAGCGTGCGCAGATAACCATCCAGTGCAATTTCCTGATACGGCAGATAGCGGACGACAAAGCAGCCGGTGCCGAGATTGACTAAAGCCTCTGCCCGGCCTTCGCTGACGCTGGCGATGAGTGCGGCGGACTGGTCGCCGACACTGGCTTGCAGGACCAGTCCGTTATGCAGTTGCAGATTCAATCCTGCGGAAGGTTTGATTTCGGGCAGTATGCTTGATGGAATACCAAAGAGCTCGCAGAGTTGCGGCGACCATTGCTGCCGCCGGATATCCATCAGCAGCGTGCGGGCGGCCATGGATGCATCGGTCACAAAATACTGGCCGCCGGTCCAGCGCCAGATCATGTAGCTATCCAGCGTGCCTGCCAGCAACTCGCCCCGCTCCAGCCGTATACACAAGTCAGGATTGTCCTGCAGCACGGCTCTCAGCTTGGGCGCGAAATAATACGGGGTCAGCGGCAGGCCGGTGAGGTCGCGGATCGCGTTCTCCTGCGCGCGCAAAATTTCGCAGCTCGCCGCGCCGCGATTGTCCTGCCACGAAATCAGCGGCGTGAGCGGTTTACCGCTGGCTTGCTCCCAGACCAGGAATGACGAGCGCTGACTGCACAGGCCCAGCGACTTGCATCCGTCTGCCTGTGCGATGCATTCCTCCAGCGCCTGATCTGCAATCGCCGCATAGGCCAGCGCATCGCTTTCATAGCGCCCGCCGTTGGCGCTGATTTTTGGCGCGGGATGCGCAACGATGTGGCTGAGCACACCGTGGCTGTCCAGCAATCCGGCCTTGATCGATGTAGTGCCCAGGTCGAGTGCGATAGCGGAGATCATGGCAGCGTCACCGCCGAAGGCAGGCTTCGATTTCCCGATTTATCGCAGCTTCATCCCAATCCATCTCGGGCGCAACGGCTGCGGCAAGGCTGCGCAGTTGGCCTTCATCCAGCTTCGCCAGGATCAGCAAGGGCATGCGGCGGCGCAGCAGATCGTCCAGATGAATAACCATTTCGCCTCGGGCGCAAAACAGCAGGTCGGCATGAATGAAAGGCAGTGCGGGCACGACTCGTTCGGCCAAACGAGAGTCACCTTCGATGAAATGGAACACTTCATCCACGCGCTTGCCGTGGCGGCGGATCAGCCACCTGGCACTTTCCCGATCGATGCCGAGTTGGCTTGCCTGCGCATTTATGCCAACCAGCCACGCGGCATAATCCTGTTCCGGTGCCCACGGAAACGGGCGATTCCTGGTTGCACACGGCGCAGCGATGCCAAGTTGCCCGCACACCGTATCGACGATGCAGGAAGCATCTTCCCGTGCCGAGGTCAGTTTCCCGCCTATGGAATAATGCAGTCCGTTGTCTGCTGTTTTCAATTCCCAGTCGCGGCTGGCGGCGGATGGCGAAGCCTCGTCGTCGCGTTTCATCACACGCAAACCCGCGTAGCTCCCGATAACATCTTTTTCAGCCCACGCGGTCTTGAGATAGTGGTTGGCTTCGGCAAGCAGATAGGCAACCTCTTGCTGCTCGACGACGACATGATCGAGATCGCCGCCGTAATCCTTGTCGGTCGTGCCCAGCAGCGTCAATCCATACCAGGGAATCATGAAGAAGACCCGGCCATCCGACCTGGCGGTCAACAGCAAGGCCTCGCCGGCCAGCACCGCCGGCATAACCAGGTGTATGCCCTTGTCCAGCCGGCACCAGTCGCGTCCCTGCTTCGATGCCGCCATCCACTGGCCGGTGGTGTTGACGATTTGCCTCGCGGAAATTTTCGCGCCGGCATGGTTGAGCTGATCCCGAACCGTCGCGCCGCAAACGCGCCCGCCCTCTTCAATGGCTCCGGTCAACCGGCAATAATTCACGCACACCGCCCCGGCTGCCATCGCACCCGCAATCAATTCCAGCACCAGCCGGGCATCATCGGTCTGCGCATCGCCGTAGGTAAACCCGCCTTTCAGCCTGTTGTCATCAAGAAAAGAAAAACGTTCGGCAAATTCATTGCGATTGAAGTGCCGATGGGAAAGATCAGAAGAAGAACTGCCCGCAAGGAAATCATACAAGGTCAAACCGGCCCTCAATTGCAGCATCCCGACGCGGCTGTCGACATATACCGGCACACCGAAGCGCAACGGCCAGATGCGGTGCGGCGCCATCGCCAGCAGCATCTGCCGTTCCGCCAGCGCTTTCCTGACGAGCTTGAAGCCGAAAGACTCCAGATAGCGCAAACCGCCGTGGATCAACTTGCTGGACGCGGAAGAAGTTGCGCTGGCCCAGTCGCCCTGCTCGACAATGGCGACACTCAAACCGCGCAAGGCCGCGTCATAAGCGGTCCACGCGCCATAGATGCCGCCGCCGCAAACCAGCAGATCGAACTGGCGGCTCGCCAGTATTGAGAAGTCGCGTTTCATCTATCCCTCATCTGCAAGGCTTTTTGCGGAACATCGCTGATCAGAATATCCACGCCAAAATCCAGCGCCTTGTTTATTTCCTCGTCGCTGTTGCAGGTGTAAACCGCAATGCATTTTTCATGGTCGCGCAGCAGCTTGACCATCGCTTCATCAAGCGACTCTATCGGCAGGCAAAGCCCGTGCAGGAAAGGCTGCGCGGCCAAAACCTGCCGCGCATCCGCAAGCGTCTGCTCGGGTTCGAAGTTGTAAACCAGCGGAAACTGCGGCGCGCACCGGTGGGCGTAGACCAGACTGTCGAGATTGAACGAGGAAACCATGATCGCATCATCTCCGGGAACGCGGGCATCCTGCCCGCTCGTTTGCGGACAAGATGTCCGCGCTCCAATCATCTCCAGGGTCTGGCGCACCTTGATCTCATGGCGGGAGGGCGATTCCCAGGCCCGGTTCTTGATTTCGAGCAGCAGGCGGCAGCGCTCGCGGTACGTATCCAGAAACGCCTGCAAGGACATGATGCCTTCCGGCCTGGCTCCCGGAGAAAAATGCGCGGCGAAATTCATCGCCTGCAACCGGGCATAATCGAAATCATCGATGTGCTTGACGGGGTAGCCGAGCTTGCCGAGAAACCGGTCGTGCCAGAGCACGGCCACTTCATCGCGGCTGAGCTGCACGTCCGTTTCGATGCCGTCGATCGGATATTGCAGCGCCTTGTCGAAAGCGGAGCGGGTGTTTTCCGCCGCCTCCTTATTGGCGCCGCGATGGGCGAAGATCAGGGATTTTGTCATGGTCACTTTTGTATTAATCCGGCCGTGCGGGGTGGGCAGTCATCCAATTATGCCGCACTGAATGCCTCCGGCACATAACTTCCCGATGCATCCATCGGTCTTCGCCCCGGAACTGCCGTTTGCAATACCCGGCGGACATGATGCTGTTCTGCTTACAGCACATAGCGCAGGATTGCAACATAATGGGATGCGCTGCCGGCGAGCACGAACAGGTGCCAGATGCCGTGCGCGTGAGTGAGGCGGGTGTCGATCACGAAGAAGACGATGCCTATCGTATAAAAAAGTCCGCCGGCCACGAGCCAGGCGAACCCGGACGGCCCCAGCGCCTGCAGAAGCTGAAACATGGCCACCAGGGCCACCCAGCCCATCAGGACATAGATCACCAATGACAGTTTTCGCGCTCCGCTCCCGGGCCTCAGTTCCTGCAGGCTGCCGAGTGCTGCGAGCCCCCACACCACGCCGAGCAGCGACCAGCCCCAGGGGCCGCGCAGCGTTACCAGGCAGAACGGGGTATAGCTGCCGGCGATGAGCAGATAGATGCTGTGGTGATCCAGCTTGCGCAGGATATTCTTGGCGCGCCCGCGCAGGCTGTGGTAGAGCGCGGAGATGCTGTAAAGCATCACCAGCGTCACGCCGTAAATCGATACGCTTACCACCTTCCACGGATCGCCGCCCCGCGCTGCCAGCACGATCAGCACGACGGTGCCGATCAGAGCCAGCAAGGCCCCGGCGAGATGAGTCAAGGCGTTGAACTTCTCCCCGTAGTACATATATTTTTGCCCATCTCCCTGTCATTGCGAGCGAAGCGTGGCAATCCAGTTTTTGACATCAGACATACTTCTGGATTGCCGCGTCCCGCCACGCTACGCTCGCGGCTAAAGGCGCTCCTCGCAATGACGATTTAATCTGTATCTCCTATGGCGTGCCGCTTTAAGATACCGACGATCCGTCAGGCAGCGTCAGATCAAATCGCGACTGCTACAGCTTGTCAATAAACTGCCGCATCGAAACCTTGAGCGCGGCAAACTTCGGGTTGTACATCAGGCGGCGCAGGATACCGCCTTTGAGGTTTTCCCCGGTAATCTCGCCTTGCAGAACCTGGCCTGGGTGCTTATCTCATGCGCTTGTAAGCGGGGGTCGAGTTCCTTGTCCAGTGCATATTCTGCTCGGCTGAGTTGCACGTCCGTTTCCATTTGTGCCGCGCCCCTCAATCCAGGCTTCGCCGCGCGTAACCGATGGTAGGGAACTGCACCAGATCGAACAGGCGATCTGTGCCGCGCTGGAATGCAGTCGCATGCATATGTCCGCCGTAAGCGTCATCGGCCAACAGGCGCGAAAGGTTAAGGCTGAGGCCCGCATATGTGCTGCGCTGGTGATTCCCGCCAGTGTCGTAGCCCCCCGTACCGTACCCGGCAGCAATTTCGAAATAGCGCAAAAAACTGTTCTCGCGTAGCGATGCGAAACCATCGGCCTTGACCACGAACAGATACTTTTGCGCAGAATAATCGCCGAACGGATCGAATTTCGGCGAGCGTGGCGAGCGGCGATAGTCGATGCGGAAATCGAACATAGCGTCAAGCCCGGGATGGGTCTCAAGCGCGACACCCAACACTGCGCCTGACACATTGGCGATTGCATCCTGCGGGCTGAATTTCCAGTTATGCGAAAATCCGTCCACGACCTCGACTGCGGTGTAAATACCCAATGACGACCATAACGCAAGCGAGAGCGAATCATCGCGGTTATTGCCCGCCGACTCGAAGAGCGGTGTCAACAACCGCACGCCGGCGTAATTGATGTACGCATGCCCTAATTTATCGGCGCCGCCGAACTTGGTGCCCGAACCGAACCAGCCTTCATTGGTCGTGTCGAATCCACCGCCAAATCCGGACTGCCACCAGTTGTTCGATCCGTAGACCGCAACCAGCGCCGCCCCTGTGCCGATGATCAGGCTATTGCGGAGCCGAAGGTTCGGCGGCGTATCACCAAACTTCAACTGCGTATCCCCACTGATCGCCGCTGGCACAACCGCAAATGCCCTGGAATAAAGGTCGGCATTGTCGGTATGGAAAAGGTCTCCAGCAACCGCGGCCTGCGCTTGAAGGAGGCAGAAAAATGCCAGTGCCAGGCGCCGATGGCGGACGTAAATCGCAGAAAGGCGAAAAAGATACTGCACGATATTGCCCCTCCGCTTCCACTGTAGACGACCCTCACAATGGCGAGGGATTTTTCGGATCCCCCAAGAAGAATTTTAAACTTCAGCCTGTTCCTCGGGCGCTCCCGGTGCAAGATCAGGTTCCCCGCACCGGCGCGAGATTTCCGCGCGGGCCGTGTTGCGCAGGCGTATGGCCGCAGCCCAGCCCTTGCCTTCCGGCGCAATTGGCTTGCCTATCGTCACGGTGATGATGCCGCGGCGCGGAAACCAGTGGCCGTCGCGCAGGATGGAGCGGGTGCCGCGTATGCTCACCGGCACGACAGGCGCGCCTGCTTCGGCGGCGACCACGAATGCGCCCATGCGGAAAGGCGTCAGGCCGGATATGCGGCTGAACGTGCCCTCCGGAAAAAATATCGGGCTGCACCCGGATTGCAGCGAGTGCGCTACCTGTTTCACATCTTCCAGGCTGCGCTGCGATTCGAAACGCTCGACGAAGTCCGAGCCGATGCGCCGCAGATAGGTGCGCGATACGAAGCTGTCCAGCAGTTCGCGCTTGGCCACAAAACTGAAATATCCGGCGCTGCTGAGTTCGCCCGGCAGCGCTGCAACGAGCACGATGCCGTCCAGGTAGCTGGCATGGTTGGACACCAGCACGCAGGGCACTTCGGGCGACAGGTTTTCCAGGCCGCGAACCACGAGGGGCGTTGCGCACAGGCGCGCATACAGCCGCGCAATCGCGTGGCTTGCCGCCCAGTTCCAGGCGGGGCGTGGCAGCAGCGCGGCAACCAGCCAGGTCAAAGGCGCGAGCATCCAGAACAGCGCCCAGGTGTAGGCGGCGTAGCAAACATCGGACACCACCCTGATGCCGCGGCGCATTTGCGGCAATATTCCGGCCCACGCCAGGCGTATGAGCTGCCACCATACCGCGCGCGTTGGCGTTGCGCCCTTTTCAAATAATTCGCGGCAGGCCGCGCGGCGGATCTTGCCGCTCGATGTCTTGAGCACGCTGTGGATAGGTGCCAGCATGATGTTGTCCGCGGGCATCCCCAGTATGTCCAGCGTCAGGGTATTGATCCGGTTGCGCAAGGCTTCCAGTTGCACGGGGGAGGTTTCGCGCGTTTCGGCCAGCACCACCAGGCGCTCGGTGCCGGTGGCGGGATCCGGGCTGCCGAACACCGCAACGCAGCCCTTGCGGATGCCGGGGATGTCGCCCACGGCTTCTTCGAGTTCATAGGGGTAGATGTTGCGACCCGCACGGATGATGATGTCTTTTGACCGTCCGGTCAGGTAAATATCGCCCTCGGCCTGATAGGCGAAATCGCCGGAATCCAGCCATTCGCCGTGGAACAGCAGGCGCGTCTGCTCCGGGTTGCGGAAGTAGCCGCCGGTGGCGGACGGCCCCTTGAATTCGAGGTGCCCTTCGACACGCTCGCCCAGTTCCCGGCCGGTGGCATCCACGATCCTGATCTCGTGACCGGGAAGCGGCCGGCCGCATGCCGGGATGCGCAACACATCTTCCTCGCCGCTGCCGGCCGGTTCGGCATGGCCGGTGCGCATGAAGCTGTCGCGCCTGATGCAATCGATCAGCGGGCCGCGTCCCGGCGGCGGAAACGACAGCCCCACCGAACATTCGGCCAGCCCGTATACCGGCGCGATCGCCTGCGGACGCAATCCGTAGCGGTTGTAGCGTTGCGCGAAACGGGCGATGGTTTCCGGGCTGACCGGTTCGGCGCCGTTGAATGCCATGCGCCAGCTCGACAGGTCGAGTCCTGCGAGCGCGGCGTCCGGGATCTTGCGCAGGCACAGCTCGTAGCCGAAATTGGGGGAGGCCGAAAGGGTGCCGCGATGCCTGTGAATCGCCCACAGCCAGCGCTCCGGGCGCGCCAGAAAGGTCAGCGGCGACATCACCACCAGCGGGAAGGCATGGTACAGGCTGCCCAGCCATGCGCCGATCAGGCCCATGTCGTGGTACAGCGGCAGCCAGCTGACGAACACGTCCGTGGAAGTTGCCTGCACAGCTTTGCCCATCGCTCGAATATTGGCCAGCAGGTTGGCATGGGTCAGCACGGTGCCCTTGGGGTTGCCGGTGCTGCCGGAGGTGTACTGGAGCAGCGCGATGTTCTCGGCTTTGAGCGGGATGCCCGGCGCGCGCCCGGAGGTGGCCAGCTCGTCCGCCGTGGCCATCCTGCGCAACGATTCCACCTGCGCCTGAAGCAGCCGCGCCACGGGCTTTGCCTCGGCCACCGTAATCAATATGGTGGCGAGCGCATTGGAGAGTATGCCCGCATGGCGCCGCAGATGATCCTCGATCTGCGAAGGGCGGGCAGGCGGGTAAATCGGCACGGGCACGCCGCCCGCCAGCAGCACGCCGAGAAAGCAGAAGAAATATTCGCGGCTGGTGGGCAGCATGAGCGCCACCGACTGGCCGGATAGCAGGCCGCGCTCCAGCAGCCCCGCCGCGATTTCTTCCGCCCCGTCGCGCAGTGCGGCGTAGGTCAGCGTGGTTTCGTTGCCCTCCGCATCCTGCAGCGTAATGTGCGTCCGCTCCGGATGGGTGCGCACATGCCACTCCAGCACTTCCGGCAACGTAAGCGCATCCGTCGGTTCGGCCTGCACCCAGGCTGGGGCTTCGTCCCTGCTTATGTTCGCAGGCTGCGCCGTGGCAGGGGAGGCGGCCAGCACCGCCTGCAGCAGATCGCGCGGTGTTTCGGCAATGGTCAATACCCGTTCCGGCAGGCTAATCCCGAAAACTTGCTCGATGCGCGTAAACAGTTCCACCCGCCCGAGGCTGTCGAAGCCCAGATCCCGTTCCAGTGAATTGTCCAGCGTAACCTGAATGGCTTCCCTGGGGCGCATTTGCAACTCGCCCGCGAGCTGCCGGATGGTTTCCAGCAATGTGCTGGAGGTGTCATTCATCGCGTTCACCATGCACTCCCTCGCTTGCTTGTAGGAAAGCCGATTCTTGCCACACACGCCGTTTATACATAGCGACAGGAATCGTAGTGAGCGATTTTGGGGTGTGGGAGGCCAGCGCGCAACGACCGGAGCATACACAATAGTATGTGAGGATCGCGAGCACTGCCCGACCACTCCCCAAAATCGCGCAGTAGATTTATGTCGCCATGTATACTTTTACGGCGGTAATGGTCAACAATATCCTCCCATCCGCCTACGACAGTCAAGAAAAACCATGCGCTCATCTCTTGCCCGAACCGTCACACCCCGCGAAGTCTGGGCGTGGGCCATGTACGATTTCGCCAACTCCGGCTACACCACGGTAGTCATCACCGCCATCTTCAATGCCTATTTCGTCTCGGTGGTGGCGGGCAACCAGCCTTGGGCGACGTTCGCCTGGACGGCTGCGCTGGCGGTCTCCTACGCCGCGATCATGTTCACCGCGCCGCTCATCGGGGCTTATGCGGATGCGTATGCCGCCAAGAAAAAGCTGCTGGCGCTGACCACCATCGGCTGCGTGACTTTCACCGCGCTGCTGGCGCTGGCCGGGCCGGGCAGCCTGTGGCTCGCCATTCCGCTGATCGTGCTTTCCAATTTCTTCTACGGCAGCGGCGAGAACCTGGTAGCGGCCTTCCTGCCGGAACTGGCGCGCGGGCGTTCGCTCGGCAGGGTGTCGGGGTGGGGGTGGAGCCTGGGTTATGTCGGCGGGCTGGTGAGCCTCGGCACCTGCCTCGCTTATGTGATCTGGGCGCAGGGGCAGGGCCAGCAGGCTGCGGATTTCGTGCCGGTGACCATGCTGATCACCGCCGTGCTGTTCGCGATTTCCAGCCTGCCGGTTTTTCTGTTCCTCAAGGAACGCGCGGTGCCGCAGCCCCATCTGCAGGGACAAAACTTGATGCAGGAATCTTTTGCGCGGCTCGGGCAAACAATCAAGCACGCGAGGAATTACCGCGACCTGCGGCGCTTTCTGATCTGCACCGTGTTTTATCAGGCGGGCATCCAGGCGGTGATCACGCTCGCCGCGATCTACGCGCAACAGGCGATGCATTTCACCACCCGGCAAACCATCATGCTGATTCTCGTGGTCAACATCACCGCCGCCGTCGGCGCTTTTCTGTTCGGCCACCTGCAGGACCGCATCGGCCATATTCCCGCCATCGCCTTGACGCTGGTCGGCTGGATCGTCATGACCGGCATGGCATGGGGCGCAGAAGGTCCCGGGATGTTCTGGGCCGCAGCAAACCTCGCGGGAATCTGCATGGGCGCCAGCCAGTCCGCCGGGCGCGCGCTGGTTGGGCTGTTGAGCCCGGCCACACGGCGTGCCGAGTTTTTCGGGCTGTGGGGGCTGGCGGTCAAGCTTTCGTCGATATTGGGGCCGCTGACTTACGGTGCGGTAAGTTGGGTCACTCAAGGCGACCATCGCCTGGCCATATTGATTACCGGCAGTTATTTTGTCGCGGGTTTGGCGATCCTGGCCGGTATAAACGTCAGGCGCGGCAGGCGCGCGGCGTTGCGGTCAACGCTTTAAATTTATACAAGAGAAATAGATTGCAATCGCCCAGAAAACTGCAATTCAAGCCACAGAGAACACAGAGCCCACAGAGAGAAAACCAGTCCCACACATTTTTGCGGGCAGCCGCTACGTGACTTACCTGCGAGAAACATTTCCGATCCAAATGATGGGTAATGCCAATATTTGCGGCAAACAATTATTTTTCTCTGTGCCCTCTGTGCCCTCTGTGTCCTCTGTGGCTAACAGTGTTTTAGGATCACGGCAAATTGTCGATGAACCGCTTCATGGAAATCTTGAGCGCCGCGAAATTCGGGTTGTACATCAAACGCCTCAGGGTACCGGCTTTAAGGTTGGCCTCGGTGATCTCACCCTGCAAAACCTCCTCGGGCTTGTTGTTGCAGGTGTCATATTTTTCCATGTCGTCGGGATAATAATGGATGGAATTGGAATAGTCTCCCGCTGCCCCGTAGTGGGGATCGTCGGGCGGCAACACGACGGCTGTATGCGCGGAACTTAATATGTTCTGTTCGGGCACCACGCTATACACCTGCTCCAGTTTTTCCGCCGGAATGCCGGGCGGCAGTTTCCCCGTGTCGGTGGTGTACAGCACCAGCTTGCTGGAGGAATGGTGAGCGTGCGCCATGAACTCCAGGGTAGCCGGGGTGTTGGCGGTCATATCATCTTCACTGGCTGCGGCAAATACCGGGATGCTTACTTCATGTTCCCGCAACAAGGAATTCAGTTTCTTCGTCAGCGCATGCATCTGGGCAGCGGCATTCTTGGAAAGCGACTCATACTTGTGGAGACTTTTATCCGGCCTAATGCCCACCCACTTCGCTGAAGGTATCAACCAGCTGTACAGCTTGTGCATGTTTGCATAGGCCGCGCGCGGCGACACCTTGAACGCGGGAGAAAACAGGAACAGCCCGCGCACCCGATTGTCGCGCAGGCTCTGATAAACGCTCAGCGCGCCGCCGGCGGAATAGCCCCCCAGATAGACTTCATCTGCTACTTCAGCCAGCCTGTCGGCGCCATAGGCCACCGCCCTGGCCCATTCCTGCCACTTTACGTCCAGCAAATCTCCGGGCTGCGTCCCATGGCCAGGCAACAGGATTGCCATGACACGAAAGCCGTTCTGCTGAAAGAACTCAGCCAGATAGCGCATGAAATAGGGGGAGTCGCTCAGGCCGTGGGTGAGCAGCACGCCACGTTGATAGATTTTATTCTGGCCGGGCGGGAAACCGGCTGGCGGCTTCAGCTCGAACGGCGCGTTGCCGTCGACGATTTTTTCTAGGTCGGTATCGCCCAATGCGGAATGCGCTTTGCGCAGCATATCCCGGCTGAGGGCGACATAATCCGCAAACGCCAACTGGCTGCCATTGAACCGGCTGTTCAATCCGGACGGCCGGTGCCGCGCCTCGAGCGGCGGTGCGGCTAATCCCAGGATGCTGCGCGATCGTTGCATCACCATCTCTGAGCGCCTGTTTAGTTGACGGGCCGGAAATCAGTGGATCGGCGTGTTCTGGCCAGGCACGGCTTGCGGCGCTGAACGCGCAGACAATCGATCCAGCAGCTTGCGCATGTTGCCCAGCGATGCCAGATGCAGATAGGCCAGCCCCAATGCGCCGCTGCGGAACAATTGCGGCAATTTGTCATCGGCAACCTGACCGAATTTCGCCTCGTCGATCAGGTAGAAATCGTTGAGCTGGAATGTCTCACCGGCGGGAGTATCGAAGCGCGCGCCCTGCTGCACGAACAGCCCGAGATCATCAAGTTGCCGCGTGATTGCTTCGGTGCGCACGAATTCGCGCTGAAAGTTCTGCAGGAACTGCATCACTTCATTCATGCGCGGCTCCAGCTTGCCTTCCGCATTGATCAGCAACTCGCCATGCTTCGCGTTCAGCGCGGGGCAACTTTCGTCTATACACACCACCAACTGCCCGTTTGCACCGCCATCCGCCATCACAAACGGATAGCGGCGCACGAATGCCGGAATGTAGCGCGCGTCCCATTTTCCCTGCCCGTCAACAAACAGGTTTTCACCGTTGCGCACCCCGAGCAGCGCCACCGGGCGCATCTGCTTGTCCTGCCCGCGAATGAACACGATGGGATATTCACGCCCTGCTTCGGCAAACTCCACGCCGGCCAGCAACACCGCAGTGGTGTCGCGCGCAAAGAAAAAATTGACCTCACCGGCTGCAAATTTCAGGTTGCGGTGCACTTCGGAATTCAGCGCCACAACCTTGCGGTAAAAAGCGAATGTGTTCATGACGTTTTTCCCTTTGATATTGCGCAAAAAAATTACCCGTACAGTTTGCGCCCGCGTATCCGAGCCCGGTGCGCCCTGCGTTGTTCGCCCTCGGTAAGCGGCTTGGGTTTTGACCCCTCGAACGGATTCTTGCTGGAGTTGTACTGGATCTTGAGCGGCGTGCCCTTGAGCTTGAATATCTCGCAGAAGGTGCGCTCCAGATAGCGCGTGTAGCTTGCCGGAACGTCGTCCAGCCCGCTGCCGTGGATCACGATCAGCGGCGGGTTGCTGCCGCCCTGATGGGCGTAGCGCATCTTGGGTGCGAAGCGCCCGCCTCTTGGCGGTGCCTGCTTTTCCAGTGCACCTATCAGCGCACGGGTGAGTTTCGGCGTCGACAGTTTGGCCATCGCCGCCGCATAGGCTTCATCAACCGATTTGAGCACACCTGCAATGCCGTTACCGTGCAACGCAGATATGTGATGCAGTTTGGCAAAGCTCAGGAAATGCAGCTTGCGCTCAATATCGCGCTTGACCTGGTCGCGGTGATGTTCGTCCAGCCCGTCCCACTTGTTGACGGCCAGCACCAGCGCGCGCCCCGCCTGCAGCACGTAATCTGCGACGTGCGCATCCTGTTCGGTGATCTGGTCGCGTGCATCCACCACCAGCACCACCACGTTGGCATCCTCGATCGCCTGCATCGTTTTGATCACCGAAAATTTTTCAACAGCTTCCTCGACCTTGCCGCGCCGCCGGACCCCGGCGGTGTCGATGATGGTGTATTGCCTGCCGTCGCGCTCGAAGTCGATGTAAATGGAATCGCGCGTGGTGCCCGGCTGGTCGAACGCGATCACGCGCTGCTCGCCGAGGATGGCGTTCACCAAGGTGGACTTGCCGACATTGGGGCGCCCGACAATCGCCAGTTTCGGAGGTTTCTCTACAGTGGATTCCTCTTCGGCTTCCAGCGGGAAATTCTCCAGCGCGATCTCGACTACTTCGTTCACGTTGTCGCCATGCGCCGAGGAAATCGGCAGCGGCTCGCCCAGCCCCAATTCGAAAAACTCGGTGGTCACCTTGGCGCGCTGCATTCCCTCTGCCTTGTTGACCAGCAGCAATATCGGCTTGCCGGTCTTGCGCAACTGCTCGGCGATAATGGCATCCTGAGGCGTGCAACCCGCGCGGCCATCGACCAGAAACAGCACCATGTCGGCCTCGTCCACCGCCTGGCGGCTTTGCTTGGCCATCTCGAACATGATGCCTTCTTTGGCGACCGGCTCCAGCCCGCCGGTATCCACCACCAGATAGGGCCTGTCCCCTACCCTGCCGCGCCCGTAATGGCGGTCGCGGGTCAGGCCGGGCAAGTCGGCGACCAGCGCGTCGCGGCTGCGCGTGAGGCGGTTGAACAAGGTGGACTTGCCCACGTTCGGACGTCCGACTAAAACAAGTGTGGGCAACATTTGATAAAAACCTTTTTTGATATGCTTAAATTGAACTCATGAACCTGGATAGCGATCTTGTACGGTTACTGAAACCAACATTGCAGAGACATCTAGCGGATGGACAGCGAATACAGCCCGCCGCTTTGCGTTTGCACCAGCAGCCCGCCGTCCAGCTGGATGGGTGCCGCCTTGATCGCGCCGCCGTCCAGTTTGATGCGCGCAGCATAGCTTCCGTCTTCGCGGCCCAACCCGTGCAGGTATCCCTCATTATCGCCAACCACAACGAAATCCTTTAAAACGGCAGGCGCAGTGGCGTCACGCATATACAACTGATCGTTTTTCCACATCGAGCTGCCACTGGTTTTATCCAGAACAATGACCGATCCCTTCGCATCGCTCAGGTAAAGATATTTGCGCAACAGCGTCATTCCCTTGTCGCTGGAAATCTCGCGGTTCCACAACGGGCTGCCCTGCGCGATGCCATAACACGCCACGCGTCCCTGAAACGCAATTGCACAGACTTGCTCGTCATCAACCACCGGGTTGCTGGTAATGTCGCTGATGCGCTCCAGTTCGGTATTTCCGCGCGGTTGCGATACCGATGCTTCCCACAGCACCACGCCATTTTTGACGCCGATCGCCGCCAGTTTACCGCCGGCAAATCCGGCATAGGCCACACCGCGCTGGATCGTGACTCCGGCATGACTGCGCACCACCAGAGCCGGTGTGCTGCGCTCGTACATCCAGACGCGCTTGCCGTCTGTCGCGTCCAACCCTGCAATACGCCCATCGCCGCTGCGCACCATTACCACGCCATCCGCAACTTGCGGCACGCCCAACACCTCACTGGATATCCTGCTCTTCCAGCGGAGCTTGCCGTTTTCGTCATAGGCCAGCACGTCACCCTTGTCGCTTCCGATAAGCACCAGGCCTTCGCCGCTCCCCACTCCGCCACTGACTTTAATACCGCTTTCAATGCGCCATACCTGCTTGCCGGTTGCGCTATCCAGGCGAGTCAAACTTCCCTTGCCGGACACGCCATAGACCGCATCTTTAGTCAGCGTAAGTTGCAGCAAATTTTCGCCCAAATCGCCGGTATAACCAAACCAGCGCACCTCGAATTTGGCCTTCCCGGTAAACTCGACCAGCTTGGCGGGCTCGCCCTTCATGCCGGTCCAGCCAGACGGCTTATCGGAAGAACAGCCGCCGAGCGCGAGCAACGCCATCAACAATGCGTGTCCTGAGCCCCGTCGAAGGGCCTGTCCTGAGCCATGTCGAAGGGCCTGTCCTGAGCCATGTCGAAGGGCCTGTCCCGGGCGAATTTCCTTCGCCTTACCGAAGGTGCGAAGAAAAATACCTGCTAATTTCATTTAGCCGCGCCCAGTGCATCGAGCTTCATCTGGATCAGGTTGCGGTATGGGCTCTTGGCATCGGTCTTTTCGTAAGCCAGCTTGTATGCGCTTCTTGCCCCGGCTGTATTGCCCTGCGCGCTCAAAACATCGCCTCTCAGGTCTGCATACAAGCCGTCGAACGAGGACGGATGAGCCGTTTCCAGCAGGTTCAGCGCACCGTCATAATTTTTTTCATCCAGCAGTATTGCGGCCAAACGCAGGCGTGCCACGTCTTTCAGGCCGTCTTCTTCGGCGTGGTCGATGACCCATTGCAATTGCGTCCTGGCGCGCCCTGCGTCTTTCACCTGCTCGTTCACCTGCGCTGCCAGTAATGCGGCACGCGGGGCATATGCGGTGGCGGCATATTTTTCCATCACCGCAGCAGCGGCATCGTTCATACGCTTGGGATCGTTGCCCTCCAGTTGATGGATGAATTGCTGATACAACTTCGCGCCTTCGGCAGCCTGCTTATGCTGGTAATACTGCCACCCGCGCCAGCCGCCGATTGCGACCACGGCTATCAATAATGCGCCGAGTACCAGGTTGCGATTTTCGAACCACCACGCTTTGAGGGCTTCGAATTGTTCCTGTTCATGCAAATCCAATGCTGCCATTTTCTGCTCCTATTTGATAAGTTTATTTACTGTCGCGACCAGGGTTTGCACGCTCACCCGCACCTGATCACCGCCTTGCATCGGCTTCACGCTGGCTTCATTCGCCTGCGCTTCGTCATCTCCGATCACCACTGCGACGCTTGCGCCGCTGGCATCGGCCTTCTTCATTTGCGATTTGAAACTTCCGCCGCCGCAATGCAACAGCACGCGCAGCCTGTCGTCACGCAATTGCTCCGCCACCTTGCTTGCCAACTGACCGGCCAATTCGCCCTGATGCACCACATACACATCCACTTCCGGTTTGGGCAGCACCATGCCGTCTTCCTGCAGCAACGCCAGCAGCCGCTCCACGCCCATCGCAAAACCGGTCGCGGGCGCCGGCTTGCCGCCGACCTGCTCGACCAACCCGTCATAGCGGCCGCCGGCGCAGATGGTGCCCTGCGCGCCGAGGCTCGCGGTTACCCACTCGAACACGGTGCGGTTGTAATAGTCCAGCCCGCGCACCAGGCTCGGGTTGATTTCGAACGCAACGTCGTGGCGCCTGAGCATCGCCTGCACTTCGTCAAAATGCCTCAGTGCATCTTCTTCCAGTTCATCCGCCAGCCTGGGTGCAGCGGCAATCAGCTCCTGCATCGCCGGATTTTTGCTGTCCAGGATGCGCAGCGGATTGCTGTGCAGGCGGCGCGTGGCATCGGCATCCAGCATATCCCGGTGTTGCTCGAAATAACTGATCAGCTTCGCACGGTGCCGGTGCCGCGAGGCCGTGTCGCCCAGCGTGTTCAGTTGCAGCGTGACATCGCGCAGCCCGAGCTTGCTCCACAGCCGCGCGCACATCAAAATCTGCTCGGCATCGATATCCGGCCCGGCGAAACCCAGCGCTTCCACGCCGACCTGGTGGAACTGGCGGTAGCGTCCCTTCTGCGGGCGCTCGTGGCGGAACATCGGCCCGCTGTAATACAGGCGCTGCGGCGCGTTATACAGCAAATTGTGCTGCAGCACCGCGCGCGCGCAGGAGGCCGTGCCTTCCGGGCGCAGCGTCAGGTGATCGCCGTTCAGCGCGTCCTCGAAGCTGTACATCTCCTTCTCGACGATGTCGGTCACCTCGCCGATGGCGCGCTTGAACAGCGCGGTCGGCTCGACCAGCGGCATGCGGATGTTGCGATAGCCGTAGCTGTGCAGCCAGTCGCGTACCTCCTCCTCGAACCACAGCCACAGCTCCGCCTCGTCCGGCAGGATATCGTTCATGCCGCGCACGGCCTGTAATGTTTCGTTGCTCATAAAAATTCAGCTAGTAGCGGGTAGCTAGTAGCGGGTAGCGAAACTGGTTGGCTACAAGCTACCAGCTACAGGCTACGAGCTTGCCCCCTTCCTCACGTATTTCCGCTCCACATACTCGTCCACGATCCGGGTAAATTCCGCCGCGATGTTGTCGCCGCGCAGGGTCATGGCTTTTTCGCCGTCGATGTAGACCGGCGCAGCCGGATTTTCGCCGGTACCCGGCAGGCTGATGCCGATGTTCGCCATCTTGCTTTCGCCCGGCCCGTTCACCACGCAACCCATCACCGCAACGGTCATTTCTTCGACGCCGTCATACCGCTCGCGCCATACCGGCATCCGGCTGCGCAGATGCGCCTGGATGCTTTGCGCGAGTTCCTGAAACACAGTGCTGCTAGTGCGTCCGCAGCCGGGGCATGCAGTGACCATCGGCGCAAACGCGCGCAAGCCCATGGTCTGCAGAATCTCCTGCGCCACCACCACTTCCTGGGTGCGAGACCCGCCCGGCTCCGGCGTCAGCGAAATGCGGATCGTGTCGCCGATGCCTTCCTGCAACAGCACCGCGAGCGCCGCCGTCGAGGCGACGATGCCCTTGGAACCCATGCCCGCTTCGGTCAGCCCGAGGTGCAGCGCGTAGTCGCATTGCAGCGCCAGCGCACGATATACCGCGATCAGATCCTGCACCTCGCTGACCTTGCAGGACAGTACGATGCGGTCATGCGCCAGGCCAAGCTGTTCGGCGCGCTGCGCGCTTTGCAGCGCGGAGGCGATCAGCGCGGCGCGCGTCACTTCGCGCACATCTTTGGGCTCGGCCAGCCGCGAATTCTCGTCCATCATGCGCACCACCAGATTCTGGTCGAGGCTGCCCCAGTTCACGCCGATGCGCACCGGCTTGTCGCAACGCACGGCAGTTGCGATCATGACAGCAAACGGATCTTCGTCGACGCGGTTGCGCCCGACATTGCCGGGATTGATGCGGTATTTTGCCAGGGCCTGCGCGCATTCGGGGAATTCAGTCAGCAGGCGATGCCCGTTGTAATGAAAATCGCCGATCAGCGGCACGTTGCAACCCATGCTGTCCAGCCGTGCGCGTATCTGCGGCACCGCAGCGGCAGCCTCCGGGGTATTCACCGTGATGCGCACCAGCTCCGAGCCTGCCTCGGCCAATTCATAAACCTGCCGGGTGGTCGCTTCGGCATCGGCGGTATCGGTATTGGTCATGGATTGCACCACGACCGGCGCACCGCCGCCCAGCAGCACCCTGCCGACCAGCACCCGTTGCGAAGGACGGCGTTTGATAGCAGTCGCGCCCATGCTCACTCCAGCATCAAGTGCGCCACTTGGGTCGAGGTTCTGGTGTACGGAGCCAGGTCAATTTCCTTGTCCCGGAAATACAGGCGCACCGATGGCGCGTTGCCGATCAGTATCGAGAGCGGCGCGCGTCCGCTCAGACGCATCTCGCTGCCGCCGGCATGTATCCGCGACGACAGTATCTTGCCTTCCCTGTCCTTGATTTCTGCCCACGACTCTTCACTGAACTCCAGACGCAGCGAAATGACCGGTGCCGATGCGTCCGGCTCGGTATCGGATGCTGTCGCCTGGTTTTGCCGCGCAACGCGGGAAGCCTCGGTGCCAGCGGCCTCAACCGAAGATTGCGCTGCTGCCGCCGAAGGCCGCGTCCTGGGTGCATCTGTCTCGATTGAATGCCGCCTCTTGGGTGCTTCAGTTTCCGTTGAAGGCCGCGTCTTGGGCGCTTCAGGCTCGATTACGGCAGCCTCCGGAACAGGCTCTTCAGGTTTAATCTGTATTTCCTCGGGCAAGGAAACCGGTGATTCAACCAGCGTATCCCTGGGTTGCCCAGGGGACTGCTCGGGCGGTGCAGTGAATTGCCATAACGCCAATCCCGCCACAATTATGGCCAGCAGCAGAGCTGCAATCAGCCAGTTCAAATTTTGCCGGAGCACAGAATTAACATCCGGGAAAGGTTCCCCAACCGAACCCGGGATCAACTCTGCAGGAACCGCTTTATTTTGAGGTAAAGCCGTCAATACAGTCTCCGCATCCAGGTGCAATATCTTGGCATAACTCCGCACAAAGCCGCGCAAAAATGCCGCTTCGGGAAGACGCTGATAATCATCCGCCTCCAATGCCTCAATTTGTCGCGGCGCGAACTTGATCTGGCTGGCGACGTCCATCACGCTCAAACCGAGAAGCTCGCGTGCTTCACGCAGCATCTTTCCCGGCGAAGTCCCGGGTATTTCGGCAGAATTACTTTCTTGACCAGTGTTGTTTTCGTTAATATTTTCCATTATTCACCACGCATTAACATTTGAGCTTCGCGCGAATCGGGAAAGAGTTTGCGCAGCTGCAATCCATAGCTGGACTCCGAATTGCGATCACCATTCTTGCGTGCAATACGCACAGCCAGCCAGAGTTGCTCCGCTGTCAGGTTGCCGGATCTTTCCGAGAAACCGGTGAAATATTTCCTTGCAGCGAAATAATCAGCATTGGCGTAACTCAACTCTGCCAGCCCCAGCCAGGCTGGTGCCAGGTCCGGCTGAATCTGCAATGCCTTTTGCAGAAAGTCCTCGGCTTCCTTGTGGTTGCCTGCCTTCTTGGAGCACAAGCCGGCGTTCAGATAGGCACGCGCCGGCGTCTGGTACAACGGGTTTTTCAGTGCGGCCATGAACTGCGGAATAGCCTCTTTCACCCGGTCACGCTGACACAGGAACCAGCCATAGTTGTTATGCGTATCTGAATCGGTCCTGTCCAGGCGCAAACTCTTCTGAAAATCCTCTTCCGCCTCCCGGTCCTCGCGCAATGCCATATGCACCAGACCGCGCACGCCGTAAGCCGGCGCATAGTTTCGGTCTGCCTGCAGGGCCTGCTCTATCTCTTCCAGCGCGACACCATGCTTTCCCATCTCATAATACAATCCGGCCAGTTCGGTGTGCACTTTGGCGCTTGCGTTGACGCTGGAGGAACCCCCTGATGGCGTTCCACAACCCGTTAAACCGGCCGACAAAAACAACAGCATCATCACTCTGTTCATCAGTACCCCTCGGCTGTTCATCTAATAGACCCCGGCGGAATCTGGCATGGTGCGCCTGGTTTTATCCCGCACCTGGCCCGCCAATTGCCCGCAGGCTGCGGCAATGTCATCGCCGCGCGTCTTGCGCGTGGTGGTGACGATGTCTGCCTGCATCAGCACATCGCGAAAACGCTGAATGGCGTCCGGACCGGAACGCCGGTAATGCGCCAGTGGAAACGGGTTGAACGGAATCAGGTTGAATTTGCACGGCACGTCGCGCACCAGCCGCACCAGTTCGCGCGCCTGCAGTTCGCTGTCGTTCACGCCATCCAGCAGCACATACTCGAAGGTGATGAAATCGCGCGGCGCGCGCTCCAGATAACGCCGGCAGGCTGCCAGCAATTCCTTGAGCGGATACTTGCGGTTGATCGGCACCAGCACGTCGCGCAACTTGTCGTTGGGCGCATGGAGCGACACCGCCAGCGCGACCGGACAGTCCTCGCGCAACCTGTCCATCGCCGGCACGATGCCGGAAGTGGACACCGTCACGCGGCGGCGCGACAGGCCGTAGGCATGATCGTCCAGCATCAGGCGCAACGCGCTCACGGTGTTGTCGTAATTCAACAGCGGCTCGCCCATGCCCATCAGCACTACATTGCTGATCTGCCAGTTGCCGTTGCGGCCCTGACACGGTGCGGCGGAGCCGTCAGGTGCGGGAAGGGCCGCCTGCGCCTCCTCCCGCAAACGGCCGCTACGCGGTAACGTGTCGGAGGCGCTACCCTTGCCAAGCTCATGGTTCGCCCACCACAGCTGGCCGATGATCTCCGCCACGCTGAGGTTGCGGTTGAAGCCCTGCTTGCCGGTCGAGCAAAACGCGCAATCCAGCGCGCAACCTGCCTGTGTCGAGACGCACAGTGTGCCGCGCGTCTCTTCGGGTATGAACACCGCCTCAACCGCATTACCCGTGCCAACGTTCAGCAGCCATTTGCGCGTACCGTCATCGGATAACTCTTCGCGCAGGACATCCGGCGCAGCAATACAGGCGCGTTGTGCGAGTTTGCCGCGCAACGCTGCCGAGATGTCGGTCATCGCGGCGAAATCGGACTCCCCTTCCCTGTAAATCCAGCGCATCAGCTGGCGCGCACGGAAAGGCTTCTCGCCCATTTCCGTAAAATAGCCAGCCAGCGCATGCGCATCAAAGTCGAGGAGGTTTTGCTGCATCTGAGTGACTGCTTAACGGGAATGAATGTTCTTCGTCGCGAAGAAATAGGCAATCTCGGTCTTCGCGTTTTCGGCGGAATCCGAGCCGTGCACGGCATTCGCATCGATGCTGTCGGCGAAATCGGCGCGGATCGTGCCCTTGTCGGCCTTCTTTGGGTCGGTCGCCCCCATCAGATCGCGATGCTTCAGTACCGCATTCTCGCCTTCCAGCACCTGGATCATCACCGGGCCGGAAATCATGAAGCTGACCAGATCCTTGAAAAACGGACGCTCGCGGTGCACCGCATAGAAACCTTCCGCCTCGGTGCGGTTCAGGTGGCGCATCTGCGCGGCAATGATCTTCAGGCCGGCGTTTTCGAAGCGGGTGTAAATCTGGCCGATGACATTCTTGGCAACGGCATCGGGTTTGATAATCGACAGGGTACGTTCAACAGCCATGCTACATTCTCCAGACTAAAAGTTAATAAAAACGGCCCGCTATTCTATCAGGCTTTGCTTACGCTGTCGCAGACGCCTGCCTGCATGGCTGTAGGGTGGGCACGTTTTTGTGCCCACGCGGAAATGACGCTCGCTGCCCG
>Ga0209343_10002572_pt1 | contig 23296 bp, 15 predicted proteins | sample RifCSPlowO2_02_FD_184026 | JGI IMG/M metagenome (GOLD analysis project Ga0209343, IMG submission 184026) | Groundwater microbial communities from Rifle, Colorado - Rifle CSP2_plank lowO2_0.2 (SPAdes) (version 2) | ecosystem: Environmental > Aquatic > Deep subsurface > Groundwater | place... | reverse complement strand
CGCAGCGGATTGTTGATAAGTCTCTGGGGATTAGGCTGTAGGTCTTGTCGCCATTGGCTTTGAGCGGGCTGAGCAACTTGTTGCGCAGCCCTGCGCAACAAGTTGCTCAGCTTTTAGTGATCTGGCTCACAGTGGGTTTGAGCTCGCGCTTTAAAAGATTGCAAGATACTGATTTATAAGGTTTTTATTTAATTGGCATGCTTGTCGCTATAGGGAGAGTTCCCGGATCACTGCAGATCCATGACCCAAGGCAAGGAAAGCACTCATGCCAACACCCGCGTATCTGTCCCTCGAAGGCACCAAACAAGGCCTGATCACTGCCGGCACCTTCACCGAAGATTCCGTCGGTAACATCTTCCAGGAAGGTCATGAAGACCAGATCCTGGTTCAAGCCTTCAACCACCAGGTCATCATCCCACGTGATCCGCAATCCGGTCAGCCGACTGGCCAGCGCGTACACAAGCCGCTGATGATCACCAAAGTCTTCGACAAATCCTCGCCGCTGATCTTCAACTCCCTGACCTCCGGTGAGCGTCTGTCCAAGTGCCGTCTGGAGTGGTACCGCACTTCCTCCACCGGTACTCAAGAACACTACTTCACCATCGAGCTGGAAGATGCCGTGATCGTTGACGTGCAGTCGCGTATGCCGAACTGCCAGGATCCGAACATGGCTCACTTCACCCACCTCGAAGACGTGTACTTCACCTACCGCAAAATCGTCTGGACCCACGAAGTCTCTGGCACTTCCGGCTCCGACGACTGGCGTACCCCGATCTCCGCCTAAGCATTGGCTGAGTTCGCGTAATACCGCTTCGGCCAGGCTTGTCCTGGCCGCTGCGTTTCTAGTGAGACCTGTGTCGCCAAACGCTGACAGGCATCGCGCAAAATCGCGAACAGGCACGGCTGCCAGGCCAAGCCTGGTTTAGAAATGCGCAGTGGTTTGATTCATGGAACGAAACGAGAGGAACAACGAATGTTCGCCGCCGCCAACCAGACTCATTTCAGCCTGACAATCGAAGGTGTAAGCCACGACCTGCAGGTGCTCGAATTCAACGGTCGCGAGGCGATCAGTCAGCCCTTCGAGTTCGAGCTGGAACTGGTCAGCGAACGTCCTGACCTGGATCTGGAAAGCCTGCTGCATCAGGCCGCCTTTCTCGCGTTCGATCAGGCCGGCCACGGCATTCACGGGCAGATTTACCGCGTCGCCCAGGGCGAATCCGGTAAACGCCTGACCCGCTACCATGTGACCTTGCGCCCGCAACTGGCGTACCTGGCACATCGCACCAACCAACGCATCTTCCAGCACCTGACGGTGGAGAAGATCATCAGCCAAGTGCTGCAAGAGCACGGCATTCAGGCCAATGCCTACCAATTCCAACTCGGCTCGATTTACCCCGAGCGTGAGTACTGCGTGCAGTACGACGAATCCGATCTGCACTTCGTCCAGCGCCTGTGCGAGGAAGAAGGTATCCACTACCACTTCCAGCACAGCGAACAAGGCCACGTACTGACCTTTGGCGACGACCAGACGCCCTTCCCCAAGCTCGCTCCTACCGCTTATCAGCAGGACAGCGGCTTGGTCGCTGACAAGCCGGTGATCAAGCGCTTCGGCGTGCGCGTGGAAACCCGTTCAAGCCGGGTGACCCGCCGCGACTACGACTTCGAAAAACCCAAGCTGCTGATGGAGGCGGACGCCAAGAGCGCGTTCAAACCCGACCTTGAGGACTACGACTACCCCGGCCGTTTTGTCGACCGCGAGCGCGGCAAACACCTGAGTCAGCGCATCCTCGAACGCCACCGCCACGACTTCGAACTGGCGCAAGGCGACGGCGATCAGCCGCTGCTGGTCAGCGGCCATTTCCTGGCGCTGACCGAGCACCCGCGCGCTAGCTGGAACGACCTCTGGCTGCTCACCGAAATCCACCACGAGGGCAAACAGCCGCAGGTGCTGGAAGAGTCGGTGACCAGCCACACCGAAGTCAGCGATGGTTTCCAGCAGGGCTACCGCAACCGCTTTACCGCCACGCCCTGGACCGTGCTGTATCGCCCACCGCTCAACCACCCGAAACCGCGCATCCTCGGCAGCCAAAGCGCGGTAGTCACCGGGCCTGCGGGTGAAGAGATTCACTGCGACGAATACGGCCGGATCAAGGTGCAATTCTTCTGGGACCGCGAAGGCCAGGCCGACGACAAAACCAGCTGCTGGCTGCGCGTGAGCTCAAGCTGGGCCGGCGACCGCTACGGCGGCATCGCCATCCCGCGCGTGGGTATGGAGGTGCTGGTCACCTTCCTCGAAGGCGACCCCGATCAACCGCTGGTCACCGGCTGCCTGTACCACGCCGAACACGTGGTGCCTTACGCCTTGCCTGCGAACAAAACCCGCAGTGTGTTCAAGACCCTGAGCAGCCCCGGCGGTGGCGGCTATAACGAGCTGCGTATCGAAGACAAAAAGGGCGCCGAACAGATCTACATCCACGCCCAGCGCGATTGGGATGAGAACATCGAGCACGACCAGAAAATCCGCATCGGCAACGAACGCCACGACACCGTCGAAGCCAACAGCTACAGCGAATTCAAAGCCGAAGAACACCGCACCACCCACGCCGACCGCAAAAGCGAAGTCAAAGCCAACGACCACCTGACCGTCGGCAATAATCAACACATCAAAATCGGCACCGGCCAATTTATCAACGCAGGCCAAGAAATCCACCTGTCCAGCGGCCAGAAAGTCGTGCTCGAAGCCGGCAGCGAACTGACCTTCAAAGCCGCCGGCAGCTTTATCAAGCTCGACGCCAGCGGCATCACCTTGGTCGGCCCGATTATCAAGTTCAATTCAGGTGGTGCGCCGGGTAGTGGGTCGGGGGCGGCGCCGGTGTTGCCGGGCAAGGTTAGGCCGGCAGATGCGGATAAGGCGGGGCTTACCACGGAGGCATACCTCAAACAGGCCTTGGCAGGGCATCTGTTGGTCGCCAGCGGCTGCATTTTCGATGCGCAAGGCAATTGCACGTTACACCAGCACGGATGAGCGATATGACGCAGAGCATTCCCTCCCCCTTTCTTGAGTCGCCATCGCCCTACTTGCGTTGCGTGATACTCGACGGAAGCGCCGATAAGGACTTGCTAACCAACCTTTATCAGCTCAGCAGCCAAGGTACTCCAACCGGGGAGCCACTTTTTCACGGCACTCCCTATTCTGATTTGGAAGAGAGCGGCCCGGTTCTGGTCTTGAGCGATCAACAGGACGGCTGGGAGGCCTACAGCTCAAACCTTCTAGAGCAGAGCGATGCAGGTTGCGTGCTCTATCTGGAAGATCGTCGCGACTGGGAGGCGGCTATCAAGCATTGCAAGAGCCTCCTGACCGTCCGTGTGGAAAACCAGCAGCAACAGCTAATGCGGTTCTTTGAACCGCGCTGGTTGGAGCCGCTGCTCGCTAGTCTCAGCCCAACTGAGCGTGAGAAATTCTTCGGGCCTTTTCGCGCCATGGCCTGGAGGAACGAGCTGGGCTGGCGTTATGCACAATGTTCGGGCAAGTGGGATGGCAAGGTCCAGGCAGACGGCTGGCTATGGCTGGGGCAGGATCTGCAGCAAGCCCTGGAAATGGCGCGGTTACGCATCATCGCCAAGGAGTTGGCGAATGACTATCAGGCGGCCATTCCTTCTGCTGAGCGCGAAGCTTTCGTCTATGACGAACTACTTGCTGCACATGCGGCCGATTTCCATCAGAAAAGCCACTATGAACGCTGGCTGAGAATGACCCTGAGCAAGCCGAAAGGCTTCTGGAAGGAGGCCTCGACTAACGCGGTGCTGGGGCGCGACGACCTCGCTGCGGGTGAAAAATTGGACACATTGGAAGGCCTCTGACTTCAAGGACGACGGACATGACAAGCGGCAAGTCTTATATCGTGCAATCGGGCGACAGTCTCAGTGTTATTGCCAGTGAGCAGGGCACTAGCCAGGCCGAGTTGCAGCAACTTAACCCTATTATCCGCGACCCGAACAAACTTCAGGTCGGCTGGAAACTCAACTTGCCGGACAAGCCTCAACCCCCTACAGCTGATAAACCGGCTGCTTCGCCAGCTGCAAAGCCAACGTCAGCGGTCCCTGCGCCCGCAGCGCTGCCACCAGCCAAACACCAGCAAGACACCGCGAGTGCAAAAGCGCAGTGCGCGAGCCAGTGCAGTGATGAGCTGGTGGATGTCGTGCATGTAACCGGTGACGAGCATTTCTATGTACTGACTGAAGAGCAGTCCAGCTTATTAAAAGCTGAGATTAAACGCGTTCAGACTCTGATGGATGAGTTCAAGCAGATTGTCTCCAGTGCCACCGATAGCCTGTCGTGCAAGAAGGAAAAGAATCCCCAAGCCAGTTGTGCCTGCATTCGCTGCAAGAAGGCCGAGTGGGGTAAGAAAGCCGAGGCTGCTGGCCTGGTCAAGCTTGGCCCACCTCCGCCATCTCCAGCCGAGCCGCCATTGGTGACTGAGGAGGACATCCAAGGCAAGCTCCGCTCTCTGCAGCAAGCCCGCGACTGGTACGAGACATACGAGCCTTCTCTGGTTCGTGACGGCGTGCTGGGCAACGTGATGGAAAACAACTGGCCTGGTCTGAGGAATGCCAAGGTTCGTGAGCTGAATGCAGAGATCGCTGTGTTGCGTGCTCGTCTTGCTTCCGAGCCAGCGGCCTCCGGAACCACGGCCGGCGGTACGCGTCCTTCCCAGGACCACGGCCGCTCACGTACCGCTGAGTACGAGCGCGGACAACAAACCCGCACGGGTTTTGGCGTTGTTGAAGTCGCCTTGTTTAGCCAGCCGGACCGGCGCTACTACATTCCCGTGCGTTACCGCGAGCAGGTGCGTTGGACGCGTAAGGTGCGTAGCGCCGTGCTCAATGGCAAACCATTCGGCAAGGCATTGGCTGGTGAGCTTATCGAGGACATCAAGAAAGGCGTGGGTGGTGATGGCAAAGCCAGTCCCTTGGGTAAGCTGGAAGCCAAGTTGAAGAGCTGGGATGCCCCGGATAACTGCCTGCTTAATGCCTTGCACAAAGAAGCCGCGTGGTCCTCGAATCCCGACGATTCAGCGCCATACGCCGTTCAGGCAGAGGGGCATCTTTTACGCTTTGCGGCCAGTGCGAGCGCCGGTATCAACAGCTGGGACATGAAGAACGGTGAAATTGAAGTGGGCGTGAAGGGCAGTGCAGCCTTTTCCTTGGCGGAAGGTCGCGTCGCCCTTGAGTCCTACTTCCCTTCCCAGGGCGGTCGCACGGTACAGATGGCCTACAAAAATGCCCTTGGCAAGACGGTTTATCACCCTTTCGGCAGTTTTCGGCTACTAGGCAAGGTGGAGTTGTCCTGCTTTGCGGGTGCCCATGTCCAGGGTAGCGCGGGGGTGAAGGTCAATTACAAACCCACCGAGCAGCCGGCGGGTGCGACAGCGTTGCTTGGTACGCCCCACGCCTCCACCCAACTTAGCCGTGGTGGCCAGGTGGGTTTGAAGGCCGACGCCTTCGCGGGTGCGCAAGCCGGCGGTAGCCTGACCGGTGCGATTCAATGGATTGAGCCAAAAAAAGAAGGGCGTGGAAAAATTGAAGCCGGACAGGCGAATGCGTCATCCAGCTGGGGCAGCCTGGCGGAGGTCAAGGCCGAGGGTAACGTCGCGGTCGGTATTGGTGCCGGCTTCGATTTTGGCCTCAGCATCAGCAAGAACCGCCTAGCGGTGAACTGCAAGGCTAGCCTGGTATTCGGCCCCGGCGCGGGTGGCGGTTTTGCGACGGTTGCGGACTTAGAGAAGGTTTACGATCTGGCATCGTTGGTTTGTGGTGCGCTGGCGGAGGTCGATTACCGGCATTTGCTCAGTTTCGAGCCCGCCGCCTTCAACTATATCGCTTGGGGGCTCTACCAAGCGGCATCCGCCCCGCAGAATGCTGTGAAGAAAGCTTTTGAGATGAGCTACAGCGAGATGACCCAATGGTGGACGAACCGCAAAGCCCTAATAGCGGAGGCCGAGCACCTGGCGGCCAGCCTGCTGACCCATCAGGCCGTACTGCTGAAAGGGCGCAAGCTTCCCCTCAGCCAACTGCCCCCCGAAACCATCGGCCCGATGCTGTATGTATTAAGCGAGAGCTTTGTCGAGAGCCTCGAGAGCGAGCAGGAGAAGGCCATCGTTCTGCTGCTATCGCATATGCGCCGCTGGCGTCATTTTATCGAGGCCCTGGAGCATATGTCGCCTAAGGCCACCAAGGTCAATGCGATGGACAGCCTCAATCGTCTAAATGCCTTTCTGGATCGTAACCAGCAACAGCAGTTCAACCAGTTTATTGATCGTCTTGCCGTTCTGCAGGACTCAACTGTTGGCGCTACGCTAGCTTGGACGCCGGTTGCGCCACAACTGAAGCGTAACGTCATGTTGGCCGCACAGCGCAGCGGAAAATTCGATGGCCTGGCTTAGGTTAGGCCGGACTACAATCTGGCCTAACTGATTATTTGAGTGGACGCTCCGACTGGACCGAGCAGCGAAAGCTGGTCGTTGTCACATACCCTGTCTGGTCGATTGCCTCAGGCCAGCGTATGACGGTATTGGCCATGATGACCTCGCCCTCGTTAATGCCGAAGCCGCGCATGATCTTGTAGACACCCGTTTCAGGCCCCTTGGGGTTATCGAGCGGCGAGTTAGGGTAATAATCAGGGTCGTACCAGTCATTGACCCAATCTTTGGCATTGCCCGCCATGTCATACAGCCCCAACGGGTTGGGCGCGAAGCTACCCACGGGATGTGTCATGCCCTGCCAGTCGTCTTCTCGTGGTGGGTAGTTGCGCCCGAAATCCAGGGTGCCCGTGTCTGTCGGGTAGATAACGTACTGACCCCGGTTGCGGGCTGCGAACTCCCATTGTGCTTCTGACGGCAGATCGACCGGAACACCACTGAGCTCACCCAGCCATAGGCAGTAATCCTTGGCCTCCTGCCAATACCTGGTCGGGGCCGGTTTGTCCGGCGAGAAATAGTCCTGCATTTGCTCGCTGTCGCGGTATTCGGCTCCCGAGAGCGGTTTGCCGCGAATTACCTGGAACAGGTCAAAATCACCCTGACGGGTCTGGTAGCGCGATAGGTGGAAGTTGCTCAGGCGCACGGGGTGCACCCCACTGTCTTCCATGTTCTCGGTAATAACGCAGAGCTGGTCGAGTGGCACACCGCACGGCCATTCACATAACTCGGTCAGCGCACGGTCGCATGGCCAACCGAAATCGCCCATATCAAACTCACCGCCTTCGATAAACACCATCTCGTCCAGTGAGCGCACCACGGTGCGCAGCACTGCATCGTGTTGTTCGGCGGACAGGTTGGGGTGGCGCTTTGTGATCGTCGCTGCGATCGCTTTTACCTTGGCAGGGGCCAGCTTGCTACTGCTGGGAAACGGTTCTGATTGGGCGTGGCAGCCCGTTAATGCCAATAAGAGAGCAGCCAGAGACACGCGGAAGAACATTGGACGATCCTTGTCGAAGCAACATAAGCGAGAACTTAGCAGGCGAGGCGGCAAAACCCAATGGAGGCAAATTGCTGGCAGTCGTCCAGTCAGTAGTGGCATCGCAGAATGCGGTGCTAGGTCTCATTTAGTCTCTGCCAGCGGGTGGTGCCGGGCTGGATGTGTTCTCACTCTGCAACAACTCCGGCCTCTCCCTTTGCAGTTTGTTCTGCAGCATTTCCAGTTGCTCCAGCGCGGCGCGGGCTTCGTCGAGTTCGGTTTGGTTGCGTTCGCCGGATTGTGCGGCTTGTTCGATACGTTCGCGGATGGCGGGGATCTGCTGGACGCCGCTGGCGTAGGCCATGATCTGGTCGCGGGTTTGCTGGTCTTCGAAGGCGTTGTACTGCGCCGGGTCGGCCAGCTGTGCGGCGGAGGCGGGTTGGCGCGGTTTGAGTTGGCCGAGGGCGGGGCTGCGTGGGTCGCCTTGGTCGGCCATTAGCTGGATCAGCATCTGTGCTTCCTGGGCATTCAGTTGCGGTTCGCTGGGCGGTTCTTCCACCGATTTTTCTGCGGGCGCTGGAATTGCAGCTGGCTGCTGTGTCGGTAGGGCAGCGGGCATCTCTGGCAAGCGGATGGGCGGGCTGATCGGCGTTGCAGCCTGTGCGGCAGCGGCTGGCGCGGTGTCGGCCTGGGGCGTGCGCACAACGACGATGGCCACCGCCGTGATCACCCCGAGCAGGCCGATGCCGAGCCAGACTTTCATAGTCCTTCTACCTTGGCGTTGGCCAGCAGAGCGTCGACGCGGGCCTGGAAGGCTTGGGTCAGCTGTTCCTTGGCGACGGCCTGGTTGACCTCATAGCGCACGCTGGGATCGCTCAGTGGCAGCTGTCGATCCTCGCGGCTGCGTACCTGCACGATCTCGAAGGCGCCGTCGATCAGCATCGGCTGGGACATGCTGTTTGCCTTCTGCAGCAGGGCGGTCTTGCGCAGAAAATCCAGCTGCGCATCCTGCGGGCGAATCAGACCGAGGTCGCCGGGTGGCGTGTGGCTCTTGGTATCCGCCAGTGAGTAACGGCGCACGGCATCATCGAAGCTCATGCCCTGTTGCAGTTCGGCATACACCCTGTCGGCACTGGCTTGATCAGCCAGGCGGATATGGCTGGCCTGCACCTGAGCAACGTTCAGGTAGAGCTGCAGATTGCGTTGATAGTTAGCCTCGGCATCCGCATCGCTGACTCGGCTGGCGCGTTCGCGTAGGCTGGCGGTTTCATGGTGGAAGTCGTTGTGCAGGCCGAGTTGGTGCAGGTACTTGTGGCGGATCAGTTTGTCGCGCACCAACTGGCGGATGCCGGCCTGTTCGTCCGCGCTGAAGCCTTTCTCTCCGAGCTGATACCAGAGGTAGTCACGCAGCGCCTGCTGACGCACCTGTTCGGCCAGGTACACCAGGTTGCCCTGCTGCAGCTCCACCCGGCCTTGTACGTTGTCGCCTTGATACAGCTCCAGCAGGTTCAGGCGTTGTTCGGCCTGACCGGGGAATTGCCAACTGATTAGCTGCACCTGGGCGGCATCGACTTGTTGCTGGGGGCTCAACTGTAGGCTATCGAGCACCACGCCTTGGGTTGGCGCGGTTAGTACTTGGCGCAGGCGGGCGCTGCTCAGCGCCTGTGGCTGGCGCAGAAAGGGCCGTAGATCGTGATCGAACTGGCGGCCGTAGACCTGCTCGATCAGGTTGGCGGCTTCGCGTTCGACCAAGGCATCCAGATCGCCGCTGTATTTGGTATTCAATTCGGCTTCCACCTCGCGGGCCAGCAGGTGGTTTTCTGCCAGGCCTGTACGCAGCAAGCGCAGGTCGGTATTGAATTTGACCCGGGTCATGGCCTGCTCCAGCAGACCGATGCTTTTACCGGGCAGGCGTTCACCGTTGATGCGCATGTCCTGGCTGCCCAGGGCTGACAGGCAGATGCCGGTCAGCCCCAGTACCAGCAAACTGCGCTGGATGATCGAGCGCACCTTACAGGCCACCCTGGCCGTAGAAGGTGTTGGCGCCCTTGGTCAGCACGCTGACGGTGAGGGCGATGGACTCCGGAATCAACTCCTTGGCCACTCGCAGGCGCGTGGCGTAGCTGGTGTCATACAGCGGCTCGGGACGCTGGTAGGCAACCTGCGCGGTCTGGGTCAGCAGATCGCGGATCGGCTTTTGCGGATCGTAACTGCCGACGCGGTTGGCCACTGCCGCCATATTGTTCAGGCCTTCGCTGAAGTAGTGATCATCCACCCAGCCTTCCCATCCCGAGTGGCCATTGCCCGACGTAACCCAGGCATGGTGCGGCTGCGCGACATCGCCGGTGGTGTGCAGCGAGTAACCGATGGTTTGCAGGGACGGTGCGTTCTTGAACTGATCGAACCAGTACTTGGCCAGGTTATCGATGGGCTGGAAGGCCGCCGTCTGGAAGTCGCCGTAGTGCGTCTGCCAGTTGGAGGAAGTGCCCTGGCGGTAATGCGCTTCGGTGGTGTCGAAGTCGCTTTTCTTCAGCTCGCGGTTGTACAGGTAAACCATGGCGTACCAGTCAACGTCGCCGCTCCAGCTGCCATCCACCTTGCGGTAGCGGTAGTCGTAGCCGCCGTGGTCGTTGCCGTGGGCGTCACCCTGGCGGGCCATATTGATAAAGTGCCAGTACGACGTGTAGTTGACCAGCGAAGCGGCGGCGCCATACACCGGCGCGTGCTCATAGCCGACCCACCAGCCGCCCAGGCGGGTGTCCTGGAAATCGTCAACGTCATAGGCCGCTTGGCCGAGGATTTCCCCCGCACGGGCTTCGCTGCCGGCTGCGCCGACGTAGAACTGGTAGGCGCGTCTCATCTCGGGCGTGGCATGGGCCGAGTTGAGGAAGGCCAGGGCGTCTTTGACGATGTTCTTGTGCGTCGGTTGCGACCAGGCGCTGGCGTGGCTGGCGCTGAATGCCAGGCCTAGACCAACGACCAGGGAGGTGAGGTTTTTCATAGGGAAGGCGCTCTTTTGTTGTTGGAGTTGAGCAGTATTAGCGGTCATTGATGGCAGAACTGTTGCAATGCCGCACGCCAACTTAAAGCTGATGCGCTGTGTTGCCTCAACCCAACTAAGGTTTGGTGGTATAGACCAATTTTCTCGTACGTCTTAATCCGCGCCGTTGTCTTCCTGATGCAAGGCCTCTGTCTCGCTGCTTTCCAACACCACATAGGCGCTGGCGCAGAACAGTGAGTTGAGGCGTTTCATGTCAGCGATCAGCTCCATATGCAGGGCGCTGGTTTCGATGCTTTGCACCACCTGATGGTGCAGACGGCTGACATGCGCGTGTGCCAGTCGTCGCTCCTGGGCGCGGAAGCGGCGTTTTTCGCGCAGCAGCTGGCGCGCGCTTTCTTTGTCGGCAGAGAGAAACACCGAGAGGCCAAGGCGCAGGTTGGCCAGCAGTTGGGCGTGCAGGGTGGTGAGTTCCTCCAGGCCGCTGTCTGAAAACGAATGGCGCTGCGCGGTTTTCTGATCCTGTACTTTGCCGAGCATGCGTTCGATGATGTCGCCGGCCTGCTCCAGGTTAACAGCCAGCTCGATGATCTCCGCCCAGCGCCGGCTGTCGTGCTCACTCAGCACCTCGCGTGGCACCTGCGCCAGGTAGAGTTTGACCGCGCTATAGAGCGCATCGACATCGTCATCCAGGCGGCGCAGCTCTTTGCCTAGGGCGGTTTGTCCGCCACTCAGGACTTCGAGCAAATGGTTGAGCATGGTTTCGATCAGGTCGCCGATGCGCAGGGTTTCGCGCACCGCATTGGCCAGCGCCAGGCTCGGCGTGGCCAGCGCGGTAGGGTCGAGGTGGCGCGGGCGGGCGACGCCGTTTTCGTCCGGGCGATCCGGCAGCAGCCAGTTGCAGAAGCGTGCCATCAGCCCGACTGTGGGCAGCATCAGCAGGCAGCGCAGGCTGTTGTAGAGCAGGTGAAAGCCGATCACCAGCTCCTCGGGGCGCCAGTTCAGGCTGTCTAGCCAGTTGGCCAGCGGATCGAGAAACGGCATCACCAGCAGCAGGCCGATCAGTTTGTACAGCAGGCTGCCCAGGGCCACGCGCCGCCCGGCTGGGGTTTGCAGGCTGCTGGTGAGAAAGGCCAGCACGCCGCTGCCGATATTGGCGCCAATCACCAGGCCGATGGCCACCGGCAGGCTAATCAAACCGGCGCCAGTCAGGGTTGCTGTGAGCAGCACGGCGGCCAGGCTGGAATAGGAAATCAGCGCAAACAGCGCGCCGACCAGCGCATCCAGCAGCAGGTCACCGGTCAGCGAGGCGAACAGCACGCGAATGCCCTGCTCCTGGGTTATCGGCGTGGCAGCGGCGACGATCAGCTCAAGCGCCAGCAGCATCAGCCCCAGGCCGATGGCCACCCGGCCGAGCTGACCGGCGCGGGTCTGCTTGCGCGAGAGAAAAAACACCACGCCGAGAAAGATCAGCAGCGGGCTCAGCCAGCTCAGGTCGAGGGTCAACACCCGCGCCATCAGCGCCGTGCCGACGTCCGCACCGAGCATGATCGCCAGCGCCGGTGTCAGCGCCATCAGGCCCTGAGCGACAAATGAAGTGACTAGCAGCGCGGTGGCGTTGCTGCTCTGCACCAGCGCGGTCACGCCGATGCCGGCAGCAAAGGCCAGTGGGCGCTTGCTGACGTTATGGCTAAGCACCTTACGCAGGTGCGAGCCATACACCCGCAGGATGCCGGTACGGACGATGTGGGTGCCCCAGATCAGCAAGGCGACGGCAGACAGAAGATTAAGCAGGGTGAGCATGGTGCTGCTCCCTGGCGCGTCAGCCCTGTTGCAGCGTGACGCGTGGTTTTACTTGTTATAAAGGCCCATCGTGTAGAAGCGCAGACCCTGTATTTAGCTTTAGCTGGGGTTGGCGCTCTGCGCCAGCGCGCGACACAGACTGTCGCGTAATCCCGCCAGGCTGCGTGAGCTGATAACCTTGCTCGCTACTGAACGGATGCCCGCTGATGCTCACTCTCTACCACGCCCCCGATCTGGAAACCCTTGGCGAGCTGGCCACCACCCTGCTCGCCACGCCGATGCGCGAGTCCTTTGCTCCGGCGTTAGTGGTGGTGCCGAGCCAGGGCATGGGGCGTTGGTTGACCCTGGAGCTGGCGCGCAAACAGGGCATCGCCATGCAGCTGGACGTGCAGTTGCCGGCCAAGTTCGTCTGGGACTTGTCGCGCCTGGCTTTGGGCCAGCTGCCGGAGCAATCGGCTTTTAGCCCCAGCAGCCTGAGCTGGCGGCTGTATGACTGGCTGTGCGAGCCGCCCCACCTGGCCGAGGCGCCGCGCCTGGCACATTATCTGGATGGTGGCGATGAGCGCCGCAGGCTGTCATTGGCCGTGAAGATCGCCGACGTATTCGACCAATACCTGCTCTATCGCGACGACTGGCTGGGCGCCTGGGAGCGCAACGACTTGCTCGATCTCGGCCCGGATGAAGGCTGGCAGGCGCTGCTCTGGCGCGAGCTGACCAAAGATGGCCACCCACACCGCGCGCGCTTGCTGGAAGAGCTGCTCACCCGCCTGTATGACGCCACGCCCATCGCCGGGCTGCCCGAGCGCGTGCTGGTGTTCGGCATCAGTTCGCTGCCGCCGCACCATATGCGCGTATTGGAAGGCCTGGCGCGGCATACCCAGGTGATTGTTTTCGCCCTCAACCCTTGCCGCGAAGCCTGGGGTGAGATTCGTGATATCCGCGAGCTGGCGCGGCAACCCGAAGCCAGTCCAGAAGACTGGTACCTGGATGTCGGCCATCCTCTGCTGGCCAGCCTGGGCAAACAGGGCCGCGATTTTTTCGACAGCCTGTTTAGCCTGGCGTCCAGCGAGGGCAGTCAGGAAATCGGCCTGTATTCCGAAGATGAAGACCTGCACGACGCCAGCCTTTTGCAGGCATTGCAGAACGACATCCTGCGCCTGCGCACCCGAACGGCGGCTGAACGCTTGGTGCTGCGTGAGGACGATCGCTCGCTGGAACTGCACGTCGCCCACTCGCCGCTGCGCGAGGTGGAAATCCTGCATGACCAACTGCTTGCCCGCTTTGCCGCCGACCCCGCGCTGACGCCCGATCAGGTGGTGGTGCTGACCCCGGATATCGAGCGGTATGCGCCCTATATCGAAGCGGTGTTCGCCCCGCGTGAAGGTGTGCCGCGCGTGCCCTTCAGCCTGGCCGACCGCAGCCTGCGTGCGGAAATCCCGCTGATCGAAGCCTTTCTCAACCTGTTGGCGCTGCCGGATAGCCGCTTTGCCGCCGAGGAAATCCTTGCCTGGCTGGAACAGCCGGCCATCGCCCGCCGTGTTGGCATTGAGGCGGAAGATCTGCCGCTGCTACGCGACTGGCTGCGCGACGCGGGCGTGCGCTGGGGCCGTGATGAAACGCACCGTGAGCAACTGGGCCTGCCGGCCGACGCGGCCTTTACCTGGCGGCAAGGGCTGGACCGCCTGCTGCTGGGTTTTGCCGCGCCGCCGCAGCTGGCCGGTCTGGCGGCGCCGTTGCTGGGCGACAGTTGGCCGCTGGATGCGCTGGAAGGCGGCCGCGCACAACTGCTCGGGCGCTTGGCCGGTTTTGTCGAGCGCTTGGCCGCGCTGGCGCAGAGCCTGCAACGGCCGCGCGCCCTGGGCGAATGGGCTGAATCCCTGCAAGGGCTGATCGATCAGCTGTTTGACGAGCGCGAGGCCGGTGACACCCTGTTGCTGCTGTCCAAAGCCTGCGCCGCGCTCAAGGAGCAGGGCGCCGCTTCGGGGGTCGAGCGGCCGATTGAGCTGGCGCTGATCCGCCAGCAGCTGACCGCTGCGCTGGAGCAGGGCAGCGCTGCTTCGGGCTTTCTCACTGGCGCGGTGACCTTCTGCACCATGGTGCCGATGCGCAGCCTGCCGTTTCGTCTGGTCTGCCTGCTTGGTCTGGATGACGGTGCCTTGCCGCGCCGCACCCCGGCAGCGGGCTTTGACCTGATCAGCCAGAAACCCCGCCGTGGCGACCGCGCACGCCGTCTGGACGACCGTTACTTGCTGCTGGAAACCCTGCTCTCGGCCCGTGGCGGCCTGTACCTGAGCTATGTCGGCCGCGACCCACGCAGCAACGCCGAGCTGCCGCCTTCAGTGCTGGTCAGCGAACTGCTGGATGTGGTCGACCTCACGGCGGTAGATGGCAACGGCCCTGCCAGCGCGAGGATTACTCACTACCATCCATTGCAACCCTTCGCGCCGGGCAACTTCGCCGGCAACCGCCATGCCGGCTTTGCCGCGCCCTGGTTCCACGCTGCGCAGCGCTTGAGTCAGGCGGTACAAGCCCCTGCGCCCTTTGCCGGTCTGTTGGATCAGCCGGATCAAGACTGGCTGAGCATCGAACCCAGCCAGCTGATTCACTGCTTTAAACACCCGGCGCGCTACCTGCTGGAACAGCGCCTCGGCCTGCGCCTTGCGCAGAGCGAAGAAACTCTGGCCGGCGACGAGCCCTTTAGCGTCGAGTGGACCAGCCAGCATGGCCTGCGCCAGCTGGCGTTGCAGGCTATCGAGAACGGTTGGAGTGAACGCCAGGAGCGCGCCGTGGCGGCTGCGTCCGGCTGGCTGCCGGTGGGCGAGTTGGGCCAGGCGCACTGGGGACAGATTCGTGGGCCGATCCGCGCCTTTGCGCCAACGCTGTTTGACGAGCGCCCGGATGACGCGCCGCAACCGCTGTTGGTCGATATCGAGCTGGCCGGTGTACGCATTCACGGCTGGCTGGATGGCGTGACCTGCGCTGGTCTGTTCGACTACCGCCTGCGTGATCTCGGCGCCTGGGAGCTGGCGCCATTCTGGCTGCGCCATCTGCTGCTCAACTGCGCTGCCACGCCCGAGATCAGCCGTGACAGCCGTCTGCTCTCGCCGAAAAGCGAATGGCGTCTGGGCGCGCTGGCCAATGCCCGCGAGCTGCTGGTGCCCTGGCTCGAAGCCTACAAAAACGCGCTGTGCGAGCCGCTGCCGCTGTTCGCCAAGTGCAGCCACGGCTTTGCCCGCAAATGGCGTAGCCCCGGCAAGAAGGAGCCGATTGACGCTGCCCGCAGCGAAGCGCGGGTGATGTGGCAAGGCAATGACTTTATGACCGGCGAAGGTCAGGATCCCTGGAATGCCCTGGCTTTTCGCGACCGTGAAGCGCTGGATGAACGCTTTGAAATGCTGGCCGAACAGCTTTACGGCCCGGCGCTGGATGCCCTGCAAGGCAGTGACGAGGACGAAGCATGAGCAGCGCCAGCCTGAACCTGCTGCACGACAGCTTCACCGGCCGCTCGCTGATCGAGGCCAGCGCCGGCACCGGCAAAACCTGGACCCTGACCGCGTTGTACGCGCGCCTGTTGCTGGAGAAGCAGCTCAACGTCAGCCAGATTCTGGTGGTGACCTTTACCACCGCCGCCACCGCCGAGCTGCGCGAACGCATTCGCAAGCGCCTGGCCGAGTTGCTGGCGGTGTATGAACAGGGGCCGGGCGACGACGCCTTGCTCAATGAACTGCATGCCCAGTACCCGGATGCCGCCAGCCACCGACGTCTGCTGCTGGCGGTGCACGGTTTTGACGAAGCGGCGATCTTCACCATCCACGGCTTCTGTCAGCGCGCCTTGCAGGACGCCGCGTTTGAAGCGGGTGGCGACTTTGACAACGAACTGACCCACGACGATCGCGAAATTATCGACGCCCTGCTCGCCGACCTCTGGCGGCATGAGCTTGCCAGCGCCGAGCCGGAGTGGGCGGCGTTTCTGGTGCAGCAGAAGATCACCCCGCAGGTTCTGCGTCAGCGCCTGCGCAATCACCTGGGTAAGCCGTACCTGCGCATCGAGCCGCAACCGGGCACGCGCAGTGAGATGAGCGCCCTACGCGCCGCCTGGCAGCAGGCGCAGCGTCTTTGGCATGGCGAAAGCGCGGTCTGGTTGCAGCAACTGAAAGCCTTCGATGGCTTTAAGAGCAATATGTGCAACCCAGCCAAGCTGGGCGTCTGGCAGGCTGAGTTGGACGGTTATTTCAGCGACGCCGCCGCGCTGTTCAGCAAGACCGAAGCGCATCGCCGCCTGGCCCGCGAAGGCTTGAACAAGGCCAGCAAGAAGGGCTGCGAAGCCCCGGCCAATCCACTGGCCGCTGCCTTGCAGGAACTCTGCGATGCCCTCGATGCCGCGCAACCCGAGGCCGAGCAACGCCTGATCGACCTGCAGGTGCGCTTGATCCATCAACTCAACGAGCAACTGCCCGCGCGCAAGGCGGCGCAACGTCTGCTGGCCTTCGATGACTTGCTCAATAAACTGCAACAGGCCTTGCAAAGCGAAGGCGGCGAACACCTAGCAAGCACCCTGCGCACGCAGTATCCGGTGGCGCTGATCGACGAGTTTCAGGACACCGACCCGGTGCAGTACCGGGTGTTTCACCGTATTTATCAGGATGCCGGCGATCTGTGTTTTGTAGGCGACCCTAAGCAGGCCATCTACGCCTTCCGTGGCGCGGATCTGGCGACCTACCTCAAGGCGCGCAGCGAAGCCGCACGGCAATACAGCCTGGCCACCAACCACCGCTCCACGCCCGAACTGATCGCCGCGCTGAATCAGCTGTTCGACCGGCCCATGCCTTTTGCCGAGAAGGGCTTGGCTTACCAGCAGGTCGGGGCCAGCAGCAAGGCGCGGGCGCAGTTGGTGTTGCCGAATGTTGAGGATGAAACCGACGCCCCGCTGGCGTTGGTCTGGCTGGATAACGACTACCTAGGCAAGGGCGAAGCGGGAGCATTAGTCGCTCGCGACACCGCGCGGCGAATCGCAGCGGTGCTCAGCGCCAGCAGCCGTGGCGAGGCGTATTTCGAGCAAAACGGCACGCGCACCCCGCTTAAAGGCGGTGATATTGCCGTGCTGGTCGCCAGTCACCGTCAGGCCGGCGAAGTGGCCGCCGAGCTGGCCGCCCGTGGCGTGCCCAGTGTGCGCCGCGGCAAGGAGAACGTCTGGCACAGCGAGGAAGCTGATGAGCTGTCCGCCGTGCTCGCCGCCTACGCCGATCCGGGTCGCGAGGGCGCATTGCGTTATGCCCTGGCCAGCCGTTTGCTGGGGCGCAGCGCCGCCGATCTGGCCGCCTGCAGCGAGGACGCTCAAGCCTGGGACCGCGAGCGCGAAGCCGCCGAGCGCTATCATCAACTCTGGCAGCAACAAGGCTTTATGCGCGCCTTCCGCGCCTGGCTGGATGAGCAGCAGGTTGCCCAGCGCCTGCTGGCCCTGGTGGACGGCGAGCGCCGCCTGACCAACCTGCTGCACCTGGCCGAACTGCTGCAAGCCGAGAGCCTGCAACGCCCCGGTCTGGAGCAATTACTCGCCTGGTTCAACGCCCAGCGCAGCGCCGAGGCCCACGGCGAAGACGCCTTGCTGCGTTTGGAAAGCGATGCCGAGCGGGTGCAGATCGTCACCATCCACACCTCCAAAGGCCTGGAATACCCGCTGGTGTTCTGCCCCTACCTGTGGGACGGCGCGCTGCTACGCCAGCATGAGGACATCAGCTGCCACGCCGACGACGGCACACCACTGCTGGACTTGGGCAGCGAGCAGCTCGACACGCACCGCGATCGCGCCCGTCACGAACGCTTCGCCGAAAAACTGCGCCTGACCTACGTTGCCCTGACCCGCGCGCGCGATCGCCTGTGGCTGCACTGGGGGCCGGTGGACTGCAAACCGAAAAAAGACGGCACCCTCGGCGACAGCGGCCTGCACAGCAGCGCCCTGGCCTGGCTGCTGCACGGCCGCGAATTGCCGGGTGAAGATGCCCTGGCCGAGCTGGCCGGCCATCTGCAAAGCCTGAGTCCGCATGGGCTACGGGCCGAACTCGAACAGCTGATCGCCAGCAGCCAAGGTCAAATGGCCATTCAACCGTTGCGTGACAGCGAGGCCAGCGCCGCCGGTGAGCAACGCGCTCCAGCCCCGCAGCAACTCGCCACGTTGCAGCGCAGCCTGCACAGCGCCTGGCGCATCGGCAGCTTCTCCGGGCTGGCCGCCGGTATGCATATGGAAGCGCCGGACCGTGACGGCCTGGTGCTGCCGGACGCCAGCGAGCCGGGCACTGGCTTCTTCGCCTTCCCCCGTGGTGCGCGGGCTGGCACATGCCTGCACGCCATTCTGGAAGACTGGGCGCGCGGCAAAGGCGCGCTGGCTGAGCTGATCGAACCGGGGCTAAGCGGTCACGGTATCAGCAGTGACTGGCAGGCCGTGGCGCTGGCCCACCTGCAACAGGTGATCGACGCCGATCTGGACGGCAAGGGGCTGACCCTCGCCGGTCTGAATCCGACGCGGCGCTTGCCCGAACTGGGCTTTACCTTTCCCTTGGCCGGGCTGGATGTGCAGCGCCTGCGCGCGATTCTCTGTGACCCGGCCCATGGCCTGGCGGCACCGATGCGCGAGGCGGCGGCGCGGCTGGAATTCGACAGCCTCAAGGGCTTTCTCAAGGGCTTTATCGACCTGACTTTCGAACACGACGGGCGTTGGTATATTGCCGACTACAAGTCCAACTGGCTCGGCCCGGACGCCAGCTATTACGGCGGCGAACGCCTGCTGCAAGCCCTGGCCGCCGAGCATTACTACCTGCAATACCTGATCTACCTGGTGGCGCTGCGACGCTTTCTGCGTCAGCGCCTGGACGACTTCCAGAATGAGCAGCTGGGCGGTGCGTACTACCTGTTTCTACGCGGTATGCCGAGCGCAGGGGTGTATTTCTCGCGGCCCAGCGATGGGCTGTTGGATGTGCTAGATAAGCTGTTTGCGGAGGGCGTGTGATGCTTAACGATCTGCCCCTCGGCCCGCTGGAGCGCGCCCTGGTCGACAGCCTGCAGCGCCTTGATCCGCAGGCGTCGCCTGTGGTCTTGGCGTCAGCGGCGTTGCTGTGCATGGCCTTGGACAAGGGTGATGTGTGTTTGCCGTTGGCGCGTCTGGCCGGGCAGCGGCCCTGGCCCGACCACGGCTTCAGTTTGCCGCCGCTGGCCGAGTGGCAGGCGCAGCTTGAAGCCTCGTCCCTGGTGGGCGGCGATGGCGATTTCGCCCCGCTGATTCTCGAACACGGTCGCCTCTATCTGGCGCGTTACCAGGCCTACGAACGCCAGCTGGCGGCCCAGTTGCTGCAGCGCGCCGTCGATTTGCCCGAGGTCGATGAAGCGCAATTGAGCGAGAGCCTGACTCGGCTATTCGCCTTTAACCAGCAACAACCCGACTGGCAGCGCCTGGCCGCCGCGCAAGCGGTGCGGCGCAAACTGGCGGTGATCTCCGGCGGCCCCGGCACCGGCAAAACCACCACTGTGGTGCGTCTGCTCGCCGCGTTATTAGAGCAACCTCGCTGCGAACATCCGGGCGGCGCTCCGCTGGCTATCGGCCTGGCCGCGCCTACGGGCAAGGCCGCGGCGCGAATGGCCGAAGCGATCCGTAATGCCAAAGCCGAATTGCCGGTCAGCGAGGCGATCAAAGCCGCCTTGCCGGATGAGGCGCGCACCCTGCATCGCCTGCTCGGCAACCGGGGTGATAGCCCGCAGGTGCGCCATCACGCGGCCAACCCCCTAGCGCTGGATGTGCTGGTGGTGGACGAAGCCTCGATGGTCGATCTGGCGCTGATGGCCAAACTGCTCGACGCGCTGCCGCCCACTGCGCGGCTGATCCTGCTTGGCGACAAAGACCAACTCTGCGCCGTGGAAGCCGGTGCGGTGTTTGCCGAACTCTGCGAGGGCCGTGGCTTTGATGCTCAGGCGGCGAGCGAACTGCAACGCATCACCGGCCAGCAGGTGCCGGTCAGTCAGCCCAGCTCACAATTGGGCGACGCGGTTGTGCTGCTGACCCACAGCCACCGCTTTGCCGGCGACAGCGGCATCGGTGAGCTGGCGCGGCGCATTAACGGCGGCGATGTCAGCGGCACGCTGAACCTGCTCAAGGAAGATCGCAGTGATCTGGCCTGGAATGCCCAGCCGACGCCCAACGAGCTGCTGGAACGTCTGGATCAGGGCTATTCGCCCTATATCAGCGCCGCCAAAAGCGCCGACCCAGCGGCAGCCTTCGCCGCGTTCAATACCTTCCGCGCGCTTTGCGCCCAGCGCGAAGGCGCCTGGGGCGTGGCCGGTATCAACGAAGCGCTGGAGGCCCGCATCAAACGCCGCAGCCAGGTCGCTAGCCGCGAGCGTTGGTATGTCGGCCGGCCGGTGATGGTGCGGCAGAACGACTACGCCCTTGGTCTGTTCAACGGCGATATCGGCATCTGCCTGCACACTGAGTACGGCCTGCGAGTGTTCTTTGAGGGTGAAGAAGGCTACCGCCCCTTCGCCCCGGCGCGCCTGCCCAGCCACGACAGCGCCTTCGCCATGACCGTGCACAAAAGCCAGGGTTCGGAATTTGCCGAGGTACTGCTTGTGCTGCCCGAACTGCCCAGCCCCCTGCTGACGCGCAGCCTGTTCTACACCGGCATCACCCGCGCCAAACACAAGGTGGAAATCTGGGGCTTGCCGGCGCGTTTAAGCGAAGCCGTGGCCACCCGTGCGGAACGGGCGGCTGGTTTGGCTGAGCGGTTGGCCACAACGTCTTTAATAGCAACTCCGCAGCCATTCGCAGCAGACGGCTCCACTCAATTTTCGCTTTTCTAAGGACCGTATGAAGTATGTTTTTCTGACGATATGGGCCGTGCTTTTTTTGCCGTTGGGAGGTTTCGCCAGCCTTGGTCTGTGGAGAAGCCCCGGTAGCTATCAGAGTTATCTGCTTATTGCCGGCGTGGCCTATGCCGCGGTTTGTAGCTTCAAGTTGATTCAAGAAGGCTACCGTAGCAGAGCTTTATTTGGTTCCAGCAATGTGGGCTTCTGGTTATGCCTGCTGCTGTTGCCATTGTGTTTGCTGCCCTTATACGGTGCCTACGAAACCTGGTTGCAGGGTATTTATGTACCCAGCTCTTCAGGGCGTAAGACATACTTGAGCAGTTTGCTACTGGAGGGTTTGCAAGCTTTGGTCGGTCATTGGGGGCCGATCATCGCGTTGTTGGTATTTGGGCTGGGGATGATGTTTTTTCTGCTGGGCATGATCCGTCAATACCGCCGCTGACGTTGCGGTAGGCTGCCGTGTAATCCGTCTGAACGCCTACACTGCGAAAGCAATTACTGAGTTTTGCGATCCGCCGCGGTGCTGACCGCTAAGGTTGAGGCGCAATGCGCATCCGAACACTTATCTGTTTGTTCTTAAGCCTGGCGCTCTGCACCAGCGTCCTGGCGGCGCCGTTGCGCCTTGTCACCGGCGATGACTACGCGCCCTTTACCGGCAAGGCGCTGCCTGCAGGTGGCATGCTGACGCAGTTGGTGCGTGCGGCGTTGCAGCGCAGCAGCATCGCCAGCAGCCTGGACTGGCAGCCCTGGAAGCGCGGTTACCTGAAAACCCTGCAAGGCGATTACGACGCCACATTCCCGTATGTCCGCACTGCGCAGCGTGAAGAGGTGTTTCTCTACTCGGAGCCGTTGTTTACTGCCGAGCAGTATATTTTTAGTCGGGCAGGTGAGGTGATCGAGCTCGATGATGTCCCCAGTATGCAGGGGTTGCGACTCTGCTACCCGCTGGGTTGGCAGCCGCCACCCATCATTCAGCAGTTGCTGGATGATGGGCAGTTACGCCGGCATTCCCCTACCGGATTGAATGAGTGCGCCCGTTTGCTGTTGATGGACCGCGATGATTTTTTTATCTCGGATCGACGCCTGGGCGAGACCGCGTTGCAATTGAGCGGGGTGCCTTTAGAACGCTTTCGTCGCTCCAACAGCGCCATCAACCGCAGCACCCTGCACCTGATCGTGCCGCGCAGCCACCCGCAGGCGGCGGTGATCATCGCGCAGTTCAATCAGGGCTTGGCGCAGTTGCGCGCCAGTGGCGATTATCAGCGCATGCTTGAGCGCAACCTGCAGCAGAGTGAGGTCGCTGCGCCCTGAGTTAGCGCCGGTGGCTTCATGGCCGGCCATCCCTGGCGGCCACCCAGCTATTTCTTAAGTTTTGGGTTAGGAAAAAACTGCACGACCTGCACTTTGGGGTCGGCAACCTTGGGTTTCAGGGCGCTGATATTGACCCGTGTGGGCAGTTCACGCGGCACTGAGTTGCCGCGTTCGTCCAGGGTGTCGGCGTAGCCGCAGCCGATGCACTCGCGGTGCGGCACGCCGTCCACGTTCCACATCTGGATCTTGTCCATTTCGCTGCACGCCGGGCAGACCGCGCCGGCGATAAAGCGTTTTGCGCTGATATTCACAGGTGCATCTGTCATGCGGCCTCCTGGCTCAAACCAAGGTGGCGCAGCAGCGCGTCGATCGACGGCTCGCGGCCACGGAAATCCACAAACAGCACCATCGGTGCCTGCGAGCCGCCGCGCGCCAGGATGGCTTCACGGAAGGCTTGCCCAGTGGCGCTGTTGAATACGCCTTCTTCCTCAAACTTGGAGAAGGCATCGGCGCTCAGCACTTCGGCCCATTTGTAGCTGTAATAACCGGCCGCGTAACCGCCGGCGAAGATGTGCGCAAAGCTGTTGGGGAAGCGGTTGTAGGCGGGTGGACGCAGCACGGAGACTTCCTGGCGGATGCCTTCGAGCACGTCCAGCACGCTGCGGCCGTCGCCGTGGGTGGCGTGCAGTTCGAAGTCGAACAGGCTGAACTCGATCTGCCGCACCATCATCAGCCCGGACTGGAAGTTCTTCGCCGCCAGCATCTTGTCCAGCAGGTCCTGCGGCAGCGGTTCGCCGCTTTCATAATGGCCGGAGATCAGCGCCAGACCTTCCGGTTCCCAGCACCAGTTCTCCATAAACTGGCTCGGCAGCTCCACTG
>Ga0209343_10002565_pt1 | contig 23315 bp, 21 predicted proteins | sample RifCSPlowO2_02_FD_184026 | JGI IMG/M metagenome (GOLD analysis project Ga0209343, IMG submission 184026) | Groundwater microbial communities from Rifle, Colorado - Rifle CSP2_plank lowO2_0.2 (SPAdes) (version 2) | ecosystem: Environmental > Aquatic > Deep subsurface > Groundwater | place... | reverse complement strand
TCCTTAACAACTTTGAATGAATTCAAATTCTTTAACTCCACCTTATAATCAGGCAATCCATTATCCTGTTTCAACTTTTGAATTCTGACTTTGGAATTTTCTTGGATTTTGTCTGATAATTTGCGAATTGAATTTTGTAATTTTTTAATAGATATATTTGGCTCTACTCTAAATTCGCCAAGCTCCATATTAGCGTATGATATGCCTAAATAACGCCATAACAACTGAAGTCCTTTTGCAAATTCAAGCACTTCTTCAATTGAAGAAAAATCAGGAGCTGTAACAAGCTCTATAAGCGGGGCTCCAGCGCGATTATAATCAACTAAACTTTCTCCTGCTTTTTCGTGAACAAGTTTTCCAGCGTCTTCCTCTAAATGAATTCTTGTGATATTTATAATTTTACCACTTTTAAGTATAAATTTACCAGCTAAACAAAAAGGTTTGTCATATTGCGAAATCTGATAGCCTTTTGGTAAATCCGGGTAAAAATAATTTTTACGGTCAAATTTAGCAAATTTATTAATTTTACATTCTAAAGAAAGTCCAGCGCGAATTATTTTATCAACTGCTTCTTTATTTAATGTTGGTAAAACACCGGGATGCCCCATACATACAGAGCAAATATTAGTATTAGGCATAGATTCGCGCGAATCATTTTTACTGCGACAAAAAAGTTTAGTCTTAGTATTTAATTGCGCGTGCACCTCTAATCCAATTATAACTTGAAATTTATGACTTATTATGCGTTTCATGTTTTATGAGACAATTTCTATTCCCATGCTTTGAGCAGTGCCGCGCAAAATATTCATAGCATCTTCAATTGTATTAGCGTTAAGATCTTCTATTTTTTCTTCTGCTAATTCGCGGAGTTTTGCTTCAGTTATTCTTCCTACTTTTTTACGATTTGGCTCGCTTGAGCCTTTATCAATATTAGCAGCTTTTCTAAGTAAAGTTGACGCAAGAGGCTTTTTAATTTTAAAATCAAAACTTCTATCTTCATAAACAATAATTTCCACTGGTAATTTTTCTCCCATTTTATCCAGAGTAGCCTCATTAAATTGCGAAATAAAAGCGCTGATATTTATTCCTGCTTCTCCTAAAACAGGACCAAGCGGAGGCGCAGGAGTAGCTTTGCCTCCAATAGCTTGAATTTTAATAATTTTTTTAATTGATTTCATAATAAAAATAAATAGTAAATAGAAAATAAAATAAAAAAACATAATTACTCTTTTACTTTCTATTTTTTATAATATTTCTTTTCTAAATTTTGCTTACTTCTAAATAATCTAATTCTACTGGCGTTTCCCTTCCAAACATATCAACAAGAACTTTAATTCTGCCTCGTTTTTCATCAACATTAGCAATATGGCCGGTAAAATCTCTAAAAGGACCAGATTTTATTTTTACGCTGTCATTTTTATTAAATTCGATTTTATATTCTGGTTCTTCTGTTGTAATTTTTTCTAATTCTTTCATTTTGCCTGCTGGAACTGGTATAGGTTCATTTCCAGCGCCAATAAAACCAGTTACGCGCGGAGTGTTTCTTGCCACATACCAGCTTTCTTCATTAACAACCATTTCTACTAAAACATAACCAGGATAAATTTTTTCTTCAATTATTTTGCGTTTTCCTCCGTGAATTTTAATCTTTTTTTCGCGAGGCACTATAACATTAAAAATAAAATTCTCCATATTTAAACTTTTAATGCGGTGTTTTAAATTTCGAGCAACAGAATCTTCATAACCAGAATAAGTATGCAAAACATACCATTGTCTATCTGTTGTATTTTGAACATTTTTTGGCTTGGTTTCTTCTATTTGTTTTGCTTTATCAATCATATTATTAAATCTTAAATAAGAAATGTTTTAATTATGTAAGCGAATAATATATCAAACAAACCCAAAATAACTGCTACTCCTAAACTAATTCCAATAACAAGTAATGTATAGCGAATAGTCTCGGCTCGCGTTGGCCAAACTACTTTTTTTAATTCTGCTCTTGAACCTTTAAAATACTCAACTAAATTATAGTATATTGTCATAATTTGCTATAATGTATCTTATTTATTGCCTTATGTCAACAAAAAAATAAAATGAAAAATCAAAAATTAAAACCTCTAACACGAGCTTAAAATTTGCGCTTTTCTTTTCAAACTTTTAAATATCTAAATTATCTACATCTCTTGAATGGCTTTGTATAAATTTGCGTCTTGGTTTTACTTCGTCTCCCATTAAAATATCAAACATTTTATCAGCTAAAGCAGCGTCTTCAATGCTTATTCTTTTTAATATTCTATGCTCTGGATCCATAGTTGTTTCCCAAAGTTGTTTTGGATTCATCTCTCCTAAACCTTTATACCTTTGAATATCTGCCTTGCCTTCTTTATCAATTTCTAAAAATACAGCGTCTTTCTCCTCATCAGAATAAGCGTATTTTATTGTTTTACCTTTTTGAATTTTATATAAAGGGGGATTCGCGATATATAAATATCCATTGTCAATTAATTCTTTAAAGTGTCGGAAAAATAGCGTTAAAAGAAGAGTTGCGATATGAAGTCCATCGCTGTCAGCGTCTGCCATAATAATTATTTTATGATAACGAAGCTTTTCTAAATTAAATTCATCAGCAATTGCAGTGCCTAAAGCTACAACAATAGCTTGTATTTCTTTGGAATCAAGAATTTTATTTAAACGCGCTTTTTCAATATTAAGTATTTTTCCGCGAATAGGTAAAATAGCCTGAAAAGCTGGATTTCTGCCTTGTTTAGCGCTACCTCCCGCGGAATCTCCTTCAACTATAAAAATCTCGCTATCTTCAGCTATTTTAGAAGAACAATCAGTTAACTTACCAGGCAAACGAAGCCCGCTTAAAGCGCCTTTTCGTAATATTATTTGTTTTACCGCGCGTGCCTTAGTGCGCGCTTTTTGCGATAAAATAACTTTTCTAATAATAATTCCCGCGTCTTCTGTATTTCTTTTTAAAAACTCTTCTAATGCTTCTGTTACTATTCCTTCCACAATTCCGCGCGTATCCGCATTGCCTAATTTTGACTTAGTCTGGCCTTCAAACTGCGGATCAATTAATTTTACGCTTACAATTGATGTAAGTCCTTCTTGAACATCTTCACCTGTTAATCGTTCGTCTTCTTTACTAAAAAAATTATTATTCTCCGCGTATTTATTTAATACTCGAGTTAACGCTGATTTAAAACCTGTTAGATGACTGCCTCCGCTCGGAGTAGAAATATTATTAGCAAAACTAAGCGAAACACCCTCTAAATCATTAGCGTATTGAAATGAAACCTCTACTCGCTGATCTAATTTGTTCTGACTAATAAAAAATATATTTTGATGATCAACTGTTTTACCTCGGTTAATAGCTCTAACATAAGCAATAATTCCTCCTTCAAAGTAAAAATTGTATTTAAAAGGCAATTTACTATCTGCATAGCGATCAATTCTTTTATCAAGAACTTTAATTAATACTCCGGGAGTTAAATATGCTTGTCTTCTTAAATGCTCTAAAATAATCTTTAAACTAAAAACTATATGTTCGCCTTGTTCGCCTTTAAAAATTGTATTATCTGGTTTAAATGTAATTGTAGTGCCTATTTTATCGCATGCTCCTTGCTCTTCTACATCTTTAACTGGTACGCCTCGTTTATATTCCTGCGCGTATTTTTTGCCTTCGCGACATATTTCAGCGCGAGTCCATTCAGAAAGCGCGTTAACAACTGAAACACCTACTCCATGCAAACCTCCTGAAATCTTATAACTTTTTCCATCAAATTTTCCTCCAGCATGAAGCACAGTCATTACAGTTTGTAGAGCTGAAACTTTAGTTTGCGGATGTATTTCAATTGGAATTCCTCGTCCATTATCAGCTACTTTAACAACATTATCATCTAAAAACTCAATCTCTATATTGTTCGCAAAGCCAGCCATTGCTTCATCAATAGCATTATCTATAACCTCGTAAACTAAATGATGAAGCCCTGATGATCCAGTAGATCCAATATACATACCTGGTCTTCTGCGAACAGGATCTAATCCTTCCAATACAATAATATTTTCTGCTGTATACTTATTATTCATAAAAACAAGTGTTCTTAAAAATTTATTGCTCACTCATACTACCTCGGAAAGATAACAAGGCTCGCAATAAACTATTTCTTTTCTTTCAGGAGCATATGTTGTTTCAAATTCATTTGGACAATGAATAGCTTTGTGAAAATGTTCAACTATGTTGTCATATACATTGTTATCAGATTTTTTGCCTCCGCAAGTGCATTTTCTGTGCCAGAGTTTTAATGGATTTCTTTGTTTTATTCTTTCAAAATGCCTGCAATCAGGGCATAATCTTGGTATTGGAAAATTTTGTTTTTTGTAAAATTCCAGTTCTTGAGGAATTATTTTAAAAGCTCCTACTCCTTTGCAAACATCTTTTTTTTCTTCTTCATTATGCACATTGGCGCATTCAATAACTTCTTCTAATATCTTATTGCCAACATTCTTAATATGATCAGGGATATCTTGTGTTCTCATTGTTACTTTATACTCTCCTTTATACTTTTTTATATCTGTGTATTTATATCCTTTTGCTTGTATTTCTTCTTTAGTCATAGGAAAATATTCATTTGCAACTGTTTCATTGTAGCCAAAAGGAGATAATTCTATTGGAAAGAATTCTCCGTATTTATATATTATGCCTGTTTTGTCTTTGTATGGTTTTGTGTTCATGTATGATTTAATTTTAATTATTAACTCCTCATAATACTCTTCTTTAAGGTATTGTTTGTTTTTTAAACTATCGCGTAAAAAACTATCAGTGGTATTCACTACATAATACACATATTTTACATTGCGACAATTTTCTTATAACAAAGTAAAATGAACATTATATAATTCGCCTTAGATTTAATCATATATGATTATATTTAATGATATATGATTATATCTAATGATATATGATTATATCTAAATTTATTTTTCTGCTATCTAATCTCCACTTTCAATCTTTTCTTAAGTTCTTTTTCAATCTTGTTATGCAAAACATTTACCTCTTTATCAGTCAAGGTTTTATTTTTATCTCTATAAATTATATGAAAAGCCAAACTCTTTTTATCGCTATCAGGACTCTGATAAACATCAAATAAATTCACATCTTCAACAAGCTTTCCTCCTATTTCTTGGATAACAGATAAAATATTAGTTATTTTTACTCCGTGATAAGTAAATAGCGATATATCGCGATCAATTGCTGGAAATTTTGGAGGTTCTTCAAATTCTCGCTCATAGTCAATATATTTAATTAACATTGCAATGTCAATTTCAAAAAATGAGATATTCCCCTTTTTTAAACCATTGTCTTGATTAGAAACAGCGCCCAAAAATCCGATTTCTTGTTCATTTACTTTTATTGATAAAATATCATCTTTGTGCGAAATAACATAATCCTCATTGTCAAAACCCATTGCTTCAAATAACCCGTCTAATATTCCTCTTATTTCTAAAAGTAAGTCAGTTATTTTTTCTTTTTTAGAAAAAATTAAAGCTCCTATTTTTTCTTCTTCAATTAAAACGCTTTCTCTTTTAAAAATATGGCCAAACTCAAAAATTTTAAATTCATCAAAATAACTCTGATTAAACTTTGTATTTTCAATCAATCCGTGAATTAAATCTTCGCGTAAAAATCTTCTCTTTCTGCTTAATGGATTGATTATTTCATAAGAAGCGATTTGTTCTATTAAACTATAATTATAAACCTCGTCAAATCCTTGATTTAATAAAAAACGACTAATAAAAGAACGCCATTCTAAATTTTCATTTAATTCTGCTCTTTTAGGGAAAATTTTTGGAGTAACAAGGGAAATATTATTATAACCATAAAGTCGCCCTACTTCTTCTATTATATCTTCTTCAATATTTAAATCTTCTCTATAAAAAGGCGGATTAACTTTAAATATTCCTGTTTTTTCTTTTTTTGTTTTAATATTTAAATAATACATCGCTTTATTAAACGTTTCCTCGTTTATTTCTTTTCCCAAAATAGAACTAATTTTATTCAAACGAATAATTATATGTTCTCTATATTTTAATAAATCTTTATTTTTTTCTTCAAAAAATACTTGTTCTAATTCTCCTCCAACTTCCTTTAAAATCAAATTAACTAATTGCTCTAATCCTAATAAACTAAAACCAGCGCTTATATTATGTGAAAATATTATTGAAGCGTCAGTAACTAAATTAAATTTTTTAGATGTATTATAAATTTTCTTAGCGTCAAAATTAGCTGATAAAATTAAAATATGATTAGTATTTTGGCTAATAGCTGCTTCCTCTCCTCCTTTAATTCCAGCTATATCAACCGGACCCTCTAAATCAGCAACAACTAAATCATTTTTATTTAATTCATATTCTTTGCCTCCTAATATTTTTATTTTTTCTTTGTTTTTTGCTTCTCTTATAAAAAGTTTTACTTTGTTGCTTTTTCCTTTTTTCAATTTGTCAAAATCAAAAATATGCAAAGGCTGACCAGAATCTAATATAACAAAATTAGATAAATCAACTAAATTATTAATGCTTTTTTGTCCCAAGCTTAATAAATAATCTTTAAGCCATTTAGGGCTTTCATTTATTTTAACTTTGGATATTACGGAAAAACTACAACATTTAGCTCCTTTTTCAATTTCTATTTCTGATTTTCCTGATTTTGTTTTTAAAGTAAATTCATTTTTTAACTCTTTTTTTGGCGTAATTTTTTCAATTTTACCCTGAAAGCCTAATATCGCGTTTATTTCCCTTGCTATACCTTGGTGCGACAAACAATCAGCTCTATTTGACAAAATATTTATATTAAAAATATAATCGCTGTTTTTTTCTTCAATTCCCTCTACTTCAAATAAATACATATTTAAAATATTCGCCAACTCTTTTGGCGTTATCTTGTATTCAATATATTGTTTTAACCAATTATACGAAAAAAGCATATTATAAATTAAAATTGTCTTATTACCCTTAAATCTCCAGAATATAATAAACGTATATCTGGAATTTTATATTTTATCATTGCTATTCTATCAAGACCCATTCCAAAAGCAAATCCTTGCCATTCTGACGCTACAAGACCCGCGTTTTTCAAAACTTGCGGATGAACTATGCCAGCGCCCATCATTTCTATCCAATTTTCTCCTTTGCAAATAGAACAATTATTTTTTTTATCGCAAAAACAACTTATATCAACCTCAAATCCCGGCTCTACAAAAGGAAAATAACTTGGACGCATTCTTATTTTAATATCATTATTTTCATTGCCGAATAAAGCGTTAAAAAATTCTAAAATCACTTTCTTAAAATTAGCAATACTAATATCTTTATCTATCATCAATCCTTCTAATTGATAAAATTGCATATCGTGCGAAGCGTCTGTTCGTTCATTTCTAAAACATTTGCCAGGAACAACAATATTAAAAGGAGGTTCATGGCTTTCCATATACTTTATCTGCATTGGACTTGTATGAGTTCTAAGCAATAATTTCTCTTTTTTGTTTTGTAATTCGTGATTTGCGCTTTGCTGGCTACTTTGTATCCAGAATGTGTCTTGCGCGTCTCGAGCAGGATGACTTACAGGAAAATTAAGCGCGTCAAAATTATAATACTCTGTTTCTGCTTCTGGACCTTCTACCACCTCAAAATTTAAGCGCTCAAAAATATTAAGCGTTTTATTCATTAATTGCGTTAAAGGATGAAAACTTCCTGTTTTAATTTTTTTATTTTTTAAAACAGAATCAATATCAAAATCTTTTGGAAGAAAATTTTTTTTAATATTTTTCATCATAAACGAAATAGCAATATTATTATTAAAATTAGTAAAACAAGAGACCATGCTTGCCACTTTTTAAATCCTATAGCTGTAAATAAACTCCAAAAACCTATTGCCAATACAATATAAAAAATGCCAAAACCAAAAATATCTATAGCAAAAGGATCTAAATTATAAATTGCTGTTCCAATCGCTCCAAAGCATAAAACAGAAAGTATAAACAATATTATCCTTTTCATATTTATTAATATTATAACAAAAAAATTCTATTAACGCAACTTACTTTATAAAACAAAAACCTGATAACGCAAAACTACCAAGATTTTAAAATACTTATAGAAAATTCATTCAACTATTGAAGTTCTGTTTGTTCTCCTTCTTGCGGGACAACCGCATCAACATTTAATTCTTTATATAATCTATTAGCTAAAACATTTGATACGCGCGGTTCGCCCATAGTAAGAAAAACTTTTTTTACTTTTTTCTTGGTATTTTTCACAAAATCTACTAAATCATCTGAATCAGCATGAGCTGAATAGCCTCTGATATTTTCTATTTTTGCCCTAATTGGCACATTTTCGCCAAATATTTTAACATTAGTCGCGCCATCTTGGATTTTTCGCCCTAATGTATTAATTGATTGATATCCTACAATTAAAAGAGTGCTTTTTGGATCAGACAAATATCTTTTTTCATGATGCACAATTCTTCCGCCATTAGACATTCCTGAGCCAGCAATTATAATTTTAGGATTTTCAACATCATTAATCGCTTTTGATTCAGAGGTTTCTAGGGTAAATTTTAAGCAAGGAAAATTAAAAATATCATCTCCTGATTTTATAATATCTTTAACATTTTGATTAAATAATTTTTCATATTTTTTATAAATCATAGTTGCTTTAATTGCCATTGGCGAATCTAAAAATACTGGAATATTCGAAATAATGCCTTTTTCAATTAAATTATTAAGCTCGTATAAAAGAACTTGCGTTCGCTCAATAGAAAAAACAGGAATCATAAGAACTCCTCCGATTTTCATAGTTTCTTTAATAATACGCTTTAATTTTTCTGTACGCTCTTGGAAATGTTCATGATTCCTATCACCATAAACACTTTCCATTATTAAATAATCAGCATCATCTACTATTTCGCTATCGCTCAAAAGAGGAGCTGGAGAATTTCCTAAATCTCCTGTAAAAACGATTTTTTTGCCCTTATAATATATTTCTATCATAGCAGAACCTAAAATATGCCCAGAGTTCTTAAACTTTATTTTAAAACTCTTAGTATCAATATCTTTATTGTAAGAAGCGGTTTCCCAAAGTTCCATTGCTTTATCAATATCTTCAGCGCTATAAAATACATCTTCATTATTCCATTTAGCTTCTTTTTTCATAATACCCATACTATCCCGCATTATAAGTTCAGCTAAATCTTTTGTTGCTGGCGTAGAATAAATTCTGCCCCTAAAACCCTCTTTAACTAACTTAGGAATTCTGCCTATATGATCAAGATGCGCGTGTGTAATAAATAGAAAATCTATAAAAGATGGATTATAAGGAAAAGGGTCGCGATTTTTCCTTTCAGTAATCCTATTTCCCTGAAAAAGCCCGCAATCTATAAGATTTTTTTCATTATTGCTCTCTAATAAAAAATTAGCTCCAGTAACAACTCCTGTGCCGCCATAAAAAGAAAGTTTTAAATTATTCATATATTAGAAAATAATAATTATTAAAAAGAAAAATCTCTAACAAATTCTAAACTCGCTTTTTATTATTGAATTTCAATCTCAATAATGCTTAATTAATAAATTTTTATTGATAACTTTGTTTTTAATGATTACATTAAAAATAAAAACCTGCTTCGCAGAACTTTGTTTTTAATGATTACATTAAAAGATAAAAACCTGCTTCGCAGAACTTTGTTTTTAATGATTACATTAAAAATGCTCTTGCTGGCGCGCCATCAGCTCCTATAATTTTCATTGGCAAACCAACAAAATTATAACTGCCAACTGGAACTTCTTTTAAAAATAATCCCTCGTAAATTATTATGCCGTTTTCAAGCAGAATATTATGAACTTTGTTTTTTTCTCCTTTTCTCTTTATTGACATATAATCAACTCCTATTGCTTTTACTTTCTTGCTCAATAAAAACTCTGCCGCGCTATTATCAAGCCCTACAAAATCAGGATTAAATTTTTCATAACCTAAATCGCCATTGCGAGTTTTGCATAAAATAATTTCATTTTCATTTATTTCAAAATTCTCTAAATCTTTTTTATTGATTTCTTTTTTAACGCGAGTTAAATCAAAAACTCTTGCGCGCCCAAAAAAACTTTCATTCGGAATTTTATCAATGGTTTCCGCTCCATCTTTAATATGAAAAGGCGCGTCAATATGAGTTCCGCTATGCGTTCCGCAAGTAAATTCACTTAAATTAGAGCTATCGCCTTTGCTTAAAAAACTTATTCGCTTAATCCTAAAATTCGGATTTCTTGGATAAGTTAAAAGTTTTTCTGACAAAGGAAGAGTTATATCATACATGCTTTTTTTTAATGTCTTCATTAAAAACAAAGTTCTCACAAATTTATTAGCGAACGATAGTGGGTTTAGAAATAATTAGATATTTTTCTTATCTGAAATTACTGTTTAAAATTCAATTTCCAAAATTGAGAATTGATTATATTTTGTGCTGTTTCTTTATTCATTTTATTATATTATCATAAAAAAATACGCAAATCAAAACTTTAATTTACACCACTTCTTGTTGATAACATTTTTCGCAATAAACTATTTCTTTTCTATCCGGAGAATAAGTAGTTTCAAATTCATTTGGACAATGTTCGTTGCTGTGAAAGTGCTGAATCGTATTTTGATAAACTTTGTTGTCAGACTGCGTTCCGGCGCATTGGCATTGTCTATGCCACAATTTTAATGGATTTCGTTGTTTAATCCGTTGGTAATGGCGGCAGTTAGGGCAAAGACGGGGTAATGGTAAATTCATTTTTCTATAGAATTCCAGTTCTGGTTTGATGATTTTGAAAGCAGTGGCACATTGTTCGTTGCATTCTCCTTGATGCTGGCATTGGATAATTTTATTTATTATAGAATCATCTACGTCTTTGATATGGTCTGGTATCTGTTCTGTTTTTAATGTTATCTTGTAGTTTCTTGTTTCCGAGTCTTTCCACCTATATCCCTTCTCTATGGCTTGTTCTCTGGTTAAAGGAAAGTATTCTTGGGCTATGGTTTCATTGTAGGCAAACGGGCTTAATTCCAAAGGGAAGAATTCTCCGTATCTGTATACTCTTCCTTTTTTATCAATATATGGCATATCGTTCATATGCTTGATTATCTTCGGCGCCAGTTCTTCGTATTCTTCTTTGGAGTATTGTTTGTTGAGGATGCAGTAAGATTTAGTCCTAAGTCCAATGCAACCGAAAAGATTAGCAGAACCATGACAATTGTAAGAATACTGAATATCGTGACTGCCCCATACTACGATAGAAAATTTACTTCGCGAACCGCCAATGCCAGTATCTACCACTTCATACAATAATTCCGCTTTAGCGCCCAAACCATAACCATCATACGTATCGCGCATCGTCATACCGCCCCACACGACAAATTTACAATCTTCCACTGAAACAACATCAAAGCATTTATAACAATTTTTCGCTTCACCGATTATATCGCCGATAACATTATTCGTCTTCTTGAAAGAATAAATATATTTTCTTGGGAATTTTAAAATCAGTTCTTTGTGCTTTCTTTTAATTTCCTCCACGGCTTTATAACTTCCCGAATTAAATTCTCTAAAAAACTTCTCATATGAATCCTTGGTATGCGGGGAATTAAATACGTAATATGATTTATTTCGCAACCCTACGCAACCGAAGCAATTTGAACAATTGCGACAATCGTAAAGAAACCAGGAATCAATGCAATTCTCGCATCCGTAACTAAAAAATAATCTGTAAGATGCCCCGCAATTAATGGCTTCGTAAGACAATTCCATATGATCCACGAGATATGAATCTACTAAATTATTGTTTTGCGCGGTTCTATTTGAATACAAAACATTTTCATTTTGAAAAGCAGCTGAAATCAAGTAGCAATCCTTGCTGTCCAAAGCATGCTGAGCATATTCGCTTCTGACGGAATTGCCGCTGGATAAAGCGATCATAGGAACTCTTTTTAATAAATCGCTAAATTGTTCAAAAAACGGCTTGTTAAAATTATAATCCGTTCCATAATCCATCGGGTCCCAATTATCCGACCACCATGAGTGATAATCATAAATCTTATACAGCTTATCTGAAGAAATTACGGAAATAATGTCTTCTCCGGAAAAATCATTTTTTCTTTTATACAAAGCTCTTTCGTTTCTCCATGCCATCCTTCTGACCATCCTGCACTCCGGACAAAACGTCGGCGCTGGAACATGAATTTTCTCGTAAAATACGAAATCCTCAGGTTCAATAGTGAACTGGTTTTTACAATTCTGACAAACTTTATTCATGTTTTAAAAATAATAAATTATTTTACGCTCTTTCTTTATTAGTGTGCCCTCCGAATTCTGTGCGAAGCGCGGCTTGAATTTTATTGCTCCATTTCTTTTTATCGCGTGAAATATAACGAGAAAAAAGCGCGTAAGTGTTTATTGTAAAAGGCACATTATATTTTAGCGCGATTTCAACTGACCATCTGCCCTCCCCAGAATCGCCAATCTCGCTTGGAATATTTTCTAAATTTTTATCTTTTACAAAAGCTTTTTCCATCATTTCCATTAAAAATGATCTAATAATACTGTTGTTATTCCAAACGCGAGCAATGTTTAACATATCAAGATTTTTGTATGGACCGCGTTTTAATAGATCAAATCCTTCAGCCATAGCTCCTATAAAACCATATTCAATAGCATTATGAACCATTTTTACAAAATGTCCGCTACCTGCTGATCCAAAATAATTGTATCCATTAGGAGTTGATAAAGATTTAATTATAGGCTCTACAAAATTATAAGCCTTTCTATTTCCGCCAACCATAATAGAATAGCCTATTTTCGCGCCCTGCAAACCTCCGCTTGTTCCAATATCTAAAAATTTAATGCCTAATTTTTCAAGCTCTTCTCCTCTTTTTTTTGATATCTCAAAATGAGAATTTCCGCCATCAATTAAAATGCTTTCTTTGGGCAATATTGGTTTTAATTTTTCTATTACGCTTTCAACAAATTGATTAGGTATCATTAGCCAGATAATTTTTTGTCCTTTCAAATTTTTAACAGCGTCTTCTAAAGAAAACGCTCCTTTAGCTCCAATATGCTCTGCTTTAGCTACTGCATCAAGCGAAACATCATAAACAAAAACATCGTGGCCGTTTTTTATTAAACGAGATACCATTCCATACCCCATTCTACCTAACCCAATAAATACTAATTTCATAAAATATTAACTTTTAACTTTTAACTTTTAACTTTTAATTATCCTAGTATTCACCTGGCATGCCTTCATCTTTTATATTAAGCGACATAATATACTCAAAAGCTTCATCAGCATTATCTACTAATTTATAAATATTCATATCTTTTTCATCAATAGCTTTATTTTTTCCATAAATATCGTTTTTAATCCAATTAAGCAATGGTGTCCAGTGTTCTTTATTAACTAATATAACTGGAACTGGTTTAATTTTTTTAGTTTGCACTAAAGTTATTATTTCAAAAAATTCATCCAATGTGCCAAATCCTCCGGGAAAAAATACATATACCTCTGACGCAAAAGAAAGCATTACTTTTCTAGTAAAAAAATAATGGAATGCTTGCGACTGCTTTACATATTTATTTATACGCTGCTCCATTGGAAGTTTAATATTAATTCCCACTGACTGCCCGTTTGCTTCATAAGCGCCACGATTTGCTGCTTCCATTATTCCTGGTCCTCCTCCTGTGATTACAGCAAAACCGTCTTTTGATAATTCTCGCGCTAATTTTGTAGCTTCGTTATAAACAATACTTTTAAAATCACATCTTGCTGAACCAAAAAATGTAACTGATTTTCCATATTTTTTTAAAAACTCAAAACCATCTACAAACTCCGCCATAATCTTAAAAATTCTCCATGGAGAAGAATCCTCTAAATGATTATGGTCGTTCATAATTTCAGATAACTTTGACGCTGGCAAGCATACTTCTTCTGGCGTATATATTTTTTGCATAATTTTATTGTTTAAAATTTAGTATACATTTAATTTTACTTTTTTCCAATTTTTTAAGATTGGCGTAATAAATTTCCACGATGCTTTTACTTCTTCTGTGCTACTAAATAAAGTTTGATCTCCTAAAATAGCATCAAATAATACTTTTTGATAAGCATTTAATAATTCTTCTTTAAAAGAGCTTTTATATAGAAATGAAAGATTTTTTTGTTCTAAATCAACTGAAAGACCAGGTCGCTTAGCCCAAAATTGTATAGAGATTCCTTGGTCAGGCTGTATTTTAAAAGATAAAATATTTTGATGATGTTTTTCTTTTTTAATAGGACATAAGCATACAATTGGCTCTTTAAAAAATACAGATATTTCTGTTTTTTTCTCTGGCATTTTTTTTCCAGATTCTATATAAAAAGGAACTCCTTTCCATCGCTTATTATCAACATAAACTTCTATTTTAAAATATGTTTCTGTTTCAGAATTTTTATCTATATATGCCTCTTTTTTAAAATCTTTATATTGACCTCTTTTCACATATTTTATCATATCATTTTTTTTAATGCCACGTAATGCTTTTAACACTTTAATCCTTTTGTTTCTTATTTTATTTACTTGAAATTCTTTTGGATTATCCATAGCCACAAATGATAACATTTGAAGCAAATGATTCTGACCCATATCGCGCAAAGCTCCTATGCCGTTATAAAATATTCCCCTGTTTTCAATTCCTAATGTTTCAAAAAGTTTTATTTCCACTTTTTCTATATATTTATTATTCCATATTGGTTCAAATAAACTATTAGAAAAACGAAAAGCCAAAATATTCTGCATTGCTTCTTTTGCCATATAATGATCAATTCTAAAAATTTGCGTTTCTTTAAATAAAAGCCCTAATTTTTTATCAAGCTTTTGAGCTGTTTTAATATCTCTGCCAAATGGTTTTTCAATTAAAATGCGCGTCCATCCCTTATCTCCCGCGCAAGGAATTGAAAGCCCGGAATTAGCCAAATTCTCAAAAATATCATCATAAAAATCCGGGGATGTTGCTAAATAAAAAAGTTTGTTAGAACATTGTCCTTTATTCTCATCAAATTCCATTAAAAAATTTCCTAAATTAAGATAACTGTTCGCGTTTTCAAAAATACCTTGTTTATAAAAAATATTATTTAGAAATTTATCTATTTTTTGTTTAACTTCTTTATCTCCTTCTTTTTTTAAAACTTCTTTAACAATTTCTCTAAAATTTTCATCTGATAATTTTCTTTTTGCAAAACCAACTATTTTAAACTTAGCAGGAAAAATATTTTTTAAATACAAATCAAAAAAAGCCGGCAAAAGATGCCGTTTACTTAAATCTCCAGTAGCTCCAAAAATAATAAAAACAATTGGATTTTCTGTTTTTTTATTATTTTCCATTATTTAAATTAATTAGATTACTAATCAGAGCAAGATTCGCTTTTATCTTTTCCAGAACCGCAATCGCATTTATTGTTATTCTTTTTCATTTCTCCGCCACAGCAAGTTCCTCCTTTGTTATTTTCATTTTTACATGATTTGCATGTATATTTATCATCGCACATATATAATTCACCTCCTTTTTTTAGCTTTTTAAACTTTAAAAATTATAATCCAAGAATTCCTTTTATTTTTTCCTTATTAAAGCCAATTACTATTTCTTCATTAGATTTATTTTCATCTGAAAATACAATAACAGGAACGCCCATTTGTCCGGATTTTTTAATCATCTCCTTTTGTTTTTCAGCGTTTTCTGCTACATCGTAATCTGTGTATTCTATATTATTTTCCTTAAAATATTCTTTAACAGCATGGCAATACGCGCAAGTTGGCGTAGAGTATATTGTAATTTTTTTCATATATATTTTTATTTAATAATTAAATGTTTAACTAACTTTTTAAGTATATCTTTTAAAAATTCTTTTATCAATAAGTTGAAAAAATTATTCTTTAATAATTATAATATAAATATGACTTATAAAATTGAAACTAAAAAAATAATTAATAAAATTGGCGGAGGGCACAGGACTTGAACCTGCAAGGGCTTTCGCCCGCCGCTTTTCGAAAGCGGTGCCTTTCCAATTCAGCGCAACCCTCCATACATAAAATATTTCATTAAAAATCCATTTTTTAATCTTTACTGTCGTATTCTCCTGTTTCAGTGTTAATTATTATATTATCGCCTTCTTTTATAAACATAGGCGCGGAAACAAAAATCCCTGTTTCTAATTTTACAGATTTAATTCCGCCAGATACTGTGTTTCCTTTTACAGCGTTTTGAGCTTCTGTTACTTTAAAGCTTATTTTAACAGGCAATTCAACTGAAACAGGCTTACCTTTAAAAAGCACTACATTGGTTGATATTCCTTTTTTTAAATAATTTATTTGCTCGCCTAAATCCTTAATTAACAAACAAATTTTTTCTCCTTGCGAAGAAAAACAAGCCTCTTCGCGAGTTTTATAAATAAAATCAAATTCTTTTTTTTCTATATCAGCTTCTTCAATGCTATCAACTTCAGCTGGCAAAAATGTTTTAGGAATAATTTTTTCGGTAATTAAATTTTTAAGCTGCGTTTTAAGAGTTGGTTTTCTTTGTTGCATGCGAACAAATTCCGCGCTTAATATAACGCAAGGCTCGTTATTATACAAAATTACCATTCCCTTTTTTATTGATTTTAAACCCATATTTCAAATTAAAAAAAATCAGAACTTATTTTGAAAAATCCCAATTGATTTTCGCTCTTTGCGAATCTAAATCAATAAGTAAAATCATATTAAAAGAAATGCAAAGAAAAATCAAGTTAAAATAAAAAAACTTCGCGAATTTTTAAATTATTAATTTCAAAAAATCTTTTAATCTCCTTGCAAATTTTTCCAAAGCGAGGATACGGTATGTATGTGAGAATCTGCGCGGGCTTATTTGGATTTTTTTGTGAACTACCTGTGGATAAAACTCTTGTTGTATTTTTTATTTTGATTTGCTATTATTTAAATGTATATGCAAACAAAATAAATTCTTGGTGAGCATATTCTTGCGCCAAACACCGTAGAGTTAATTACTGAAGCAATGGATGCTCATCAAGAACAAAAACACGATGATAATATGTTTAACTTTCTGCCAATGTTTCCAACGCTTTCCAAGGCAAAAAAAATTATTGCATTATCTTTTACAAAAGACATTAACAAATTAAGCTATTGTATATAAAATATGTCAATGTATAAAACAATAAAAGAAACCGCCAAGCAATTTGCCTTTGAACCAAAAATAGGGAATGAAGAAAATTTTCACCCTGCTTCAAAATATGTTTTAGTGGGAATGGGCGGGTCTCATCTGGCAACAGGACTTTTAAAAATACTAAAGCCTGAGCTGGATATTATTATTCATCGCGATTATGGCTTACCCGCTCTTACTGATTTAAAAGAACGGTTAGTCATTTTAAATTCTTATTCCGGTAATACAGAAGAAGTTTTGGACGCGTACGCAAAAGCCGGAGAACTTGGTTTAAACCGAGCAGTTATTTCTATTAGCGGCAAGCTCTTAGAACAGGCTAAAAAAGATAAAGTCGCCTATATTCAAATGCCGGATTTTGGCATTCAGCCACGTTCAGCGTTGCCCTTAAACTTAAAAAGCCTCCTTAAAATCACTATGGAAGAAACTTTGCTTAGGGAAGCAGGCGAACTTCAAAACACATTCCATTCAGAAAAATTTGAAGCAGATGGCAAGGCATTAGCTAATACGCTTTATGGCCGCATATCGGTCATTTACGCTTCAGAGAAAAACCACGCGCTTGCCTATAATTGGAAAATAAAATTCAACGAAACCGGCAAAATTCCCGCTTTTTATAATGTCTTTTCAGAGCTCAATCACAATGAAATGACAGGCTTTGATGTGAAGGACTCAACGCGCGGACTTTCTGATAAATTCTATTTTCTCTTTCTCTTGGATTCGGAAGATCATCCCAAAATTCAAAAAAGAATGGAAATAACAGCTAAATTATATCAAGACCGCGGACTGCCGACTTTTAACATCAAACTTTCCAGCGACAATATTTTTCATAAAATATTTAATTCATTGGCTCTGGCGGACTTTGTGGCTTATTTTACTGCCGAAGCATATGGCTTGGAATCCGAGCAAGTGCCTATGATTGAAGAATTTAAAAAACTTATTAACTATGATTAAGAAAAAAACAATTAAAATTCGGAAGGTTTCTCTAAAAAGCGCTGTTAAGGCTAAAAAACCGATAAAAAAAAAATCCATTTCCGCGCTCGTCTTTACTAAGTCAGAAGAAAATCCGATTATTTCACCTAAATCGGAAAACAACTGGGAGGCATGGCAGACATTTAATCCGGGAGTTATTTTAATTGATAACAAAGTTCATTTTCTTTATCGAGCGATTGGCAAAGACGGTATCTCTCGACTGGGATACGCGGTTTCAAGCAACGGCTTTTACATTGATAAACGATTACCTTCCCCTGCTTACCAGCACGAGAAAGGCGCACAGACTTTTACTATTTTTTCGTATCTTTCTGGAGGCAGTTTTGGCGGAGCTGAAGACCCGCGCATTGTTCGTGTAAACAACGAAGATGTTTTGTATATGACCTATACTGCTTGCGACAATGGACTGCGTGTTGGTTTAACTTCCATAAAAGTTGCTGATTTCATAAATAAAAAATGGAAATGGAAACCGCCGGCTTTGATTTCATCACCTAATGAAGTCCATAAAAATTGGTTGCTTTTTCCAGAAAAAATAAATGGCAAATACGCTATTCTCCACAGTATTAAACCGAATATTCAAATAGAATATTTTGACAGCTTAGAATTTGATAATACAGAGTACATAGATAGTTTTTACGGCGGCGGACCGCAAAAAAAGTGTTGGGACAAGTGGTTGCGAGGAGCTGGCGCCCCGCCAATCAAAACTTCTGCGGGCTGGTTGCTTTTCTATCATGCCATGGATAACGACTGGAGCAAATATAAAGTTGGGGCGATGTTGCTTGACCTAAACAATCCCACAAAAGTGCTTTTTCGAGCTAAGGAACCGGTTTTGGAACCATCTGAAGAGTACGAAAATAACGGCTATAAAAAAGGCGTGATATATGTCTCGGGGTCAATTATAAAAGACGGCAATGTGCTTGTGTATTATGGCGCGGCTGACAGTTACATCTGCGTTGCGTACGCTCCTATTGATGAATTCTTGAACGCCTTAACGCAAGGTAAAAAACCAAAATTGACCAGCAAAACAATTAAAAAAATATGATTATTGAGCGATTTAAGAAAAATCCCATACTGGTCCCTGATAAAAATCATTCATGGGAAGCTGAAGCGGTTTTTAATGGTTGCCCAGTTCAAAAAGGCAAAGATATTTTTCTGTTGTATCGAGCAATGTCCCGGCCACACTATCATACGACTGCTAAAACAAGACTAATGGTCTCTGATATTGGCATTGCCAAAAGCAAAGACGGAATAAACTTTTATAATCGAAAACGTTTTATTATTCCCGAGTACGAGTGGGAGCGATTCGGCGTTGAAGACCCGCGGGTAACGAAGATTGGCGATACCTACTACATTTTCTACACCGCGCTTTCCACCTATCCACCAAATGCCAATGGCATTAAAGTTGGGTTGGCGATTAGTAAGAACTTGAAAACGATTCAGGAAAAACATCTTATAACGCCCTTCAACGCCAAAGCCATGGCCCTTTTCCCCGAAAAAATAAACAAAAAGATGTGGGCAATACTTACAGTAAATACTGACAAACCGCCGTCAAAAATCTGTCTTGCTTCTTTTAATAAAGAAGAAGAGCTATGGTCAGAAAAGAATTGGCAGAAATGGTATCAGAATTTTGAGGAATATGTCCTGCCACTTCAACGAAGACCAGAAGATCATATTGAAGTTGGCGCTCCACCAATAAAAACCAAAAACGGCTGGTTATTATTTTATTCGTATATTCGAGATTATTTTTCTCCCAAAAGAGTATTTAGTATTGAAGCAGTACTCCTTGACCTTAAAAACCCTCTTAAAGTCATGGTCAGAACCAAGTATCCCATTCTTGTGCCTGAAGATTATTATGAAAGAATCGGCTATGTTCCAAATGTGATATTTCCTTCCGGAGCGATGATACAAAATGATTTGATATATCTTTATTATGGCGCGACCGACACCACCTGCGCCCTGGCTTTCATCTCCCTTTCTAATTTTCTCAAAAAATTATTAAGCCAAGGAAAAAGTTCGTTTAAGTTTTTACGCGCCAAAGAAAATCCGATTCTTACTCCTCAAAAAGAAAATGACTGGGAAGCCAAAGCCGTATACAATCCTGCGGCAATCTATCTTCAAGGGAAAGTTCATATTCTTTACCGAGCGCAGTCAAACGATAACACCTCGGTGTTTGGTTATGCAACGAGCGCTCTTGGCGCGCGTATTGATTTTCGTTCGCCAAAGCCAGTATATTTGCCACGCGAGCCATTTGAGCAAAAACTCACTCCGAAAGGAAATTCCGGATGCGAAGACCCCAGGCTTACCAAAATCAGTGCTACTATCTATATGTTGTATACTGCTTTTGATGGGCGAAATCCTCCCAGAGTTGCACTGACTTCAATTTCAGAAAAAGATTTTTTGAATCAAAAGTGGAACTGGACAAAACCAGCGCTTATCTCTCCTCCTGGCGAGGATGATAAAGACGCTTGTTTATTTCCAGAGAAAATAAAAAAGAAATATGTAATTATTCATCGAGCTGGAGACGAAATTAACCTTTCTTTTCATTCCGATCTTAATTTTGACGGCAATAACTGGCTTGAAGAGTATCGTTGGATTGCTCCGCGAAAAGGAATGTGGGACTCTAAAAAAATCGGCATTGCCGCGCCACCGATTAAAACGAAAAAAGGATGGCTCATTCTGTATCATGGGATATCTGACAACAATGTATATAGAATCGGCGCTGTGCTCGCTGATGTTTGCGATTTAACAAAAATCATCAGCCGAACCAATGAACCAATTTTCGAGCCGAAAACTGAATATGAGAAAGTTGGTCAAATTCCCAATGTTGTTTTTTCCTGTGGCGCGGTAATCATTGGTAAAAAAATTTTTATGTATTACGGCGGCGCAGACAGCGTGGTTGGAGTTGCAACAGGTGAAACAGAAAAATTGCTGAAATTCTGCCAATCATAGAAGTGTTAATTAAAACATATATGAAAATAAACCCTAATAAAAAAATTATTGCATTTGATTTAGATGGCACGCTGACAGAGAGTAAAAGCAATCTTGATAAGGAGATGTCCGCGCTTTTATGCGCTTTACTTGAAAAACGAAACATAGCAGTAATGAGTGGCGGCAACCGTGAACAATTTCAAAAGCAATTTCTTGCGTATTTACATTGCGCAAAAACGCAATTGGGAAATTTGTTTATATTTCCTACTTCAGGGGCAAGCTTCTTCAAATTTCAAAAAAATAATTGGCAAAAAGTGTATCAATATCATTTCAGTCAAAATGAGAAAACAAAAATTTTAAATGCCTTTGAAGTGGCTTTTACAGCGATCGGCTATGCCCAGCCGAAAAAAATTTACGGCAAGATTATTGAAGACCGAGAAAGCCAAATTACTTTCTCTGCTTTAGGACAAAAAGCCCCGCTTGATGAAAAAGAAAAATGGAATAAAGAAATGGATATCAGACGCAAGCTCAAAAAGACGCTTAAGAAACATATCCGGGAATTTGAAGTGCGACTTGGAGGACTTACCTCAATTGATATAACCAAAAAAGGCATAGATAAAGCATTCGGCATTAAAGAAATTATGAAAACGCTTTCAGTATCTCAAAAAGATATCGTCTATATCGGCGACGCGCTTTACAAGGGCGGAAATGATGCTGCGGTTTTACAAACAGGTATTGATATCATTCAAATTTCAGGACCAGAAGAAGTAAAATATCTCATTCGGTCTTTATTAACAACACTTGAACACCAACTATGAATGCTGAACTTTTAGGTTTTATTTTAGATGTTATTGGGAAAATAATGATTGCCTTTACCGCAATTCCGGTGCATCGGCGTTTCTAGAAAGAGCGTAAAATGGACAAAACGGTTTTTAAGGCAATGAATACCGAGCAATTTATCGGCATCGCTGGAATTATTTTAATTTGAAAAATTAAAACAAATAGGATATTATTTTAATTGTTATTGGATTTTTCCTTCAGCTTTCGGGAAAATTATAAGAGAGCTAATTGCAGCTGTCAAGAAAAATCACTCTGACCCTTTTTCCCCCTTGGAAACCCAGTTTCCAAGTGATAAATTATCTAATAAATATTAGCGTGAAATCACCAAATGCTGTTGTTCCGACATTGGCTCCAAATGCCGGAACCTTAACTCCGATTCCCCATGCGCATCCTTCAACATTATAACCTGCATTTGAACCACCCTCATACCATCCTATTCTTATATACGCTGTGTGATAATTACCGCCATACCAGTTTGTTTTTGAAGCCTCAATGCGATATAAATTTTGAGCTGATATACAAATACTATAAGCGCCGCCTCCATTATCAACCTTGTTAAACATCTGACTGTCATAATTTTTAATTGTCGCTGGAGAATTGTTCGCCGATGAAGAAAAAAGTCTTTGTAAGCTAATGGCTCCTATTTGATAAAATGTCTTTTTATTTTTTATAGGGTCTCTTAAAAGCACCTCCTCAAAAGATGTCTTATCAAATGATCTATATTTTGCTTCGCCCGAAGTAAGATTGAAATCAGTGTCATTGAAATTATTACCAATAATTGTCCATTTTGGTGAATCATAAGTCCATTGCGAACTTGTCCTTTTTATTTTAGCCGTAAGTGTCCAGCCACCCCCATCAGTTGTCATATCGCAATATACATCAAACGGGGTTTCCGGACCGGAATCGTCAGGGTCAATTTTATAAATTCCATCTCCTATTGACAGTCCATTGTCTTTAATAACTTTACAGGATGTTTTGGCGAGAGGAACCGGTATAAATGGACATGAAGAATCTACGGATGACCAAGCCAAGTTAACCCCATCACAATACTCCAAACAACCATCCGCGTTATTGTAGCGAATGGTCCCTCCTTTTATTGAATCGCATACGCCACTATCACTACCAACTTTCACCCCGCCTGCCACATTTACATTTCCCGCCACATCTAATTTCGCCTGCGGATTCATTGTTCCTATTCCAACATTTCCGTCAAATATGGCTGATATTGGAACAGAGAAAAATTGCGCTATTCCATTTACTCCTAATATGCCATTTATTGCTG
>Ga0209343_10002564_pt1 | contig 23317 bp, 31 predicted proteins | sample RifCSPlowO2_02_FD_184026 | JGI IMG/M metagenome (GOLD analysis project Ga0209343, IMG submission 184026) | Groundwater microbial communities from Rifle, Colorado - Rifle CSP2_plank lowO2_0.2 (SPAdes) (version 2) | ecosystem: Environmental > Aquatic > Deep subsurface > Groundwater | place... | reverse complement strand
GGTTTATTACAGAAGAAAGACCAGCAGTAATGGTTACAGAAGACCTTAGATTTACGAATTGGAATAAGAAACTATCGAAGAATGTTAAAAGATATTTTTCATCATGGTTAAAAGGTTATTTGCAGGAACGAATTGATTATAAAGTAATGCTGAACGGTGTTCAGCAGGTCGTTGTGAATTCGGCATACGGTTCGCAGATTTGTCATCTATGCGGGCGCTTCGGTGTCCGTAATGGTGATAAATTTTACTGTGAGGTTCACGGGGTTCTGGATGCTGACCACAACGCCGCATTAAATTATCTTGCAAGGATGTCTGACCCCGATATAACGGTTTATACGCCATATCGTAAGGTCAAAGACATCTTGCAGGAACGGTTGAGACTGTCCAACCAGGACTCCAGATACTCTGTTATTAAAACAGGTCAATCGGAGAGCGAAAGGACTGATTATGTTTGAATACATTTTCAGTAACAGTATATGGCTACTGAAATAATCATTAATGCCACAACTGAAGAGACAAGGGTTGCCCTCCTTGAGAACAAAGAGGTGTCTGAGCTTTATATTGACAGGAGGAAAGAGAGCGGCGTTGCAGGGAATATATACAAGGGCAAGGTTGTAAAGATCCTGCCGGGAATTCAGGCAGCCTTTGTTGACATAGGGCTTGAGCGTGCTGCATTCTTATATGTTACTGATGCAGGCGCTGATGCAGAGGAATATGCCAGGATGATTGAAGAAGAAGGTTTAGAGGGGAAGATGGAGTTCAGATCAACCACACAGCACAGCATAGAGGACATATTACAGGAAGGCCAGGAGATAATGGTCCAGGTGTCAAAAGAACCTATAGGTACGAAGGGCGCACGCATTACATCTTATGTGTCGCTTCCAGGCAGATATTTAGTGCTTATGCCAACAGTAGAACATATAGGCATATCCAGGCGGATAAAGGACAATAAAGAGCGGGCAAGATTGAAAGAGATGGTTCAGGCGATAAAAAAACCGGGATCAGGTTTTATTGTAAGGACTGCAAGCGAAAGTGTGGATAAAGAGTCCCTGATTGCTGATGCCGAATTCCTCGAACTCCTCTGGCAAAATGTACAGAAAAAGAAGGAAACCGCATCAGCACCTGCCCTCGTATATTCAGAGCTTGACCTTATATTCCGTACGATACGTGATATGTTCACAACCAAAGTGGACAGACTGGTAATTGATTCAAAAACAGAGTATGAAAGGATAAAGGAGTTTGTTCGTTTATACCTGCCTGCCATGCTCCCAAGGGTGGAGCTTTATGAGGGTGAAGAACATATATTTGAAGCCTATGATATTGAGGCAGAGTTAAACAAGGCCCTCGATAAAAAGGTATGGCTGAAATCAGGCGGATATATAGTGATTGATCATACAGAGGCACTCACAGTTATAGATGTAAACACCGGTAAATATGTAGGCAAGAGAGACCCTGAGGAGACTATAACCCTGACTAATTTAGAGGCAGTGAAAGAGGTGGCATATCAACTCCGCCTTCGAAACATAGGCGGGATAATAATAATTGACTACATTGACATGGAAAAGGAGAAAAACCGGGATAAGGTATTTAATACGATGCAGGAGTCTTTTCAGGAAGACCGTGTACGAACCAATATTATCAGGATGTCAGAATTGGGCCTGATTGAGATGTCGAGAAAGAGGACACGGGAAAATATTATGAGAACCTTGTGTGAACCATGCAGCTACTGTAGTGGTCGTGGTTATACAAAGTCTGCTACCACCATATGTTATGAGATATTCAGGAAGATCAGAAAATTAGCACGCACAACAAAAGACAAGAAGATCATTGTAACTGTTCACCCGGTTGTGGCCAGTCTTATTCTGGATGAAGAAAGACAGATAATTGAAGAACTGGAAAAGGAATATCAGAAACGGATTGTAATCAAGGGTGATAAGGGTGTTCACATCGAGGAGTATGATATACTGACAAATTAAATCTCAAATCCTCTCTTTATATCTCCTTAACTGTTTATCGACATCATCCTTTATATTAAACCACTGCTCAACAGGTATCTGGAAAAATGCCTCAGTTATTTTAGGATCAAATTGGGTGCCATTGCACCTTTTTATCTCTTCTCTGGCATCCCTGTCTGTAAGTGCCTTTCTGTATGGCCTGTCAGTAGTCATGGCATCATAAGTATCAGCGATTGCAAATATCCTTGCCCCGATTATAATATTGTCTCCGCTCATGCGATCTGGATACCCGGAACCATCATACCTCTCATGATGATGCTGTACTATCAGGGCTGCGTCTCTAAGAAAATGGATACTTTTGAGCATTTTAAACCCATATTCAACATGTTTACGCATCTCAACCCACTCTTCATCTGTAAGTTTACCGGGCTTCCATAGAATAGAATCAGGTACACCTATCTTCCCTATGTCGTGTAAAAGGGTGCCACGGGCAAGTACTTCAAGGTTACGCCTTTCAAGCCCTAATACCTTCCCTATTTCAAGACTATATCTTACAACCCGCTGTGAATGACCTTCTGTTTCATTGTCCCTGTAATCAAGGGCAGCAGAAAGGGCATCTATTGTCGCATCATGTGTAATCTGTATCTCTTCGAGGGCCTTGTTCAATTCCGATGACCTCTCCTGCTCCTTGGATAAAAGTTGCCTGATCTCTGATGTCTGGTTCTCCACTAATGCCTCAAGATGTTTCTGATAGAGCCTGTTTTCAAGTATCAGATCTCTCTTTTCAAATGCATTTTTGACACTTAATACAACCTCTTCAAAGTTAAATGGTTTAATAAGGTAGTCATACGCACCCTCCCTTAATGCCTCAATAGCTATATTTACATTTGATACTGCTGTTATCATAACTACTGCTGTATCCGGATATAGTGACCGTAATCTTTTAAGGAGCTCAATCCCATCCATACCAGGCATCATAATATCACTGAGGACTAATGGATAGGATTTCTCCCTCATCTTATTCAATGCCTCAAAGGCATTTTCTACAGGTGTTGCAATATAGCCAAATTCGCTTAGTTTACGTATGATTATCTCCCTTATCAGGGGTTCATCATCTACTACGAGTATTTCTTTGATGCCTTCAGTTATACCCACTTTTCCCTCCTATAGACTAAATAAAACACTAAAATAATAAATCTCAATTGTCAATAACTAAATCTCTTTTCATTGTATATTGCAACAGACTTTCACTTCATGTTATATTGCCATTATCAATGTTAAAGGCAATTATTTTCGATTTTGATGGTGTAATTACAGATAGCGAACCTGTCCACCTTAAGATGTTTCAAAAGGTACTTAAGGAGATGGGGATATCCCTTAATGAAAAAGAGTATTACGAGAAATACCTCGGCATGGATGATAAGGGGTGTTTTGCTACTGTACTTCAATCTCATGGGTTAAATAACCCTTCTAATCAGATTCAATCGCTCATAGAAAAAAAGACCGGGTATTTAATGGAATATATTAAGAAAGACCTCTTTATATTCCCCGGTGTTAAGGATTTTATTAAAACAGTCCGGAACAAATATCGCCTCGCCATAGCCTCTGGCGCTTTGAGACACGAGATAGAGTTTGTCTTACGATACGCAGGCATACATTCTGCATTTGAATTGATTGTGAGTGCAGAGGATGTAAGATACGGGAAACCTGACCCTGAGTGTTTTAACAAGACACTGGAAGGGCTTAATGGAGAGGGCATGCAGGAGATCATGGCAGAAGAATGCCTGGTTATCGAAGATTCCATTGCAGGTATAGAAGCAGCCCACTCAGCAGGTATGAAGTGTATCGCTGTTACCAATACGTATGGTCAGGATAGATTAACAATGGCTGACATGGTAGTAAAGAGTTTGACAGAGATAAAGATTGAAGAACTGGAAGTCCTGATAAATAAATTCTAAGAAAGATTAAAGGGAGGTGTAAAATGAGATACAAATCCTTACAAGAGTTAAATGATTCAATTAAGGGTGTTGTAAAGATCGAGGATGGATGGGTAAGTATAATAAATGAGGCTGCAGTACAGGGCGATCTGGTCGATAGATTATTATTTAATGCCGTCTTCAATGAAGATACAGAGATATTAAATAAGACAAGGTGGCTTATAAAGGCCATTGCATTTGAACTCGGTATCAGGTCTGCCTCTATACAGGGTCTTTATGATGCCATGGGAAAAGGTGAGGTTAAGGGGTTCACAGTTCCTGCAATCAATATCCGTGGACTCAGTTATGATGTGGCAAGGGCTGTTTACAGGACAGCAAAGAAAAACAATACAGGTGCCTTTATCTTTGAGATAGCAAGATCAGAGATAGGTTATACCTTCCAATCACCTGCTGAGTATGCAGTTGTCATGATTGCAGCAGCATTAAGGGAAGGGTATAAAGGGCCCGTCTTCATTCAGGGTGACCACTTCCAGGCTAATGCCAAGAAATATCAGCAAGACCCTGGAAAAGAAATAACATCCCTAAAGAAACTAATTCAGGAGGCAATAGAGGCCAGCTTCTATAATATTGATATAGACACCTCTACACTGGTTGATCTCTCAAAACCGGATTTAAAAGAGCAGCAGCGTCTGAACTTTGAGTTGGCTGCCGAGCTTACTTCCTTTATCAGACAACTTCAGCCCAGAGGTGTAACCATCTCAGTGGGTGGTGAGATAGGTGAAGTGGGCGGGAAGAACAGTACAGTTGAAGACCTCCGGTCATTTATGGATGGATATTCAGAGACACTCTCAAAAAAAGGTTCTTCTTTAAAGGGTATAAGTAAGATAAGTGTTCAGACAGGAACAACACATGGTGGAGTTCCGCTGCCTGATGGGACTATTGCAAAAGTTAAGCTTGATTTTGACACGTTGGAAAAGATATCTAAAACAGCAAGAGAGCGGTACGGCCTTGCAGGTGCAGTGCAGCATGGTGCTTCAACCTTACCCGATGAGGCATTTCACAGATTCCCTGAGACCGGTACAGCAGAAGTCCACCTTGCAACAGGATTTCAGAATATGACATATGACAGTAAGTCATTCCCGCAGGATTTCAAAAAAGAGATCTATAATTACCTGAGGGAGAAATGCGCAGAAGAGAAGAAGCAGGGGGAATCAGATGAGCAATTTATATATAAGACACGTAAGAAGGGATTCGGGCCATTCAAAGAAAGGTTCTGGCTGCTCCCTGAGTCTGTAAAAAAGACCCTTGGTAAAGAGCTTGAAGACAAATTTGATTTTCTGTTTAAGAAATTAAACGTGATTAACACTTATGATACCGTGATAAAGCATGTGAAAACTCCTGAGACATATCCGGAGTCTTAGGAAAATTTGAGGTAGGAGAGGCAAAAGCCTCTCCTACCCTCTATCTCCTACTCTATATATTTAACGTATTAATGTTTTTCTGTAATTTTCTTAATGCGCCTTATCCTTTCCAGCACTGGCGGGTGTGTGTAGTGAAACATGGCATAAAGGGGATGCGGATGCAAGTTTGAGAGGTTATCCCTGGATAATTTAACAAGGGCATTGATCATCCCGTGGGCATTTCCTGTCAGCATATAAGAATATTTATCAGCCTCGATTTCATTTCTCCTTGATATATACTTAAATACCGGAGAAAATGGAAAGGCCGCTATTGTAAGGAGAAAGCCAAGTATCACAGCATCTGAAAAGAAGGTCCCTTCTTTTATCTTAAAAAGATCATTAAGGATATCCGTATTAAGTATCCTGAATGATATATACATTACAATCAATGCAATACATTCAGTAATTATCATAAACTTTAAAATATGCCTTTTCTTCCAATGACCCGCCTCATGGGCAAGTACTGAGAGTAGTTCATCTCTGATCATCTTCTCGATCAGTGTATCATATAGTATTATCCTCTTAACTTTTCCAATGCCTGTAAAATAGGCATTTGTGTGTCTCGTCCTCTTTGAGGCATCTATTTTAAAGACCCTGCTCACTTTAATTCCAGCCTTCTGCATAATCGCTCTAATACTTCCCTCGAGTGCCTCGTCACCGATAGAGGTAAATTTATGAAACAGAGGTTCTATTATATATGGTGAAATATACATCATGAAGACACTGAATGCCAGAAAGAAACACCATATTAAGAACCACCATAAACCAGGGTATTTCTCTATAAGAAAGAGGCCTGCTGTACTTACAAGTCCCAGTAGCACCGTTGATATCAGTAAAGATTTAATTAAGTCTTTGAACCACAATCCAGGCGTCATTGTATTAAAACCATACTTGTTTTCTATTTTGAAAACTGAGTATAAGTTGAAGGGGATTGATAAGAGCGTTTCCGCATAAAGGAGGATAATAAAAAATATCAATCCTGAAATGATGAAAGGGAGATTCAAATAAACAATCCACGAATTATAGAAGTCCATTATCCCGCCAAATAAAAAGAGGATAAGTATTATTGTATGAAAAACAGAAGATACAAACCCAAACCTCATCTTCTCAATGTTATAGTTTTGAGTCTTGTACAATAAATCCTGATCTATCTGGCCTTCAAATTCCGCAGGAATGACAGAGCCATATTTTCTTAAATTAAGAAGATTCAGATAATTAAGCCAGTATTCAAAGACAGTCATTGAGAGATAAATCAGCAGTATTATGATCAGGTACACTATAATTATCTCCTTCCCTTTGTAAACGAAATAAAGAATGCAGCAACAAACAGAAGGTTGCCAATAATAAGCAACTCGTAATGATAGGGCCTGGGGGATTGACCATTCAGGGTAGCACCTGTATCCCACATAAATGAATACAATGTAGAAATTATTCCACCTGCCGCAAAAATATACGATAACAGAAGCGGCCTGAAATTATTTCCATTCTGGAATGACCATGCAATAAGAGCCCCTGAAAAGGTCATCAGGAAGGCAATTGACACAGGGGCAATGACAGGACCGATCCATGGAAACGGGATCAGAAATAATATATCCCATTCAAACAGCGATGCCGGCCAGTCAATAAATACCTTGAGCCAGATATAATAAAAGATATCCCATACACCAAATGCTATCAGAAAATAGGCAAACCTCTCCCAGAATATTTTCCCTACAAGGGCCCCGATAGATAACAACATAATAACAGTTGCTATCTCCCGGTACAGTTCAACAATGACTGTCTTATCTATAATGAGTTTTAGCGGAAACCTAAAGCCTTCAGGATAGTGAAGCTCCCTCAGATAAACAACCACCGCAGATTCAACCAATGCCATTGCAACAGCAAAGATCATAACCCACAATATCTTTTTGATAAGACCTTTAATCTCCATAGACACTTGATATTTTAATCAGATTTTATATTAATAGACAAGTAATAAACAAATGGGATGGTATTTAAAATACTTGAACTTATATGCAAAGTCTGATATATACCAATCATTATTAATATAAACAAGGAGGAAACCAATGTATAAAAGGTGTTGCCTTTTATTGATTGTCCCTTTAATATTATTCACCTTTATATCAACTGCGAGAGGTGGAGAGGAAGGGCCTCTTGAATTGATTACCGCACAGGAGGCAGCTACACCTGATATGGATCCATCTCAATTACATGTAGAGGTAGGAAGGGAGGATGGGAATGGCCCTATAATAGAGTTAATTGCACCAGAAATGGGGTCACCGCTAAAACCACCGGTTCCAATATCAATAAAGTTTGTTAAGCGCGCTGAAAAAGAAATCGATACAGCAACATTTAAACTCGAATACCTGAAATTCATTACCATAGACCTGACCTCAAAGGTCAAACAGTATGTAACAAAAGAGGGGATAAAGGTCCCTGAAGCTAAACTCCCATCAGGCACCCACACCATAAGGCTTTCTATAGGAGATATTACAGGGGCCCTGACAAAACGTATTCTTACTATTGAAGTGCTTTAAAGAAAGAGCAATTAAATGGAGGGTTTTAAAAATGAGATTTATTATTATTGTGTTGACTGTTCTGTCTTTCTATACTCAGGTGTATGCATCAGATTTTCCTGCCAAGGAGGTCTACGCAAAATTCTCTCCTTCAGTCGTTGTTATTAAGGCCTCAAAAGAGGGGGGCAGCGGGATGATAGGTACAGGGTCAATAATCTCGGATAAGGGATTAATCATAACAAATGCCCATGTGGTTGTATCTAAAGATGATAACCTGCCATATCCCAAACTTAGAATTTATATCAGGCCTGATAAACTTACAGGTTCTGCACAGGAAGACCTCAGTAATTATTTTGATGCCGAAGTCCTACGCTACTCTAAAGATCTCGACCTTGCACTCATAAAGATAAAAGACTTTAACTTAAAGTCAGGGACCATAGAATTTGCTGACCCTTCTGATATAAATGTTGGTGAAGAGGTGGTAGCTATAGGGCATCCTGAGCAGGGAGGGTTTTGGTCATTGACCTATGGAAGGATAAGCGGTGAGATGAAGGATTATCAGGGTGTTACTGGGAAAGATGTTTATCAGACAGATACGAGTGTAAACAGGGGGAATTCAGGCGGACCTCTGCTTGATAGAAGAGGTTATATGGTTGCCATAAATTCAAATATCGCAAGACTCGGCAGGGATGGACTTCCCATTACAGGGGTAAACTTTTCAATAAAGTCATCAGTTGTGAAAAAATGGCTTAATGAAAATGAGTATACAATAGCTTACGGTAAAAAGCCTCTCGATGAGGAAGGCAAAAAGACTGAAGCAATAGAGGCCGGCAAGAAACCAGATACTCAAAAGGTAGAAGATAGATTTAATACACCTGCAAGACCCTATGATTATAACGAATTTCTAAAGGCCGCAGAAAAGGATATCGAGGGGGTGATGGAAGAGATGAAGGGGAAGATAAAAAGGAAATAACGCTACTTCTCTTCAGCACCGTAGATAAATGCAGGAGTTGAGGGATTGAGGAAATATAATCTTGTGGTTATTGGTTTTCATATCTCTATTATTTTATCTTTATGAAACAAAGTTACTTTTTCTTTCTCAGCTGCTTTTAACATACTTTCCGTAAAACCGCTTTTTGAGAAAAGACAGAAGTATTCATTCCTTCTATCCTTGTGCAACTCTACCTTTAGGGACTTTCTTTTTAAACTATTATAAATATCTACTCCCACAGGTTTATTGCTCCATTTCACTTCGCCAAAAAGGATTTTATTTTCTTCTTCATTTAAAACCACAATATCTATTTCCTCGTTCCTGTCCCACCATCTGCCAATCTTATTAATAGGGAAAAATCTGCTTTTATGATTATTTATAACTTCTTTTGCTGCATTCTCATAGTTTTCAGAAACTATGAGATTAAAATCGTCTTTTATCTTCTTTAAAACAAGATCAACCCTGCCTTCCTCAATATTACCTTTGTTGGGCAGGATATACTTAAACCAGAATTTGAAAAACTGGTCCTGTAATTTATAAATCCCCTTCCTTGACTTTAATGGATTTTTTTCAGTAACAGGCACTTCTTTCCGGATTATATGAATATCTTCCAGAATAAATAGATATTTGTGTAAAATTCCTTTGGGTAACCCTGTTTCATTAACTATCTCGCTTATCCTGTTCCTGCCAAGAGCAATAGCCTTTAAAATAGCAAAATAATTACGCGGTTCCCTTAATTCTTCCCGTAAAATAAACTCTACTTCATTATAAAGAAATGCCTCTGGCTGAAGGATATTCCTCTTTATATTTGTCTCAAGAGAAAGCCTGGGGTTAAATATTTTTAAATAACTTGGGTTACCGCCTGCGATTGAATACAATCCTAAACAACGTTCAAATGGAGTATTGGGATAAAACTTTTTTGCTTCAAAGAAAGGGAAAGGCTTTAAAAAAATCTGTCCAGTCCTTCTACCGTAAAGAGGCGCCTTATAAGAAAGCACTTCATCTTCCATCATGGATATGCTTGAGCCACAGAGGATTAGAAAAACAGGTGTGTTCTTTAAATATTCATCCCATCCTGACTGAAAAACAGATGAAATCCCCTTGTTTGCTTCGGCAAGATAAGGAAATTCATCAATGAAAAAAACAGTTCTCTCCTTTACATTTTTTCTTAAATACTCAAAAACCCATTTCCAGTTCTCAAAACCTTTTCTTTTTAAGATATCGTTATCAAAATATTCACCTACAGCCTCACCAAGTAGCTTTAAGTTTTCGTGTTCATTAATTTTCTGGGCAAGAAAATATATATGAGGCTTTTCCCTGATAAATTGTTTTATCAATTCAGTCTTGCCAACCCGCCTTTTCCCATAAATCACAATTAACTGCGCATTTTTCCCCTGCCAGAACTTCTTTAGGGCCGATAATTCTCTTTCCCTGTTAATGAATTGCATTCTGAAAATACCCCTTGCCTGTTATACTGATCTTGCCGGAGCGACTCTCAACGAACAGATGCGACCCGATTCATAGACTCCCTTCTGGTTTCAGCGTCTCATACTATTTAGTCTACTTTGAAGTAGACTACTTTAAAGTAGACTATTTGTCAAGAGATTTTTGGACAACAGAACTTTTTGGTCAACATAATTGAGGTGATGTGATTTTATTAAGCATATCGAGGGGATGATGGAAGAGATGAAGGGAAAGATAAAAAGGAAATAACGCTACTTCTCTTCAGCCCCATAAATAAAGGATACAAGCACCTGGCTTAACCCGCCGGCTATCTCTTTTTGAAGGGCCCGCGCGGCCTTTGCCTCAGCCTCTTTAAAGTTCAGATGCCCTTCTCTGCCGTGCCGTGTAAAACTACCAAAAACTTTTTCATTTTTCTGATTGATCAGGTCGACTGTAATAGTCCATCTGACAAACTTCCACTCCGGGAGGTCTGCATTCTCAAATTCTACAACCCCCTTCACAAGGATATCAAGTTTGCTTACATCACCCTTTTCTTCAACTGAAAAACCCTCTTTTGTTAAACCCTCCATTATTGAAGAACGTATATTGACATGATGCGGGCCATCAACCTGAACCCCGATATGTATCTCATTTGACAGTAGTCCATGGATCTTCTGTTTTATACTAATCAGGCTGACTGGGGGTTCCATGCCTTTTCCAGCAGGATTAACAATGCGAAGGTCTGCATTAAAGACCTCCCTGTTTATCATTGTCTTCATAGCGCTGCGGAGAAGCCGTACAGATTCAATCTTATCACCCGACTCCATTGCCTTCTTCTGTAAATCCACTATATCCTTATCTGATGAGGCAATCTTATCATTCAGGGAGGCTACTGCATGTCTCCGCTCCATAACAGCGAGGGCATAGGTTAGTTTCTCTGAATCATTTACCCATATATCTGCTATTGTAATGTCCTCAAGGACCTTATTTGTTGCAACGGTTGTTAATTGATCAATCTGGATATCCCGTGTACTCTGCGTCTTCCCCTTGATATCAGTCTGGGCGTACTTTTCCCATTCCCTTGTCTTTGACTGGATCTCTGCCTGGAATATCCGGGCTATGGCAGCATAAGCCGCATCCTCAGCAGCCTTGCGATTGTCACCATAGCCCACACCGATTACATATAGTTCATCAGAATATTTCCTGCTCTTTCCCTCAATCCACTCGGGCTTATTAGCTCCATAGGCTGTATGAACAATACCAATTCCAAAAATTAAGATAACGATAAGGATACCAAGACATCTTGCCATTTTCTTTTCAAACAACATGGAACTATCCCCTTAATTGAAACTCCCTGCAGCAAGCGCAGGGAATGCGCTCGCCATCCATTTTAAATCGCTGTTACTGTCCCCTCTTCTCTTCCTCGGCCTCAAGTCTGTCAAATGACTTTTCTGCATTCTGCCGTACATAGTCCCTTACTGCCGCACTTAATTCTTTCATCTTATCAAGGCTGTTTTTAAATGCCTCTAAATCGAGCTTGGCAAGTGCATAGACCGTACCATCAGCAGGGTCAATCCAGTGGTCTATAATATTCACGCCGCTCAGGGTTGTAGCAGAGAACGTCTTTACAGCCTGCTCTATATGCTGTTCTTCAGAAGTGGCTGATTCACCTGTAACTGCAGCACCTGCAGTGGTAGATGCCATATAATCGCGCATAAGAGAAGCAGTATAGGTCTCAAATACCTTCCCTATCTCAGCCCTTGCCCTGTTTTCAGAAGCAGTCCTTGCAAGAGGCTTATTCTTCACTCCGCTAACACCACCTACACCATAAAAGACCCTGCTTCCACCCTCATTGAATGCGGCGCTTCCTTTCATCACCCAATCCGGCGCCATAGCTGCAGGCGGCACCTTCTTGGCACAGCCGATCAATCCAACTAATCCTGCAAGGGAAAGGATTAGGACTGCAAACACTATTGTTTTTAAACTTTTCATATTGAATTCCTCCTCATATTTTAGTTAATCTCTCATTAAATAAATTAAAGAGTATAATTGACACCAAAGGTTAAGCCGCTGAAGATATCTTTTCCCTTATCAGATTCGAGGCTTTGGTATTTATATCCTGCTGTAATGCTGACTGGCACATTATCAAAGATATAAGCCCCTCCAATCTCAAGGCTTGGTCCTGTGAAATCTCCATGAGATTCTCCTTCCCACTTTCCATCAAGTGATAAGTAACTTAAACTTCCTAAAAGAATCCAATTAGTTTCTCCAATGGGGTAATTACCACTAACTCCGAAAGCAGGACCTTTTATTGTCCCACTCTCTTTGAAAGGTATTTCACCAGGTTTAATATCATCATAATACGCATCTGAAAATGGCTCTACATCCCAAGCAACTTTTATTTTTTCTTCAATGTCTACATTTTTATAACCCAGAAATATTGAAATATTTGGATGAACATAGTATCCAATTGCAATATCAAAATCTGTTCTATCATCTTTAGAATTCACATCATAATTTATACCATAATCAGGCCCCAAATCTAAATCATTAAAATAATCATTAAAATAATTATCAACCTGATCCCTTTCAAAATTTAAATCCCCACCCATCATATAACTCAGGGAGGCAAAGAGTTTTTCATATCGTAGATTTATAACAGGACCATACATTAATCCATAATCTGATTTGTCAGAGAATTTCAATGTTTCATCAGTATCTTCGTCTACTATTATTTCACCTTTCCTTTCCCACGTGGCAATCCATGTCTTTAATCCAATTGTAACTGAGGGTTTTTCTGCCATGGCTGCACTCGATATCCCAAGAACTAATGCAATTATAAAAATGGAAATAATCTTTTTCATAAATGTCTCCTTATCATTCGCTTTCAAATGAAAATCCCTTCTGTTCACCCTCCCCCTTCTCACCCTCCCCCTTCTCACCCTCCCCCTCACCCCCTCCCGTCAAGGGAGGGGGGAGGGGGAATACTTTGGTATACCTTCTAATCTCCCCTTGTGGGAGGGCTACAATTAATTCCCTTCCCAATTTCCCCCCCCCCGTGTGGGGGGAGATAGGAGGGGGGATTAAGGGGAGGGGTTTTGCCTGACACTATATTATTTATCCAATGTTTGCAAAATAAATACTGACTTGTTTTCACCTCCTTTCTGCAATAACCCTTCTGAAATATTTTAAGCTCCCCGCAGCAAGCTGCGGGGATTGCACTCGCTATGCATTTTCAAAAACTCGGCGGCGGAAGCGCCCGTTTCTTTTTCTCCTCCAATGGAGTTGACGGTGTTTGAGGCATGGTAGAAGGAGGTGCAGTAGTAGGTGCTGCCTCCTTGTATTTCTTCGGCGCATCTATTTCTCCTCCGGTCCATACCATAACCACATCACCTACCTGAAGATCAGCATATTCTTCAAGGAGACTTGTCATTGATAACTGTTCTCCCATTATCTTTTCAACTCGTAGCAAGGCCACTTCGACAACAACGCGTCCCAGTGTCTTACCTGTAGTTGGATCACTGAATGACTCACCCAGTCTCTGGACTCTTAAAGTAGCCCCCTTATCAATCTTATCCATACTCCCGAGGCTTACAATGACATCTTCTCCTTTCAAACTTACAATCTTTCCTCTAACAGGGACTGCCTCTGATACCTTCTTGACTATTGTCCTTATACCATTAGTTAATTCATCCTCACTGTAGACCTCAACTGTCTCAGCCGCTTTGAGTTTTCCCTCTTCAACATCCACAAGCCTGATATTAAGGATAAACTTTTTCCCGAGGCGGTTCATGCTCCCCATTGCCATCAACTGGACAGAGAGTATCTTTCCGAGCTCTACTATATCTTCTTCTCCTATAGCCCCGCTCATCTGAAATTTTTGTTCTTTCAAAATCTTTTCCATCTGTTTACGTTCCATTACATGAAAATTTCCACCCCTGAAGAGTTCTGTACGCAATAAATCAGACACACTCTGCGCAAGACTCTCTTCTACTCCATACGCCTCAAGGTCATACACAGCCACCTTGAGCTTCTCCCCTGCATGCAACGGTTCAGGAGTGAAAAAAGATATAGATATACAAAGGAATAAACTTACAAAGAAATAAATACCATATTTTTTCACCCGAAAATCCCCCCCGAACACCACGCTGTAGGGACAAACCTTTAGGTTTGTCCCTTTCCTGTTGGACAGACCTAAAGGTCTGTCCCTACGTCTACGCCCATTTTCATTGTCCTTTGTGTTAACATGTAACATGATTGTTTCATATCATATCCTGTCAATTGTTATGCTGCTATTTTATCTCTTCAACTTTCAGAAGATGCGATATCTTTCTTATCATTCCCCTGATCTCAGGCCTATCTTCCTTAATTACTGTTTCGCCAATCTTCCTTAAACCAAGGCCGCGAACTGTCTTCTTTTGTTTTTCCGTTGTCCCGATAACACTTCTTGACTGGGTTATCGCTATCTTTTTCATTATCCCTTCTCTCCTGCGGATGAGTCGGCTTCTACCTTTCCTTCTCTCACCTTTATAACATCTTCTGGTTTACGGAGCATAAGCAAACCTTCTACAGTGGCCCTGACCACATTAAACGGATTCCCGCTCCCGATGGATTTGCATAATACGTTCTGAACTCCGGAAACCTCCATCATGGCCCTTACAGGACCACCGGCTATAACCCCTGTTCCTGAGGATGCAGGTTTCATTATTATAGTTTCTGCACCAAAATGTCCCAATACTTCATGAGGTATTGTGGAATTCCTCAGGGGAAATCTGATAAGGTTCTTTTTTGCGTGTTCTGTTGCCTTGCGTATTGCTTCAGGCACCTCAGTGGCCTTCCCCTTACCAAATCCAATACAACCGTTCTCATCACCTACAACAACGAGGGCGCTGAAACTGAATCTTCTTCCACCCTTTACAACCTTTGCAACACGGTTTATATGAACTACCTTATCTTTGAGTGTAAGCTCCTCAGGATTAATCTTACTCAAGAACACCTCCTTCTAAGCTAAAACTGCAGGCCGCCCTCTCTTGCACCTTCTGCCAATTGTTTGATATTACCATGATATTGATAACCGCTCCTGTCAAAGACTATCCTGGTTATGCCTTTTTCAAGCCCCCTCTTGCCAAGGAGTATTCCAATCTGTTTTGAAAGCTCGCAGTTGACATTTTTAGCATTAATCTCTTTTTCTAAAGAAGAGGCACTGACAAGTGTCTTTCCCTCTAAATCATTTATTATCTGGGCATAAATGTGTTTGTTGCTCCTGAAAATACTTAACCTCGGACGCTCCTCTGTCCCGTATAACTTCTTTCTTATCCTCTTATGTCTTTTTTCTCTCTCATCTAACTTAATCAATTCTTTTTCTCCTTAAACCTTGCTTATTTCCCGGTCTTCCCCTCTTTCCTGACAATTCTCTCATCCTTATATTTTACACCTTTACCCTTGTATGGTTCAGGCCCTCTCAGACTTCTGATATTGGATGCAGTTTGGCCTAATAATTCCTTGTCAATACCCTTTAATTTAACCACTGTCTGTTTATCTATGGCAGCATCTATACCGGCAGGCAGTGGGTAAGTTATCTGATGGGAATAGCCGAGGGTTAAGACAATGTTTTTACCCTGTAACATCGCCTTATAACCAACTCCACTTATCTCCAATGTCTTTTCAAACCCTTTCATCACACCTTCGATCATATTAGCTATAAGTGTCCTGGATAAACCATGAAGTGCCCCTGTTTCTTTATCAGTATTAGCAATGGTAACACTTAATACGTCATCTTTTTTTGTTATCGAAATTTCGGATGGGAAGGACTTTTGCAGACTTCCCTTAGGACCTTTTACAGCCACATTCTGTCCGTTAATATTTACATCTACGCCTTTAGGAATCTCTATTGGCTTTTTACCTATCCTTGACATATTTCCCTTCCTTCACTAAAACCTTCACCAGATATAACACAGGATCTCTCCACCCACACCTATCCTTTTGGCATCTCTGTCAGTTACAACACCTTTTGATGTAGAAAGGATGGTAACCCCTATCCCACCCATGACCTTTTTCACCTCATCCTTTGCCGCATATACACGGCAGCCAGGCTTACTTACCCTTTTGATGCCTGTAATTATGGGTGTGTCTTCTCTGGTATATCTGAGATAGACACAAATATTTTTAGCAAGGCCTTCCCCTGCTATCTTATAATCAGATATAAAACCGCTCTCTTTCAATATCTTTGCGATATCGGCCTTTAATCTTGACAACGGTATCTCAACAGTTGCATGCCCCTGCCTGCTTGCATTTCTTATTCGTGTAAGCATATCTGCTATTGGATCTGTCATTACCATTTAATAACTCCTGTTACCAGCTTGATTTAATTACCCCCGGTATATCCCCTTTAAGGCTCAGTGCCCTGAAACATATACGGCACATACGGAACTTTCGAAGAAAAGCCCTGGACCTTCCGCATAGCGGACATCGGTTATACCCCCTGACCTTGAATTTAGGATCCCTTTTAGCCTTTACCATCAATGATTTCTTAGCCACATCCACTCTCCATAAAAATGATTTTAATTCCTGAAGGGCATACCCATAAGTTTCAATAATGCCTTTCCCTCTTTATCACTCTTTGCACTTGTTACAATTGTTATATCAAAACCATGAATAAAAGAGACAGTCTCATACTTGATCTCAGGGAAGATTAACTGTTCTTTTATCCCTAAAGTATAATTACCTTTACCATCAAAGGAGTTTCCATTTATCCCCCTGAAATCCCTTATTCGTGGAAGGGCAATACTAATCAGTCTGTCGAGGAATTCATACATCATGTCACCCCTGAGGGTCACCTTGCATCCAATTGGCATACCTTCCCGGAGTTTAAATCCGGCTATTGACTTCTTTGCCTTGTTAACTACAGGTTTCTGTCCGGTTAAAAGCTTGATTTCATCTACTGCCATATCAAGCAGTTTTATGTTCTGCACTGCCTCACCTACACCTGTGTTGATTACAACCTTGTTTATATGAGGTGCCTCCATCGGATTTTCATAAGAGAATTCCTGTATCAATGCCGGTATAACATCTTTAATATATTTCTTTTTAAGTCTCGGAATGTCTTTTGTACTTTTTGTCTTTACCATAATTTCCTGAACCTGTTATTAGTCAATTATCTCTTTGCACTTCTTGCAGTAACGTACCTTCTTCTCATCCGTTATTTTAATTCCTGTTCTTGTTACCTTATCACATTTGGGACAGACCACAGATACATTTGAAATCTCTATTGGTCCCTCCATCTCAAGTATTCCACCCTCTTTATTTTTTGCATTGGGTTTCATGTGTTTCTTGATGATATTAATCCTCTCTATAAGCACCCTGAGGTTTCTGCCGGAAGAGAGGACTTTTATAATCTTTCCCCTCTTGCCCTTTTCCTTGCCTGTCAGCACTGCAACTGAGTCACCTTTTTTTATATGCATACCCATTAAACCACCTCTGGTGCGAGTGATATTATCTTCATGAACTTTTTCCACCTCAGCTCTCTTGCTACCGGACCAAAGATCCTTGTACCTATTGGTTCACCCTGGGGATTAATAAGGACAGCTGCATTCCTGTCGAACCTGATATAAGAACCGTCGTCACGGCGTAAACTGTCTACAGAACGTACAACAACTGCCTTTGCAACCTGCCCCTTTTTTGTATTACCCTCAGGAAGTGCCTCCTTAACACTGACCACTATAATATCGCCAATACTAGCATATCTTCTGTTTGAACCACCCATGACCCTGATGCACATCACCTTTTTTGCACCTGAGTTATCCGCAACCTCTAAAATAGTCCTCGGCTGAATCATCGATTCTCCGCCTCTCCGGCATGTATGGATTCCAGCACTTCTATAACCTTCCAGTTTTTTGTTTTACTAAGAGGCCTTGTCTCGATTATCTTTACCTTATCCCCGATACGACATTTACGTTCCTCGTCATGTGCCATAAATTTTTTTCGTCTTTTAACCACCTTGCCATATTGGGGATGTTGGTACAGACTTTCTACCATAACAGCAACTGTCTTATCCATCTTATCGCTTACCACTTCGCCTATATACTCTTTCCTGCTCTTTTGTGCCAATTTAACCTCCGGACGTAATCCTTCTCCCGTTCATTATTGTTTTAATCCTTGCGATCTCTTTCCTGACCTGACTCATCCTCATTGGATTTTCAAGGCCGCTGATCACCTTCTGGAATCTGAGGTTGAACAACTCCTTCCTAAGCTCATCTTCACGTTGTGACAATTCATCCGGGGTCGCATCTTTTATCTCATTCAGTTTCACCTGAAAATCCCCCCCAAACACCACGCTGTAGGGACAAACCTTTAGGTTTGTCCCTTTCCTGTTGGACAGACCTAAAGGTCTGTCCCTACGTCTACGCCTGTTTTCATTGTCCTTTGTGTCTCTTTGAGACATGAATGTTTCATTTTATAGTTCACCTCTTACAACAAACTTTGTTGCCATAGGCAGTTTATGCGCAGCAAGCTTGAGTGCCTGCTGTGCTATCTCTTTGGTCACACCATCCATCTCATATAAAATACGTCCTGGTTGTATCACAGCAACCCATGCCTCAACAGGCCCCTTCCCTTTTCCCATCCTTGTCTCTGCCGGTTTCTTGGTTATGGGTTTATCAGGGAATATCCTTATCCATATCCGGCCGCCCCTCTTGACATGCCTTGTTATTGCAATACGGGCCGCCTCTATCTGTCTTGCTGTTAAGTACCCGGGTTCAAGAGACTTTATGCCATAGCTCCCAAAACTTAACTCACTTCCCCTTGAAGCCTTGCCTGTCATGCGTCCCTTTTGATGTTTCCTGTATTTTACCTTCTTAGGTGACAGCACCTGTCATCCCCTCCCTGTCCGGAAGTATCTCACCTTTATATATCCAGACCTTTATCCCTATCTGTCCATATGTTGTCTTTGCTTCAGCCAGCCCATAATCTATATCCGCCCTCAAGGTATGCAGGGGTATCCTGCCTTCCTTATACCACTCTGACCTGGCAATCTCCGTACCTGCGAGACGTCCGGAACACCTGATCTTTATACCCTGGGCCTGGAATCTCAATGCAGCAGCAACACTCTTTTTCATGGCCCTCCTGAATGCAACCCTCTTTTCAAGCTGTGAAGCAATATTTTCAGCAACAAGCTGTGCATCTACCTCGGGTTTCTTAACTTCCATTATATTGATATGTATCTGCTTGCCTGTAACAAGCTCCAGATCCTTTTTTAACTTTTCCACCTCTGCACCTTTTCTGCCTATTATAATTCCCGGTCTTGCTGTATAAATATTGATCTTTGCTGTCTGGGCAGAGCGCTCTATCTCAATCCTTGAAACACCTGCATGTGACAACTTATCCTTTACAAGTTTTCTAACCCTTATATCTTCATGGAGTAAGGAGGCATATTCACGTTCAGCATACCACTTTGAACTCCAGGATTTTGTATACCCTAATCTAAATCCTATAGGATGAACCTTCTGTCCCAAATTTCCTCCCTCCTATCTTTTCGCTTTAGGTGTAAGAACCATTGTAATATGGCTCATAAACTTCTTCCTTTGCATAGCCTTTCCCATTGGTCCGGCCTTGAACCGCTTTAAGGCCGGTCCCTGGTCTACATATGCCTTTGAGATCGAAAGATCATCAATATCACCTATGTTTTTCTGCTTTGCATTTGCTATTGCAGACCTCAAAACCTTTTCTATGATAAAAGTGGCATGCTGAGGCATAAACTTTAATATGGCCAGCGCCTCTCCAACCTCTTTACCACGTACGAGATCAATAACCCGCCTGGCCTTCCTTGGTGCTACCCTTGCATAACTTAGTTTAGCTTTCGCTTCCATTTATTTTACCTTTTATTTTAAAGCTGTTGCCTTTTCTGATTTTACTCCGGAGTGTGCCTTAAAAGTACGGGTCGGAGAAAACTCTCCGAGCTTGTGTCCAATCATATTCTCTGAAATATAAACCGGTATAAATTTCTTTCCATTGTGTACTGCTATAGTATGTCCGATCATTTCAGGGATAATGGTTGAACGTCTGGACCATGTCTTGATTATCTTTTTCTCCCCGCTGTTGTTCATAGCATCAATCTTTTTCAAAAGATGTGCATCTATAAACGGTCCCTTTTTAATGGATCGAGCCATTTGGCTTATTTCCTCCGTTTAACAATAAATCTGTTAGTGGACTTGTTCCTTCTTGTCTTATATCCCTTGGTTGGTTTCCCCCATGGTGTACATGGGTGTCTTCCGCCTGAGGTTTTACCTTCACCGCCGCCTAATGGATGATCTACAGGATTCATTGCAACACCTCTTACATGAGGTCTTTTACCGAGCCACCGCTGCTTGCCTGCCTTACCAATAGACACATTTATATGGTCTAAATTGCCAACCTGTCCTATCGTAGCCATACAATTTATGTGAACCAGCCTGACCTCTCCGGAACCCATGCGGATTGTTGCATATTCACCTTCTTTTGCCATAAGCTGCGCAGCACAACCTGCACTTCGAGCCAATTTACCCCCTCTTCCCGGTCGTAACTCTATGTTATGTATCATAGTGCCTAATGGAATATTTAAAATGGGAAGTGCATTACCTGCCTTAATCTCGCTATCAGGCCCAGAATTCAATATATCCCCAACCCTCAAACCTTCCGGAGCAATTATATATCTCTTCTCCCCATCAAGATAATGCAGCAGGGCTATTCTTGCTGTCCTGTTCGGGTCATACTCGATAGATGCCACCTTTGAAGGAATACCTTTCTTATCACGCCTGAAATCTATTATCCTGTATAGTTGTCTGTGTCCTCCACCCCTGTGATCGGCTGTAATATGACCATTATTATTTCTACCGCCTGAACTTCTCTTATCTACTACGAGTGATTTCTCAGGTTTTGACTTTGTGATTTCATCAAATGTAAGGGTTGTCTTACCTCTTACACCCGGAGACGTTGGATTGTAACCTTTTAATCCCATAAATATTAACCCTCAAATATCCCTAATTTTTCACCCTGTTTCAGTGTAACAACCGCCTTTTTCCTGTTTGATTTCTTCCCTTCGAATTTACCCATTCTCGTTTTCTTACCTTCAACATTAATTATATTCACCTTAACAACCTTCACTTTCAGTGTCTCTTCCACTGCGTGCTTTATCTGATGCTTGTTCGCATGAGGATTCACTATAAACACGACCTTATTCATACTTTCACGGAGATCAGTACTCCTTTCAGTAATAAGAGGCTGGAGAATAATATCATGGATATCAATCTTCATGAGAGTACCTCCATTAATTTATTTATATCCTCTTTGCTGATAATTAAATTCCTGTATCTTAAAAGGTCATACACATTAACATGGCTGACATCGATAATTGAAATATTTTGCAAGTTTTTAACACCTCTGTAGATAAGATTATTTTTGTCATCACATACTATGAGTGTACTATCCAATGCATTCAGATTTTTCAGTAATGACAAGGCCTCTCTGGTCTTTCCGTTTTTACCATCCAATGAGTCTACTATAATAAGCGAGTTATCTTCAATCTTTGATGATAAAGCAGAATACAAGGCCAGTCTCATCTTTTTTCTGGGCATCCTGTAGGAATAATCCCTCGGAAGCGGACCAAATATGGTTCCCCCCCCTCTCCATAATGGGGATCTTATAGAACCAGCCCTTGCCCTCCCTGTGCCTTTCTGCTTGTACGGTTTCTTTCCTCCACCGCTGACAAAGCCCTTTGTTTTGGTACTGTGTGTACCTTGTCTCTGATTGTTAAGCTGCATCACTACTGCCTCATGAAGTAATGGCATGTTCACAGATTGGCCGAATATCCTGTCATCAAGCTGTACACTGCCAACCTTCTTCTTATTAATATCTACTACGCTTACCTCTAACATCCCTTCTCCTAAATGAAATGTCAGGCATTCTGCCTGACCTATTAAATAATATACTTATGCTCCTTTAACAGCCTTTTTAACAATCACCAATGTCCCCTTGCTCCCTGGCACAGCACCCCTGATAAGCAGGAGGTTATCCTCCCTCCTTACACCAACAATCTCAAGGTTCTGTACAGTCCTTCTTTTATTACCCATGTGCCCTGGCATTCTTTTATTTTTTCTTACCCTCGATGGATAAGCGCTGCTTCCGATTGAGCCTGGTGCCCGGTGAAACATAGACCCATGGGTTGCCGGACCGCCTGCAAATTTATGCCTCTTAATCACACCCTGAAACCCTTTACCCTTTGTCAAACCTGATACATCCACCAGATCACCTTCTTTGAATATCTCCACGGTTATCTCCTGGCCAACTGTTATGGATGAATCAGTCTCGCTGAATTCTGCAAGGTACCTGGCAGGTGGTGCGCCATTTTTCTTGAGATGGCCGAGCTCAGGTTTTGTCAATGCCTTATCTTTTGTTTCTTTAAAAGAGACCTGTATTGCCTTGTATCCGTCTTTCTCAACAATCTTCTTTGTGATAACACGGCATGGTCCGGCCTCAACCACAGTCACCGGTAAAACTGTGCCGTCTGCTGCGAATATCTGTGTCATTCCTATTTTTTTACCTAATAATCCGTTTATCATTTTTATAATTTAATTTCCACATCTACCCCTGCTGAGATATCCAGTTTCATCAGGGCATCAGCAGTCTCAGGGGTTGGTTCGTATATATCTATTAATCTTTTATGAGTTCTTATTTCAAACTGCTCCCTCGATTTCTTATCAACATGCGGCGACCTTAGTACAGTAAATTTATTTATAACAGTAGGAAGCGGAATAGGACCGGAAACCCTCGCACCTGTCCGTTTTGCGGTCACTACTATTTCAGCAGCAGATTGATCGAGTAATTTATAATCATAACCCTTCAATCTGATCCTTATTTTCTGTCCCATTGCCATTTTTATTTCTCCACCTTTTATTATGCAGCGGTCACTAACCTGCTGCCTGCTGCCTATTCTATAATCTTACTTACAACTCCGGCCCCTACTGTCCTACCGCCTTCCCTCACT
>Ga0209343_10002563_pt1 | contig 23319 bp, 21 predicted proteins | sample RifCSPlowO2_02_FD_184026 | JGI IMG/M metagenome (GOLD analysis project Ga0209343, IMG submission 184026) | Groundwater microbial communities from Rifle, Colorado - Rifle CSP2_plank lowO2_0.2 (SPAdes) (version 2) | ecosystem: Environmental > Aquatic > Deep subsurface > Groundwater | place... | reverse complement strand
AACTTGCTAAGGATATAAAGACAGACCCTTTCAACATCATCTATCCTGCCAATACATCCTGATAATTATCAATCCCATTTGATACAGACAAAGGGGATTACCTTTCCCCCGTTCACCGAGGGGTTACGATTAGGTATAAAATTTACTTGACAACTATTATCAATATATATTATTTTATGCCCTGTCTCTTATAACTAACCACATAAAACATAAAGACATAGTACAACTAAGCCGAATATAATATTTATATCATCTCTGTTAGGTAATAAACTTCTGAGCAATAAATCGGCTTTAACGCAGCTAACTTTATGAGAAAAAAGGAGGATTTTATTGCCTGTGATTAAAATATTACTCATAATTCCCTTCATGATCTTCATGCTTCTACAATCAACTAATGTCAGTGCCAACCAGGCATATAAGGTCAAAAAAGGAGATACACTACACGGGATTGCCCAAAAATATCATGTTTCTATTAAAGACATTAAGAAAGTAAATAATCTTAATAGTTCAAAAATTCATCCAGGAAACGTATTTATTATTCCAACTAAAATATCAAATAAGAAAAAGATAGCAAAATCAGTTGCAAAGAAATCAAACGATATTAACCAATCAGAGGAAAATCTCACCACTCATACTGTAGAAAGAGGAGAAAATCTTTATAGAATTTCTTTAAAATATGGATTATCAGTAAAAGAACTAAAAGAGATTAATAAATTATCTCGTAATTCCATAAAGATTGGGGAAGTACTATATGTGCCGGCTCCGTCAATAGATCCCAGCATAGACCCGCCTGATTCTATAGGAAAATCTGAGGAGGTGGTAACAACTATGGTACCCATTGATGGATCAGAGAGTAATGAAGTTAATGTCTTATCTGACTTTAGTGGAGACTATGTCAATCATACAGCCGCATTATTAATTAAAAATGAGGGTTCTGGTTCAGACACAGAGAAAGAGGATAACTGGTTATCGGTAATAGACACAGCCATGGATTATCTTGGTGTTCCATATAGATTCGGTGGTAGCAGCTTAAAAGGTATAGATTGTTCTGCCTTTGTTCAGAGGGTATACAAATATTTTAGTATTGACCTGCCGCGCACAGCAAGAGAGCAGTTTAAGGCTGGAGTTAAGGTATCCAAAAAAGATGATCTTCGTATCGGAGATTTAATCTTTTTCAGGACATATGCCCGATTTCCTTCCCATGTGGGTATATATATCGGTGAGGGTAAGATGATTCATGCATCATCAAGGGATAAAAAGGTAACAATTACAAGCATCAATGAGCCTTATTATGTAAGAAGATATATCGGGGCTATCCGTCTACCAGACAATCCAACAAAGATATCACAAGAAGGCATTACTTCAATTACTCCTAACTAAAATAAAAAAGGCCACATCCCGGCTTCGGGAGCGGCCTTTTTTATTACTTCCTATCTAAGTATTACTACTGAGTCAAACCCGCTATCCTGTATGAAGAGTAGAGATTAAGCGCATATCTTAATTCACCAATAGAACTCTTTAGATTCTTTATTTCAGACTGAATGTCATTTACCAATACTACCCTTTTGAACTTATCAAGTGATGAAAAGAAAGGGGTAATTTTCTTTTCATAATCATTTTTAAGGTTATAGTATTGTCTTATTTCATCAATGGATGCATAACCTTCTTTAATAGTATTTTCTTGTACATATAAATCTTCTTTTATTTTTCGATCAACCCTCATTAGCTCATAAATTCTGTACATAAAATAATCATACACAATTGCTACATTCCCATTTACATTAAAATCTTCATCATAAGAGATACTACCTTCCTTAATACTTCTATCAATAACAGATTCGAGCTCTAAAAGGGTTACCTCTAATGAGTTCACTACCCTCTGTTGCTGCTGAGAAATGTTACTATTCTCAGGTAGGATCGTATTCCATGAAATCTTTTCTACTTCACCTGCAAAGGTGTTTATAGAAAAAAAGGTAATTAAGATAATAAGATAGAATGGGATAAGATAAAACCGTCTAAGATGAAAAACTTTTAACATTAACTTATTCCTCCATATAATATTATTGTTTGTCCCTTAATCACCTTCCTTTTCTGAAAGAAATTATTTTTATTGCATTATAAATTTTCGGAATTGTTTATGACAAACTTAAATAGAGGTTCCTGGGGGGACTACTTACCTACAAAGTCTAAAAACCCGGTTAAAGTAGGGTGGTCACCGGGATTTACGCCTTTAAATTCAACGCCAATAAGAAAACGCGAACCGAACAACTTTACCCATTTCACATTTCCTTCGACAACCTCATCCTTTCCTGTTCTTGGATTGGTCTCAAATGAAATATGCAAATGGACATACTGACCAGGCTCAAGCCTCTGGTCTGCATATACCTCTACCCCACCACCACTTATATTAGTTATAAATGCCCCAAAAGATTGTTCACTGTCTGGCATAACAATCTTAAGATGCGGTGAGATTAACTCTCTTTTGTGTCTTCTTCTCTCATCCATATTTGTTTATTTCGGTAATGGATTCCCCAATAATTATTTTTGATTTTATGATGTTATTGTATTAACATAAAAAATATGAAAATACAAGCAGCTAATTTAATCATTGCATCAAGCGAGATAGATTCAAATCTCTATTATGCTACAAAGTTTCTGGCACCGGATCCCTTAATTTTTATTCAGACAGTCGATGAAAAAATAATGATAATGAGCGATCTTGAGATCGACAGGGCAAAAGATCAGGCAAAGATCGATACTGTGCTTTCCTATACAATCTATGAAGAAGCTGCCAAAGGGCGTGGTATAGATAACCCAAATACTGCGGATATATTACATGAATTTTTTCAGGAAAGGGGGATAAAGTCTCTGGTAGTCCCTTCATATTTTGGTATTAGACATGCCATACTCCTTCAGGAGAAGGGTTATGAGATAGAGGTTAAGAAAGACCCCTTCTATGAAGAAAGATTAAAGAAAGATGAAAAAGAGATAGATGCAATAATTACTTCATTACGTCATTCTGAAGATGCAATGAACAGTGCAATAGAATTTATTAAAGATGCAGAGATAAAGGATAGCATTCTATATTCCGGTGAAAAGGTAATTACCTCAGAATATATCAGAATGTTGATGACAAAGCATTTGCTGGAGAATGGATTGATCGCCCAACATACTATTGTTTCCTGTGGTGAAGATACATCTTCGCCACACACAGAAGGCAGCGGCCCTGTAATTGCAAATGTTCCTATTATTATAGACCTTTTTCCACGTTCTATTAGTACCCGATATTATGCCGATATAACACGTACAATAGTAAAAGGAACAGCCAGCGGGGAAGTAAAAGGTCTTTATACAGCCGTCTCTTCAGCACAGGAGCTTGCGATCTCTATGATCAGGGATGGAATTGATGGAAAGGATGTGCATAACGCAATCCTTGATCATTTTAAAACATTGGGTTATGAAAGCGGAGAGTTAAATGGGAGGATGCAGGGATTTTTTCATGGTACCGGACATGGAGTTGGGTTGGATGTGCATGAACCACCCAGGATTAATAAAAAGTCAGATATACTGCACGCTGGAAATGTTGTTACAGTAGAACCAGGACTCTACTACAAAGGAATAGGAGGGGTTCGTTTAGAAGATATCGTTGTTGTCCAGGAAGACCGGGCAATTAACATCACTAAATATCCCAGGATATTAGAAGTATAAATGGAAAATCTTGATACACTGAGACATCAGATAAATGTGTCAAGGGGTATGACCCCGCCTGACCTTTTATTATGGGGTGGCAAGATTGTTAATATCTTTTCAGGAGAGATATATCAGGCCAATGTAGCCATCTGTAATAATATGATAGCAGGTATTGGAGATAATTATATTGATGGCCTCGATATCTACAATGTAGAAGGCCTTTATCTTATTCCAGGTCTGATAGATGCACATGTTCATATAGAGAGCTCTATGTTAGCTCCTCATGAGTATGCGAAGGCTGTCATACCGCATGGGACAACTACAATAATTTGCGATCCCCATGAGATAGCCAATGTAATGGGAAAAGAAGGTATAAAATACATATTAGAAGCCAGTAAGAATATCCCTCTTAATCTCTTTGTGACAGCATCTTCCTGTGTCCCTTCTACCGGATTGGAAACATCAGGCGCTGCTATCTTCTCAAAGGATATAGAAGAAATACTTCATTGGGACAGGGTGATAGGGCTGGCAGAAGTGATGAATGTCCCGGATGTACTGGATGGGAACACTGATGTGCTTGAGAAGATTCTTATAGCAAGAAAAATGGGACATCCAATAGACGGCCATGCCCCGTCTTTAACAGGTAAAGACTTAAATACCTATATAGGTCTTGGTATAGGTAGTGACCATGAATCTACTACAAGAAATGAGGCCCTTGAGAAACTGAGGCTCGGCATGTATGTAATGATACGGGAGGGATCCGCAGCAAGGAATCTGGAGGAATTATATCCAATTGTTTCTCCTGCTACTTACAGTATGTGTATGTTAGTATCAGATGACAGACACCCTGGAGACTTATTAAAAGAAGGTCACATGGATCATCTACTCCGAAAAGGGATTCAGTTAGGTTTGGACCCGATTATGGCATTAAGTATGGTAACAATTAATCCTGCCAGGGCCTTTATGCTCAAGGGATTAGGTGCTTTAGCTCCGGGTTATAAGGCTGATATTGTTGCTGTAAATAATCTTAAAGAGTTCAAAGTTCACACTGTAATAAAGGATGGTAAAGTAGTTGTAAAAGGGGAAAGGTTAATGGTGGATTTTCCATATATGCTGGAAGAGAAAACAAGGGAAACAGTCAGAGTAAAAGAGTTTAATATAGACAGGCTGAAGATTAAGGTTTCCGGTAACAGAATCAGAGTAATAGAACTTATCCCAGGACAGATATACACAAAGCATATTGTTGAAGAGGTCTCTAAGGAAAGAGATGGAGAGGTTAAAACAAATCCGGAAAAGGATCTATTGAAGATAGCAGTTATTGAGCGCCATCATGCTACCGGTAATATTGGTTTGGGGTTTGTACGTGGATTCGGCATGAAACATGGTGCGATCGGATCATCTGTCGCACATGACTCACATAATATTATTGTCATAGGGACAAATGACAGGGATATATTCATTGCTGCTCAGAAGATTATGGAACTTGGTGGTGGACATGTGGTAGTCTCTGGTGGAGAGATATTAGGAAGTCTTTCACTACCGATAGCCGGTCTGTTATCAGACAAATCCCTGGAAGAACTCGTATTCGAAGAAGAAAGACTTCTTCAAGCAGCAAGAGGACTCGGGGTAAGAATTCTATCACCTTTTATCAAATTATCATTTCTTGCGCTGCCGGTAATCCCTGAGCTGAAAATCACTGACAGGGGACTTGTAGATGTTAACAGGTTTGAGCTTGTTGGTTTAGAACCCTGAATTTACGTATATCTCAGGACCTTCTGATAAATTCTTCATAGCGTAATACCTCACTCTTATTCCCAACAATGAGGGGTACACGCTGGTGCAGATGCTTAGGTCCTATATCTAATATCCTATCTGTTCCGGTGGTTGCATATCCACCTGCCTGTTCTGCAATAAATGCGATTGGCGCAGCCTCAAAGAGCAGTCTTAATTTTCCTTCAGGTTTTGTTGGTCCTTTTTTATAGTCTGCCGGATAAAGGAATATCCCTCCATATAATAGATTTCTGTGGAAGTCAGAGACAAGCGATCCTATATATCTCGATGTAAAGGGTCTGCCCGTTGTTCTGTCTGTTTCTTTTAAGTAGTTTACATATCTTTTTGTTCCCTCATCCCAGTAATTGGAGTTTCCTTCATTTACACTATAGATTCTGCACTGTTCAGGGATCTGGATATTCTCATGGGAGAGGATAAATTCACCCACTGATGGGTCAAGTGTAAAACCGTGAACCCCCGTACCTGTAGAATATACCAGCATTACCGACGATCCATAAATCACATAACCTGCACATGCCTGTTGTGAGCCCTTTTGAAGGCAGTCTTCTTCTGATCCCCTGTTTCCCTGACTGATCTTCCTGTGGAGCGAAAAGATAGTCCCTATACTTACATTTGCCCCAATATTTGATGATCCATCCAGCGGGTCCATATTAATTGCATAGTTTCCGGAAAGAAAATCGTCATGAATTTCTACAATATTTTCATTCTCCTCTGAGGCTATTGCACAAACCTTGCCTCCATTGGTTAGTACATTTATCAAGAGCTCATTTGCATACTTGTCCATCTTCTGGACAACTTCACCCTGGATATTAACCTCACCGGTAGAACCCAGGACATTAGCCAACCCTGCCCTGTTTACCTGCCTGGCAATCATCTTGGCAGCAAGTGCAATATCATAAAGTAGTCCTGAGAATCCACCTGAGGCACCAGGAAATTTTCGCTGTTGATCCAGAATATGTTGTTCAATAGTCTTAATCTTCATATTCGGGGATATTATCAAAGGGGGAAGGAGTTGTCAATTGCTGGTTGACAGTCACCTCCTTATCTCGTATAATTTTTTTTAGGAAGGCCCTGCCTATTAATTATTCAATCTTTCTAAAAAGATCAATACAAGGCTTGAGATGAAAGAACATTTTGTTAAAGAGATAACGGTCTTGAAAGAGGGTGAATGGGTCGAAGATATATTCTTAGTAAGGAGTAAACAGCTTTTAGTAAGAAAAGATAGAAAACCTTATTTAATGCTAAAGGTTGGAGATAAAACAGGTGTAATAGACTGCAAACTCTGGGACAATACGGATGAATTCAAAGACAGATTTACAACAGATGATTTTATAATGATTAAAGGGATAATTACAAGCTATCAGGGTACAAGAGAGATAAATCTAAAATATATTGAAAAGGTCGATGATAATATTATCAATATCCAGGATTTTGTTGCTGTCTCAAGTTATGATTCTGAAGATATGACCAAAGAATTATATTCAATTATAAATAAATTCAAGAACCCTTACCTGCAAAAATTATTGATTCTTTTTTATGAAGATAAGGATTTTATGGAATTGTTTAAGATAGCACCTGCAGCAAAAGATATACATCATGCCTTTATGAGTGGTCTTCTTGAACATTCTATCGAGGTAGCCAGATTATGCATAGACATTAAAAGACACTTTACTGAGGTGGATATCGACCTGCTAACAACCGGAGCAATCCTTCATGATATTGGTAAAATACGGGAACTAAAATACAGAAAGGGTTTTGATTATACTGATGAAGGGAGGCTCATAGGGCATATAGTCATTGGTTTTGAGATGATTAATGAAAAGATAAGACAGATAAAAGATTTCCCTCCTAAACTTGAAATGATTTTAAAACATCTGATAATCAGCCATCAGGGTACAAACGAATGGGGTTCACCCAAGGTACCTCAAACCCTTGAGGCAATAATCCTTCATAACATGGATGACCTAAGTGCAAAGGTTAACATATATCGAAAAGCTATTGAAACAGATATTAATGAAAAAGGAGATTTTAGTAGTTATAATAAAGCCCTCGGAAGATACCTTTACAAAAGCAGATATACTGATTTAATATCTTCAGAAGATACTTCAAATACGACTGATGCTTCAGGTATAACCCAGGGAAAGTTGTTTTAATTGAAGAATCTGCCTAATCTAATTACAGTTATTAGAATACTAATAATTCCTTTATTTATCGTATTACTTCTCAACCACCATACATTATATGGACTTTTTGTTTTTATTCTTGCAGGGATATCTGATGCATTGGATGGGCTTATAGCCCGGAAATGGAATCTTAAAACACAATTAGGGGCTTACTTAGATCCAATTGCAGACAAACTATTACTTGTTTCATCATTTATAACGCTTACACTACTGGATCTGATACCTATGTGGTTAATGGTAATAGTCCTTGGGAGGGATGTTTTTATAGGATTAACTGGCCTGATTCTGTTGAAAGTTATTGATTTACGATCTTATAATGTAAAACCATCTTTAATCGGAAAGGCTACAACATGGCTTCAAATTATAATCATTGTATTAGCCTTATTGGGGAGAATTGAGCCTTTCTTCTCTATTATTCTCTGGTCTACAGCATTTGCTACAGTGGCTTCTGGCCTGCACTATATATACAGGGAAAGCAGAATCTTCCGGGCTTAAAGTTGTATTTGAAGCTCCCTGCAGCAAGCTGCAGGGGATTGCGCAAGCTATGCATTTTCAAGCCCTGCAATATATTTGCCGAAAATATACATGCTATAACATATGAAAATAACTGGAAAAACAAGGATTATCGGGATTATTGGATGGCCTGTAAAACATAGCCTTTCTCCTATTATGCATAATGCTGCCTTTGAACATCTTGGCCTCGATTTCTGTTATGTCCCATTTGCTGTAAAAGAGGACCATGTTGAAAAGGCTGTCAAGGGTATTCCAGCCCTTAATATATCTGGTTTTAATGTGACTATACCTCATAAGGAAAGTGTAATACCCTTTCTATCAGAAACCTCAGAAGAGGTAAAAATGATAGGGGCTGTAAATACAATAAAGATTATGGACAATAAGTTGATTGGCTATAACACAGACGGCCCTGGATTTATAGCCTCATTAAAAGAAGCCGGCATCAGCATTAAAAATCACTCTCTGCTTATCCTCGGGGCAGGTGGGGCAGCAAAGGCAGTCGTCTTTCAATCCGCCATAGAAGGGGCAAGGGAAATTATTATAGCAAACAGGACCATACAGAAGGCTATATCCATTAAAAATCAGACTGAAAAATATCTTCCATCTGTAAACCTGAAGACAACAGGTATAGGATATGACGAACTTAAAGATATTATAGGCAGGGTCGATATAATAGTGAATGCTACATCTATAGGTTTGAAATCAGGAGATCCATCGCCAATTCCTAACGAGTTAATAAATAAAAGGCTGTTTGTCTGTGATCTTATTTACAATCCCCCTGAGACATCTCTGATAAAATATGCAAAGGCCTCGGGATGCAAATTTATGAATGGAACCGGAATGCTGCTTCATCAGGGTGTTATAGCTTTTAAAATATTTACCGGCTCAGAAGCGCCAATCGAGGTTATGAGAAAGAGCCTGGAAGATGCTCTAAAGAATCTCAACAGAGGAAAATAGGCAGAAACTAAAATGGTTATAAACAAGCTCGGCCGAATGCTTGTTGCAGCAAACCTTCTTAATGAGCAACAGATAGAAAAGGCTATTGCCTTGCAACAGAAAGAAGGAGGTCGTATCGGTAGTATACTTGTACGACTTGGGTATATAGAAGAAAATACCCTTCTGGAGTTTCTTAGCAAACAGTACGGGATAAAGTCCCTTGACCTTAATAAAGTCGAAATAGACTCTACAATTATAAAACTTATTCCTACAGAGGTAGTCCAGAAGTACACAGTAATTCCAGTACACAGAGTAGGTTCTGTTTTAACAATTGCAATGCTTGACCCCTCCAATATTTTTGCTATTGATGACATAAAGTTTATGACAGGATATGACGTGGATGTTGTAGTTGCCACTGAAACTGCCATTAAAGCTACAATGGCCAAATATTATGATACAAGCGCTTTAAACCTGCAGCAGGTGTTAAAAAGTATGGATGTGACTGACGAGGGGTTAGATATATTATCAGAGAAGGATGCAGAGGAGCAGGTCGATTTAAGGGAACTAAAGGAAGCGCTTGAAGAGGCCCCTGTTGTAAAGCTTGTTAACTTGATCCTGACAGATGCGATAAAAAAGGGGTCAAGTGATATCCATATAGAGGCATATGAAAAGAAATTTCGCGTTAGATATCGTGTTGACGGTATCCTCTATGAGGTTATGAATCCACCACTGAAGCTCAGGGCAGCCCTGACATCAAGACTAAAGATTATGGCAGAACTTGACATAGCAGAACGAAGGCTACCACAGGATGGAAGGATAAAGCTGAAGATAAAAGACAGGGAGATAGATCTGCGTGTCAGCACCCTACCCTGTCTTTTTGGAGAAAAGGTAGTATTGAGGATACTGGATAAAGGATCACTTAGTTTTGATCTGACAAAATTAGGGTTTGAACAAAAGTCCCTGGAAGACCTCACCAAGGCGATCCACTCACCGTATGGGATGGTCCTTGTAACAGGACCTACAGGGAGTGGTAAGAGCACAACACTCTATTCAGCCCTGCAGCAGATAAATGAAATCGGGATAAATATCATGACAGCAGAAGACCCTGTTGAATACAACCTTGTCGGTGTAAATCAAGTCCAGATGAAGGATGAGATAGGACTTAACTTTGCAGTAGCCCTTAGATCATTCTTAAGACAGGATCCTGATGTTGTGCTTGTTGGAGAGATAAGAGATTATGAGACTGCCGAGATAGCTGTCAAGGCTGCCCTGACAGGTCATCTCGTTTTAAGCACCCTCCATACCAATGACGCGCCAAGTACTATAACCAGGCTTCTTAATATGGGCATAGAACCATTTCTTGTTGCATCCTCAGTAATACTGATAATCGCCCAGAGACTTGTAAGACGCATCTGTAAAGAATGTAAAGAAGAAGATAAGGTGCCCCATTCTGTTTTGACCGATTTGGGATTTTCAGAACAGGAGGCAAACTCTGTAGTCTGTTACAAGGGGAAAGGTTGTCCAAATTGCAATGATACAGGTTACAGGGGTCGTATAGCATTATATGAAGTTATGTACATTGGAGAAGAGATACGGGAGTTGATATTAGAAGGCGCATCTGCTGTTGAAATCAAGAAAAAGGCGGTCGCTAATGGAATGAAGAATCTAAGAATGGCTGGTTTAACAAAGCTCAAAGATGGGATGACTTCCGTAGAAGAGATATTAAGGTCTACCTTTGGTTGATATAGGCATGCTGTATCATAGATGACATCATCAGGAGGTTTTTATGGGTTCTAATTTATATGAATTGCTTCAAGTCATGATAGATCGGGGTGCATCAGACCTGCATATCACAACAGGGTCTCCGCCTCAATTGAGGATTCATGGAAAGTTAACACCAATCACAAGTATACCCCTTACAGCTTCTGATACAAAACAGATGTCCTACAGCATTCTTACAGAAGCACAGAAACACAGGTTTGAAGAAGAAAATGAGCTTGACCTCTCTTTTGGTGTTAAAGGTTTAAGTCGATTCAGGGCTAATATATTTATTCAGAGAGGCGCTGTTAGTGCAGCAATACGTGCCATCCCTTTCAACTTAAGCACCATAGAAGAGCTCGGCCTTCCATCTATAGTCAAGGATCTTGTCAAAAAGCCAAGAGGTCTCATCCTCGTAACAGGCCCAACCGGAAGCGGAAAATCTACTTCTATAGCTTCAATGATTGACAGGATAAATAATGATCGTAAGGAACATATAATCACTATTGAAGACCCTATAGAATTTGTACATAACCACAAGGGATGTATAGTAAATCAAAGGGAGGTATATGCAGATACCAAATCTTTTAAGAATGCACTAAAATATATCTTAAGACAGGACCCTGATGTCGTACTAATCGGAGAGATGAGAGACCTCGAGACTATAGAAGCAGCCCTTACAATATCAGAAACAGGCCATCTTACTTTTGCCACATTACATACTAATTCTTGTGCTCAAACTATTAACCGTATCGTAGATGTATTCCCCCCCTATCAGCAGCCACAGATAAGGGCACAACTCTCTTTTGTGCTTGAAGGTGTATTATCCCAGCAACTATTACCACGCAAAGATGGTTCGGGACGTGTGATGGCAGTGGAGGTCATGGTGCCGAATCCTGCAATAAGAAATCTTATCCGGGAAGATAAGATTCACCAAATTTATTCATTAATGCAAACAGGACAGAACAAGTTTGGAATGCAAACTATGAACCAGTCCCTCTCTGATCTTGTTATCCGTGGTTTAATCACCAGGGATGAGGCTATTGGCCGGTCAAATGTACCGGATGAGCTTATAGCAATGATCAGCAGAGGTAGTACAACTGGTGGAGGTACAAGATAATGGAAACTTATATTTGGACAGGTAAGACAAGGGATGGCAAGAAACAGAAGGGTGAGCTTACAGCAAACAGTAAAGATGATGTTATATCTACCCTTCGAAAACAAAACATAATGGTTACATCTGTTGCTTCAAGGGCTAAGAAACTCAGCATTAATCTATCTTTAGGGTCAGGGGTAACGGATAAAGACATTGTGGTCTTTACAAGGCAGTTTGCAACAATGATAGATGCCGGTCTTCCTCTTATTCAATGCCTTGACATATTAGCCAAACAGACTGAGAATAAAAGATTTGCCTCAGCTATCAATGATATACGGCAAAATGTTGAGTCAGGTTCTACCTATGCAGATGCTCTTAAAAAACATCCCCGTATATTCAATGACCTGTATGCAAATATGGTTGCTGCCGGTGAGCTCGGTGGAATACTCGATACAATATTGAACAGGCTCTCAAAATATATAGAAAAGAGCATGAAACTTAAGCGGCAGGTACGGGCTGCCCTTGTGTATCCTTCCACGATAGTTGCTGTTGCAATTGTAGTTATAGTTGTTTTACTTGTATGGGTAATCCCAATCTTTGCAAAGATGTTTATGGATTTCGGGGGTGTCCTCCCTTTACCTACCCGGATAGTTATAGGTGCAAGCAATTTTATGGAACATAACATTATATATATTGTAGGGGCTGCCGGAGCTTTAGTATTTGGCCTTCATAGATATTATAAAACACAGAATGGAAGAAAAACAATAGACAGGCTTGTTTTAATTTTACCAATCTTTGGGATGCTCATGAGAAAGATAGCTGTTGCTAAGTTCACACGCACCCTCGGCACACTCATCAGCAGTGGTGTACCAATACTTGATGGCCTTGATATAGTCGCAAAGACATCCGGCAACAAAATTGTTGAAGAGGCACTATATGAAACAAAACGGAGTATAAGTGAAGGTAAAACACTTGCTGAACCTCTTGAGCAAACAAAGGTTTTCCCGCCTATGGTTGTTCAGATGATAGCAGTTGGTGAGACAACAGGCGCACTTGATGCTATGCTTTCCAAGATTGCAGATTTTTACGATGAGGAAGTGGATTCCACTGTTGGCAGCCTCACTGCATTACTTGAACCAATGCTGATGATATTCCTTGGGGTTGTCATAGGGGCAATAGTAATAGCCATGTACCTTCCTATTTTCAAACTTGCTGGATCAATCGGTTAAGGATTAATTGGAAGAACTAAGTAGAAAACTAAAATTACTTATGATTATCAGGGTGGCGGTTGTCACCGTCTTCCTTGGGTCTTTTCTGTTTTTTGGTATAAGATACAAAGAAGGCCCCCTTTTGATACCAACATTTTATTTTCTCATTGCAACTACGTATTTCTTTACACTTATATATGCAATCCTCTTTAAGATTGTAAACCTCAAAACATCTGCATATATTCAGATATTCGGGGATATTATTCTCGTGACAACGCTAGTCTCTGTTACTGAGGGTATTGAAAGTCCTTTTATATTCCTTTATTTATTTTCAATTATTCCAGCCTCTGTCATTCTATACAGGCCCGGGGCCCTCGCATCAGCCTCAGGTGCAAGTATATGTTATGGAGTAATTGCAGACTTGCAATTCTATAATTCCCTCCCATTTATTCCTGAAACTACCCTCCCGTTAAAGACATTCTTTTATGTACTGACCCTTCACCTGGTCGCCTTTTTTTCAGTTGCCTATTTAAGCAGCAGTGCTGTTGAAACATTAAGGCGGATGAAAGAAGAATTAAAAGAAAAGGCTGATGATTTAGTAGAACTTCAGACATTTAATGCAAACGTTGCACAGTGTATGAGCACAGGTCTCTTGACAACAGATGAACTTGGCAGGATTACATCTTTTAACCACGCCTCAGAAGAGATAACAGGTTATAAATGGGAAGAAGTACGGGGGAGGATTTATCTTGATATACTACCTGTAAAGAAATTAGAAGATATTCTAAATAACAGGGAAAGCATTCTACCCATATACAGATTTGAGAGTGAAGTGTCCCGGAAGGATGGGTCAATTATAACTTTGGGACTTAATGTATCGCATCTAAAGGATGATAACGGGCTAAGTAAAGGGATAATCGGTATTTTCCAGGACCTTACCAAGATAAAAGAAATGGAATTAGAGGTAAAAAAGAGAGAAAGGATGGCCATGATAGGAGAATTGGCTGCAGGAATGGCCCATGAGATCAGGAATCCACTCGCATCTCTAAGCGGCTCGATGCAAATTTTAAAACAGGAGTTGAACCTTAAAGAAGATCATGAACGCCTTATGCAGATTGCCCTTAGAGAGATGGACAGGCTTAATACAACAATAACTGAATTCCTTATTTATGCTAAACCAGCCCCCCTTCAAAAGAAGCCCATGAATATCAATGATCTCCTGTTAGATGCTATTAACCTCTTAAAAAATAGTGATCTGTTCAGAAATTCGAATGTTTCCATACAGACAGAGTTTAAAGAGAATAATCTGATATCACATGTTGATCCGCATCAGATATCACAGGTCTTCTGGAATCTTTCTTTAAATGCATTACAATCAATGTCAAATGGGGGGGTACTTACTATTTCCTCAAGGAAAAGTATGATGCGTAAGTTTGATATGATAACTCCTGCAAAGGAATGGTTAGAGATAATCTTTAGAGATACCGGGGATGGAATAAGCGAAGAAATTATTGATAAGATTTTTTTACCATTCTTTACTACAAAAGAAGGTGGATCCGGGCTTGGTCTTCCCATAGTCCACAGGATCGTTGAAGAGCATTCCGGAAGGGTTTATGTAAAGAGTACACATGGAAAAGGGACACAGTTTACATTATATCTACCGGAAGTATAGGAGATTTCTTTGGCAAAGATTCTGGTTGTCGATGATGAACGGGGCATGAGGGAGTTCCTCAATATTATGCTTCAGAAGGAAGGGTATGGCGTAACCTCTGCCGGAAGTGGAAAAGAAGCCCTCGAATATATTTCCCAGAAGACCTTCGACATAGTCATTACAGATATAAGGATGCCTGATATTACAGGTATTGATATTATTAAGACAGTTAAAGAGAGTACACCAGAGACAATTGTGATTATGATTACGGCCTATGCATCAACAGAAACCGCTGTAGAAGCCATGAAACAGGGGGCATATGACTATATTACAAAACCATTTAAGATTGAAGAGATAAAGCTCATAGTAAGAAATGCCCTTGAGAAACGAAGGCTGCGGGAAGAGAATCTCATACTCAAAAAAAAGATAGAGGAATGGACTGCTACAGGGTTTATAGGAGGCATTGTTGGGAAGAGCCCCTCTGTTATCAGGATAATTGAACTTATGGTTAAGATTGCAGATAGCCCGAGTAATGTCTTAATAACAGGAGAATCCGGGACAGGGAAAGAATTAATAGCCCGCGCAATACATCATTATAGTTATAGGAAAGACCGCCCTTTTGTTGCTATAAACTGTAGTGCTATACCTGAAGGGCTGTTTGAGAGTGAACTATTCGGACATATAAAGGGTGCATTTACAGGTGCAATAGCAAACAAAGAGGGAATCTTTGAGTCTGCTCATGGAGGAACTATCTTCCTCGATGAGATTGGTGATATCCCACAGAGCTTTCAGGTAAAACTTCTGCGGGTCCTGGATGATAAGATTATCAAAAGGGTGGGTGGAAATCAGGAGATAAAGATTGATGTAAGGATTGTTGCAGCGACAAATAAAGACCTCAAAAAGGCAATAGCAGAAGGGGCCTTCCGGGAAGACCTGTTTTACAGACTTGATGTAATCCCAATAGAGATGCCTCCCCTGAGGGAAAGAAAAGAGGATATATCACTTCTGATAGAACACTTTCTCTCCAAATTCAATCGCATTCTCGGCAGGGAGGTGAAGAGTACATCACCTGACGCTATGGAGAGATTGGTCAATCATTCATGGAAGGGGAATGTCCGGGAATTAGAAAATGTAATAGAACGTGCTGTGACACTGGGGAGCGGCCCTGTAATTGATCTGAAAATTATCGAGGAGTGTCTTCAGAGGACAATACCTTACAAGACCCGCATATCAGTTGATATCCCCCTTGATGGGATTGATCTTGAAGGTTTACTTACAGAGATCGAGAAAGATCTGTTGTTAAAGGCCCTTGATAAGGCCCGGGGGGTAAAAAAGGATGCAGCGGAACTTCTTCGCCTTGACTTCAGGTCATTCCGTTATAGACTTGCCAAATATAATCTATCAAAAGATGAAGAATGAAGGGATTACCTGAAAACTTAACATTAAAGACCCCTGCCAAGATCAACCTGTTTTTACATGTCAAAGGTAAGAGGAGTGACGGCTACCATGACATTATTACTGTCTTTCAAATGATAGACCTTTGGGATGAGATTGTTTTAGAGAGATCTCAAAATCTGGATGTCATCTGTTCAAACCCTGAGATCCCTTCCGGTCAGGAAAACCTAATCTATAAGGCCATGTTAAAAATAAAGGAACACTCCGGGTATAAACATGGAGCAAAAATCACACTAATAAAGGACATACCTGTTGCAGCGGGATTGGGAGGCGGCAGCAGTGATGCCTCAGCTGCCCTGTTTGGGTTAAATATCCTCTGGGGACTTGGATATGACAACGAAAGGCTCAAGTCATTTGCCAGAGAGCTTGGAAGCGATATTCCATTCTTTTTAAACGGACCTGCTGCAATAGGATATAACAGAGGCGAGGAACTGATTCCATTAGACAACAATACTGATTACTGGTTTCTGATTACAAACCCTGGCATCCCTGTATCCACTGCATGGGCATACAGTGAATTTTCATATCATCAGCAAAACCTGGAAAAAAATTATGAGACCCTGCAACAAGTTCAGGGGGCCTTGATAAATAATGGTGACATTGTAAATAATTACAAATGGATAGGTCCTTTTTCTGAGACAAAAATTGAGTTGACAAACATGGTTTGCCATATTAAAATTCCTCTGCCTGATTGTTTTAGGGTTGAAAGGGGGAAAATATGGTTCTTACCTTTTAACGACCTTGAGGAGGTGGTGATAAAAAGACACCAGATAATAAAGCAAATTAAAGAAAAGATGGTTGCCTGTGGGGCATTGTACTCACTGATGTCAGGAAGTGGGTCAACAGTTTTTGGTATTTTTATCGATAGAAAGAGTGCAGAGAGGGCTGATAAAGTACTGCATGGACCTGGATGGAGATCATGGATTGTAAAGGCCCTCAAGAGTTCCCCTTATTCTTATTATAATTACCAAACATAGAGGAGGCGGCCAACATGGAAGTCACAGAGGTTAAAGTTTTCCCGGTAAACGAAGAAAGATTAAAGGCTTATGTAACAGTTACATTCGATAATGCCTTTATCATTAGAGACGTAAAGGTTATCAGGGGTAATAATGGTTTGTTTGTGGCAATGCCAAGCCGTAAAAGGAAAGATGGTTCTTTCAGGGATATTGCACACCCCTTGAATAATGATGCAAGACAAAAGATTGAAGGTGTGATATTGAAAGAGTATGAAAAGGAGTTGACCAAGAAGACATTCCAATAATCGTTGTTTTGTAGTTTCCGTTGGAAGAATTATACCCTTGGGGCGTCGACAAGCGGTAAGTCACGAGATTTTGGATCTCGCATCCGGAGGTTCGAATCCTCCCGCCCCAGCTAAAAAGGGTTGAAGTCCCGTTTGAAAAAGTTCAAGGGGGCAAGGATTCAGGGAAGAATCCTTGAACCCTTGAGCCTTTTTAAAGATAAGAAACAGAATTATCAGACTTGGTGATTAACATATGATAGACAATGAAATGAAGGTATTTACAGGTAATTCCAACAGTGCATTGGCTGAAGAGATATGCCAGTACCTTAAAATACCATTGGGTGAGGCCACAGCCGGTACGTTCAGTGATGGTGAGATAATGGTACAGATAAATGAGAATGTACGGGGTAAGGATATCTTTGTTATTCAATCATTCTCAAACCCTGTAAATAAACATATTATGGAACTTCTGATAATGATAGATGCATTTAAAAGGGCCTCGGCATACAGAATCACTGCTGTAATTCCTTATTTTGGATATGCAAGACAGGATAGAAAGGTTCAGCCGAGGGTCCCTATCACTGCAAAGCTTGTAGCTGATCTTGTAACAGCGGCAGGGACAAACAGGGTTCTAACTATAGATCTGCACGTAGGCCAGATACAGGGATTTTTCAATATACCGGTTGATAATCTTTTTGCTACACCTGTATTATTAAAATACCTGAAGACAAAGAATTTAAAAGACCTTGTAGTCGTATCCCCCGATGCCGGCGGAGTAGAACGTGCCAGGGCCTTTGCAAAAAAACTTAAGGCATCACTCGCAATAATAGATAAGAGGAGAGGGGATGTCAATGTATCAGAAGTAATGAACATTATAGGTGATGTAAAAGACAGGGATGCACTTTTACTTGATGACATGATTGATACAGCAGGTACTATTACTCAGGGGGCAGAGGCGATCAGGAAGGCAGGTGCAAAAAGGATCTTTGCAGCATCTACCCATGGTGTCCTGTCAGGATCTGCAATTAACAGGTTAAATGAATCAGTAATCGACGAGGTTATTTTGACAAATACTTATCCGCTTAATGATAAGTCTAATACTTGTAAGAGGATAACAATCTTATCAGTGGCACCTCTCTTGGGAGAAGCTATCAGGAATACCCACAATGAGACATCTGTAAGTTCTCTCTTTATATAAAAATAATTAAAACAATAATTTTCATAATACACAAACAGGAGGATAAAGGATAATGGAAAAGATATCATTAAATGCAAATATCAGAAAAGAAGGAGGCAAGGGTTATGCAAGGAGCCTTAGAAGAAGCGGGCGTATCCCTGCTATTTTATATAGCAAAGGTAAATCAACGCCTATCAGCCTTGATTCGGGCAAGATTCGAAAACTGATCATGTTGGGACATGCCGAAAGCACCCTTATTGATTTAAAGATTGAAGGCGCAACTGAAAAGGCGGACAGGATTGCGATATTGAGAGAGTACCAGAGGGAACCTCTAACAGGTGAACTTCTGCACGCGGACTTTTTTGAGGTCTCAATGGATGAGAAGATCAAGGTGACAGTTCCTATAGAACTTGCAGGGGAAACCCCTGCAGGGGTAAAGGAAGGTGGAATCCTTCAATTCATCCTCAGAGAGGTGGAGATGGAGTGTCTACCCTCTTTGATACCGGACAATATAGTAGTTGATGCCTCAAGGCTTAATATGGGAGAGAACCTTCACATAAGAGATATTAATGTAGCTGAAGGGATAAGACTTCTTACTGACGCAGAACAGGTAATTCTTACAATAGCTTCACCTGTTTCACAGGAAAAGCTGGACCAGCTCCTTACAACACCCACCCCTGGAGAGGCAGTAAAGGAACCTGAAGTTATTAAGAAACCTCCTAAAGAAGGCGAGAAGGTTGAGGAAAAGGAGGGTAAGGCCTGAGAATTATTGTTGGGCTTGGGAATCCCGGGGACAAGTATAAAAATACAAGGCATAATATTGGATTCCGTGTTATTGATAAACTTGCTGCTTATTTTTCAATAAGGCTTAAAGAAGAGGAGAAACTTTTCAGATACGGGAAGGGTAAAATATCAGGTGAAGATGTGATCCTTGCTGAACCCCTGACTTATATGAACATGAGCGGAGAGGCTGTTCGGGAACTGCTTCGTTATTATAAACTCTTAACAAATGATCTGATATTAATTTATGATGATATAGATTTAGAGTCCGGTCAGATTAAGATCAAGAAAGAGGGCGGAAGCGGAGGCCACAGAGGGTGCTCCTCTGTAATATCATCCATAGGGTCTCAGGATTTCTTAAGGATAAGGATAGGAATAGGACGACCGCAAATGAAATACAATGTTATTGATTATGTCCTCTCTGGTTTTTCACAATCTGAGATACCAGTTATTGAAAATGCAATAGAAAATGTGTCAGATGCTGTTAGGATGATAGTTGATGGCAATGTTACTGGTGCAATGAATAAATATAATTAAATAGAAAGGGGAGCAAATGGATCTGTTAGTTGATTTCTCTTGGATTATTGGGGTATTAGGATTGATAATAGGAGGATTTATCTACTTATACATCAGGAGGCAGCCTGAAGGATCTGAAAGGATGAAAGACATTGCAGGCAAGATACATACAGGGGCTATGGCATATCTGCGAAGACAGTATCTGATACTGGTAATCTTTATTATTATAATATTCCTTGCTTTGACCTATGGTCTGGGATATCAGACAGGAATAGCCTATGTATGTGGTGCAATCTCTTCCATGCTTGCAGGTTTTTTTGGGATGAATGCAGCAACACGTGCCAATGTACGGACTGCCCAGGCAGCAAATATGTACAAACCGGATTCAGCAAAGGCCTTGTTCATTGCATTTGCCGGTGGTTCTGTCATGGGGCTTTCTGTAGCAAGTATAGGTGTTATTGGTGTTGGAATCTTTTTCTACCTCTACGGACATGACCCGTCAACAGCTTCCATAATAAATGGTTATGCAATGGGCGCAAGTTCAATAGCCCTCTTTGCAAGGGTAGGCGGCGGCATATATACAAAAACAGCCGATGTCGGCGCTGACCTTGTAGGTAAGGTAGAAGCAGGTATTCCAGAAGACGATCCGAGGAATCCTGCGGTTATTGCAGACAATGTCGGAGATAATGTCGGAGATGTCGCAGGAATGGGGGCAGACCTGTTTGAGTCATATGTCGGTGCAGTTATTGCTACAATAGCTATTGCTGCAACTACAATGATTGGCAGTAACATGATATTTACATATATGGCCTTCCCATTGGCTATTATTGTTATAGGTCTTATCTCATCACTACTTGGTATTGGCTCGATGCTGATTCTTGAAAAATTAAGTCCTGCCGCTGCCCTGAGGTATGCGACATTTATTGCTACAAGTATATTCCTGGTATTAGCCTATTTCTTTACACAGTATAGCGGCGTTAATCCGGGTGTCTTCTGGGCAATAGCTATAGGAAGCATTGTAGGGATAGCAATAGGTCTTATTACAGAGTGGTACACATCTGCCTCCCCTATAACAAGATTAGCCAATGCCTCAACAACAGGCCCGGCAACAAATATAATTACAGGACTTGCAATAGGTATGGAAAGTGTAGTCCTTCCCGTAATCGCGATAGTTGTCGGAATATTTATCTCAAATTATGTAGCAGGACTCTACGGTATCAGTATAGCAGCAGTAGGGATGCTCGCTACAATCGGAATTACTATGTCTGTTGATGCATATGGCCCTATTGCTGATAATGCAGGTGGAATATCTGAGATGAGCGGGCTTGGCCATGATACAAGAGAGATAACAGATAGTCTCGATGCACTGGGAAATACAACAGCAGCTATAGGAAAGGGATTTGCCATAGGATCTGCAGCACTTACCGCGCTTGCCCTTTTTGCCGCATATTCTATGGCAGCAAAGATAGAATCCATATCTCTGACTAATGCATTCGTTGTTATGGGAGTATTATTAGGCGGGATTATGCCGTTCCTTATCGTTGCACTTACAATGTCTTCTGTAGGAAAGGCGGCCGGAAAAATGGTTGAAGAAGTGAGGCGTCAGTTCCGTGAGATAAAGGGGCTTATGGAAGGTAAGGCAGAACCAGATGTGGTAAGGTGCGTGGAGATATGTACTACCGCAGCATTAAAGGAGATGATACTGCCGGGTGTATTGGCAATTGTAGCTCCTATTGTCGTAGGTTTTCTCATCGGTAAAGAAGCACTCGGAGGCTTTCTTGCAGGATCCACTGTTGTTGGAGTACCAATGGCCCTGATGCTCGCAAATGCAGGCGGTGCATGGGATAATGCAAAAAAATATATTGAAAAGGGACATCATGGCGGAAAAAAATCTGATGCACACAAGGCCGCTGTAGTTGGCGATACTGTTGGTGATCCATGTAAAGATACATCAGGCCCTGCAATGAACATATTGATCAAACTTATGGCAATAGTTTCATTAGTCATTGCTCCTTTATTGTTGTAATAATAGATAATAAAACATTATCAAAGGGGGAACCAACCGCGTTCCCCTTTGTTTTTTAGAGGATTAGTATATGGGATTTAATTGTGGGATAGTCGGCCTACCAAATGTAGGGAAATCGACAATATTCAATGCCCTGACATCAGGTAAGGCACAGGTTGCAAATTACCCGTTCTGTACGATAGACCAGAATGTCGGTATAGTAGCTGTGCCAGACAATCGGTTAGACCGGCTTGCAGAGATCTTCAAGCCAGAGGCTGTGACACCTACAACCCTCGAATTTGTAGACATAGCAGGTCTTGTCAAAGGGGCATCTGCTGGTGAAGGGCTTGGCAATAAGTTTCTCAGTCATATAAGAGAAGTGGATGCCATTGTCCATGTTGTCAGGTGTTTTGAAGACCCCGATGTTGTTCATATATACGGCCAGGTTGACCCTCAGCGTGATATAGATATAATTGAAACAGAACTTGCCCTTGCAGATATAGAAACTATAAATAAGCGGGTTCAGAAAGTAGAAAAACAGATGAAATCCGGTGGTAAAGGTGCCCTCCATGAGAAGGATTTTCTTACTAAAATAGGTGATCTGCTATCAAAAGGAAGTCCTTTACGGTCTTTGGCCTTTTCAGGGGACCTTTCCGGAGAAGAACAGAAGATTCTGGAAGAACTTCACCTGTTAACCGCAAAACCTGTACTTTATGTGTCTAATGTGAGCGAAGAGGAGATGATAAACGGGAATGATTATGTACGCATCATAGAAGAGATAGCGCAAAAAGAGGGTGCAAAAGTTATCACGATTTGTGGTAAAATCGAAGACGAATTATCTTACATGTCCCTTGAAGAACATAAGGCCTTTTTATCAGAGCTCGGGTTATCAGAACCTGGTTTATTTAAGTTGGTACGTTCAGGATATAGCCTGCTTGGTCTTACAACATTCTTTACCGCCGGTGAGAAAGAAGTAAAGGCATGGACTGTGCTGAAAGGAACAAAGGCCCCACAGGCAGCAGGTAAGATACACTCTGATATCGAGAGGGGGTTCATCAGGGCAGAGATAATGGCCTTCTCTGACATTGATTCTCTTGGATCACCTCATACAGTAAAAGAGAAGGGGTTGCTGAGACTCGAAGGGAAAGATTATGTGATCCAGGAAGGAGATGTAATATACTTCAGGTTTCATGTATGACTCTTAAAAGGAGGGTATTCCGATTATGAAACAATCATGTTACATGTTAACACAAAGGACAATGAAAATGGGCGTAGACGTAGGGACAGACCTTTAGGTCTGTCCAACAGGAAAGGGACAAA
>Ga0209343_10002557_pt1 | contig 23350 bp, 34 predicted proteins | sample RifCSPlowO2_02_FD_184026 | JGI IMG/M metagenome (GOLD analysis project Ga0209343, IMG submission 184026) | Groundwater microbial communities from Rifle, Colorado - Rifle CSP2_plank lowO2_0.2 (SPAdes) (version 2) | ecosystem: Environmental > Aquatic > Deep subsurface > Groundwater | place... | reverse complement strand
AGTTCATCCCGGTGTACGTGACCGAGAACATGGTGGGTCACAAGCTCGGCGAGTTCGCGCCGACCCGCGCGTTCAAGGGGCACACGACGAAGACGGAGAAGGCGGCGGCGACCGCGGCGGCGGCGCCGGCCGGTGCCGGCGCGGGGGCCGGCGGTGGCGCCGCGGCGGGCGGCGGCGCCGGCACAGGAGCGAAGGCATGATTCAGGCGCAGGCCACCGCACGCGGCATTCGCACCTCCGCGCAGAAGGCCGGGCTCGTCTGCGCCCTCATTCGCGGCAAGGGCGTCAATCACGCGCTGGCGACGCTGCAGTTCACCCGGAAGACGATCGCGCGCGAGCTCGCGAAGGTGCTGCGGTCGGCGGTCGCCAACGCGCAGCAGAAGGAAGGGTTCAGCGGCGACGTCGAGCGGCTCTATGTGGAGGCGTGCTATGCCGACCAGGGGCCGTCAATGAAGCGCGTCCGCCCGGCGCCGATGGGGCGCGCGTTTCGCGTCACCAAGCGGACGGCACACCTGACCGTGCGCGTGGCGGAGCGTCCGCTGAAGATCGCGCGCGTGGCCGACGAGGGCGATGCGGCGGCGAAGCCGGCGCGTGCGCGGAAGCCGGCCAGGAAGGCCGCTGCGGCTCGGGCGTGAGGAATGGCACACGAAGGCCACGTCGTGACCTTCGCGATCGTCGTGGATTTCGTGGTTAAGGATTAGGAGACAACGTGGGCCAGAAGGTTCACCCGTACGGATTCCGTCTCGGCTTCAACAAGACGTGGCGCTCGCGGTGGTACTCGGATCGGGACTACGCGAAGCTGCTCCACGAGGACCTCGCGCTGCGGAAGGACCTGAAGACGCGGTTTTCCCATGCCGGGGTCTCCCGGATCGAGACCGAGCGCGCGGCGAACAAGCTGAAGATCGACATCTACACCTCGCGGCCGGGCATCATCATCGGCCGCAAGGGAACCGAAGTCGACAAGCTGAAGCAGGAGATCCAGAAGCGCACGAGCCGCGAGGTCTTCATCAACATTCAGGAGATCCAGAAGCCGGAGCTCGAGGCGCAGCTCATTGCCGAGTCGGTCGCGGTGCAGCTCGAAAAGCGCGTCGCGTTCCGGCGGGCGATGCGGAAGGCCGTGGAATCGGCGCTCCGCTTCGGCGCGCGCGGGATCAAGGTGCGGGTGTCGGGCCGGCTGAACGGCGCGGAAATCGCGCGCTCCGAGTGGTACCTCCACGGGCAGCTCCCGCTGCAGACGTTGCGCGCGGACATCGACTACGGGTTCGCGGAGGCGAGTACGACGTACGGCCAGATCGGCGTCAAGGTGTGGCTGTACAAGGGCGAGCGGCTGGTGCCGCGGACGGGACGCGACGAGGAGTACCGGGATCGATCGCCGCGCCGGCCGTCACCAAGACCGTAACCACGAAGGCCACGATGTTCGCGACGGGCACGAGTATGAAAAGGGCGTCTCGCGAGCGTCGAGATCTTCGTGAACGCCGTGGTTAAGGAATTGTCATCATGTTGATGCCGAAGAAGGTCAAGTACAGGAAGCAGCAGCGGGGACGCATGGCCGGCAAGGCCTGGCGCGGGTCGGACGTCTCGTTCGGCGATTACGGGCTCAAGGCCATGGAGCCGTGCTGGCTGACCGACCGGCAGATCGAAGCCGCGCGGGTGGCGATGACCCGCTTCATCAAGCGCGGCGGGAAGATCTGGGTGCGCGTGTTTCCCGACAAGCCGATCACCAAGAAGCCGCAGGAAACGCGCATGGGCAAGGGCAAGGGCGCGCCCGAGCAGTGGGTCTGCGTGATCCGGCCGGGCCGGATCATGTTCGAGATGGAAGGCGTCACCGAGAAGGAAGCCCGGCGCGCCATGCAGCTGGCGGCGGCGAAGCTGCCGATCAAGACGAAGTTTGCCGCCCGCTTCGGCCAGGAGGCGGCGTCATGAAGCCGGCCGAGATCCGTGAGCTGACCCTCGACGACCTGCGCGCCCGCGTGCAGGAGCTCGGCGACCAGATCTTCCGGCTTCGCATTCAGAAGTCGATGGGCCAGCTCGAGGCGCCGGCCAAGGTCCGCCAGGTCCGCCGCGATCTGGCGCGCATCAGGACGATTCTGCGGGAAAAGGAACAGTAGGCATGAGCGTCAAGTCACAGCTGACGGGCACCGTCGTCAGCGACAAGATGGACCGGACCGTGGTGGTCGCCGTCGAGCGCCAGGTGCGGCACGCCCTGTACGGCAAGAGCCAGCGCAAGACGTCGACGTTCATGGCGCACAACGAGCACAACGAGGCGCACGTGGGCGATACGGTCGCCATCGCCGAGTCGCGTCCGCTCAGCCGCCGCAAGCGCTGGGTCGTCACGCGGGTCGTCGCCAAGGCGCCGAAGGTCTGAGGAGGGCACCATGATTCAAATGCGCTCCATCCTGGACGTGGCCGATAACTCCGGCGCGCGGAAGATCGCCGTGATCAACCCGATCGGCGGGTCGGCGGGCCGCTACGCCCGGCTCGGCGACATCGTCACCGCGTCGGTCAAGGAAGCGACGCCCGAGTCCGCCGTCAAGAAGGGCCAGGTGGTCAAGGCCGTCATCGTCCGCACGGTCAAGGAGCAACGGCGCCGTGACGGCACCTACATCCGCTTCGATCGGAACGCGGCCGTGCTGATCAACGACCAGAATGAGCCGGTGGGGACGCGCGTGTTTGGACCGGTGGCGCGCGAGCTGCGCGAGCGGCGCTTCATGAAGATCATCTCGCTCGCGCCGGAGGTTCTGTAGGCGATGAGTCGTCTGGCCACCCCGATTCGCAAGAACGACACCGTGCTCGTCGTCACGGGCAAGGACCGCGGCAAGCGCGGGCGGGTCCTGAAGATCGTCCCGGAACGCAACCGGCTGATCGTGGAAGGCGTCAACATGATGAAACGCCACACGAAGCCCAATCCCCGCAACAACACCAAGGGCGGCATCGTCGAGCGCGAGGCGTCGGTGCACGCGTCCAACGTGCAGCTGGTGTGCCCGGAGTGCGGCGCGCAGACCCGCATCGGCCGCAAGATTCTCGGCGACGGCCGCAAGGTCCGTTTCTGCTGCAAGTGCGAGGGAGTGGTCGACAAATGAGCCGGTTGAAGGAGCGGTATCAGAAGGAAGTTGTGCCGGCGCTCAGGAAAGAGTTCGGCTACAAGAACGTGATGGCGGTTCCCAAGATCGAGAAGGTCGTGGTCAACATGGGCCTCGGGGAGGCGACCAGCAACGCGAAGATCATCGACACGGGCGCCGACGAGCTGGCGCGCATCACGGGACAGAAGCCGGTCACGCGGAAGGCCAAGAAGTCGATTGCCCAGTTCAAAGTGCGCAAGGGCCAGTCGATTGCGACGATGGTCACGCTGCGCGGGGCGCGCATGTGGGAGTTCCTCGACCGTCTGATGAACATCGCGCTCCCGCGCGTCCGCGACTTCAAGGGCGTGTCGGCGCGCGGATTCGACGGGCGCGGCAACTACACACTCGGTCTGCACGATCAGTTGCTGTTCCCCGAGATCGACTACATGAAGGTGGACAAGGCCCGGGGCATGAACGTGTCGGTGGTGACGACGGCGAAAACCGACGAAGAGGCGCGAAAACTGTTGCAGTTTATTGGGATGCCGTTTAGACAGAATTAGCCGACAAGAATCACCATGGCTACAACCGCCAAGATCGCCAAGGAATCGAAGCCGCCGAAATACAAGATTCGGCTGCGCAACCGCTGCCGGCTGTGCGGCCGCCCGCGTGCCTACATGCGGAAGTTCGCGCTGTGCCGGCTGTGCTTCCGGAAGCTGGCGCTCGAAGGGGACGTCACGGGCGTGACGAAGAGCAGTTGGTAAGAGAAGGTGCGTAGCACGACAGGATAAGCGAGTTATGACAGATCCCATCGCAGACATGCTCACGCGGATCCGCAATGCGGTGACCGCCAAGCACACGCGCGTCGACATGCCGGTGTCGCGGCTCAAGGTCGAGATCGCCCGCATCCTGCAGGACGAGGGCTACCTCCAGGGCTATAAGGTGGTCGAGCCCGCTGCGGACGGCACCGCGGGGCCGGTGAAGACGCTTCGGCTGTTCTTGAAGTACGGCCCGCACGGCGAAAAGCTCATCACGGGCGTCGCGCGCATCAGCCGGCCGGGCCGCCGCGTGTACTTTGGCCGAGACGACGTACCCGAGGTGCTGGCCGGTCTCGGCACGAGCATCCTGACGACCTCGCGCGGCGTGATGACCGGCCGCGCGGCGGTCAAAGCCGGCGTAGGTGGAGAAGTGCTCTGTAACATTTGGTAAGGCTCAAGACTCAGGGCTCAAGGCTCAGGCCGGCTTAAGCCATGAGTCGTGAGCCAGAAGCCAACAAGAAGCAGACTATGTCTCGAATCGGCAAGAAACCCATCGCGATCCCCAAGGGCGTCACCGTCAAGGTCGTTGACGGCGCCGTCGACGTGGCTGGGCCCAAAGGCAAGATGCGCCAGGCGTATCCGGCCGGCATCAACTTCGAGCTCGCCGGCGAGCACCTGGTCGCCACGCGCGCGACCGACGATCCGGAGCTCGGGAAGTTCCACGGCCTGGCGCGCACGCTGGTCGCCAACGCGGTGGTCGGCGTGGTCGACGGCTACAAGCGCGAGCTCGACATCGTCGGCGTCGGCTACCGCGCCGAGCTCAAGGGCAAGCAGGTGGTGTTCGCGCTCGGCTACTCGCATCCGGTGGTGTTCGACATTCCCACCGGCATCGACATCACGATCGACAAGCAGACGCACATCACCGTCACCGGTGTCGACCGGCAGCTCGTCGGCCAGGCGGCGGCGAACATCCGCCGGTTCCGGAAGCCCGATCCGTACAAGCAGAAGGGCGTCCGCTACACGGGCGAAGTGCTCAAGAAGAAGGCCGGCAAGACCGGCGCCAAAGCCACCTAAGGGCCCCACGAGAGACTAGAAGATGAAGATCAAGACGAAGGCCGATCGCCGCCATCGCATCCATCTCCGCCAGCGGAAGCGCATCATGGGCTCGAAGGATCGTCCGCGCCTGAGCGTTTTTCGGAGCGTGTCGCACGTCTACGCGCAGGTCATCGACGACATGACCGGACGGACGCTGGTGTCGGCCTCGAGCGTCGAGGGGTCGCTCAAGGACCGGTTTGCCAAGAGCGTGCGCGGCGGCAACGTCAAGGGCGCCGAAGAGGTCGGGAAGGCGATCGCCGAGCGATCGATCGAGAAGGGGATCACGCGCGTCGTGTTCGACCGCAGCGGCTTCCTCTATCACGGGCGCATTCGCGCCGTGGCCGACGCCGCGCGCAAAGCAGGTCTGGAGTTTTAGTCGGTGACGTTCTGTTCTGGATACGCCCGAGCGCTGCGGCGCGAGGGCGTGGGCGAGCGGGGGTGGGGCCCCGCGAGAAAGTAATAAATGCGCACACGTGAACGTATCGATCCGTCCCAGCTCGACATCAAGGACACGGTCGTCTCGATCAACCGCGTCACCAAGGTCGTCAAGGGCGGCAAGAACCTGAGCTTCAGCGCCCTGGTCGTCGTCGGCGACGGCCACGGCGTGGTCGGGTTCGGCGTCGGCAAGGCGAAGGAAGTGCCGTCGGCGATCAAGAAGGGGATCGAGGCCGCGAAAAAGGGGCTGATCCGCGTGCCGCTGAGCGGCACGACGATTCCGCATCCGATTGTCGGCAGGTTCGGCGCGGGCAGCGTGCTGCTCAAGCCCGCCCCGGATGGCACCGGCATCATCGCGGGCGGGACCGTGCGCGCCGTGGTCGAGTCGGCGGGCGTGACCAACATCCTGACCAAGTCGCTCGGATCGGCGAACCCGCACAACGTGGTGCGCGCCACCATCGCGGGTCTGGCGGCGCTCAAGGATCCGGGGACGGTCGCGCGGCTGCGGGGCAAGACCCTCGAGGAGTTCGGAAGGACGAGTGCGTGAGAGAGATGGCAAATCAGCGAACTGATACCAAAGGCGCCACCGTCAAGGTGACGCTCGAGAAGAGTCCGGTCGGGTTCGATCGCAAGCAGCTGCTGGTCGTGCGTGGCCTCGGCCTGCGCCGCATCCGGCACACCGTCGAACTCAAAGACACGCCGGCCGCGCGTGGGATGATTCACAAAGTGCGTCACCTGGTCACCGTTGAGTGACGCACGAGCGATTGCAGGATTGCAGAATGGCAGGATTGCAGGATTTATGAGCCTCTCGAATCTGCGGCCGCCGCGTGGCGCGAAGCACTCGAAGAAGCGAGTGGGACGCGGCCAGGGATCCGGCCAGGGGAAGACGGCCGGGCGCGGACACAAGGGCGCGCAATCGCGCTCGGGCTTCAAGCGCAAGCGCGGTTTCGAGGGCGGCCAGATGCCGCTGCACCGGCGCGTGCCCAAGCGCGGCTTCCACAACCCGTTTCGCGTGGAGTACGAGGTCGTCAACCTCGATACGCTCGGCGCGTTCTTTAGCGCCGGCGTGGTGGTGACGCCGGACCTGCTGCGCGAGCGCGGGTTGGTGGCGGGCGCCGACGCCAGGGTGAAGATCCTCGCGCGCGGCGAGGTCGGCAAAGCGCTGACCGTTCGCGCGCACAAGTTCAGCGGCAGGGCGGCCGAGAAGATTCTGGCCGCCGGCGGAACGGCCGAGGCCATCTAGAGCGATTGTTATGGAAAGCCTGAAGAACATCTTCACCGTCTCGGAGCTGCGCACCCGCATCCTGTTCACGCTGGGACTGCTCGCGGTCTACCGCGTCGGGAATCACATCCCGACGCCTGGCGTCAACGGCGCGGCGCTCGAAGAGCTGGCCAACCAGCTGCAGAACACGATGTTCGGCCTCTACGACATGTTCTCGGGAGGAAACCTCAGGCAGTTCACGATTTTCGCGCTGGGCGTCATGCCCTACATCAGCGCGTCGATCATCCTGCAGTTGCTGACCGTCGTCTGGCCGTACCTCGAGCGGCTCTCCAAAGAGGGCGAGCTCGGCCGCCGCAAGATCACGCAGTACACGCGCTACGGCACGATCCTGCTGGCCGTGGTGCAGTCTTTCGGCATCGCGCTCTTTCTCGAGAGGCAGACCGCGACGACCGGCGGCTTGCCGCTGGTGTACAGCTCGGGTCTGGGCTTCCGCCTGATGACCGTGCTGACGCTCACGACCGGCACCACCTTCATCATGTGGCTCGGCGAGCAGATCACCGAGCGCGGCGTCGGCAACGGCATGTCGCTCATCATCTTTGCGGGCATCGTCGTGGCGTTCCCGAGCTATTTCCTGCAGACGGTCGAGCAGATGCAAACGGGCCAGATTGGGCTCATCCGGCTCCTGTTCCTGCTCATCCTGATGGTGCTCGTCGTGGCCGCGATCATCTTTGTCGAGCGCGGCCACCGGCGCGTCACCGTGCAGTATGCCAAGCGCGTGGTCGGTCGACGCATGTACGGCGGCTCGAGCACGCACATTCCGCTCAAGGTGAACACGGGCGGCGTCATCCCGATCATCTTTGCGTCGTCCATCCTGGCCTTCCCGGCGACGATGGCGCAGGCGTTCGAGGGCCCGTGGGCCGAGGCGATCACGACTCAGCTCGGCTTCAACATGCCGCTGTACAACCTGCTGTTCGTCGCGGGGATCGTCTTTTTCACGTACTTCTACACGGCGATCATCTTCAATCCCGATGACGTGGCGGAGAACATGCGGAAGTACGGCGGGTTCGTGCCGGGCATCCGTCCTGGCAAGCGGACGGCCGAGCACATCGACACCATCCTCACGCGACTCACGCTGGCGGGGGCCGCCTACCTCTGCGTGGTGGCGCTGCTGCCGCAGTGGCTGATGACCGGTTTCAGGGTCGCGCCGATCCCGTTTGTCGGCGACTGGCTCGATGCGAACATCCCGCGGTTCATCACCGAGGGCATGGGCGTGACGTTCTACTTTGGCGGCACGTCGATTCTCATCGTCGTCGGCGTGGCGATGGACACGGTGCAGCAGGTCGAGTCGCAGCTCATCATGCGGCACTACGACGGCTTCATGAAGAAGACACGCATCCGGGGACGCCGGGGTTAAGCGGTGAGTGCGCTTAACCTCGTCATGCTGGGGCCTCCGGGCGCCGGCAAGGGCACCCAGGCCGAGCGACTGGCGCGCGCGCACGGGATCCCGCGGATCTCGACCGGCGACATCCTGCGCGAGGCCGTGGCGGCGGGCACCGAAATTGGCCGCCTGGCCAAGGCCATCGTGGACCGCGGCGAGCTGGTCGGCGACGGCGTCGTGATTGGCATCGTGCAGGAGCGCCTCGATCGCGACGACGTGCGACGCGGGTTCGTGCTCGACGGCTTTCCGCGCACCGTGGCGCAGGCCCAGGCCCTCGATCGGATGATGGACGGCGCCGATCCGCTCGTCGTGGTCGACATCGTAGTGCCGGAAGACGAGCTGGTGAGGCGGCTGCTGACGCGGATGGTCTGCGAGTCGTGCGGCGCCACGGCGGGAGGGATGGACGGCGGCGCGACGCCCGCGAATTGCCGGAAGTGCGGTGGACGGCTCGTCCAGCGCAGCGACGACAACAAGCGAGTCGTGCTGGAGCGATTGCGGGTCTACCTGCGTGAGACCAAGCCGCTCGTCGAGTACTACAGCGCGCGGCCGACGTTCCGATCGATCGATGGAACGCAGGCGCCCGATTGCGTCGCGAGCGCACTGGTGCGGGCGATTCAAGAGGTCGACGGCGGCCCGCCCGGGAGCGAGGAGGGGCGGCGGTGATCGTCTGCCGCTCGGCCGCCGAGCTCGAGCGGATGCGCGAGGTCGGCCGTCTGGTTAGCGACGTGCTCACGTTGCTCGCCGCCGAGGTGGCGCCCGGCGTGACGACGGCCGAGCTCGACCGCGTGGCGGAGCGACGAATCCTGGAGGCGGGCGCGACGCCGGCCTTTAAGGGCTATCACGGGTACCCGGCGACGATCTGCACGTCGATCAACGAGGAAGTGATCCACGGCATTCCGTCGAGTCGCCGCATGCTCAACGACGGCGACATCCTGGCGATTGACTGCGGGGCGTCGCTCGGCGGGTATTTCGGCGACAGCGCGATCACGTTGCCCGTCGGCCGCGTGTCCGACCAGGCGGCGACGCTGCTGCGGGTGACCGAAGAAGCGCTCTACAAGGCCATCGAGTGCGTGCGGCCCGGCGCCCGCGTGTCGGATATCAGTCACGCGGTACAGCGGCATGTCGAGGCGTTCGGCTTCTCGATCGTGCGCGAGTTCGTCGGGCACGGCATCGGCGAGCGCATGCACGAAGAGCCGCAGGTGCCCAACTATGGAGAGCCCGGCCGGGGGCCGCGGCTGGCCGAGGGTATGGTGCTCGCCATCGAGCCGATGGTCAATGCGGGAAAGCCCGCCGTGAAGGTGCTCGGCGACGGATGGACGGCCGTCACGCGCGACGGCAGCCTGTCGGCGCACTTCGAGCACACGGTGGCCGTGACGTCGGCTGAGCCGTGGATTCTGACGGCACGAGCGTCTGCGGCCGGCGCGAGGCGCGAAGACGCCGAGCACGAGCGCGTGGGGGCAGCCGTGAGCCCGCGTCGAGTGGGGGTGGGGCCCCACGAGCGTTGAGAAAAGTGCCCCGCGCGCAGTGATCGATGATGTCGGTGTCGGCGCCAGGTCTCACGGGCACCGTGACCGAGCAGCTGCCGAGCGCCCTCTACAAGGTGCGGCTCGATGAAGGGGCCGTGGTGACGGCGCACGTGGCGGATCGGATGGACCGCAATTTCATTCGAATCCTGGTCGGCGATCGGGTGCGTGTGGAGTTGTCGCCGGTTGATGTCGGGCGCGGGCGGATAGTGGGGAAACTATGAAGGTTCGTGCGTCGGTCAAGAAGATGTGCGACAAGTGCAAGATCGTCCGCCGCCGCGGCGTGGTGCGGGTGATCTGTCCGAATCAGAAACACAAGCAGAGGCAAGGGTGAGGCACTGATATGGCACGCATCGCAGGCGTCGATCTCCCGCGGACCAAGCGGGTCGAGATTGGACTCACGTATATCTTCGGCATCGGGCAGGTGCGCTCGAAGGGCATTCTCAAGGACGCCGGGGTGAGCCCCGACGTCCGCGTCAAGGATCTCTCCGAGGACGACGTCCGCAAGATCAGCCGGGTGATCGAGGAACAGGGTGGCGTCGAGGGCGACCTCCGGAAGGAGGTGTCGATGAACATCAAGCGATTGATGGAGATCGGCTGCTACCGGGGCATGCGGCACCGGCGGGCGTTGCCCGTCCGCGGGCAGCGCACCCGCACCAACGCGCGGACCCGGAAAGGCCCCCGTAAGGGCGCGGTTGCGAAGAAGAAAGTGGTTGTGTAGCGCGGGGTGGGGCCCCACGCGGAGTAAAAAGAGAACAGCATGGCGAAAACAGAACCGGCGGCGGATGGCACAACAGTTCCCGAAAAAGAAAAAAAGGAGGGGACTGCAAAGCGCAAGAAGACCTTCAAGAAGCGCGGCGAGAAGCGCATCGTCCACCACGGGCTGGCGCACATCCACGCGTCGTTCAACAACACCACGGTGACGATCACCGATACCGACGGCAACGTGGTCGCGTGGTCGAGCGCGGGCGGGATCGGCTTCAAGGGCTCGCGCAAAGGGACGCCGTTCGCGGCGACGCAGGCGGCGCTCAACGCGGGGAACGCCGCCAAGACCGTGGGCATGCGGTCGCTCGACGTCCGAGTCAAAGGACCCGGGTCGGGCCGCGAGTCGGCCATCCGCGCGCTGCAGACCGTGGGCCTGGAAGTGAAGTCGATCCGCGACGTCACGCCGATTCCCCATAACGGCTGCCGGCCGCCCAAGCGCAGGAGAGTGTAAATGGCTCGTTACATTGGACCCGTCTGCCGGCTGTGCCGCCGCGAGGCGATGAAACTGTTTCTCAAGGGCGAGCGGTGTTACATGGAGAAGTGCGCGATCGAAAAGCGCAACTTCCCGCCCGGGCAGCACGGCAAGACCCGTAAGGCGAAGCTCGCCGGGTACGGCATTCAGCTGCGCGAAAAGCAGAAGGTCAAGCGCATCTACGGTGTGCTCGAAGACCAGTTCCGCGGGTACTTCGAGGCGGCCGAGCGGACACGCGGGATCACCGGCGTCACGCTGCTGCAGCTGCTCGAGCGGCGGCTCGACAACGTCGTGTACCGACTGGGGCTGGCCACGTCGCGACCGCAGGGGCGCCAGCTCGTACGGCACGGGCACTTCCTGGTCAACGGCAAGAAGGTCGACATCCCGTCGTACTCGGTGAGGGAAGGCGACGTCGTGACGGTCCTGGGCCGGACGCAGAAGAACCCGACGCTCGAGCACGCGATGGAAGAAGTCAAGGGGCGCGGCATTCCCGCGTGGCTCACCTTCGACGCCACCACCATCACGGGCCGGATCGTCTCGATGCCGACGCGCGAGCAGATCAACCTGCCCGTGCAGGAACAGCTGATTGTGGAACTCTATTCAAAGTGAAAAGTGAAAATTTAGAACTTAAAAGTAGTGAGAGAAGGCAGTGTCCTTTTAAGTTTTGACTTTTAAGTTTTGAGTTTGGCGAAGCCAACCGTCGGCCCGCAGCCTTGACAGACCTGCGGCGGGAGGCCGGCGGTCACTTGCAGGTCTGGAGGCCCGTCTGCGGGCCCGTCGGCGAAAGGACATCCGTCATGCTATGGAAAGGTTTTCAGCGGCCGAAGCGTCTGGAATTCGAACGTGAAACGCTCACCGACCGCTTCGGGCGGTTCTACGCGCAGCCCTTCGAGCGCGGCTTCGGCACGACGGTCGGCAACGCGCTCCGGCGCGTCCTGCTCTCGTCGATCGAAGGCGCGGCCATCACCGCCGTCAAGATCGACGGGGTGCTGCACGAATTCTCGCCGATTCCCGGCGTGGTGGAGGACGCGACCGACATCATCCTCAACCTGAAGCAGATTCCGCTCAAGCTGTACGTCGATCACACCAAGACGCTCCTGCTGCGCGTCGACAAGGTCGGCGAGGTTCGCGCGCGGGACATCCAGGCCGACGCCGACGTCGAGATCCTCGAGCCCGACGCTCACATCGCGACCGTCGCCGAGGGCGGCAAGCTCCACATGGAGATGCGCATGAAGCGCGGCCGCGGCTACGTGGCGGCCGACAAGAACTTCGACGAAGACCTCGGGATCGGCTGGATTCCGATCGACTCGGTCCATTCGCCGATCAAGAAGGTCAACTACCTGGTCGAGGCGGCTCGTCTCGGCCAGACGACCGACTACGACAAATTGACGGTCGACGTGTGGACCAACGGTTCCATTGCGGCGCGAGACGCGGTGTCGCTCGCGGCCAAGCTGATTCGCGACCACTTGAACATCTTCATCAACCTCGAGGAAGGCATCGAGCCGCAGGCCGAGACCGCGACCGATCAGCCTCGCATCAGCGTCGGCAACGAGAATCTCGACAAGAGCGTCGAAGAACTCGAGCTCTCGGTCCGCTCGTACAACTGCCTCAAGAACGCGAACATCCGCACGATTCGCGAGCTCGTGCAGAAGACCGAGGCCGAGATGCTCAAAACGAAAAATTTCGGCCGAAAGAGCCTCAACGAGATCAAGGAGATCCTGCAGACGATGGGCCTCAGCCTGGGCATGAAGATCGATCAGGCGGCCACGGCGCAGGAATGAATCGGGATTTGGGATTTGGGATTCGGGATTTGGAGTTGGCGGCCAAGAGTCGCGGCTTTCGAGTCCCGAACCCCGAATCCCGAATCCCATCTGGGATGCAGTTATGAGACACCGAGTCGCACATCGAAAACTTGGACGGGTCACCGAGCATCGCCTCGCGATGTTGCGGAACCAGGCCACCGCGCTCCTCCGCCACGAGCACCTGACGACGACGGTGCCGCGGGCCAAGGAGCTGAGGCCGTTTGTCGAGCGTCTGATCACGGTCGCCAAGCGCGGCGTGGCCGACGGCCCTGGCGCGGGCGCCATCCGGACGCTCAACGCCCGGCGTCTCGTCATGCGCGACCTGGTGGATCAGCAGGTCATCACGAAGCTGTTCGACGTGCTGGCTCCTCGGTTTGCGGCTCGGCCGGGGGGCTACACGCGTCTGCTCCGTCTGGGGTTCCGCAGGGGCGACGCGGCGGAGGTCGCGCAGGTCGAGCTCGTGGGCAGCGAGTTCAATCCGAAAGCGAAGGCCGAAGCCCCGGCCGGTGGCGGAGAGGCCAAGCCGAAAACGAAGGGCGTGGGCGGCCGGTTGCGGGCGGCGGCCGAGCGCCTTCGTGGCAAGAAAGAAACCGAGGGGCCGGTGCCGGACGACAAGGCGGCCAAGCGCGCCGCGGGCAAGGGCGCGCCGAAGAGTCGGCCGCGGAAACAGGGCGCTAAAGGAAGTTAAAAGTTTAAACTGAAAAGTTAAAAGGACAGGGAGCCCCGCCGGTCAGCGACCGAGCGGGGCTTCGATTTTCCTGGCATCTCGCTCCCCGCGACGCACAGACGCCGATGGTGATTGTGATTCTCTGCGGCCTGATGACGTCGACACCGTCGAACATGGTCGTCGTCAGAACGCCCTATCTGCCGTACCGGCGAGCGAGATAGACCAGCTCAGCTACCCTCTGAGCGGGCCAAAGCTGAAGATGCCATGCTGTGCCTCCTCGAGCGCACTGCCGCACCACGTGCGGTGCGGCGGGCCTTTCTACGCGTTCACGTACCGAGGCAGGATGCGCAAGGCATTCTGGCGATCGATGCCCCGTAGCTCCTGCGGTGTGAAGCCGCACTTCTGGAGCCCGTTGACGTGGTTCACGATCGTGCTGTACGGGTAGTCGGCACCGAAGACGATTTGAGACGCCCCGACGAGTCCCTTGAGCCCCTGCATCAGCACCGGGTTGGTCGACTGTGCCGTGTCGTAGTAGAACCGCCGCAGGTGGTGCAATCGCGAGTTCGGTGGCGGCGGCGTCGTCAGCGCGTCCGCACTCGCCGCGCCACCGAGAAAGCGCCCGCTCAGCCCCACGACGGTGCCGCCGGCGTGCGACCAGATGAATTTGATGTTGGCGTAGCGGGTCGCGGCACTCTGCCCCGGCGTGTTCGGCGTCGCGCCGGCATCGTTGATCATGCTGAAGATCGACCGGCTGGTGTCCGTATTCCACTCCACGGTGCCCGGCCCCGTATTCGGCAGCAGGTTGTGACAGCAGGGTGCGTCGGTCGGATGCGAGTAGACGACGGCGTTCCGGCGATTGAGCTCGTCGAACACCGGCTGCAGCTTCTTGTCGCCGAGCCACATGTTGCCGTAGCTCGTGAGCAGCCCGACGCCGTCGGCCTTCAACGTGTCGAGCGCGTACTCGATCTCCTTGAAGCTCGCGTCGATGTCGGGCAGCGGCAGCACCGCGAAGAGCCCGAACCGGCCCTTATGATCGGACATCATCCGGGCGCCGTACTCGTTCATGTCGCGCGCCAGGCTGATGGCGTCTGCCCGTTCCTGCGCGAAATCGTCGCCGAACCAGACACCAGGTTCGGTGCACGACACGAACGCCGTGGAAACGCCGGACTTGTCCATCGTCTCGATGGCCCGGGCCGGCGTGTAGTCCTGAAACTGTTGCCAGCCTTGCCGCTTCACTTCGGCCACGCGCTTGATCCAACGCGGCGACCCGAAGTGGTGATGCAGGTCGAGACGGCGGGGATTGGCGGCTGCCGGCGCCTGGGCGCGGAGCAGACCCGTTGGCAGCACGCTGCTGGCCCCGATGGCGGCGAGGCCGGCCAGCCATTCCCGACGCGTTAGACCTTCAAGCGATTTCATGTTTCCCTCCTAGAAGACGTACTTGACGGCGAACTGCAGGACCCGGGGATCGAGCGCCGAGAGAATGACGATAGGGACACGCCGGCTGTTGCGTTGAAAATCGCGCAGGCCTTCGCGGAACAGGGGAGAAGTCCAGCACGCAAGTGATGCGCCGAGTCTACCCCTGACTGCCCGCGGCTTTCTGGGAGACGCCACGTGCGTTAAGGGTCTCCACGCTGAACAGCCCCGGGCCCCGCGCGGCGATGTACAGAAACGCAAAACAGAACAGCACAGCAGGAACGCCATCGTTCTGCACGGGAAGAAGCGCGCGCGCCTGATGCGAATAGAAGTACGCGACCGCCATTTCGCCCGACGCGACCAACGCCGCAGGCCTGGTGATGAACCCGATGGCGATCAGGGTTCCTGCCACCGTTTCGATGACAGCCGCCGCTCCCATCAGCGACAGAAGCGGGACGACAGGCTGGTCCAATAAGCCGAGTTTACGCAAGCCGTACGTGACGAACATCACACCGAAGACCATCCGCATGACGGTGTAGAGCCAGGGTGCATGGTGCGCCGCGAACATTTGGAGTTCCTCCGCCGTGGACGCGCCGGCTGGCGGCCGCTGCCCACGAACCATCGCTGGCATCGCGCTCGAAACCCAGATTTTTGCATATATTAGCAAATAATCGTCACATACATTCGAAAAGAACATAGGGCGTATTTGAGGCGTCGGCAGGGAATCTCGGTCCGAAGGGAACAGTTTCAGATCACCGCATTCCTCTTGCCGAGCGGTGGGGCGGGTGGTATGTCACCGATTCTGCGGGAAACGAAGGCAGACCTTCCGCCGTACTTCCACAACCAGTCGTAAACGTCTCGATAAGTAGATAAGTGCCCTCTATACAGAAAGATGCACGTCGGCACGCCCATTTGCTTGCCGCGCCACACATCCCCGGTGATACAATTATGCAAATTCACATCTGCGAGGAAGCATGAATCAAGCAACACGCTTTGAAGACGTGCCGGATCTGAACGCGAAGCAACTGCTCGCGGTCGTCACCATCGCCGAATACGGCAGCTTTACGACGGCTGCCTCGGTGCTCGATATGTCCCAACCCGCGCTGAGTCGAATACTCCAGCGCGTGGAACTGGTGCTGGGCACCAAGCTGTTTGCGCGCAACACCAGAAGGCTCGAGATCACGCCGGCGGGACGCGAGTTCGTTTCGGTTGCCGAACGCATGTTGAACGACCTGCAGCTCACGCTCCGCAACGTCGGGGAAGTGGCGGGAGAACAGCGCGGCCAGGTCATCGTATCGGCGATGACCACATTCGCGTACGAGTCGTTCCCGCGCGTGGTGCGGCAGTTTCGGCAGAGTCGTCCGAGCGTCGTCATTCGCATCAATCACGGGTGCAATACCGAAATTTTGGAAGACGTGTCGCGGGGCATTGCAGACTTTGGCGTGTTGTACGTGAGCAGCTTGCCTGAGACGATTCACTGTGTCCGCGTCCGGCAGGATCCGTTGTTTGTGGTGGTGCCCTGGAATCACGCGCTCGCGCGGCAGAAGGACGCGCCGCTCAAGCTCGCCGAGTTGCGCGACGTCGACTACCTGTCGCTCGGTCACAACAGCCACACGCAGCGGCTGATTGAGGGAGCAGCGGCCAAGGCGGGCTTTGCGCTCCGCACGGTAGTCGTCGCTCCCGGGTTCCAGGATGTGCTTCAGTTCGTGCGCGCCGGCGTGGGCGTGGGCGTCATGCCGGGAGAGGCGCTGCCGAAGCGGCGCGATTTCGCTGTCCGCCCGCTCACCGCTCCGGCGTTGTCGATGACGATCGGGGTGATCTCGCTGAAGGGCCGCCATCTCACGCCGGTGGCTTCCCGGCTGATAAAGATGACGACCGACTTTCTGAAAAATCGCTTGAGTGCCAAGGGCCAACCCACTCGAAGAGAAGACGCGGCATAGGACGGAGTATCAGCCGCGTGATGGGCAAGTCGACTGATCGCTACCGAGCCGGACTTCCGCGCTGTCCTCCGTTGGTTGCCGGGCTCTGCGCGCGCTGGGGGGACGGCGTCAGCGTCGCGAACACCGACTCAACGAATTGATCACCGGTCCAGTCGCTTGCCGAGTACCGGCGGTCGTAGTCGAATGACACCTTGGCCGCTTTGATCTGCGCGAGCGACCTTCCGTTCTTGATGAGGTCCTGCACTCGATCCCGGATGATGACGATCATGTCGCGATACTCCACCACATCCGCTTCGTCGGCGACGCGGCCGTGCCCTGGGACGATGTAGGTCCCTCCCTCCTGCTTTTCGCGAGGGACCGCGAGATCGAGAATCTGGTTGAGCGCGGCGATCTCCCCGGCGATGGTCCCCCCGGCGCGCGCGTCGATTCGTGGATACGTGAGGGTCGAGAAGATATCTCCGGTGCTGATCACGTCGGAGCGGCGGAAGAACACGATGCTGTCCCCGTCGGTGATTCCCGCAGCGTGGAAGATCTGAATCGCCTCGCCGTTGAATAACTCGTGGTCGTCGGTGAAATAGGTTTCTGAAGGCCACGCGGCAAATGCGACGGGAGGTTGACGGGCAGGAGCGCTCAGCGCTTTCAGGACGCTCTCGTGCGCGATGATCGTCGCGCCGGAGGTCTGATCGGGCAGCAGAAATCCTGCCCCTGCCGCACGTCCGCCAAACGGCCTCCCCGACCGGGCGAGTGCTTCGTTGCCACCCGTGTGGTCGACCGCTGCCTGGGTGTTGATGATGAAGCGGATCGGCTTTCGCGAAATCCGTTGAATCGCGGCAATATATCGATCGGTCTTGTCTCCGCGTCCCGTGTCCACGAGCACGACTGCGTCGTCGCTGCTCTGCATGATCACGTTCGCGCTGGTGCTCTCGAGTCCCCCGGGACCGACCAGCAGCGTGACTTTGCCCTGGAGGGGAAGGACGTTGACGTCGGTGATGTCGATGTCCGGTGACTGCGGGACACCGATTTGAGCCGCCGTGCTCACGAACGAGGATGGAAGAGCAAGGGCTACAACGGCGTATGCGGCAATGTGATGGGGTCTCATGGCTTTGTCAATTTAAGTTGAAATTCCGGATACATCGTCTCCGCTCCGCCCGGCAATGCGATCGTGGGCACCTTGAACCGTACGGCCGCCGCATCGAGATGGGGATTCACGCCTGGTAAAACGTGCGGTACCTCGTGCTTGGGCCTGGCGATTTCAACGGTGGGACGACAGGGATACGCGTTGAGCTCTTGGTTGGGGGCCCACACGAAACCCCGCGTGCGGACGAATGGCTCCGTCGTGTACACCGGATCGTACACCGCCTGCATGATGGTCAGGTAGGTTCCGTGCCGCATGTAACGCTCGACGAGCGTGGCTTGATCGCTGCGCGGAATGCCATTGCGTTCCAGGTACGCCATTTTCAAGTGCGTGGTGGTCACAATGAGCGTGTTGCCGTCCCATTCCCCTGTTGAGAATCCCTGCCACGTGTGAGGTGCCCACTCGGGTGGATGAGGACGACCGTCCATCCAGATCGTGCGCTCCTGGGCCTGCCACTCATTGTGCTGGTGCCACGCAATGACTTCCTGGGATGCCGCGTCCTTCTCTTCCCAGATCCGCATGTTGCCGATCGTGTAGCCCATGTCCGCGGCAAATGGAATGCACTGGCGTTCCGGGATGGTGTAGATTGACGCCGTCCAACTCTCGGCCTTCATGCGTGCCTCGGCGTTGATCGGCAGGCCCTGAAACTCACCAATCTCCTGTCCGGGACCGCGCCACGGTTGATCTTCGTGGAGCCGGTTCGCCCACTGTCCTGACAGGTCCATTTGCGCGGACGCGAGCCTCCCGGTGAGGAGCAATAGAATGCCCAGAACGGTGGCCGTCAAGCGGCTCCAGGTAGTCGTGCGCATTACGAGTCCTCCTCCGACGGCGTCTGACAGTCCAGATCTCAAGACGCCTTCCGCTTGCCTTTTCTGCGGCCATTATATGCACGCCAGTCTGCAGGCGCAACCGAGCGTCGGCTGAACAGATATGCGACCCAAGTATATGATTGCTTTACTGATGCCAATACTCAATGAGCGCTCTTGATTCGTCGTCATGGTTTAGACGATACTGCCAACCGCGATGGGAGAAGGCAGATGACGATGTTCAAGAGAACGCTTCTCGGCGGTCTTTCGAGTCTGGCGTTGTGCGTCGCGCTCGCGGTGTTTGCCGAAGCGCGCGGGGGCGGAGCTCAGCGCCAAGGTGGGCCACCGCCGGCGGCGCCGAACCCCGACAATCCGCAGTCGCTCCGTCATATCGACGCAGCCAGACAGATTGCGGGCGGCGATCCGTTTCTCAAGAATCCATTCGATTTCTTCTGTGTTGCCGGAAACGCGCGTGCGAACAACGGGAACGCGCCTGAACTCGAGCCGATGAAGATCTTCGATAACGTGTACGCCGTCGGAAACTCTGAGACGACGGTGTACGCGGTGACCACGACGGACGGTATCCTGCTCTTTGATTCCGGATACGCGAACCGGGTTGAATCCGTGGTCGTCCCCGGTCTCCGACAGCTTGGATTGGACCCGGCCAGGGTGAAGCTGATCGCACTCGGGCACGGTCACGCCGATCATTTTGGCGGCTCGAAATACTTCCAGGACACGTACAGCACACGCATCGCGTCCACCGCCGCCGACTGGGACCTGATCGCGCCGCCGAATCCACCGGCCACTCCAAATCCCAACCAGGCGAACCAGGCGAGGCCGCGACGGGACATGGTGGTCGCGGAAGGCCAGCCGATCAGGTTCGGCGATCTGACGGTTACGCTTGTGGAGATTCCCGGGCACACGCGTGGTTCACTCGCGTTTATCTTCCCGGTGAAGGATCGCGGTGCGACGCGGATAGCCGGCCTCTTCGGCGGGACGATTCTCGCGGTGGATCGGATCACCACCGATGGTCTCAAGCAGTACGTGGCGTCCATTGCACGTTACGTTGAGACCGCGAAGAAGATGAACGTCGAGGTCGAGTTCCAGAACCATCCGATTTTCGACGGGACGCCGGAGAAGATCGCGAAGCTGAAGACCCTGAAGACCACGACGCCAGGCGACGCGAACCCGTACATCGTCGGCAACGATCGCTACGCTAGGATGTGGAATATCGTGTCGGAGTGTATTCAGGCCGAGATCGAGCGCCGTGTGCCATAGAGAGCAGGGTTGAGTCATCAAGGAGGATTCCATGAAGCGCAAGACACCGACGATTGCCATGGTTGCATTTCTGTGTCTGAGCCTGGAAGCCGCTACGCACGCGCAACAGGAGTTTCCTCCCGGCGGAGTGCCGTCCAATCCGGCGGCAGCCGGTAACACGACGGTCGCTCTGCAACTGAATCAGCAGCTTTCATTTGTGGAGAAGGAGTTCGTGGACGCGGCCGACGCCGTGCCGGAAGAGAAGTACTCGTTTGTGCCCATGAACGAGTTCCCGAACGGCAACTTCAGAGGCGTGCGGAATTTCGCGCAGCAAGTACTTCATGTTGCGGGCGCGAATTACCAGCTCTACGGCGCCGTCATCCCCGACGAGCCGCGACAGACCGCGCCACCCGCGACCGCGCCCAAGGCCGAAATCATGAAATACCTGCGCGACTCGTTCGCCTTCGCGCACAAAGCCATTTCGACAATCACTCCCGAAAACATGCTGATGCCGGTCCGTCGCGCGCCGAACCAGTTCGCAGGCACGAACCTCCAGCTCGCCGTGTTTGGCTGCTCGCACGGCAGCGATATTTACGGCCAGCTGGTCGAGTATTTGCGCATGAATGGCACGCTCCCGCCTGCCAGTGCCAACCAGCCCGCTCGCGGCCAGCGCGGTGGTGCCCGTGGGGGCCGTTGACGTTTCAAGTGCGCGGCGGAATCGATGACGCTGAAGCTCTCGGAACGCCGGAAGTGCCCGTGGTCTGACGATGTTGAAGCCAATCAGTGTCTGGAACGTCAAGCAACTGTCGAGGTGTTTATGAGCTACAGACGCGTGTCCGGTGGTATTGGGCGACTCGGCCTGTCGGTTCTGATTGCCTTGTCGCTCGTGAGTGCACCCAGGCTGCTGGGACAGGGGAAGGGCGGCGGACCGGAGAAGGGGGGCGGAGACGAGACCGGCGCCTACGAAGTCGTTCCGGGATGGCCCAAGCCACTGCCCGACCATGAGGGCTGGGCGTCCGCTCCGGTGACGGCGACCTTCGCCGAATCGCCGGATCGCGTGTTTTTCATCCAGCGAGGGGAATTGAAGCTCCCCGAAGGAAGGAGGGGAAATAGCCCGATCTTCGCGACACCTGGCCGGTCGGCAACGAGCGCGGTGTCGGAGGCTCGCCGTGAGCACTACGTCCTCGTGGCCAATCGAAACGGCGACATCGTCGAGACCTGGACCCAATGGGACACGTTGTGGGACGGATCGCGCGGACCCCATCACATCAAGATCAATCCGTACGATCCGGAAAAGCACGTGTGGATCATCGATGACGATCTGCAGCAGATCCTGAAATTCACCAACGACGGCAAGCAGCTCGTGATGACGATCGGCGAGCGACTGGTCAGGGGCAACGACAGCAGCCATTTCGGCCGGCCGACCGACATCGCCTGGTTGCCCGATGGCACGTTCTTCATCACCGACGGATACCTCAATCAGCGTGTCCTGAAGTTCGACAAGGACGGCAAGTTTCTCATGACGTGGGGAACGGAAGGATCAGGCCCGGGCGAGTTCAGGTCGGCCGTGCACGCCGTCGCGATCGACAACGAGCGGCGCCTCTACATCGCCGACCGCGGCAACAGCCGCATTCAGGTGTTCGACGAAAATGGCAGGTTCCTCGACCAGTGGCCGAACATTCGCGATCCCTGGCACGTGCACGTCGCCACGGATCAGAGCATCTGGGTCTCGGATGGGCAGACGAACAAGTTCCTCAAGTTCGATACGTCCGGCCGACTGCTGTACTCCTGGGGAACGTTCGGCCAATTCCCGGGCGCGATGTGGGGCGTTCACCAGTTCTCGGTCGATTCGGAGGGCAACCTGTACACCGCCGAGGCCTTCAACGGGCGCATCCAGAAGTTCCGGCCAAAGCCAGGCGCCGATCCGAGCAAAGTGATTCCCCCGGAACGACCGTTGCCACTTCGCGCCGCAGCGCAGCAAGGAGCACGTCGATGAACCGGAACAGAATTCACGCGTGGCACCTTCGACCCGCCCTCGTCGTGATCTGTGCCGTATTGCTGGGCGCGACTGCCGCGATGCAGGGGCTTCCGTTTCCCAGCGGCATCGGGCCGCTTCCCGACTATCGCGGCTTCCAAGGCACGAACGATCCGCGTTTGCCCGAGGTGCTCAAGCAGGGCGTCGTCGCCCGTCGCCTCGCCGACCGGGTCCACGTCATCGCCGTCACCAATAATGTGGTGGTGCAGACTGGAGACGATGGCGTGCTCCTCGCCGATACCAGTTTCAGCATGTTCTTCGACCTGATCATGGGTGCCATTCGCAAGATTTCGGACAAGCCGATCCGGATCGTGACGAACTCGCACTCCCACGGCGACCATGTTCAGAACAACGCGAACCTGTCCAATCTGGGGGCGCTGATTTTTTCACCCCCCAATTTGAGAAACGCCCTGATGCGACAAGGGCAGCCACAGGCCCAGCGCGGCAACCCGCCCGCCGGCGGCGCCCAGGCTCCGCCGGGAGGCGGCCGCGGACCAGCGCCCGTCCCACCGGCCGGGTGGCCGACGATTACGTCGGACGCGCCGATGACGTTCCACTTCAACGGTGAGGACGTGATCTTCTTGCCGTTGAAACCGTCGCACACCGACGGCGACCTGGCGGTGTACTTCACGACGTCGAACGTGTGGGTCTTCGGCGACGTGTGGACCAACGACTACCCGTCGATTGGCGTGGCGCAAGGCGGCACGGTCGAGAACTTCGTCGACAACTACAACAGGGCGCTGGCGCTCACCAACGAGGACACGATCTTCGTTCCCGGCCACGGGCAGCTTGGGAAGCGCGCCGACGTGATCGCGAATCGCGATGCCCTTCTGGTGATTCACGAGCGATTCCTCACGATGGTACGGGACGGGATGACGCTGGAGCAGATCCGTGCCGTTCGACCCACGAAAGAGTACGACGCGCGGTTCGCCACCGAGATCTGCTGTTCGCCCAACAATGTGCAGACCAGCACCCGTTTTTACGAGCAGATGTATAACGAGGTCAGAACCCATCAGGATGCCTCTCGTTAGCGGCTGATCTCGCTTATGCGTCCATGACGCGCAGAAAGGTGCAGCGACAAATGCAGACCATCAGACGGGTCATCTAAGGTGGACGAAGTCGGGTACGTGGACTTGATGCCCAGTAGCGGCCACGGATTCGGAGGCCATTCGAGCCTAGGACCGATCGCCGTGTACGGCACGCCCGTCAAGCGTTGAGAAACATGATGACCGACAGCCGCGGAGGGATTGGCTGGCACAGGTCGTCAGCGCGAAGACCCCTCGGTCGATTGCCGCGCGAGCTGGTCGAGGAAGTCCCTTCGTCGTGCCGACCGACCACGGCGGATAGTCAGTTCGACCGGCACGGCATGGGCCAGCACGGCGTAGGCGCGGGACCGTGCCGGAGGGCATCGCAGAGCCAAATGGTCGTTTGCTTACTGTTCGGTCAGGTGGGATTCGCGATGCGGCCGGCGCGCGTCTGTTGCTGTCTTCTCGCGTTAATCGGGGTCGTCAGCGGCGCCGAGGCTGGACAGG
>Ga0209343_10002556_pt1 | contig 23351 bp, 22 predicted proteins | sample RifCSPlowO2_02_FD_184026 | JGI IMG/M metagenome (GOLD analysis project Ga0209343, IMG submission 184026) | Groundwater microbial communities from Rifle, Colorado - Rifle CSP2_plank lowO2_0.2 (SPAdes) (version 2) | ecosystem: Environmental > Aquatic > Deep subsurface > Groundwater | place... | reverse complement strand
GGACGCCACGAGCGGCAACACGGGGATCGCCTACGCCATGATCGGCGCCCATCGCGGCTACGAAGTCGCTCTGTGCCTGCCGGCCAACGCCAGCCGCGAGCGAAAGCAGATTTTGCAGGCTTATGGGGCCAAGCTGATCCTGACCGATGCGGACCGCTCGACCGACGGGGCGATTCAAAAAGCCCGTGAACTTTACGGGAACGATCCGGAACTGTATTTCTATCCGGACCAGTATAATAACGACGCCAACTGGCAGGCCCACTACCAGACGACCGGGCCGGAGATTATCCGGCAGATTGACGGCCAGCTCACGCACTTCGTGGCCGGGCTGGGAACGAGCGGGACCTTTGTCGGGACGAGCCGCCGCCTGCGGGAATTCAACCCGGCGATCCGGCTGATTTCGTTTCAGCCCGATTCCGGCTTCCATGGCCTGGAAGGGTTGAAGCACATGGGCACGGCGATGGTGCCGGGGATTTACGATCCGAAGCTGGCGGACGAGGACCTGGCCGTCTCGACCGAGGAAGCCTACCGTATGGTCAAGCGGCTCACCCGCGAGGAGGGCCTGCTGGTCGGCATTTCGAGCGGCGCGGCCTTGGCGGCTTGTTTCGAGGTCGCACGGCGATTGAAGGAAGGCAAGATCGTTACGATCTTTCCTGACTCTGGCGACAAGTATTTGAACGAGCGGTTTTGGGAAGAGGGTTGAAAAGCAGTGACGGGTGATCAGTGACGAGTGACGAGAAGATCAGGGGCAGGCTTGAGTGACAAGTGACGAGTGACAAGAAGATCAGAGGCAGGTTTCTTGCCTGCTTGTCACTAATCACTCGTCACTCATCACTGTTTTCCTTATGGCGATTGAACTGAGTCTGGAAAATTGGACGCGGATCGAGCAGCACGGCGCGGAAGCGTATCCGAACGAGTGCTGCGGGATGTTGCTGGGGCAAGAGAAAGATGGCCGCAAGATCATTGTGGACATCCTGCCGCTCAAGAACGCCCGTGACGATTCTCCCCGGAATCGTTTCTTGATCTTGCCCGAAGACTTCATCCGCGGCGACCAAGAGGCGAAAAGCCGTGGCCTCGACATCTTAGGCTTCTATCACTCCCATCCGGATCACTTCGCCCAGCCCTCGGAATATGACCGCCAGCACGCCTGGCCTTGGTATACTTATCTTATACTGGGAGTGAACGGGGGGGTTCCCGGCGCTCTGACGGGTTGGCTGCTCTCCCAGGACGGGGGGCAATTTTTGCAGGAAGAGCTCCGCGTTTCTGACAAAGGAAGTGCGAGCGCGGGTCGCCCGTAAACGCGGGAGACAAGCGAACGACACAAAAGGAGTCATCTGGATGGGTGTGAAGATCGTAATCCCGACCCCGCTCCGGCAATATACGGAGAAGCGCGACAACGTCGTGGTGGAAGGCCAGACGGTCGAGGAAGTGCTGCGCAACCTGACGGCCCAGTTCGGCGAGTTGCGCAGGCATCTCTTTAGCGAAGACGGGAAACTTCGCAGCTTTGTGAACATCTATAGGAATGATGAGGACATCCGGTACCTCGAACGCGAGAAGACGCCCGTAAGAGAATCCGATGTGGTCAGTATCGTCCCCTCCATTGCCGGAGGATAGGGCCGGGAACCGCACGATCTTTGGTAGGGGGAAAACAGGGGGAAGGAATGAGCATGGCGAGTCAGGCGGGAATACTCGAAAAAACAGTCCGGCTTTCCAATGAGGAAGTGCTGCGCTACAGCCGGCACCTGATCATGCCGGAAGTGGGCATGGAAGGCCAATTGAAACTCAAGCAAGCCAAAGTCCTGCTGATCGGCGCGGGAGGGCTGGGTTCGCCGCTCGGTTTGTATCTGGCGGCGGCCGGCGTCGGCAGGATCGGAGTGGTGGACTTTGACGTCGTGGACTTCACCAACTTGCAGCGGCAGATCGTCCACTCAACGGCGGACGTGGGGCGGTCGAAGCTCGCTTCGGCGGGCGACCGGCTACGTGCCTTGAATCCCAACATCGAGATCGTTCCGCACGAAACAGCGCTCAGCTCGTCGAACGCGCTCGAACTCTTCCGCGACTATGAGATCATCGCCGACGGCACCGACAACTTTCCGACGCGCTACCTCGTGAATGACGCGTGCGTCCTGCTCGGCAAGCCGAACGTCTATGGGAGCATCTTCCGCTTCGAGGGGCAGGCGTCCGTGTTTGCCACCAAGGACGGGCCGTGCTACCGCTGCCTTTATCCGGAGCCGCCCCCGCCGGGCCTGGTGCCGAGCTGCGCCGAAGGCGGCGTGCTGGGAATCCTGCCGGGACTGATCGGCGTGATCCAGGCCACCGAGGTCATCAAGCTCATCCTGGGCAGCGGCCACTCGCTCGTCGGGCGGTTGCTGCTGGTGGATGCCCTGGAGATGAAGTTCCGGGAGTTGAAACTGCGCAAGAATCCGGAGTGCCCCATCTGCGGCCCGCACCGCACCATCCACGAGCTGATTGACTACAACGAATTCTGCGGGATTCACCCGGAGCCGCCGCCTCCGCCCGGTTTGACGGAATTTGAAATCTCGCCGCCGGAGCTTAAGCGCAAGATGGATCGCCGGGACGGGTTCTTCCTGCTCGACGTGCGGGAGCCGCACGAAGTACAGATTTGCCAGATTCCCGGCTCGCGCCTGATCCCCTTGGGCCAGGTGCCCGCGCGGGTCCACGAGCTGAATTCCGCCGATGACATCATCGTCTATTGCCGCAGCGGCCAGCGCAGCGGCAAGGCCGTGGATTTTCTCAAGAAGGCCGGCTTTCGCAAGGTCAAGAACCTGCGCGGCGGCATTCTAGCCTGGAGCGACCAGGTAGACCCCTCGGTGCCGAAGTATTGACGCTCTGGCAGCAATGGTAGCCACGGCACGTTTTTTCGTGCCGTGGGTTTTTCACTGAACGGACCCGGAACTTGCCCACGGCATAAACATCATGCCGTGGCTACCTGCTCGGCCCGCTTGGGTTAGCAGTTCAATTTATTTTGCACTTCGGGTCTGACGCGACCAACCCGAATGACCATATCCCCCAAAGAACATCTCGTGATCACCGCCGTCGGCCCCGACCGCGTTGGCCTCGTCGAGCAGATGACGCAATTCTTGCTCAAAGAAGGCTGCAACATCGAAGACAGCAAGATGGCGGTGTTCTGCGGGGAGTTCACAATCATTCTGCTGGTCTCCGGCGAGGCGGCGGCGCTCGACCGCGTGGCGCAGTCGCTCCCGTCGCTGACGGATCAGACCGGCCTGGCCTTCGCGATCAAGAAGCCGGTCGCCCGAATCCCCGTCGCTTCGGCGTTGCCCTGCCGGCTGCAAGCGTCCTGCCTGGACCATCCGGGGGTGGTTCACAAGCTGAGTTCCGCGCTCAGTAAGCTGGGGATCAACATTGAAGCGATGGAAACTACGACCCACGCCGCGCCGATGAGCGGAACGCCCATCTTTCAATTTGACGCCCAGCTTTCTGTGCCCGCCCACGTGAACCTCCACGAACTGCGCAAGCAACTGGACGAAATCGGCAAGCAGGAAAACATAGACATTGAGTTTTCGCTCCTGGGCCGCAAGTAGGCGGAGCCGGGACACCGATTGTGGAATTGAAGGTGTGATTCTTGGCTTGAATCCGAGCCGCGCCTGCCCTGAGCGAAGTCGAAGGGACCGTGAGGAAGCGGTCCCGGCGTTTTTCAGCGGACTGTTAGGCGAGGCCCCCGCTCGGCCTAAGAAGCCCGGCCTAAGAAGATGGAGGCAACAGGCAGGATAGATCATCAGTGGCCTTATAATGAGAACTGATCCGCGCCGCAATCGTGGGAGTGGGTGTAATCAGAGCCGCGATCCCGCAGGGCGGGAGAGCGGTTCCGTAGCCGCTGCCCGCCAAGGCGGTTTAGAAAGGTCGGCCTAAACAGGAGTTAGCCCGGTGATTCAGCCCTGTCGAGGCAGTGTTGGAAGGGAAACACCATGTCAAAGCCCATGTCAAAAATAGATGAACTGAAGGCGGAAATCGAGAGACTTCCCAGTATGGAGTTCGCCGAGCTTTTCCGGTGGTTGTCAGAAAAGGACTGGGAGAGATGGGACCAGGAGATCGAAGCCGACTCTCAAGCTGGAAGGCTCGATTTCTTGGTGCGGGAGGCTCGCGAGGAGAAGGCCAAGGGGACTCTCAAGGACCTGTGAATGCATCGCACCACCGCCCGTTTCTGGACCTTCTTGGCGCGTCTGCCGGAAGCGGTCCAGCGAGTGGCCCGGCAGAACTTCGAACGCCTGAAGGAGAACCCAGCGCATCCCTCGCTGCATTTCAAGAAGGTCGGAAAGCTGTGGTCCGTGAGGGAGCGGTTTGTAGCGCCCGCCATGGCGGTTTAGGCGGGTCGACCTAAACAAGAGTTAGATCGCTATTCCCCTGATGAAACGCATGGAACGAGACATACCAGCCCTGATGGAGGAAATCCGAGGACGTATCGAACTTCTCGAATCCAATTTACCCGCTCGCGTTGACGCTGCGGCGGTTTCATTAGTACCATTCACGGCGCTTTGGTACAGAGAAGCTCTTGTTTGGCGATTCGCGGAATTATGCCGTAGCGCGTTCGAGAGTTTTTCCGAAGATAAACTTGCTTCCGCGATTCTTCTCACTCGGGCTGCAGTTGAGAGTACCGCTGCGATGTGGTATCTCAACCTCAAAATTGATCAAGCCATTGAAGCTCAATCCTTGGGCGACATCCACAACGAATTGAATCGTTTGCTCCTTGGCAGCAGGACCGATCCGGCCATGCCCGAAGCAATCAACGTGCTTAAGTTCATCGACAAAGTTGAAAAAGAAGTCGAAGGGTTTCGCCATCAATACGAAATGCTCAGTGAATACGCTCATCCGAACTGGGCCGGTACTGCACTGCTGTATTCAAAACCCGACAGGGAACGGAGGCAAACCGACTTCGGTTCGAACTTGCGCTCAGGCGAAAACGTGAAACTAATTGGTGTCAGAAACCTGCGTGTTGCTCTGCTGTCGTTTGAGTATAAGTACAACAGGATGGCTGACTCCGTTCCGGCGTTCATTGAGCTGTGCGAGCGATCATTACGCCAAAAGGCGAACGGCGCGATCTAACACGGCGTTGCACCCGATGGCCGCATGAGGCGTGAGCGGCCGCGGTTGAGTGGTAGCCACGGCATGTATTTTTATGCCGTGGGCACGTTCCGGGTTCGTTTCAGGCCAAAAGGCCCACGGCACAAAGCACGTTCCGTGGCCCGCTCTGTGCTAAACTGGCGCTTTCCTCAGACGTTCATGGAACCGCAAGCTCGACAGGAGCGCGATCATGGCAAGGCTGATCCCGTTGACAGCAGCAATTCTCATATTTGCTTCGGTACTCTCTTCCGCCCAGGTTCCGGACTCGAAAGCAGAAGCTCTTGTGGTTTGCCCCGGTCTGCTTCAGCCCGAGCCCCTGACGCCTTATGGCTTCGCCAAGGCGACGCTCGTTTCTCTCTGGCACGCCAGGAATTCAGCAGAGCGTGCGAACGAGATAAAGCAGGCGGCGGGGAAAACCGACAACTACCTCTCATGGCTGGCCGCGATGATGCGGATTACCAAGACCTCGACGAATGACTTCATCTGTGCGAAGCGTTCGGTGAAGCCGTTTGCCGCCAAAGAAAGTGACGAGAAAATCAGAATAGCGGCGGGTTTACTAGCGGTGGTCTACGATGCGCACATAAGTATCAACCTGCGAGCGCTCGACATTCTCAAGAAGCTTGACAGCACCAATTCAGTTGAAGTGATGGACAAGATTACCACTCTTCAAGTCGAGCGCGGCCAGCGATCGGCTGATCTCGTTCTGCCGACAACGCTTGCGTTGATGTTGTTGATTGACCCGAAGCGCACCGACCAGAATGGAAAGGTGAATTGGCTTGTTGTCACCAAGGCGCAGAAGCAAATGCTATTGGACTGGGCCGATGAGCACTTCCCGGAATTCAAGAACGGAACTCCCAAGGAACAGTGGTTCGACCCGGCGAAGACCGCCCAATTATACTTCTCGTTTTTTGACCGCCGGAAGTGCACCGATGAATAATCGCGGGTGGCGCATACATTGTCATGTATGTATGCGCCCCACTAATCCACGCAACTTCACCGCCCACCCGGCAAATCGCTTCTCCCTATAGGCTGCTGAAAAATGCAGGGGAAGCATCGCTCCCTCCCGGTCGCGGCTCGGACTCATAACTATGGCCTTACCCGCTGATTTCGCCCAGCACGTCAAGAGCGCCGCTGACATTGTGCGTGTCATCGGCGAGACCGTGACGCTCAAAAAGAGCGGGAGCAACCACATCGGCCTGTGCCCGTTCCATCAGGAAAAGACGCCCTCGTTCTCGGTACATGCCACGCGGCAGTTCTATTATTGCTTCGGTTGCGGGGCCAAGGGCGACGTGTTCCGCTTCGTCATGGAAATGGAGAAGGTCCCGTTTCCCGAGGCGGTGCGGCGCGTGGCGCAGCGGGCGGGGATTCCTGTTCCCGCCTATGCCACCGCAGACGAGGCTGCGACCCCTGAGGCGCGCCTGCGCAAGGCCCTGGAGGAAGTCCATGAGCGAGCGTTGGCGTTTTACCGCAAGCAATTGCAGTCGGCGGAGGCGGCGCCGGTGCGCGAGCTGATCCGCCAGCGGGGAGTAACGGACGAGTCGGTCCAGGGGTTCGGTCTGGGATATGCGCCGACGAGCGGCGACGCGCTGGCCAATTTCCTCAGTCGCGAGGGGCTTGCGGCGAACGTGCTCGAAGCCAGCGGCCTGGTCCTCCGCCGCGATACCGGAGGGTACTTTGACCGCTTCCGCGGCCGCTGGATGTTCCCCATCACGAATGAGACGGGCAAGACGATTGCCTTCGCCGGCCGGGCGCTCGGCTCGGATCAACCCAAGTACCTGAACTCGCCCGAGACGCCGCTCTATACGAAAAGCCGGGTGCTCTACAACCTGTCGCGGGCGCGGGAGGCCATTCGCAAGGCCGGCGCGGCGCTGTTGGTCGAAGGCTACATGGACGCCATCGCCGCGTGGCAGGCCGGGATCGAGAACGTCATTGCCAGTTGCGGAACCAGCTTGACGGAACCGCAGGTCCATCTGCTCACGCGCTGCGCGCCGGAGGTGATCGTCAGTTATGACCCCGACTCGGCCGGAGTCGCGGCCACGGATCGGTCTCTGGGGTTGCTGCTGGAAGGAGGGATGAGCGTCCGCATCCTGCGGCTGCCGGGCGCGCTCGACCCGGATCAATACGTCCGGCAATTCGGGGCGGAGGCTTACAAAGCGCGCCTGACCGAAGCGCAGCCGGTGTTCCGCTACCTGGCGACGCGCGCCCTCGAACTCCACGGGACGGCTTCCCCGGAAGCCAAGCTGGCGGCCGTGAACTTTGTACTGCCGTTCGTGGCCCGAGTCCCCAATAAGCTCATACGAGCCGAACTGGCAGCCGATATAGCTCAGAAGATAGATGTAAGCACGGGATTGGTTTGGGAGGCGTTTCGCAAGGCTGCTCTGGACCGCCGGGAACAGATGCAGGCGCCTGCCACGGGGAGCCGGATTCCGAACGCCGAGGCCATGTTGATTCGCCTTCTGCTGGACAGTGAGGAGGCTTGCAAGGACATTGGCAACCGCTTGGAAAACAAGGGGTTATTGGAAGAATTGGAGGGCCGGACAATTGTCTCGGCCTTGCTCGGGATGATCGCGGGAGGCTCTATTCCGGATGTGGCATCGCTGGCCGACCGGCTCGACGAGAGCCAGCAGCGGCTCCTGGCAGCGGTGGTCTTCGACAATGAGGCCAGGCCCGTATCCTTCGGAGAAATCAATACTTATATCCTGGCCCTGGATCGGAAACGGGTGCAGCGGCAACGGCTGTCGCTGCAACACAAAATCCAAGCGGCGCAAAAGTCTCAGGATTCGCAGTTGGCAATCGAACTGCTAAGGGAACAGAACGAACTTGACAAGGAGTTGGCAAAGTTGCTATAAGTGAAAGGTTTTGCGGCTGAATCGGAAACTTTCGACCGGCTTTGTACATCCAATTCAAAAGGAAGCAGAAAGCGGTTCGTGTCGCTGCCCGGGCACTCTCTGCACTGGCCGCGGAAGAGTCTGTTGGGATTGTCTTCGGAACAGCGGAACGGTTGTGCCGGGCTTCCGGGTGACGTGATGGCGAGCGCCGGATCCGATTTGATGGAAACCCCCTTGGAGAGAGATTCTGGGAGGAGACCAACTTGGCACTTGAGGACAAATACGATCAGGTGATGGAACTGATCAGCCTGGGCAAGAAAAAGGGCTACTTGCTCTACGACGAGGTCAATGATCTGCTGCCCTCGGAGGTCCACAGCTCGGAGGAGATCGAGGACCTTCTGGCGACGTTCGGGACAGCCGGGATTGAGGTGATCGAGGAGAGGCCCAAATTCTCCGAGGATCGGCCCGAGGAGAAGCTCGACGAGTTTGCCGAGGAAGCCGAGGTCGAGCTGGCCGCCGGCGCCTTGGAGAAGACCAACGACCCGGTGCGGATGTACCTCCGCGAGATGGGAACCGTTCCGCTGCTGACCCGCGAAGGCGAGGTGGAAATCGCCAAGCGCATCGAGCGGGGCCAGAATTCGGTATTGAAGGCCATTTCCCGCTCCCCCATCGTCGTCCAGGAATTGCTGGCGGTGGCCAAGGAAATCCGCGCCGGCAACAGGTCCATCAAGGAAATCGTCGTTTTCAACGACGATGAACTGACCGAGGACCGCATCCTGGAGCGCCTGGAAGAGCTTCTGGGCGCCACCGACGAGATCACCAAGTTGTTTAAGAAAGTCCAGCAGCTTCGGACCAAGCTCGCCGAAATCCCGCGAACCAAACGGCCCAAGGAACATCGCAAGACGCGCTTCCAGTTGGGCCGCCATCGCGTGAAAATTTCCAAGATGATTCGCAGCATCGAGTTCACGCATACGGAGCGCAAGCGGTTGATGGATAAGATGCGCCGCTCGGGGGAATTGCTGGACTCGCTGGAACGCCAGCGTCGCGACATGGAAACCCGGATGGCGTCCGCCAAAGGGGACGCGGTGAAAGACCACCGCCGGACCTTCAATCAGGTGCGGGCCAAGATCAGCGCCCTGGAAGTGGAATCCGGCGCCACGGCGGCGGAGTTGCACCGCACGTTGCAGATCGTGGAGGAAGGGGAGCGCGAGGCCGAAGCCGCGAAAAAGGACCTCACCGAGGCCAACCTCCGCCTGGTGGTTTCGATTGCCAAGAAATACACCAACCGCGGCTTGCAGTTCCTCGACCTGATCCAGGAAGGCAACATCGGCCTCATGAAGGCCGTGGACAAATTCGAGTACCGCCGCGGGTACAAGTTCTCGACATACGCAACGTGGTGGATTCGCCAGGCCATCACGCGCGCCATCGCCGACCAGGCGCGCACCATCCGCATCCCGGTGCACATGATCGAGACCATCAACAAGCTGATCCGCACCTCGCGCCAGCTCGTGCAGGAGTACGGCCGCGAGCCCACCAGCGAGGAAATCGGCAAGCGCATGGACATCCCCGTGGTGAAGGTGCGCAAAGTCATGAAGATTGCGCAGGAGCCGATCTCGCTCGAAACGCCGATCGGCGAAGAAGAGGACTCGCACTTGGGCGATTTCATCGAGGACCAGAGCGCCGTGTCGCCTTCCGAGGCCGTCATCAACCTCGACCTGAAGGAGCAGACCACCGGAGTGCTCAAGACCCTCACGCCGCGCGAGGAGAAGGTCATCAAGATGCGCTTTGGCCTGGAGGACGGCAGCGAGCGCACCCTCGAAGAAGTCGGCCAGAGTTTCGCCGTCACCCGCGAGCGCATCCGCCAGATCGAGGCCAAAGCCCTGCGCAAACTCCGCCATCCCTCCCGCAGCCGCAAGCTCCGCGCGTTCCTGGAAGCCACCCCGGCACGGGAGTAATTGGGGTAGCCACGGCACGTTTTCTGTGCCGTGGGATTATCCCGAAACAAACCTCGAACGTGCCCACGGCATAAGATTCATGCCGTGGCTACCTTACCGGGATGGTGAGTCCGGTCTGAGTCCGTGCTCCACCGACTTCGATGACGACCGGAACCTCGCCGGCGCGAACCGTCTCCGGAATCCGAACATTGAACTGATACAGGCCGCTGATGGAACCGGGCGCAAGACCGGCGTAGAGAATATTCTCCGGGCGCAGGGCTGCTCCACCGACAGTGACCGTAATGGAATCCCGCAACAGTGCAGTGCGGTCGGCAATCTCGCCGGCTTGAAACGCCGGGACAGTCAGCCCGAACCCGGTCCCGTACAGGATAATCAAGTCGCCGGGCCGCGCCGGTCGGCCCGCTGGAATGACCGCAGGGTCCGCCAGCGGCGCGAAGTCATTGTGCTGCGCGGCAATGGTCGAGCCGGTAAAGGTAAAGAACGCCGGGGCGCGCGCCTGGATCGGAACGCTCTGGCTGGCGCCGCGGATTTCATTGGGCCGTCCCGGATTCAGGATCACGCGTATCTCGACGGGCCCGGTAATCGTGAGGCTCGGCAGTTGCGCGTTGATCTGCGTGGGGCTGACAAAGGTCACCGGAGCGCGCAGCCCCGCGACCTCCAGAGCCACGCAGCCCAGTTCGGTAGGAAACCTCGCTTCATTGAGACTCAACCGGGGGCTGCGGCTGAATCCCTGCGGCGCGAATCCGGAACCGAAGATGCTGACCATCGCGTTGGCCGCGACGCCCGCCTGGAACGAGCCGCTATTGACGACAGCCGAAATCGCAGGCGTCCCTGTGACGGCGCACTCTGCAGTAAAGCTGGGGATCTTAACGCGCGTGATCTCGTACAAGTCAGTTGCTCCCGACCCACCGGGCCGGTTCGAGAAGAAAACGAGACTGGTTCCGCTAGAGGAAATGGCCGGGCCCGATTCGAGTGCCGTGGTGTTGACGGTAGGTCCCAAGTTCACCGGAGGGGACCAGGGATCGGAAGTGCTCGCCCGCGTCGAGACCCACAAGTCAGAGCTGGGCATTCCAGTCGCTGGATCAACTATGCTGCCCGTGCGATCGGAGGCGAGGAACAATTCCAGGCCGTCCCGCCGGGGAGCGGAGAAATTTTCGACGGCGCTGCTGCTGAGTTCCGGGACTATGCTGGGCGGGCCGAAGGTTCCGTCGTTGCGCAGGCCGCTCACATAGATGTCTCCGTTCCCTGGTCCTCCGGGGCGGTTCGAATTGAAATACAGGGTGAAGTTGCCGGTGTCTCCGTCTTCGAAGGAGCCGGAAGTGAACTCACTCGAGGAGCTATTGACTCCGCCCCCGAGGTTCTCAGGGACATCCCAACCAAAGTCGTCCCGCGGATTGCGCCGGTGAGTAATGTAGAGATCGCTTGCACCCAAGCCCCCAGGGCGGTCGCTGGCGAAAATCAGCGTGTACCCATCCGGGGAAAGGTGGGGGCACTGGTCGGTCTGGGGAGAGTTGATTCGAGGCCCCAGGTTTTGCGGAGTCCCCCAGGGAGCATCGAGGCTGGGTCGCTGCGCAACCCAAAGATCAACGCTGGGCTGGCCAGTTACTGGGTCAGCAATGCTGCCCGGCCGATTCGATCGGAAGTAAAGACTGAGACCAGTCTTTGAAAGGATCGGTCAGAGCTCAGCAGAGGCCGCATTGACCGTGGGACCGAGGTTGACCGGCAGGGACCAGTCCGAGAGGCTGTCCGCCACCAGGGTCCCCAACAGGCAGAGCCCCACGAAGCTGATCCGCCATAAACCGAGTTGCGAAAGTCGTGATTCTTTGGTTTTCATGTTCCCGCCTCTATTCAAGAAATCCAGACGCCGAGGCGTCTGTATGGCGGCGACTTTGGCACGGGCGCTCGGAGGCGTCAATTCACGGAAGGTTAAATGGAAGTCTCCGGTTATCTCTTTGCCGAATAAAGGGTTGCTCCCGAACCTCTCCTGAGTCGTGGCTATTGAAACGCCCTCGATCAGGGCGTATACTCACACCACGAACGGACCAGGGGAGGCGACCGTATGCCACAATCCACCGAAACCCCGCGAGGTTTTCGCTTTGGTGTCTTCGAAGTAGACCTTCGGACTGGCGAACTGCGCAAGGACGGGCGCAAGGTCAAGCTCCAGGAACAACCCTTTCAGGTCCTGGCCATGCTGCTCGAGCGCGCCGGGGAAGTAGTAACGCGGGAAGAAGTGCAAAAGAAACTCTGGCCCGCAGACACCTTCGTGGACTTCGAGCACGGCCTCAATATAGCGATCAATAAAATCCGCGAGGCGCTGGGCGACTCCGCCGACAGCCCCCGGTTTGTCGAGACCCTGCCAAAGCGCGGCTACCGCTTCATCTTGCCGGTGGTGGCGTTGGACCCATCCAAACCGGCGGCAGATGCCGCGACAGCGGTTCCTCCGGAGGTGTTAGCCAGGACGGAACCGGCGCGCCCGAAAAGCGCAGCCTTGCGCTACGCAGTCGCATCGTTCGGTGCTGTGGCGGCGCTGGTAGCATTCGTGGTTGGCTTCAATCCAGGCGGGTTGCGCGATCGGCTCCGGGGAATTTCCTCACTGCCGCAGATTCAGTCTATCGCCGTGCTGCCGCTCGAAAATCTCTCCGGCGACCCGGAGCAGGAATATTTCGCCGACGGGATGACGGACGCGCTCATCACCGAGTTGGGCCAAGCCAGCACCCTGCGGGTGATCTCGCGCACTTCGATCATCCCTTACAAAGGGGCGAAGAAGCCGTTGCCGCAAATCGCCCGGGAGTTGAACGTGGACGCCATCGTTGAGGGAGGGGTACTGCGCTCCGGCGACCAGGTGCGGATTACGGCGCAGTTGATTTATGCGCCCACCGACCAGCATCTGTGGGCGGAAACCTACGAGGTAAACCTGCGGGACATCATGCTGGTGCAGCGTCGGGTGGCGCAGGCCATCGCCCGAGAGATTCGGATCAATTTGAAGTCTCGGGAACAGGCGCGCCGAACCGACGGTCGCACCCTCAATCCGCAAGCGCACGAGGCCTATCTGAAGGCTCTCTATTACAGCGGCAGGCCCGCGGAGCGGGCCAAGGCCATGGAGTATTTCAACCAGGCGATCCAGCTCGACCCGGGATATGCCGCCCCCTACGCGGGCCTGGCCGCCTCCTACTACATTCCTACGTTTTTCGACGCCATCCCGCCGAAGGAGGGTTTTCCCAGGATGAAGGAGGCGGCAACCCAAGCCCTGAGCCGGGACGACACGCTCGCGGAAGCCCACGGGTACCTGGCTCTGACCAAGCTGCACTACGATTGGGACTGGGCCGGCGCGGAGAAAGAATTCCGGCGCGCCATCGAACTCAACCCCAATCAAGCGGGAGTGCGCCACGATTACGCGCACTTTCTGATGGCCATGAACCGGGGCGCGGAATCGCTCGCGGAGAGCGAACGGGCTGTGGACCTCGATCCGCTCAGCCTGGGTCTGGCGGCGTGCCTGGGCTGGCATCGTCTGTTTGGACGCCAGTACGATCAATCCATTGAACAATCCCTCCGGGTGCTCCAGATGAACCCGAATTTCGTTTGGGCACAGATCAACCTGGCATGGGCCTATGAGCAAAGAATGATGTTTGATGAGGCTATCGCACAATTCCAGACTGCCGCGAAGCCTCCCGGACCCGCCAGCACACTGGCGATGGCGTCTCTGGGACATGCCTACGCCGTCTCTGGAAAAAGAGGCGAAGCACAGAAGGTGCTCGCCCAACTGACGGAGCGAGCCGCGAAAAGTTATGTCTCGCCGTACCAGGTGGCGGCAGTCTATGCAGGTTTAGGGGCTACGAATCAGGCTTTTGCATGGCTCGAGAAGGCGTATACGGAACGATCGAGCTGGCTGGTCCACCTCACGTGGGATCCCCGGCTGGCAAGCCTCCATGCCGATCCCCGGTTCACAGACCTGGTGCGCCGCATCGGCCTGCCTTCCTGACCAGGCGCACAACCGAAACAAGCCACAGAGACACAGAGGCACAGAGATAAAGAAGTTAGAAGTCAGAAGAAAAACGTTCCCCGTTCCATTCTGACTCCTGACTTCTGACTCCTGTCTTCTCAATTCTGAATTCGGAATCCTTTTTCTCTGTGTCTCTGTGCCTCTGTGGCTGATTCAATTCTGTGGCTGATATAATAATGACGGCACACCATGGCGTCCATTCTCAGCACGGTGGTCGAGACCGCATCGGCGCTGGCCTCCGGGTTCCGGGTCACCTTTCGGAATCTGCTCCGGCCGACTGTCACCGAGAACTACCCCGACGAGCCGCCTCACTTCGAGCAACGCTTCCGGGGGCTGCACGTCTTGCAGCGGGATGAGCAGGGGCTGGAGAAATGCGTGGGGTGCTTTCTTTGCGCGGCGGCCTGCCCGTCGAACTGCATCTACATCGAAGCCGCCGACAACACCTCCGAGCGCCGCATCAGCGCCGGAGAACGCCACGCCGCCGTGTATAACATTGATTACAACCGCTGCATCTTCTGCGGGTACTGCGTGGAGGCCTGCCCCACCGACGCCATCACCCACGGCCACGGCTTCGAGCTGGCCAGCTACAACGTCACCGGCCTGATCTACCGCAAAGAACAATTGCTCGCAAGAACAGTGACGAGTGACAAGTGATGAGTGACAAGCAGCACAGTAAGTGGCAAGATTGCTCGTCACTCTACACTCGCCACTGCCCTTCTAGCTCCTGCCTTTGCTCGTCACTAATCACTCTTCACTCGTCACTGCCTTGCTAGCCCATCGGTCCTAGCCCCGTCCCATTACGCTGGAACCACTGGAAATTGTGTCCTTTGGGCGATGGACGCTACCCGCCGCCCCCGGCGAGAATCGTCACGTGCTTGGGAGAAATCGTACCTGCTGATCTTGCTGATAAAAAAAATCCCCCCAGCGCAGAGAGGAAATATGAAAATGATTAGAGCATCTTTGCTGTTGAATGGCGCGGGGCTGATGTTGGCCCTGCTGATTGCGAGCGGGACGGCTATGGCGCACCCGCGCAGTACGGCCACGACCTTGAGTTTTTCGAGCGATGGTGGCGCGACCTGGGATACTGGCGACATCAACGTTGACCCAAACACCTTAGTCAAGCTCCGGGGACATGTTGCCTGTGTGGATGCGAATGGTCATACGGCCCCCAATGCGTGCCCTGCGTCCATGGCAGGCTTCGGCACGATTAAGATCGAAGAGTGTAAGACGCTGGTTGGCGGACTTCCGACCGGAGCCCCGCTGCCCAAGGCAAGTTGTCCTCCGCTCGGAACCGTCGGGGACTGGGCGCAAATAGCCTCCGGCGCTCCCGACGCCAGTGGCAACTTTGACTACGATTTGCTGGTCAACTGGCCGGGCCAGACGTTCGGTTTCCGCGCTCACTATGTATCAAACGGAGCCGGCGCCTCGCACGTATTCGGCCAGTCCCAAAGCACAGCCTGGGACATTGTGGATGATGCGGCCGATTGCACCAAGGATGAGGACTCGGTGTGCGCCGGGCTGTCCCAGGGAGCCTACGGGAATTGGAATACGATAGCAACTTGTTTGACTGCGGGTTGCAACCCCTGGAACAGTGATCCCCCGAATAGTGTTTTCGGAGCCGGCTTTGTCCCGGCGGCCAAGGATGCCGGCAACAATGTGTTCACCGGCGATTCCAACGCGACGACCATTGGGGTGCACAACACCCGGTCCATCACCATCGGACCCCAGACCACGGGAGGCGATTCCTCGACGTTCTCAATAGACCGCCAGACCTTGATCACACTTTTGCCGATTTCGGGGACCCCGCAAGCGTTCGATGGCTCCGTGGTGGGTTTTGACGATCACTACGATTCTGAAACGGAAATCCCCTTCTTCCCTCTGACGGGAGGGGACGTGGCCAGGATGAAGAAGCGGTTGGGTGGCGAATTGGCCAGCCAGGCGATGACCACCAGCCTAAACAGCTACCTGTCGGGCGTGGCGGGCGGATTGCAGCCGGGCGGCTTCAAGGACTTCACCGTGGGCGAGATAACCGAAGACAGCGACGACGCTGACACGGAGGCAGACAGGATCAAGTTGCTCTGCACGGAGCGAACGTCGAAAGAGGCGACGCCCGGCCTCGACGGGCTGCTCGGCACCTCCGACGACGGGGTCAATACGACCACGAGCTGGCAGGCTTCCCGCTATCCCAACTGCGTGGCGGGCAAGAAGGTCAGCGAGGTGTTGGCCGCCGCCAACAGCTACTTGGCCGGCGTGGCGCCTTCGGATACTCAACTGGCCACGTGCAGCGCCAGCGACCTCACTACGGCGCTCGACCTGTTCAATACGCAGTTTGACGAACAGGGAACGGTCGTTGCCTGCCCGACCGGTACGGTAACGATCCTTCTTCCCCCACCGCCGACTGGTGGCACTACCTGCGCGGCGCTAGACACGTACCTCAGCGCTCCGGGGAAGGCTCAATACACAACCCCGTGCATTATTCCGTAGGCGCGCGGGGATCAACCCAAAACCCGGGAGGGCGGGACTTTCCCGTCCTCCCGGGTTGTTGTACCAAGTAGGAGAGTAGGTAGTTCGTAAATTCGGGAAAAGCCCAAACAGCGTGCTCGCCCCCCCCAGCAACGCTTGCGAAAGGCGACGCGATGAAAAAAAACGAAACGATTTCCTATATCATGCTGTTTTGCGGTTTGATGCTCGTGAGGAAATCCAGGATCAAGTTGCAGGACCTGGCCTCGCTCTTTCCCTACCACGCCAGGGCCCGGTTTCTGGCCCAAGAACTCGCCGGCGGGCCCCCAGCGGAAACCGCCACCAGCCAGGCCGAAGCCTGAAACGTCCCCTCCCCAATCCTCTTCCCGAAACCGTTTCCATCATTACTGTATAGGCTAAGGATGTCGTCATTCTGAGCCCTTCGGCTTCACTCAGGGTAAACTCCGCGAAGAATCTGCTGTTTCTTTGGATTGCCATGCTCCTGCGAAAAAAGCAGATTCTTCGGTCCCCGGCAAGCCCGGGCCCTCAGAATGACGTCATCGGCGACAAGGGCACTATACAGCAACCGTGAAACCGCATTAGCAGGCATTCCGAGCCATTCGGATTGCTCTTCTTCCGGCTCCCACGGCCCCACGGCCCGGCCAGGGCCGAGGCCGGCGGATCCCGGCGTGTCGGGAGAGGGCCGTGTTGGACTCCTTTTTTCTGACTCCTCCCTCCTGCCTTCACTCCGAGGCGCCCCGCTTGCTGACGCGCACGGCTCTGATTCCCTCCTCTTGAATTTTTCCCTTCCCCGGCGTATGTTCGTAGCTCGCATAGGGAACAGGGAACAGGGAATAGAACCACTCTCCATTCCCCACTCCCTACTCCCCATTCGCCGAGTTCTGACTCCTGGCTTCTGACTCCTGTTCTAAGGAGGTTCTTGTGAAACTTCCGATCACCGTCACCGTGAACGGAACGCCGCATTCATCCGAAGTGGAACCGCGCCTGCTGCTGGTCCACTTTCTGCGCGACGTGCTGGAACTGACGGGCACGCACGTGGGTTGCGAAACGGGCCTCTGCGGCGCTTGCACGGTGCATCTCGACGGCGAGGCGGTCAAGTCCTGCATGGTGCTCGCGGTCCAGGCCAACGGCTCGAAGATCACCACCGTCGAGGGCCTGGCATCCGACGGCGAACTGGATGAAGTGCAGCGCGGCTTTTGGGAAGAGCACGGGCTGCAATGCGGCTACTGCACGCCGGGAATCCTGCTGGCCGCGCACGACCTGCTCCTCCGCTCTCCGGACCCCTCGGACGCGGAAGTCCGGGGCGCTCTGAGCGGAAACCTCTGCCGCTGCACCGGCTACCAAACCATCGTCGCGGCGGTCCGCAACGCCGCCCGGAAGATGCGCCAGAAGACGCGCCACATGAAAGAAGTGCCGATGCCGGCCGCCCGTCCGCAGAAACCGCCGCGCGCGAAAAAGGCGGCCCGCAAGCCGTCCGCTCCGGGCGTCGCCGAAGTTGTGCCGTAAAGCAGTGATGAGTGGGTAGCCACGGCGAGCGCTTTTTCTCGCCGTGGGCTTGTGCGGTTGAATCCGAGCCGCGCCCCTTCGACTTCGCTCAGGGCAGACCGCGAGGGAGCGGTGGTTAAAGCAGTGGTTAGTGGTTAGTGGTTAGTGGTTAGTGGAAAGAAGGAGATCCATTCATGCCGCCAGCCAAATATACCGGCCGGAAAGTGTTGCGAAAGGAAGACCCCCGGCTGCTCACCGGAAAAGGCCAGTTCGTGGATGACATGCACTTGCCGAACACCGCGCACATGGCCCTGCTCCGCAGCCCGCACGCCCACGCGATCATTCGCACGCTCGACGCGAGCCGGGCGCGCGCGCTGGACGGCGTCCTGGAAATCCTGACCGGGCCGGAAATCCGCGACAAGCTCAACATGCTCCCGTCGGCGGCGGCCCTTCCCGATTTGCGCATCCCGGACCACTACGTGCTGGCCGTCAACCGCGTGCGCTACTCGGGCGAGCCGGTCGCGGCCGTGGTCGCTGAAACGCCCTACATCGCCCGCGATGCGCTCGATCTGATTGACGTGGACTACGTGCCCTTGCCCGTGGTCCTCGACCCGGAGAAGGCGCTGGAGAAGGATTCCCCGGTCATCTACGAAGAGTGGAAAAGCAACCTCGCGGGAACCATGCAGTTGGTTTCGGGCGACATCGAAGCAGCGTTCCGCAAGGCCGACCGCGTGGTCAAGGGCCGCTTGCTGAATCAGCGCGTGATCCCGGTGGCGATGGAGCCGCGCGCCGTGCAGGCCAGTTACCAGCCCGGCGAAAAGATGCTCACGGTCTGGTCCACCACGCAGATTCCGCACACGCTGCGCTCGGAGATTGCCCGGCTGCTCAAGATCGCCGACAATCGGATTCGCGTGCTGGCGCTCGACGTCGGCGGGGCCTTCGGCAGCAAGCTGAACGTCTATCCCGAAGAAGGTCTCGTGCCGTACCTGGCCATGCGCCTGGAGCGGCCCGTGAAGTGGGTCGAGACGCGCCGGGAAAACATGCTGGCCACCATCCACGGCCGCGATCAGATCAACTACGTCGAGCTGGCGCTGACCAACGACGGGCGCATCCTGGGGCTGCGCGTGCGCGTGATTGTGGACGTCGGCGCGTATCTCCAGATGCTCACCGCGCTGATCCCGACGCTCACGGCCATCATGTCACCGGGCTGCTACAAGATGCTGGCCTTCTCCTTCGAGATGAAGGAAGTCTTCACCAACAAGATGGCCACCGACGCTTATCGCGGCGCGGGCCGCCCGGAGGCGACCTTCCTGGTCGAGCGCGCCATGGACCTCGCGGCGGCGGAACTCAAGATGGACCCGGCCGAAATTCGCCGGCGCAATTTCATCAAGCCCGCGAGCTTCCCCTACACCACGCGGACGGGCTTGATCTACGACTCCGGCAATTACGACAAGGCATTGAAGAAGGCGCTCGACCTCGCCGGGTACACGCAATTGCGACGCAAGCAGGCGCAACTGCGCAAGCAAGGGAAGATCATGGGCATCGGCCTCGCAACCTACGTGGAAATCTGCGCCATGGGGCCGGCACGCGCGTTTGCCGCCGGCGGCGGCTGGGAGAGCGCCGCGGTGCGCGTCGAGCCGTCCGGCAAAGTGACCGTCCTGAGCGGCGCTTCCCCGCACGGCCAGGGCGAGGAAACCACGTTCGCCCAGATTACCGCCGACGAGCTTTCGGTCCCGTTCGACGACGTGGCCGTCATCCACGGCGACACGCAGGCCGTGCCGCACGGCATCGGGACCTTCGGCAGCCGCACGACCGCCGTGGGCGGCACGGCGGTCTATATGTCGGCGCAAAAAGTAAAGAAGAAGATGACTGAGCTGGCGGCGCACCTGCTTGAAATCAACCCGAAGAACGTGGTCTGGCGCGACGGCAAGATTGTCGCGAAAACCAATCCAAAGAAGTTCACCACGTTTCAGGAGGTTGTGCGAGCGGCTTACAGCGCCAAGAACCTGCCGCCGGGGATGGAGCCGGGCCTCGACGCCACGAGCTACTTCAGCCCGCAGAACTTCACCTTCCCCTTCGGCACGCACATCTGCGTGGTCGAGATTGATCCCGAGACGGGCGAAGTCGCCATCGTCAAGTACGTCGCCGTGGATGACTGCGGCCGGGTGATCAACCCGATGATGGTGGAGGGCCAAGTCCACGGCGGCATCGCTCAGGGGATCGGGCAGGCGCTCTATGAAGAGGCGGTGTACAACGAAGACGGGCAATTGCTCACCGGCGAGCTGATGGACTACGTAGTGCCCAAGGCCGATCAGCTCCCGACGTACATATTAGACCGCACCGAGACGCCGACGACCGTGAATCCGCTGGGGGTGAAAGGCGTCGGCGAGGCCGGCACGATCGGCTCCACGCCCGCCGTCGTCAGCGCCGTCGTGGATGCGCTCGCGCCCTACGGAGTCCGGAACCTCGACATGCCCCTCAAGCCGGAAAAGATTTGGAGGATTTTGCGCGCGAAGACTAGCCACAGAGGCACAGGGACACAGAGATGAAAGGAAACTCCAAATTCCAAGCTCTAAATCCTAAACAATGTCCAAAGTCCAATTTCCAAACCGGAACCTCTTTGGGATTTGGGATTTGTTTAGGATTTCGGGTTTGGGATTTAGGATTTCTCCTTACCTCTGTGCCTCTGTGGCAAGGATTTGTGAAATCTGCGGATCAGGAGTGAACCATGTTTCCCGCCAATTTTGATTATGTTTGCCCCGCGAGCCTTGCCGAGGCGGCGCAATTCCTGAACCAGCATTCCGAGGACGCCAAGATTCTCGCCGGCGGCCAGAGCCTGATCCCGCTGCTCAAGCTGCGTCTGGCCGCGCCGCAGTTCGTCGTGGACCTCGGAAGGATTGCGGAACTCAAGGTCATCCGGGAAACCAACGGAGGCTTTGAAATCGGGAGCCTGGTCCGCCACGTGGACATCGAACGATCGCACCTTCTGGCCCGCGGCTGCCCGCTGCTGCCGGAGACCGCCGCCGAGGTCGGGGACATGCAAGTGCGCAATCGCGGCACCCTCGGCGGAAGCCTGGCGCACGCCGACCCCGCCGGCGACTTCCCCGCCGCCATTCTGGCGCTCGACGCCGAGCTGACGGCCGCCAGCGCCATCGCGCAGCGGACGATTTCCGCGCAGGATTTCTTTGTCGGCATCCTCACCTCGGCGCTTTACCCCAACGAAATCCTGACTTCCATCCGCGTGCCCAAGCTCGGGCCCCGCACCGGCTCGGCGTACGTCAAGATGAGCCAGCAGGCGTCGGGGTTCGCCATCGTCGGTGTCGCTGCGATCTTGACGTTCGACGAGAAAGGCAAAGTGACGGAGGCGCGCGTCGGGATTACCGGCGTGGCGTCCGTCCCCTATCGCGCGAAGAAAGTCGAAGCGGCCCTGCGCGGGACTGCGGCCAGCGCCAAAGAGATCGCGGCCGCCGCAGCCCTGGCTTCCAAGGGAGTGGACGCGCTCTCCGACATCCACGCCTCCGCCGCCTATCGGCGGGACGTTGCCGCCGTTTTCACGCGCCGCTCGCTCGAAAAGGCCGCGCAACGGGCCGGAAGGAAATAATCCGAGCCGCGCGCGTAAGCAAGCGGGCATCCGAGCCGCGACCCTTCGACTTCGCTCAGGGCAGGCCGCAAGGGAGCGGTGACTTGAGTCCGAGCCGCCCTTCGAGAGGCTCAGGACCGCCCATTCGACCTTGCTCAGGGCCGTGAGCGAAAGCCGAACGGTGAGCGAAGTCGAACGGAGACCGCAAGCGAGCGGTGGTTTGAATCCGAGGGAGGAAATGCCATGGGAAGAAAACTTTGGGTCATCTTGCTATCCGTGGTGGCAATGATTTCCGCCGCCGCGCAAGCACAGGAGAAAAGCCCCGTCGTCCGGCTCGATCCCGCGCTGGATGCCATCGTTGCGTCCGACGCCAAAGTGGAAACCCTGGCGGAGGGTTTCGGGTTCACTGAGGGTCCGGTGTGGGTCCGCAAAGGCGGGTACCTGCTTTTCAGTGATATCCCTGCCAATGTGATCAACAAGTGGAGCCCCGGCGACCGCAAAGTCTCCGTCTTCCTGGACAAGAGCGGGTTCACCGGGACGGACCCCACGGGCGTTGGAGCGCTGCGACCCGACGGGCGTGCTCTGATCGGCTCGAATGGCCTTACGGTGGACCGGCAGGGAGGGTCATCTTTTGCGCCCACGGCGACCGGCAGATCGTGCGGTTGGAAGCGGATGGGCGGCGCACGACGCTGGCAAGTCAATACGAGGGCAAACGGCTGAACAGCCCCAACGACGCCGTCCTCAAATCGGACGGGGCTCTTTACTTCACCGATCCCCCGGCCGGCCTCCGCGGACGGGAACAAGACCCCAAGAAGGAACTTCCTTACAACGGCGTTTTCCTGCTGAAGGACGGAAAGCTCCAGTTGCTGATTCAAGATCTGCCGTTTCCCAACGGCGTTACCTTTTCGCCCGACGAAAAGGTTCTCTACGTCAACAGCGCAGCCGACCGGAAGATTTTTCGCTTGGAGGTGAAGCCGGACGACACCGTCGCCAACCGTCAGTTGTTCATAGATATGACCTCGGACAAAGCAGAGGGGAACCCCGACGGCATGAAGGTGGATGAGAAGGGGAATCTCTATAGCACCGGCCCCGGCGGGATCTGGATCATGTCCCCGGCGGGCAAGCGCCTGGGGACCATTGCCTTCCCGGAAGTGCCAGCAAACCTCGCCTTCGGCGATGCCGACGGGAAAATGCTTTATGTCACGGCCCGCACCGGCCTCTATCGCATTCGTCTCAAAATTCCCGGCATCCGGCCGTGAGAATCCGAGCCGCGACCGTAAGGGAGCGGACAATTGACCGCTTGCTTACGCGCGCGGCTCTGATTACCGCCCTACGCGCGATACCGCTCCAGAATCTTTTCCCACTTGCCCTGCGCGCGGAGGATGAACTCGAGTGCCTCGCGCACCGCGCCCCGCCCGCCACTGCGCTCCGTGACGAGGTGGCAGACTTCTTTCACCTCGGGCCTCGCGTTGGCGACGCCGACGGCAAAGCCCGCGCGCCGCAGGATCGGCAGGTCCTGCAAGTCATCACCGATAAACGCAATCTGCGTGTCGTCGAGTTTCACCGCCGCGCGGACCTTCTCGTAAGTTTCCAGCTTGTTCCACGTTCCCTGCTCGACAATCTCCATGCTCAGTTCTTTGGCGCGCGCTGCGACGCTTTCCGAGGCCCGGCCCGTGATGATCCCGGTGCGCAGCCCGACGCGATGAACGAACGTGACGGCGACACCGTCCTGCACGTCAAACATCTTGACCTCGTGCGCACCGCCGCGGCCGTCGGGAACGAGCAGAATTCGCCCGTCGGTCAGCACGCCGTCCACGTCCATCAGGATCAGCTCGACGCGCAGGGCGCGGTCGGTGGCGTCGGGGGTGAGGAAAACTGGAGGCATAGGTTAAGAATCCGAGAGCGGCCAATCCGAGCCGCGC
>Ga0209343_10002553_pt1 | contig 23385 bp, 12 predicted proteins | sample RifCSPlowO2_02_FD_184026 | JGI IMG/M metagenome (GOLD analysis project Ga0209343, IMG submission 184026) | Groundwater microbial communities from Rifle, Colorado - Rifle CSP2_plank lowO2_0.2 (SPAdes) (version 2) | ecosystem: Environmental > Aquatic > Deep subsurface > Groundwater | place... | reverse complement strand
TTTTCAAGGGGTTTGCACCCATAGCCGGCAGATCCACATCTATAATTCCATCCCCATCATGGTCATAACCGTTGCTCTCCCAATCGTCCAGGAGGCCGTCGCCATCGGTGTCTGCAACAGTGGCCCACTGGGGAGACACATCACTTGCCGAATTATTAGAAATATTGATGCGGTTCGTGCCATCACTGTTGATTGTGTAAATCTCAAAGTTGCCATCAAATAGTTCGGAGAATATGACGAGCTTTGTTCCATCGGGGGACCAAGACCCTAAATAAGGACTGATGCAACAGCCAACATTGAGCAATACTGTTTTATTTGTGCCATCTGCATTCATTAAACGAACAGCACCTGTGGCTGAGTACGCAATTTTAGTCCCATCAGGTGACCATACAGGATTTTGTGCCCATGCTCCACTGGTTATCTGTACTGGATTCGATCCATTGCTATTCATGACCCATATATCAGCAGCGCCGCTTCGCCACGAACTAAATACAATCTTTGAACCATCAGGAGACCATCTCGCTTCACCATCATTCGAAGAATTATTGGTTAGCCGGGTCTGGTTTGTTCCATCAGTATTCATCACATAGATTTCATAATTGCCATCGCGGTCTGATGTAAAGACAATCTTCGTCCCATCCGGAGACCACGAAGTAGCAGCGTCTGAAGCACTGTTATTAGTGAGCCGAATGGGGTTTGTCCCCTCAGCATTCATTACATAAATCTCATTGTTACCATCCCTGTCTGATGTAAATACAATCTTACTGCCATCAGGCGACCACGAAGGACCCGAATCATTAGCAGGATTGTTTGTAAGTCTTGTCTGGTTGGTACCGTCTGGATTCATCGTGTAGATTTCACCATTCCCATCACGGTCTGAGGAGAAGGCGATTTTGGATTCAGCAAAGGCATTGAAAGGAAAGAAAAAGAGTGTCAGTAAGATAATTGTCAGGAGAGGCATAACCCACCCTGCATACCTTACGTATTTTCGCAGGCTGAAGCCTGCGGCTACACCTGTATCTACTGGTTCTGGAGGATGAAGGCGTTTAGGGGAGGGAGGTGTTCTACTGACTGACTGACTGACTGACTGACTGACTGACTGCAATTTGCCGGCCATGTTGGGTTGATGCTGAGATGGAGAAGCAACGACTGGAGTCGTTGCACTCCAGAAGCGATGGAAACGATTGGCAGATTGGATCATGATAAGGCCCTCCTGATATAACGTTCAATGTGGCTTTGCGCCCTGTCCTTACAGACAGTTTGCCTTGATAGAAGGTGTTGCGATATTAAATTGTTACTGGAAAATTAAGGTTGGTATCTGAAGACGCACCCCTCCTTTTATAACTTTATACCGAATTTAATATGCAATTTTCATGCCTCACAAGGTATAAAATTGGCCTGTCGTATCCCCTTGAAAATACACAATATTACCCATCCTTACAATTTTGTAAATTTGCTCCAGATGTGTATATTTTATACATGGCTTAACTATGCTATGAGGGTATTCTATATAACTCTATGTTTCTATTAGGTTTTTAGCATTATGCGCTATGCTACATTCATGACGAGAAAATGTTACATATGGTAACAGCTTATAAGTTGAGAGGCAAGGAGTTCCATGCAGGGTGTCATGCAGGGGCGCCCTCAGGACGCAGTACTCATTCGCCATACTGGGCAAGGAATTTCCAGTAGGGCACACAATCTACTGTCCCTGCTGTAAGCTGGACAGACCCCTCGAAGTCTCTTGTGATCATCGTCCCTCTTGAAAGAGAATATTTCTTCATAAAGCTGTTTAACCCTCTTGCATCCCTTTTATGGATAGACGACCGATATTTTATTTCGATAGGTACTGGCTGAGAATCTTTAACCTTTATAATATCCACTTCTTCCTTAGTAGGAGTCCTGTAAAAGAATTGAGCATCTGTCAGAGAAACAATAAGATTTTCTATCAGCTTTCTTTCAAGATTTTTCCCTCCCCTGTTTTCGCTTAGAAAATAGTAAAATGCGGTGCATTAGCCTCCTTTTGCAAGCTCAATAGTGTATCTCCAGAGTTTGAGATGGGGAAAAGGGATTAGGGGAGGTTTATCTGAAGGTCAACTCTTTCTGGAGGGGATTGTTGCAGAACTATGTGGTCGAGGGGTGGTTTGACTCGAGATGCTTTCATATATTATTGAGATACTTTTTTCTCCCATGAAGAAATCCTGAAAATATCGAGAAGTTCAGAGATTTTTTCGTATGCCCGGCGCATAACTATATCCCTGTCTTCTCTGTCTGCTACTTCAAGAAAGTCTGCCACCCATTTTGGACCTATATAATCCACAGAGGCAAACTTGCTCCTTATTTTTTCAAGGCCCTCGACTACAAGCTTATTTTTTATATGAGGCATGAATTCTGCGGCAAGATCCTCAACGCCACCGGGATAATGTTCAACGCAATAATAAATATCATAAGAATCTTTTTCTTTTACCCTCTCATACATTGCCATTCCCTTCATCACAAGAAATGGGACAATCCCCGCAACCTTAAAACTTACTTTATCCTTTCCACCTTCAGGCAGTTCACCTTCGAGGGTAACCGTAATTGAGGTATCAAAGGCAAGATCACACCCTCTGGCTTTACGCGCCCTAACATCCTGAACTTTCTGTGTTCTACGCCCCTTGCCAGTGCCTCCATATTCCCCAGCCATGAGGTCAACCTCAACACTTGTTGGATCTGATCCTTCAATTTTTACCGTCCTGAAAAATCTAAAAGGTTGTTTTTTGTCTTGAGTATAACCACGTTTAAGGAATGCCTTTAAGATAGTCCTGTATGTATCATCAGGAATCTTTGAAAAGTTCAAGGCAACATCGATATCGAGGCTGCCTACATGTGGGTCGGCAGCCTCGGTTAAGAGAAACGTCGGAATCCATCCGCCGATAATAACCATCTCGTCCTTGATCTCTCCGAGGAGATGAACAATCTCCAAAAGGACAGCCTTGCAGGCATTAACCTCTTTTTCCCCATACTGACTTTTGCTTACCATTTAGGCATTATCCTTTGTTCAAATACGGCTTGGGCCGCCTCTTCACCCCTCCCTTTATAACTTTTCAAATCAAGATAAAGCTGGATATCAGACACAACATTAATGCCGTTAATATCCTGAAGTCCGTAGAAGACACCTTCGTCATATGGCTGCAGAAGGGTAACATTTGCTCCGGTCTCCACTTTTTTAAACTGCAGGGCTTTTGCAAAATCATCTATATCACCTTCAATATAAGAAAAAAATCTCATAAATCTTACAAACGGGGCCACCTTTCTCGCACCAGAAAACAAGGCAAGGCCATAACGATACTTTCTCTTTTCACACTCTTTTTTGATTGCCGTCTCCAGCGCCTCTTCCGAAAGACCGGAATAGAAGGAAAAGATCTGGTTCTTTACATGGGAGTAATTATTTGTCCATTGATTGATCACCTCTCCGGGTTTAAGAAGATAGAACCTCTTGTTTTCTTCCTTAATCCATTCTTCGGATAGGAGTGCCTGTTTCACTCTTGAGGTTAGGCCTATGCTAATATCAGCCTCCTTCGATAAGTCTTCAACATACCATTTTTTTGAAGGGTCTGACAGGAGAACCCTAAGAATCCTGCTTGATTTTGGTGAGAAAAGGGACTTTGAAATACGCACCACAGTAAAAGGATTGGACCTCCCGCTTCTGTCTATAAAAATATTTTTAAAAGACAGAAATGCATTTCCAGCAAGGTCAACACACCCTATACCTGCATCTTTGCATATCTCTCTGCTGGCATCAGTGAGATAAGGAGCAACTATTATGCCGTAGGAATTCGGGATAGATTGAAGGTATGATTTGAGGTCTGCTGTAGCAGCTCTTATGATGCGTGGTTCACCCTTGGACTTGGCTTCTATAATAAGCTTGACAGGTTCTCCCGAGACTGAAATCTTCACTATAGATTCTTCTATCTTTGTTTTGCGTCTGATATTTGATTTTGCATACTTCAGTTTGGCGAAAGGAATTTCAGAGACGAGAGAATAAAGGCGCGCTATAGCTTCTGAGTGCACCTCCTTTTCTGAAAACTTTTTCACTCTTTCTTGGTGTTTCACCATATGGTGAAACTATATATTATAGTGAAACATAAGTCAAGTGGTAGTCCGGATCAGCTTCAGCCAATTTTTGATTAATTCCACAATGATATCTATTATAATGGGCCGCATGGAAGTTATGGTATTGAAGCTCCCTGCTGCTTGCTGCAGGGAGCTTCAATTAATGTCAGTTTGACAGTCTGTTGATTTTTATTGTATGTTACATCGTGAGAGAACTACGTACTGAGATGACAGCTTCCTTCATCTATACAAAGAATTACAGCCTCTATGATTATGGCCCCGCACACCCAATGAAGACTCTACGGCTCAGGCTCTGCTACGAACTTCTTGAGGCATACAAAATATTTCAATATCCAGGTGTTAAAATCATTGAGCCAATCCCTGCTGACATATCAGATGTGATTGCCATACATGATGATGGGTATATTAAAGCCCTCAAGGCCATAAGTACAAACCCGGCTGATCCCTCATTATACTCTTATGGTCTCGGGTTCGGTGATAACCCGGGGTTCAAGGGTGTATACGACTGGTCAATGCTCTATACCGGCGGCTCAATACAGGCTGCAAAGATGGTGAGCTCGGGAGAAGCTAATGCCGCCTTCAATATAGCCGGGGGCCTGCATCACGCAATGCCTGAAAAGGCCTCAGGTTTCTGCTATATAAACGATGCTGCTGTTGCAATAAATCATCTGTTAAAACAGGGGAAAAGGGTTGCATATATAGACATAGATGCACATCATGGCGATGGAGTACAGCATATCTTCTACAGCACTGATAAGGTCCTTACAATCTCTTTCCATGAAAGCGGCGAGTTCCTCTTTCCAGGCACAGGCTATGCAGAAAACATTGGCACAGGAGAAGGGATGGGTTATTCTGTAAATCTGCCATTTTATCCTGGCACTGGAGACAGTGTATTTGTCTGGGGTTTTGAGCAGATCGTTCCGCCATTAATTGAGGCTTATAAACCGGATTTCATTGTGACCCAGCTTGGCGTGGACTCTATGGCAACAGACCCTCTTGCCCATCTCATGCTGACTACAAATGGTTTTTGCGCAATGATTGAGAGGATGAGGTCCTTTAATATCCCCTGGATAGCATTAGGCGGAGGAGGATATAATCTATCTAATGTGGCACGTGCATGGGCACTTGCCTTCAGCATTATGTGCAGCATAGAACTCCCTGACGAAATTCCAGGTATCTGTGTGGATAAACTTAAAAGGTTTGGACTGGAAGGTACAACCCTGAGGGATAAGGAAACAATATCCGGTGATGAGGAAACCACAAGGAGATGGGCTGAGGAAAAGGTCAGTTATATCCAGAAAAGGATATTCCCTTTGCACGGATTATAATAGATGTAGGGACAGACCTAAAGGTCTGTCCCTACATCAGGTTTTCAGGAGAACATATATCTTTAAATTTACAGAAAAGACAGCATGGGACAAAATAATATTAATGGCCTTTACCTTCATTATATTTCTCTGTATATCCTATGCCTTCAATGCCCGGACCAATCACATCGCATATGCAGAAGCCACGGAACCTGTTGACATCCCATCTTCCTTTCTTTCTCTCCAGCTTGAGGGCGACCCATCTGTAATATTATTTGAAAAAGGAAAGGTACTATATAAACTGAAGGCATACAGGGAGGCAGCGGAGTTGTTATCCCAGATTGAAAAGGATGCACCACAGGATATGCCGCAGGATACAATCAATGAATCCCTCTATTTAATGGGCGTAAGTCTCATGAAGAGCGGCAACTATCTGGAAGCCCTCTCATCTATTGAACAAATCCAGGACAAAAGCAGGTTCTATTTATATGGCCTTTATACAAAGTCGATGGTAAAACTCAACCTTGGCAGGGATAGAGAGGCCATGGAACATCTCGAAGGGGTAATAAAAGTCTCAACCTCATTAACTGCCAAGGACAATCAGAATAGTATTGCAGAAACCATTTTACAGAAGGCGCATTTAACATTAGGTTTCCTCTATCTCGACAGGAACAACCCCGCTGAGGCATTAAAACACTTTGCAGCTATTTCATCAGAAAGCCCTTTCTATATGAAGGCATTATACGGCTCCGGCTGGGCCTATGCTGATATGGGGAGGTGGGTGAGGACCGTAGTATACTGGGAAGAACTGGCCTATCTCTACCCCGAAAGTAAATATAGCAGGGATGTCATGCCTTATATAGGGCATTCGTACACCACCCTGAGTGCCTATGGAAAGGCCCTTGAGCAGAATGGCGTTGTATTGAAGTATTACGATAATATGTTAAAAAGGCTGTCAGAAATCGAGAAGGATATAGAGGGGAAGGATATTGAGTCAATGACAAGGGCTATAGAAATATTGGGTGATAAAGAGCTTCTGAACAAAATCGACTTATACAATGGCCTCTTATATATGGAGAAATTCCTTATGGGAAGCGGGGCAGGGGTCATATATGAGATAGTAGAATTAACAGATGTCTCAAATAAGAGCAGGGGCGCAATAATTGATACCATACACAAAAGGCTTAAACAAAAGATTAATGACTTAAGACAACAACTCCTTGCAGAATCGATTAATACAACTTTTGAGATAGGGCGTAACCTGAGAATGGAAGGGGGAGGAGAGATCAATATTGATATGATCTTTGAATAATGATGCCAAGGGTTTTATTGTTAATCATAATCCTCCTGTTTACATCCTGTGCTAAGGATCACATAGAGGTGATAAAAGAAAAAGAGGTCAAATCTGCAACAGAGATGATCCTTACATTCCAGGACAGACCGCAGGAAAAGGTACAGGAATACAGGTGGAGGACATTTAATTCTTATGAGGACTTTATAAAGGCCAACAAAGGCTATAAGAGTGATCTCATGGCAAAGAGTATGCACCAGCTTGCAGACATCTATATGGAGATTGAAGAAAATACATATATGAGAAGGAAGGGGGGCTTTGACCATTCAAGATCAAGGGTATTATATGAAGAGATATTAAAACTCTATCCTAAGAGATCTGAGAACGGGGGCATATTATACCAGTTAGCCCGTGGTTACATGGAAGAGGGTGAATTGAATAAATCCAATCAAATGCTGGAAAGGATAATTAAAGAATTTCCTGACGGGAAATACAGCCAGGAGGCGGCATTCAGACTGGGTGAATATTATTTTAGCCTCAATGATAAACAAAAGGCCGTCTCGTATTACCGTCAGGCATTAAAGGGGGATGACAGTAGTTTATATGAAAAGTCCCTTTATAAACTCGGATGGTCATTTTTCCAGAGCAAAGACTACGAAGGCGCCGCTGACATGTTTATGGCACTCCTTCAAAGGAAGGGTATAAGTCTTACCCCTGAAGGGAAGGAAGAAATCGGTGAAATTTCTATCATTGAAAGGGATATGGTATGGGATTCCATAAATACCCTGGTACTGGTATTTGATTATATGGGTGATCCATCTAAAATAGCGAACTATTTTAAGGTCAGGGGTGTCCAGGAGTTTGAGCCATATGTCTACAGAAAGCTCGGAGATATATACCTCAATACAGGAAGGTTTAAAGAGGCAGCAGATGTTTATGAGGCATTTGTGAATACAAATCCATTGCATGAAGATGCACCGGTATTCCAATCAAAGATTATCGAGGCTTATACCCGCGGGAACATGGTAGACCTTGCATATAATTCAAGAATAAAATTTGTGGAATCCTATATGGAAGACAGCATCTGGTTTAAGTCCAACAGGAGGATGGCACAGAAGCGCATTAAGGACCTGGTAGATTATAACAAAGGACTTATAAAAACCGACATGTATAACCTTGCAAAATTCCACTATTCAAATGCACGCTCTTCAAATAAAAAAGATGATTACTTTGAGGCTATTTTATGGATCCGCAGATTCATTGACATCTTCCCTCAGGAACCTGAGTCCATTAACCTGAGATATATGCTGGTGGAGGTAAACTTCATATATGCAGAAATATATTCTGAGCTGAAAGAATATGAAAAGGCCCTTGCTGAGTATGAAAAGGTGGCTTATAAGTACCAGCCATCCCCCTTCAGTGCTGAGGCAGGATATAAGATCTTATTCTACCTTGAGAAACTCGCAAAACCCTCAGGCAAGCTGCGAACCGATAGTGATTACCCAATTAGACTTGCAGATGGCGGCAAAAACTTTGTTAAGGCGTTCCCTGAAGATAAAAGGGTACCGGAGGTAATGTTAAACAGCGCAGAAATATTCTTCCAGTTAGATAAATTCGGAGAAAGCAGGGAGATGGCAGAACCTGTACTGATACATACTCTCTCCACAGACAAGGAAAGATATACTGCCCAGAGGATTATTGCAGAAAGCTATCTGAAGGAACAGGTCTACAACCGGAGTGAAGAGGAGATAAGAAAGGCTATATCTATGATCCCGGAGGGCAGCAGGAAAGACCTCCCACTTCTTGAGCGGGCGCTTGGATCATCCCTCTATAAGCAGGCAGAGGGGCTAAGGGCACAAGGTAAGAAGTTAGAAGCCGCAGAGGCGTTTGAGCGTGCATACAATACAGCCCCGAACTCGGATATTGCACCCCTGGCACTCTATGATGCCGGCATCTTGTTTGAAGAGGCCCTGCAGATACACAGGGCTATCAGGATGTATGAGACCCTCACTATAAAATATCCTGATTCACGATTTGCCTATGATGCTGTAATACAGTGGGGAGAGATATCAGAAGAGTTTAAACAATTCGCAGATGCCGCTAAGATCTATGAAAAGGCCGTCGGGATTACCACAGATACAGAGCAACAGGAAAAGATGCTGTACAGGTCCTTTCTGATGTATGAGAAGGCAAATGATTCAGACGGGTTGAATAATAATTACAGGATATATGGAGAGAAATTTCCTAAGAGTCCGAAGATGGTTGAATTGACATTCAAACTTGGGAAGAATAAAGAGGCTAAAAATGACATCAGTGGTGCAAAAGAGCTATATGAAAAGGTTGTACTACTCAATGAAAAATTAAAGGCAGGCGCCACACTGGAGACATCTGAGCTTGCTGCAAAGGCCCGGCTTATCCTGAGTGATTATAAAAAGAGATCTTACGAAGATATCAAACTTGTCAATCCATTAGAAAAGAATCTGAAAAAGAAGGAAAAACTTCTAAAAGAGACATTAGCAGGTTATACGACTGCTGCAAAATATCGTATAAGTGATATTACTACTGAGGCCACATACAAAATGGGTGAGATGCTCGAGCAATTTAAAGATGCAATATTAAATTCTGATAGACCGGCAGAGCTTACACCGGAACAGCTTGAGGAGTATAATTTCCTCCTCGAGGAGCAGGCATTCCCTTTTGAGGAAAAGGCTATCAGTACATATGAAAGCAATATCAGGAAGACAATAAACGAAGGGATTTACAACCAATGGGTAAGAATCAGCTATGATAAACTTGCTCAACTTTTGCCTGCAAGATATAAAAGGAATGAGATTGGAGAGAGGTTTTCAGGTGACTTAACCGCTGCCATAGCTGATGACCCCGGTTTATACAACAGACGCGGGATAATGTTCAGGGAGAATGGTGAATTTAAAAAGGCAGAGGAGGATTATCTGAAAAGTATATCCCTGAAACCTGATTTCCCTGAGCCATATATTAATCTTGGAATACTCTATGAATTATATTTGGGGAAATTTACAGACGCGCTGAAAAACTATAAAGAATATGTAAAACTTACAGGAAACAGCAAGGAAATAACAGTATGGATAGATGTGCTGGAAAAAAAGAGAGCGAAAAAGTCACAAAATTAGGTCTGATATCAACTTGTATCTTCTTTATATCTTTGTGGAGTAGTATTATATACGCAGAAGATAATAAAGATGAGAACAAGATTGAATTTGAAAAGATGGAGATAATAGGCGTACTCGAACGTCCTGCTGCCATCTTCCCGATCCGCTGGAAAAATCCGGAGAGACCGGAGGAAATGACATACGAACTCAAGAGAAGTTTTAAAGAAGAGATCTTTGACTTTCTCGATATGGACGCAATTGAGAAACAAAAAAAGATAGCTAAATGAAACAATCATGTTACATGTTAACACAAAGGACAATGAAAACAGGCGTAGACGTAGGGACAGACCTTTAGGTCTGTCCAACAGGAAAGGGACAAACCTAAAGGTTTGTCCCTACAGCATGGTGTTTGGGGGGGGGATTTTCAGGTGAAACATTCATGAGCCAGGCTCACAAAGGATATTAAAAATAAGGGAGGTTTTATGGGGATTTTCTGGGTTCCAATAGAGTTCTTCAGGGATGGGGGTATCTTCATGTACCCTATCCTTTTTATACTTGCCCTCGGAACAGCAATAATAATAGAGAGGTTGAAGTATTTGTCAAAGGCATGGATAGATGGTAATGCACTCTGGGATAATATAGAACCGGATATCAGATCCCATAATTTAGAAAATGCAGTTCATCAGTGCAGCAATACAGAAGCATCTCTGCCTAAGGTCTTAAAGGCAGGGCTTGAGAAGGCCATGCAATTAAAAGTCACGAGGGATGACAGGGAAGAGTTGGAAAATCATATTGAAGAGGCAATGCTTACAGTCATACCGCAGCTTGAAAGTCGCACTCACTACCTGCCAACCCTTGCAAACATCTCAACGCTCCTGGGGTTACTCGGGACTATTATAGGACTTATACAGGCCTTCCAGTCAATATCAGTTGCAGACCCGTCACAAAAAAGCGCATTATTAGCAAGCGGTATCTCCGTTGCCATGAATACAACCGCATTCGGCCTTATTGTGGCTATACCAATAATGCTATGTTATTCATACATCCAGTCACGTACTATCAAGATCGTTGACATGCTCGATGCCTTTTCCATAAAGCTCGTTAACCTGCTTACATCCGGGTAATAAGAGATGCTTCCAAAACCTTCATCAAGAAAACACAGGATGACCGGAGAAAAAGAATTGCAGATAACGGCATTTCTGAACCTCATGGTAGTACTTATCCCTTTTTTACTGATAACCGCGGTATTTGCACGGATGACAGCAATAGAACTCACTGTACCTCCGGAAACAAAAACCACTTCACCCAAACAACAGGAAAGCAGAGATACCCCGCCCCCTGTCTTCAGTCTTGTTATATCAATAATGGAAGATGAGATAAGCATAATAAATATAGATACAACACTCGGCGCTTTTAAAAAAGATGCAAAAGGGTTTTATGATTTTCATGGTATGACTAAACTACTACAAAATCTAAAGCAGGAATTTCCTGAAGAAAAGAGTGCAACAATATTGAGCAGCCCTTCTGTACAATATAAAATATTAGTAGAAACAATAGATGCAGTTCGTGAGGGATTCCCTGATATTTCATTGGATGAATTATGATATATGTTCCTTCAAAGGTTAAAAGACATACGCATAAATTCCCGATACAGGCAAGTCTCAACATTGTCTCACTCATGGACATATTCACGATCCTTCTCCTTTTCCTCCTTGTAAATGTATCACCATCAGGAGAAGAAGAGGCAATACCGGTCCCGGGTATTGTACAACTTCCGGCATCCAGTGCTTCCATAAAGCCTGAACCGACCATAACTGTATTTATTACGACCAGTGATATCATTCTTGGGGATAAGAAGATTGTAAAGATACAGGATGTGCTTAACAGTGGAGATTCATCAATCAAGGTACTTGAAACAGGATTGACCTCTCAAGCTATTTCCATTGCAGATACAAATAAGGCAGATACAAAAGATAAAGATACAAAGTCTGCGAAAAAGATAATTATAATGGGCGATAAGACTATCCCGTTTACCCTCCTTAAAAAGGTAATGAACTCCTGTTCAAGGGCTGGTTATTCAAATATCACCTTAGCTGTGTTGCAGAAAGAAAATATATGAGCCCATCTGGAGGAGATAAGAGTGATATCCAGTTCAAGAGGCTGCTTATCCTCTCAATGCTCATTTATTTCATCCTCGCATTAGGGATTGAACTTATTCCCTATACACCCCCTTTAAAGAAGGCAATCACAAAACCAAGGACAGTAAAGCTTATTGAAAAACCTATTAAGAAGACCATAGCCACACCTATTTCCGAAGATATCAAAAAAAGACTTGAGGAAGAGAAAAAGAGGCGTGAGGCAGAAAAACGACTTGCAGAGGAAAATAAATTAAAAGAAGAACAACTCAAGAAAGAGCTTGAGAAGAAAAAGGCTGAAGAACAAAAGAGACTTGAAGAAGAGAAAAAAAGACGAGAAGAAGAAAAACGTAAAGAGGAAGAGAGACGCAAGGCTCAGGAAAAAAAGCGGGCTGAAGAGGAGGCAAAACAGCAGAAAGAAAAAACCAAAGAGGTTGCTAAAAACACAGGATTACTCAAGGCAATGGGGGGAGGAAAAAGGTTTGCAGACAGCGTAGCTAATCTCGGAGAAATTAACCGCGTTTTAGATGCGCCTTCCATTAAACCTTCGGCATCCAGGCAGGGAGGAGCTTCCGGCAATACAAGCGGACAGACCTTTTCTCAAAGAAAGGTATTAAAAGGGAGCGAGGGTATAGGGGATGTCACCGGCAGACTTGCAGGGAGGCAGGCAGGTAATCTAAGCGGAAGAAGCGAAATCGGAGGAGGATTAAAAAAGGGTGGAAAATTTGAAGGGGGAGGAGGTGGCGGCGGTGAATATCAGAAGACAAGGAGCAAGGAATCTGTAAAAGAGGTACTTAATTCACATAGGGGGAGTATAGATTTTATTTACAGAAAGGCATTGAGAGATAACCCATCGCTAAAAGGTGTTATTGTCCTTGAACTCACTATCTCTCCAAATGGTTCTATATTAGGTGTCAGGATAGTATCCAGTAACGTGAATGACCCCTCTTTTGAAGATCAGGTTTTAAAGCGCATCCAGACCTGGAAATTCCCCCCTCATCCGAGCAGTGAGAATACAGTAATCAAATATCCGCTGGAATTCTCCCCCGCATAGGATTGGGTTTACACTATCAAAGTAGATAATCTGTTTCCTTTCGCTACAATTAATAAAAATTTGTTGACTTTATACCAAATAGGAGTTAAAACTCCTGATTATACTTGCTATTATATATAAGATATTATATAAATAGGCATTTGTAAGGATTATTTTAAATTTAACTTTAGCTATATAGGGGGGCCTTTTATGATCCAATCACATACCCGTTATCAGCAGTCAATGGATGCAATAACTTCAAACTCAGACCACAGGAGATATAAAAAGTGGATATATCCACTTCTCCTTATACTAATTTTTACCTTATGTTTATTTCCCTTCAAAGCTATAGCCGCAACACTATCAGCTACTCAGTTGTATCGCTGGAATGGATCGGCCTCGGAAAATGCATATGGCTTCTTTGTTAAAAGACTCTCTGATAACGGCGGAGATCTAAATAATCCGAGGCAGGATGGGATTCCTGATATCGTTATTAGTGATTTCTGTGAATCGTATGGATGTGGAGCCGTCTATGTCTATTCAGGCAAGGATTACTCACTTATCTTTCAATTAACAGGCACAGCAGAAAGCTATGTGACAGATGTCGGTGATCTAAACAGCGACGGTGTATCAGATCTATTTGTCAGCGAAATGGTTCTGAATGATACTTTTTATACAAGCAGGGCAAGGGTCTATTCGGGTTTAGATGGATCACCAATCCCATGGCTGGATTTCTATGGGGACAGTCCAGGTGATAATTTTGGGGTTTGTTTGTCAAGTATCGGGGATATTACAGGCGATGGGATTCCAGATTTGCTCGTAGGGGCTTCAGATATGGATGAGGGAGCACAAAACGGAGGGTATATTGTCCTTTTCTCCGGGGCAGACGGCAGCCGGATAGGACGGATCGATAACCCCCAGACAGGGAATTTGACTGCTATGTTCGGACATTCTGTTTCTGAGGCCGGGGATGTGAATGGAGATGGCACACCGGATTTTATTGTTGGAGCACCCGGAGCAAATCCTCAAGGGATAACTGAGGCCGGACGTGCCTATGTCTTTTCTGGGCGAATCGATCTGAATTTCCCTGTCATATATAAACTAAATGGGGAGAACTCCTATGACAGATTAGGCGGTTGTTGTGGTTCTACTGACTCAGTAGGTGATCTGAATAATGATGGAAGAACAGAGTTGGCAGTCCCTGCACAATATGCAGACCCGGGGGGGAGGATAAATGCAGGTAGCTACTATATCTTTGATGGTGCTGCCGGCACACAATATCAAAGACCTGACGGCCAGGGACCTTTGAGATTTGATGGTGAAAACCCCGGAGATATGCTTGGCGGTATGAAGTATTGTGAATGCGGTTGGATTGCTGTCGTTGGTGATCTCAATAATGACGGCTACAAAGATTTTATGGTAGGTGCCCCATGGGCAGATGTTAATAACGACCCTGACGCCGGACAAGTCCTGATATTTTCAGGCTATGATGCCTCAATACTATTACGTATTGATAACCCAGACCCCAACCATTACCCACATACTTTTGGAGTCGGAGGCGCCAAACTTGGAGATTTGAATGGAGACGGCATCACCGAAGTTATCATCGGCGCACCTTCTTATGCCTATAGTAATCCTGAGATTGGCAGCGCCTATATATTCAGTCTGGGTACCCCGTCTAATCCACCACCGACATCGGTTACCCAGTCGTGGGTGAGGCGGTACAATGGACCAGACAATAGTAGTGATTCTGCTTCAAAGGTTGTCATGGATGCGTCTGGAAATATATATGTAACTGGGAGCAGCGTTAGCACAAACGGGTCCTGGGATTATGCTACTGTGAAGTATGACCCTGATGGAAATCAGTTGTGGGTCGCCCGATACAACGGCACAGGAAATAGTGATGATTATGCAAGTTCTATTCGTGTAGATGGTACCGGCAATATCTATGTGACCGGTACCAGTTATGGGATTTACAATGATTATGCTACGGTAAAGTATGACCCTAACGGTAATCAACTCTGGGTCGCAAGGTATGACGGCGGTGTAACCCATGAATGGGCTAACACCCTCATGGTGGATGGTTCAGGGAATATCTATGTGGGCGGCTCCAGCACCAATACAAGCGGAAACCTGGACTACGCTACAGTAAAGTATGACCCTAATGGTAATCAACTCTGGGTTTCAAGGTATGATAATGGTGGAACCGATGAATGGGCTAACACCCTCAGGGTGGATAGTTCAGGAAATGTCTATGTGTCCGGTACAAGCTACAATCAAAATTGGAATAGTGATTACGCTATAGTAAAGTATGACCCTAATGGTAATCAACTCTGGGTCGCAAGGTATGATAATGGTGGAACCGATGAATTTGCTTATGCCCTCAAGGTGGATGGTTCAGGAAATGTTTATGTTACTGGAAATGGTTCTAATGCACTTGGAAACAGTGATTACGTCACAATAAAATATGCCTCTAATGGTAATCAACTCTGGGTCGCAAGGTATGATAACGGGAGTAATGATTATGCTGTTACCCTTGCCCTGGATAGTTCAGGGAACATCTATGTGGGCGGCTCCAGTACCAATACAAGCGGAGACCTGGACTACACTACAGTAAAGTTTGACTCTAACGGCAATCAACTATGGGCAGCTATATATGATAGCAGTTTAAGTTTTAATGATGAAGTAGTTGATATTAAGCTTGATAGTTCGGGGAATGTCTATGTGACTGGTTCAAGCACCAATCCAGTAGGGCCTGCCAATAATTATGCCAATTATGCTACTGTGAAATATGACCCTAATGGCAATCAGATTTGGGAAACTACATATGATAGTGGGAATAATGAATGGGCATCTGCAATTTCTGTTGATAGTTCTGGAAATGTCTATGTCACTGGCACCGGCAACGATGCAAACGGAAATTCTGACTATGTCACAATAAAATATATACAAGGAAGTGGTGGTCCAGTTGACAATGATAATGATGGATGGAATTCATCATTAGATTGTAATGATAATGATTCTACCATATATCCAGGAGCACCTGAGATACCTAACGATGGGATAGACCAGGACTGCAATGGAAGTGACTTGATTATATCTGCTGCTGATTTAATTATCAGCGCACTTTCCACCACAACAACAGCAGTTGCACCAGGCGGCACACTTGCACTCTCCAACACAGCAAAGAATCAGGGAGGCTCTTCAGCAGGGGCATTTGTAATCGCATTCCATCTATCAACCAACACCACTTATGGCGATGGCGATGATATAGCATTTACCGCCACCCGTTCCTTAACATCTCTCGGCGTCGGCGCAAGCAGCGCTCTATCAACCACGCTTACTGTTCCAACCACTACGCCATTAGGTAATTACTACATCTGTGCCATGGCTGATAGCGGAACTGCTGTCACTGAGAGTAATGAGACAAACAATACAAGGTGCACTACATCCACAATCAAGGTAACGAGACCTGACCTTGTGATGACGGCACTATCCACAACCACTACCGCCATTAAGCCCGGCAGCTCTCTCTCACTTTCCAATACTGTAAAGAACCAGGGTGGAGCAACGGCAGGCGCATTCACCATAGGCTTCCATCTATCCACCAACACCACATACGGTGATGGTGATGACATAGCCTTTACCACCACCAGATCTGTAAGTTCCTTAGGTGTTGGTGCGAGCAGTAGTACCACTACCACACTCACTGTCCCATCAACGACACAACTCGGCTCTTACTATATATGTTCGAAGGCAGACAACGGTGGAACAGTGAGTGAGAGTAATGAGACCAATAACACGAGGTGCGCTACTTCCACAATCAATGTAACAAAGCCTGACCTTGTGATGACAGCACTCTCTACAACCACTACAGCAATAAAGCCAGGCAGCTCTCTCGCCCTCTCCAATACCGTAAAGAACCAGGGTGGGGCTTCGGCAGGCGCATTTACCATTGTATTCCATCTCTCTACGGACGCAGTCTATGGCGGGACAGATGATAGAGCCTTTTCTACCACCAGGTCTGTAAGTTCCCTGGGGGTGGGGGCCAGCAGCAGCGCCTCGACCCCGGTTACTGTACCATCGACGACACCGCTCGGCACATATTATATCTGTGCCAAGGCAGACAGCGGCGGGACAGTGAGTGAGAGTAATGAGACCAATAACACGAGGTGCACTACTTCCACAATCAATGTGACAAAGCCAGACCTTCTGATGACGGCAGTAACACCAGGCACAACAACGGTCAATGCCGGTTCTACCCTTTCAGTCACCAATACAGTGAAAAACCAGGGTGGCATCTCAGCGGGCAGCTTCGCCATCGCCTTCCGCCTCTCTAAGAACACAACCTATGGAGACTCCGATGATGTGACAATATCCACCACTCGTTCTGTGAGTTCCCTTGCAGCAGGTGCATCCAGCACGGCCACAACCGGTCTGACTATACCAAGCACGACCAAAGCCGGGAGTTATTATGTCTGTACCAAGGCCGACAGCGGAAGCACTGTTGCCGAGTCCAATGAGAATAACAACACCCGTTGTTCAACCTCACAGGTTACTGTACCGTCTCCTGACCTGATCACGTCAGCACTATCGACCGCTGCTACTACTGTAACCCGTGGTGGGAGTTTCTCCCTCTCCAATACGGCAAAGAACCAGGGTGGTTCATCGGCAGGCTCATTTACCATTGCATTCCATTTATCAGCAGATGCTGTCTATGGCGGGATAAATGATAGAGCCTTCTCTACCACCAGGTCTGTAAGCTCACTGGGTGTAGGTGCGAGCAGCAGTGCCTCGACCACTCTTACGGTCTCATCCACGACCCCTGTGGGCAGCTATTATGTCTGTGCCAAGGCAGACAGCGGAAGTACAGTCAGTGAAGGAACAAATGAGGGGAACAACACGCGGTGTACTGCAGCAACGATTGTTGTGCAGTAGTGTGAACTTAACGCCCTGCGGGCGGGCTAATTTCTGACATATTCCAAAGTCTCTTTGGCACAACTGGAATTCTCCCCCGCATAGGATTGGGTTTACACTATCAAAGTAGATAATCTGTTTCCTTTCGCTACAATTAATAAAAATTTGTTGACTTAATACCAAATAGGAGTTAAAACTCCTGATTATATTTGCTATTCTATATAAGATATTAGATTGATAGGCATTTGTCATGTGTATATTTTATACAGGCCAGCCATAACTACAGTTTTGTAGTTATGGCTAATATTTAGTATTTTCAAGTAGTTATAAAATAACAAGAAATACACCATTTAAGGTATAAAAATTGCAACCCCACATATGTGGGGGAATATTATATTCCATTGAATTAATGAATTAAAGCAACTGGTCAATCTCATAAAGAATCTCAAAAAAAATCAAGTAGGAGATCCTATGAAAAAGATAGTGAATCCATTTACTGGAGTTGTTTGGTGTTTGTTTCTGATAGTCTTCTGTCAAACCCTTTATGCGGCTGCTCCACCCTTTATGAATGGCACCAGTGCTGCAAGAGGGATTCCTTCATACATGGATGTTACTCCTACCTCCTCTGACCTACCTGAGCGAAACAATGACAACAGGTATGCAACAGACCATTTCATAGTCAAACTAAAGCAAAACAACTTCCGGGACACATACATCCAGGGAGAATCCATGGGAATAAGTGCAATTGATACGCTTAACCAAAAGCATGGAATTATAAGGGCAGAGCGATTGATCCCCAATGGAAGGAATATCCACCTGAAAGAAAAACATGGCCTTTCACGTATCTTTGTATTCCATGTACCACCTGGAGCAGATGTAAGACAAGTGATAGAGGAATACAGGAAGAACCCTCAGGTAGAGTATGCAGAACCGGATTATATTGTACACGCACTGGGTATTCCAAATGACGCAGATTTTTCTTATCAGTGGTCCCTGAACAATACAGGACAGACCGGTGGAACAGTAGATGCGGATATTGATGCCCCGGAGGCCTGGGACATCGCCACCGGCAATAGCAGTGTAAAGATCGCCATTGTAGATACCGGCGTAGACTTAGACCACCCTGACCTCGCAGGCAAGTTCACAGCCGGCTACGATTTTGTAAATAATGACAACAATCCCCAGGACGATCATGGTCATGGGACCCATGTAGCCGGGACTGCTGCTGCCGTCACCAATAATGGCGTAGGTGTAGCAGGTGTCTGTTGGGGATGCTCCATAATGCCGGTAAAGGTGCTGAATGCGTATGGAAGTGGGACAGATTCCCAGGTGTCCAGCGGGATCACATGGGCAGCGGACAATGGGGCAAGGGTGATCAACCTGAGCCTGGGAGGATACGATGATTCCTCGGTTATGTCTGATGCCGTGTCTTATGCCTATGATCTCGGAGTGGTTGTGGTAGCGGCCAGGGGGAATGATGGGAACTCCACCCCATTATATCCTGCCGTCTATCCTCAGGTCATCTCCGTGGGGGCGACAGATCATAATGACAGCAGGGCATGGTTTTCAAGTTATGGCTCTGATCTTGAAGTAGCGGCCCCTGGAGATAATATCTTAAGTTCTTTGTGGAATAATAGTTATGCTACCTGGAGCGGGACCTCCATGGCGACCCCTCATGTCTCCGGTCTTGCAGGACTTCTTATCTCAGTCAATCCGGCCCTTACTCCTGATGAGGTTAGGTCGACCCTCAAACATACAACGGATGACCAGGTTGGAACTCCTTCAGAGGATAGCGCAGGCTTTGATCAATACTACGGCTGGGGAAGGACTAATGCCTGGAATGCCCTCCAGAGCGCCTTCTCTCCACCACCGGATCCACCTTATATTTATACATCTCCTGAAAGTCTGACATTAAATGCAGTTCAAGGGGGTAAAATATCCTGTGGTCCCGTGGTCCGGATTGACAATATCGGGAGTGGTACATTAAATTGGACAGCCAGCACGGCTATCCCCACATTCAGTTTATCTCCAGCCAGCGGGACGTCACCTGAGACGTTGGCAGCCTCTCTGAATACAGCTGGTATTCCATTAGGGATAACACAAGGAAATATTACTATCACCTCTCAGGAAGCTGTCAATAGTACTGGGTACGTACCAGTGACCGTTAATGTTCTATCGTTGGGTGGAGTGACCGAGCGGGTGAGTGTAGATAATACTGTAGTTCAGGGAAATGGAATGAGCTATCTTCCTTCCATCAGTTCTGATGGCCGGTATGTGGCCTTTCGCTCTCGGTCTACCAATCTTCCTGGTGATACTAACGATCTCCCTGACATCTATGTCCATGATCGACAGACCGGAGTAACCGAGCGGGTGAGTGTAGATAGCAACGGAGCTCAGGGAAATGGAAATAGTGATCTTCCTTCCATCAGTTCCGATGGCCGGTATGTAGCCTTTAGCTCTACGTCTACTAACCTGGTGCCCGAGGATACCAATGAGAAACATGATATATTTGTCCATGATCGACAGACCGGTGTAACAGAGCGGGTGAGTGTGGACAGTAATGGGGGACAGACAAATGATTGGAGCTATTTTCCTTCCATCAGTTCCGATGGCAGATATGTGGCATTTTTCTCCGAAGCCACAAATTTGGTTTCGGGGGATACCAACGGGGTAGGGGACATCTTTGTCCACGATCGACAGACGGGAGTAACCGAGCGGGTGAGTGTGGACAGCAACGGGAATCAAGGAGATTGGTATAGCTATAGGCCTTCCATTAGTGCCGATGGCCGGTATGTGGTTTTTGACTCTGGTGCCAGCAATCTGGTTTCAGGTGATACCAATTGGAGATGGGATATCTTTGTCCACGATCGACAGACAAGGATGACCGAGCGGGTGAGCGTGAATAGCACTGGGGGGGAAGGTAATGGCGATCTTTCCAATTACTCTTCTATTAGTGCCGATGGCCGGTATGTAGCATTTAGCTCATTTTTTACTAATCTGGTTCCAGGGGATACCAACGGGGTAAGGGACATCTTTGTCCACGATCGACAGACGGGAGTAACCGAGCGGGTGAGTGTGGACAGAAACTGGGTTCAGGGAAATGGTGAAAGTTCTTTTCCTTTCATCAGTGCCGATGGCCGGTACGTGGCATTTAGCTCATGGGCTACCAATCTAGTTATAGAGGATACCAATGGGCAGTGGGACATCTTTGTCCATGATCGGCAGACAAGAGTAACCGAACTAATAAGTGTAAATAGCTGTGGAATTCATGGGATAGATGGAGGCAGCTATTCTCAACCTTCCATCAGCGCCGATGGCCGGTATGTGGCATTTAGCTCATGGGCTTCCAATCTAGTTATAGAGGATACCAATGGGTCAGAGGATGTCTTTGTCCGGGACCGTTGGGAGAGTGAACCTGACTTTGATGACGATGGGTTGTCGTATTCACAGGAGCAATTGTATGGAACCGATCCAAACAATCCTGACACTGATGGAGATGGGATGCCGGATGGTTGGGAGGTGCAATATGGATTAAATCCACTTAATATTGGGGATGCCACCCTGGATGCAGACAGCGATGGTTATTTGAACATCAAAGAATACCAGGGAGGAACAGATCCCACCGACCAAAGCAGTGTGCCATGGACCATGCGGGTAAGTGTAAATAGCAGCGGAGGACAGGCAAATGATTGGAGCTCTTCTCCTTCCCTCAGTTCCGATGGCCGGTATGTGGCCTTTATCTCCAACACCAGTAATCTGGTTCCAGGGGATACCAATGGGGTGTGGGATATCTATGTCCATGATCGACAGACGGGTGTAACCGAGCGGGTGAGTGTGGACACCAACGGGAATGTGGGAGATGGATATAGCGAACAGCCTTCCCTCAGTGCCGATGGCCGGTACGTAGCCTTTATGTCCTGGGCCAGTAATCTGGTTCCAGGGGATACTAATGGGGGGTGGGACATCTTTGTCCATGATCGGCAGACAGGGGTAACCGAACGGGTTAGCGTGAACAGCAGTGGGGAGCAAGGAAATCCGTATAGCTATAGGCCTTCCATTAGTGCCGATGGCCGGTATGTGGTTTTTGAGTCTGGTGCCAGTAATCTGGTTTCAGGGGATACCAACGGGACGTGGGACATCTTTGTCCACGATCGACAGACAAGGGTAACCAAGCGGGTGAGTGTGAATAGCAGCGGAGGACAGGCAAATGATTGGAGTTCTTCTCCTTCCCTTAGTTCCGATGGCCGGTATGTGGCCTTTATCTCCAACGCCAGTAATCTGATTCTAGGGGATACCAATGGGGTGGTGGACATTTTTGTCCATGATCAACAGACAGGAGTTACCGAGCGGGTGAGTGTGGACACCAACGGGATTCAGGGAAATGGGTATAGCTCTTCTTATTATGATCGTCCTTCCATCAGTTTCGATGGCCGGTATGTAGCCTTTAGCTCCAACGCCAGTAATCTGATTCTAGGGGATACCAATGGGGTGGTGGACATTTTTGTCCACGATCGACAGACAAGGGTAACCAAGCGGGTGAGTGTGAATAGCAGCGGAGGACAGGCAAATGATTGGAGCTATCTTCCTTCCCTCAGTGCCGATGGCCGGTATGTGGCCTTTAGCTCTACGTCTACCAATCTAATTATAGAGGATACCAACGGGGCGTGGGACATCTTTGTCCACGATCGACAGACAGGAATAACCGAGCGGGTGAGTGTGGACACCAGCGGGATTCAGGGAAATGGGAATAGTTTTAATCCTTCCCTCAGCTCCGATGGCCGGTATGTGGCCTTTAGCTCCTGGGCCACTGATCTAGTACCAAGCGATACTAACCAGCTGGAGGATGTCTTTGTCAGAGATCGCGGTGTAGATGGGGATGGAGACGGCTGGAATGCCTCTCTGGATTGTAACGACGCCGACCCCACCATCCATCCTTATGCTTCAGAGATTCCCAATGATGGAATCGACCAGGACTGTAACGGAAGTGACCTGATCAGCAATACTGATTTAATCATCAGTGCCATATCCACTACGACGGCGGCAGTCGCACCAGGTGGAACCCTGATACTCTCTAATAGTGCCAAAAATCAGGGCAGCTCATCATCAGGTGCTTTTATCATCACATTCCATCTATCAGTCAACACCACCTATGGTGATTCTGATGACATAGCGTTTACTACCACGATGTCAGTGACATCCCTCGCCGCGGGTGCAATCAGTTCTGCTTCAACTACACTAACTGTGCCAACCACTACGCCACTAGGCGCTTACTACATCTGTGCCATGGCTGACAGCGGAAGTGCTGTGAGTGAGACTGATGAGACAAACAACACAAGGTGCACTACTTCCACAATCAATGTGACAAAGCCAGACCTTGCCATGACGGCACTATCCACAACCACTACCTCCATAAAGGCCGGCAGCTCTCTCTCGCTCTCCAATACCGTAAAGAACCAGG
>Ga0209343_10002548_pt1 | contig 23403 bp, 21 predicted proteins | sample RifCSPlowO2_02_FD_184026 | JGI IMG/M metagenome (GOLD analysis project Ga0209343, IMG submission 184026) | Groundwater microbial communities from Rifle, Colorado - Rifle CSP2_plank lowO2_0.2 (SPAdes) (version 2) | ecosystem: Environmental > Aquatic > Deep subsurface > Groundwater | place... | reverse complement strand
CGGGATGCCCTTTATATGTAGGCTGATAGCTCTTGAGCTCCACCTTTTCAGGATATTTGAATTCAGCAGATGCGTTAAGAACATCCTTTGGCAAATCCACCAGCACAGGCCCGGGCCTTCCTGTTGTGGCTATGTAAAATGCCTCCTTTATAACCCTCGCCAGGTCTTTTATATCCTTAACAAGGTAGTTATGTTTTGTGCACGGCCTTGTGATGCCCACGATATCCGCCTCCTGAAAGGCGTCATTGCCTATAAGCGCTGTAGGCACCTGTCCTGTAAAGACTACAACCGGGATGGAATCCATGTATGCAGTGGCAATGCCGGTAACAGTATTGGTTGCGCCAGGGCCTGAGGTAACAATAACAACACCTGGTTTGCCTGATGCCCTTGCATAGCCGTCTGCCATATGCACAGCGCCCTGCTCATGACGCACCAAAATATGCTTTAAAGCAGTTACGCCATACAGCGCATCATAGATAGGCAGGACAGCGCCGCCCGGAAACCCGAATATGGTATCCACACCTTCTTTTAAAAGGCTTTCAATAAGTATATGCGCGCCGGTTTTTTTCATGGTTTTCACAATAAACTACCTGTTTAAGATGGCGACAAGCTCTTTTTTTATATCACTTATCTTCGCAGGCTTCGCAATATATCTCAGGCTATTTCTTTTAAAAAAAGAAAGCCTTTCCTCTTCAAGAACACCTGTAAAAAACAGGAACCTCTCTTTTATATCAGGATGCTTCTCAGCAGCCTTTTTATAAAATTCCATGCCGTTCATGACAGGCATATTCACATCTGTTACAATAGCGGCATAGTAATTTTCATCAACCTTCTTTAGGGCGTCCTTTCCATTTACAGCCGTATCAACAACACCTTCATCTACAAAAATAGCTACAAGGAGGTCGGCTATGACAGTCTCATCATCCACCACAAGTATCTTTTCCTCCCATATTTTCGGTAAGGTTATTATTTTTTCAAGATAATGCTTAAACTCATGATGTGATTCAAGGAAACGTTCTATATACCTTTTATGCTGATGTATCTTGGTCACTACAGGGGTGAACTCCCTGTAATTATGTTTTAGGCTGTTTGTTACATATAAAAAGATGTCGTTCCACTCGGAAAATTCAGCGGATATTATGAAATCTATTATATCCTCCCTGGTGAGGCTGTTTGCCTCTAACTTTTTTTCAGCCAGTAATAAGTAATTTACTATCTTTTTCCTTACATCGTCATTAACATCTATGGCAAGGGGCGGAAAGGGCCTATCTCTGGTCAGCTCTGCAGCCCTGCTTATAATGTCATAATGCATTTTTTCATCGCTGCTTAGATGTCTTAGGAAATCTGAGAGTTCCTTGTCATTTTGAAACCGGGAAGCTGCTTTTTCATATACCTTGCGGGCCGCCTCCTCAACCTCCAGAAGCCAGTTTATAACTTCTTTCATAATATATCCTCTGCAATTCTTTATATTCCTCGCAAACCATTTAATGACTTTTAAATAATCTGCCTGAGACCCTGCTAATATTCACATTTTGATTTGTCATTTTGCATTTTGACTTTTGAATTTATTTTACCACTGCCCCTGTATTCGCTGATGTTACAACCTTTGCATACCTTGCAAGCCAGCCTTCTTTAATCTTTGGCTCAGGCGGCTTCCATTTTTTCTTTCGTCTTTTCAACTCTCCGCTCCCCACCCTAAGTTCTAATCTCCTGTTTGGTATATCCATCTCTATTACATCCCCTTCCTTGACCAGCGCAATAGGCCCGCCTTCCATTGCCTCCGGCGAAACATGGCCCACGCACGGCCCCCTTGTCCCTCCTGAAAATCTGCCGTCGGTTATAAGCGCAACGGATTCTCCCATGCCCATGCCCATAAGCGTTGCTGTTGGGGCAAGCATCTCCCGCATCCCAGGACCGCCCTTGGGGCCTTCGTATCTTATGACAAGCACATCGCCTTTCTTAATCTTTTTATCTAAGATTGCCTTCATTGCAGCCTCTTCTGAATCAAAGACCCTTGCCCTGCCTGTGAAACGCATCATTTTATCGCTCACACCAGACTGCTTAACAACAGCCCCAAGGGGGGCAATATTCCCTTTTAATACAGCTATGCCGCCTTCCTTGTGATAAGGCATGTCAATGGGTTTTATAACCTCTTCATTTATGTAATCTACCTCTGATATTATCTTCTTTATCCTCTTCCCGGAAACAGTAGGATTATCCTTTATCCTGTTTTTCAACCTGTGCAATACTGCGGGAATCCCTCCTGCCCAGTGCAGGTCTTCCATATAGTGTATGCCAACAGGCTCAAGGGATGCTATGTGCGGTGTCTCTATGCTTAGTTTATCAAACAATTCCAGCGGCAGTTTTACGCCTGCGTCATTGGCAATGGCCATTAGATGCAGGACTGTATTTGTTGAGCCGCCAAGCGCAAGGTCAACCCTTATTGCGTTTTCAAATGCAGCGCGGGTCAAAATCTTCCTTGGTGTTATGCCTTCTCTGACCAGCCCTATAATCCTCTCGCCGCTCTCAAATGCAATCCGTCTCTTTTCTGAAGACACTGCCAGGGCAGTGCCGCACCCGGGAAGGCTCATGCCCATTGCCTCTGCAAGAGAGTTCATTGTATTGGCTGTATAAAGCCCCTGGCAGCTTCCCATACCGGGACATGCGCCAAGCTCGCATGCGTCCAGCTCTTTCTTGCCTATCTCGCCGGCCCTGTACCTCCCCATTGCCTCAAATGTATCCCTGATAAATGAGAGTTTTTTGCCCTTAAACCTGCCGGTAAGCATAGGGCCTGCTGTAACAAGGATAGCCGGGATATCCAGCCGTGCTGCAGCCATGAGCATGCCGGGCGTAATCTTATCACAGTTTGTCAAAAGCACAAGGCCGTCAAGGCCGTGGGCCTGTGCAATGGACTCAATAATATCAGCGATGAGCTCCCTTGAAGGCAGGGAATAGTGCATCCCCCTGTGCCCCATGGCAATGCCGTCGCAGATGCCTGGAAGCCCGAAGATAAAAGGATAGCCTCCGGCGCTGTGCACACCCTTTTCAATGAACCGCTCCAGGTCCCGCATGCCGATATGGCCTGGTATCAAATCTGTAAAGCTGGAGGCAATCCCTATAAAGGGTTTTTTCATCTCTCCTTTAGGAATGCCTGTGCCGTAGAGAAGCGCCCTGTGCGGGACACGTTCCAGCCCTTTTTTTACCCTGTCACTTCGCATAATAAATTCAGAAATAAGAAATTAGCAATCAGAAATTAGGAAACAGAAAACCCATTTCTCCTTCCCACATTTTTAGTCCCTTTCCTCTTTTCTAATTTCTATTTTCTGCTTTTATCCCCTTGCCTCTCTGTACCTTGAAATAATCTCTTCCATCTTGTCTTTGTGTGTCAGCTTCAGTTTTTGCAGCTTCTTTTTTTCAAGCTCTTCTTCCGTTGTCAAATGAGGTCTTTTGCCCAGCTTCGCAACCTTTTTTTCGTAACTCCTGTGTGCCTCGTAAATGCCTTTAAACTCTGCGTCCTTTTCCAGCAACCGACTTAAAAAGTCTCCACCCAATGCATTCATAGAATGGCCTCCTTTTTATATGATTACTGCTGCAAACCCTGTACCGCGATGGTGCAGGGCAAACAAATATTATTATAACATTCCTATCTTGTCAATCCGAGAAAATACAGGTTAAGGTTGAGGTGAAGGTTTGGAATTTCCTTAACCTTGACCTGAACCTTTCTTTATCTTAAGCTCTGCCTCCGAAGGTCTTAAATAATTTAAGCCTACGGCTTCAGGGGTGTCAACCTCACCTCCTTTAAACTTTTTCCACGCCAGCAGGCCGATATTTACGGCCCTTATCAGCCAGAGATGGGATGGGGCAAAAACAAGTTTGGGGTTCGGAGTGCGGGGTTCGGAGTTAAAGATTACATCAATTCCGCTGCCAATAAAGATAGTCGGCTCTTTAATATTTTCGAGAAGAACAGCTGGCTTTATTGCCTTATCATCCATAATACGCTCAAGCCTGTTTCCGTCACACCTGTAAATCCCTGCGTAGACCTCTTTTTTTCTGGCATCCAGAATGGGACAGATTGGCTTATCCGCATAGGGAATATTCATTGCAAGGGCCTCCAGTGTTGAAACGCCTATAACCGGTTTATGTAAACTCCATGCAAGCCCCTTTACTGTAGAAAGCCCTATCCTCAAACCTGTAAAAGAACCCGGGCCTTTTGTAACGGCAAAGCAGTCAATTTCTTCTATCCTTGCATCCGCACCTTCCAGAAGGCCCTTTATTGATGGCAATAGCCTCTCCGCATGGGTCTTCTGGCTACAGGTTGTCAGTTCAGCAATAAGTCTGTCATCCTCAAGCAGCGCTATGCTTCCGGATGCTGTAGAAGTATCTATGGCGAGTATCTTCATCTAAAATAAATTCCAAACCACAATCTTCAAATTACAAACGAATTCCAAATTTGGTCATTGTAATTTGGTTGTTGGTAATTATTTGATATTTGGAATTTGCTTATTGTATTTTGCACGATGGTGCTTGTAATTTGATACTTCACGATTTCTCTTTACCCCACCAACCTCTGCAAAAAACCTATTATATCAAGCCGTATTATATCGTTATATGTCACAAATACCATCAATAAGACCAGAAGGCCAATGCCTATATTCTGGACAATGCCCATAACCTTCTCGCTCATCGGTTTGCCCCTCAATGCCTCTATGCCAAAGAATACGAGAAAACCCCCGTCCAGCACCGGTATGGGGAGGAGGTTCAGTATACCGAGCTGCAGGCTTAAAAACGCCATAAGCGACAGGAATGCTGTCAGGCCTGATTCCGCGGCCTGGCCTGCCACCTGTGCTATCATCAATGGCCCGCCAAGGGTCTTTATGGATATCTCTCCAACAAAGAGCTTTTTTATAATGGCAAATGTGAGTATGGTCAGCTCTCCCATCTTTTTAGTCCCTTCCACGGTTGCGCTAACAGGGCCGTATCGCTTTATAATTGTCTCCTGGAGGGGTGATATGCCTATTATATGGCCATGGATATCTTCATTCCACTGCGGTTTTACGCTGACCTCAAAGGTTTCATTCCCTCTTTTTACCTGAAAAAGTCTTTCCTCTGAGCTTTTAACTCCTGACTCCTGACTCCTGACCCCTGACTTATTATTCTGAATCGCCTGCTGGAGTTCCACCCAGTGGTCTATCTTAATACCATCAACAGCAAGGATGGTATCGTTAAGCTTAAGCCCCGCCCTTTCAGCAGGTAAGCCCTTTGCAAGCCCGCCTATTGTAGGGCTTGTGGGAGGATAGAAGCCGCCGATACCGCCTCCAGTCTGTGAAGAGGCCTCCGGGGTTAATGCAATCTCCTTAATCTCACCATCCCTTTTGACCCTGAGGTTGAGCAGGCTGTCAGGGCTGGATATTATAGTATTGTTGAGCCCTTCCCAGTTCTTTATCTGCCTGCCATCTATTGACAGTATAATATCTCCTTTTTTAAGGCCTGCCTTATCAGCAGCCTCGCCTTTAACCACATAGCCGACCATTGGCTCTCTATCCAGATACGCAGGTATTTGGATTCCTATAAGATATATTAACGGCAGAAGCATAAACGCCAGGACAAGGTTCATTATCGGCCCGGCTACGACTATCGCCGCCTTTTTTGAAATAGGCTTGTTGGCAAACGATTTCTCGCTGTCTTCCTGACTTACCTCCTCGCCTGTTGCTTCGCCTACCATCTTTACATAGCCGCCGAGGGGCAGGGCAGAAATCAGATATTCTGTCTCGCCCCTTTTTATGCCGAGCAGCTTCGGCCCGAAGCCAAGAGAAAATTTTAATACACCTACCCCTGAAAGCTTTGCAACGATAAAGTGGCCGAGCTCGTGAATAAAAACTAAAATACCGAGAACTATTAAGAATGATATTAGTGTTGTCATCTTATCCCCTTTTTATTAATACAAACGCAATAAATGTCTTTATACTGCGTTGGACTCCTCGGAAAATCCTCAACATACTACAATTAGTATGCCTGCGGTTTTTCTCGTCGTCCGCCTCGTCTAAAACCATTTCTTGCGTTCGTATGATGTAATTTTATTTAATTCGTTTGTATTGGTAAGCGGTGCGTTATTAGCTGTGAGTAGCTTAAAAACTGCTTACTGTTATCTGCTTACCGTTTGCCTTTTTCCTGACATGCTGGCAAATTTGTTTGTCCCGTTTAAGTATAATTTTTTTATAATCAATGTGTTCTCTCTGCTCTGGAATAAGAAAGTTCTGCGAAAGCTCGCTCCAGTCTTTATCTCTCACAGATACAATCTGCCGCAGAAAATAACTTGCCCAAATATTTCCAATCTTTGAACTCGCTTTTTCTCTCTCAAGTTTATTCTTCGTAATCTCTACATATTTCTTATCAATATCAAATCCAATGTATCGTCGCCCCAGTCTTTTGGCCGCAAGAGCAGTTGTGCCGGTCCCCACAAATGGGTCAAGCACAATATCATTTTCATCGGTTGACATTAAAATAATTCGCTCTAATAGATGAATGGGAAGTTGGCAGGGGTGTTCATCTCTATACTTTGTATGCTTTATTCTGTGAATATCTGTCCAAACATCGGAAACAAGCGGCCCAAAAGGGTGCAACCCTGCTTTTTTCCCTCCATAATCTTTTAACAAATAGCCACATTTCCGGCAACGCTTATGCGGATAGCGGATTTCGTAAAACTTATTTTGCTTTGCATCCTTTGCGTAATAGAGAATCCCATAATGAGATGGTTGCAGTGTCTTACCCATCGGCCCGGAAGGAGCATCCCATGAAATCCAATGTTTAAAATCCGCAAGCTCATTAAGAAAAGCGGCATAGTAGGTCAACCATTTGGGAATATTGTGAATAAAAATTGAACCGGTAGGTTTAGTAACTCTTACCATTTCAGCAATCCATTCGTTACACCAGTTCAGGTAATCTTGAAATTCAAGGCTGTCCTTATAACCGTTATACTTCTTTTTTAAGTTAAATGGAGGATCAGCAAAAGTTGCATCAACAGAATTGTCCGGTATTTTTTTTAATACCTCTAAACAATCACCTTTTATTATGCTATTTAAATATTTTTCAATCATATTATTCTAAGTTTAAACTCCAAGTTTTAATAGCGAGATCAGCAAGATCGTTTTGTCTTTTTTCAATATACTCGGGCTTCCAATCTCCTTCATATTCAGCCAAAGCTTTAGTTATTTCTATTTTAGACTTTTTATATTCTGTTTTCTTATTAGTAAACTTTGAACTTTTTTGTTCATTGTTCAATTTTGTATTCATTATTGTTAAATTACCTATTCTCTTGAGATAAGATTCATATTGTTCCGCGTTAAATGATGGATAATTGCTTCCCGGCTTTTTAGGTAATATATGTTCGAGATTCACAGAATCCGGATTATTATTAACAATTAATTCGGGCATATTCCCCCCACTTTTAAAATTTTCAATTGCCCTCAAATAATACCTGGCCAGTTTTTCTTTGCTTACCGTTGCTATTCCAAACGCATCTTTAAATTCTTTATCTTGTGGCACCAAGTCTTTTAAAATATTTTTAAGTTGACTTGCTGTTGTAATTTTTTTATTCGTGATTTCAGTTGCATTTTTTGCGAATGATTCCTCCATTGCCCCACTTCTAGAACCAACAATTAAGTTTCTGACCATCCATGAAACAATAAGTTTTAATGTTTTTTTAATTTCATTTTTTTCAAAGTTTTTTAATATAGCTAATGCGAGTGGCCTAAATTGTTTTAATTCTAAATAGTTTAAGGTTTTGATGTAGTCCTTACATTCATTTGAGTAATTATCCCAAATGGAGCTAGTATCATTAATGAGTGCTAAGTACAAATCAATATCATTATTTAAATTTGTCACAAATGTATTTACTTCCGTGGCTGACCGTTTTTCTGATTTAATAGCTTGATATAGTTTATTATTTATTTCTCTGATGAATCCATATTCCGTCATCCAAAAAACTTTGATATATTCTAGAAGCAGGGGTTCTTCAATTGCTTCTAATTTTGAGATTAATTCGTTCCAATTAGTTTGTACTTCACCTAATCTACCTCCACTCTTGCTATACAAATAATTTTTTATTAAATCTATCTGGGCTAATACCAATCCCCTATCATTTAAGGTTTCGAAAATAGTATACGCATTAGAATCTTCTGGAACAATAATCGTTACGACTTTGAGTTTTCCATCAATAAAATCCATCAAATCATGTAATATATTAACATCATTACGATGATATTTTAATTCTTTTTCCGAATAGCTAAGAGCTTTCTCGAAAGCATTTTTTATTTTTTCGTGAGATACTTTTTTAGTAGGGAAATTTCGATTTTCATTCACAATATAATTCTCATAGTATTGATTATCTTGACCACTTAATTCCAACTTTGGTAATTTTTTTTCTTCCCTACGATCAAAATCACTTAAATAATCCTTTTGAATCTGTTCACTTTGGATATCTTTCCCATTTTTTTTGAAAATTTCTTTAAATGCGGCAAAAAATAATAAAATTGTTGTAATTCTTTGTTGGCCATCTATAATTTCAAGTTTATTGTCTTTTTGTGTCAAAACAAGTGTTCCAAGAAAATATTCGCTTTCCTTAATATTTGCCTTAATATCTTCAAATAAATCAGTTACATGCTTTTCTTCCCATGAATAAGTACGCTGATATATTGGAACAAAGAATTTATTCTCTTTGATAAAGGACCCTATGCCTTTTATATCAAATTTTATTTCACTCATTTTTTAAACATCTCCTTTAAAAGTTTTTCGAACCTCTTTAATTCCTCTTTATGAAAAGTAAAAACATCTTCGTATGCTGCAACCATTCTTTTTAAATCGCCTTTGCGGACATACCAGCCTATTCCATCTACAAATCCGATAAACTTTGCCGCCGGATAATGTTCTTTAATAAGCGAATCAATAGAGATTTCAGCTTTTGATTTATCGCCTTGTCCGGAAGAGGTTGTTACCAAAAATGAACTCTCAACAATAATCTTTGGGTTTTTCTTGTCGGGTATAATAAAATCCATTGTCCGCTTGGTTGCAGGGGCATTCTCAATAAGCTCACTCAGATCGCCTTTTTCAAACGGGATATGCAAACTGTCCAACAAATTTTCTATAAGAGTTTCAGGATTATTTTCCTTCATGCCGGAATACGAACCCTTTTCTTTATAGCGGATGAGCGTATCAATCATTGAAGGAATATCAAATTTTAATTTTGAAATGCTGAGTTTTTTTAGCTCAAAAAGAGGGATGGTATTGGATAGAAACGGAATGGTTGACCCTTCAAAGAAGATGTTGACGATGCCTTTTCTGAAATACTCATTGACCGTAAGCATTTTCTGAATTTTTTCATCCGACCATTCTTTAATTTGTTCCGTAGGCTCATCTTCACACCACTTTTCTTTAAAAACGAGGTTTGAAAGTTCTTGATTATTGACCACCCGAATAACTGTTGTTAATCGTTTCAGATATTCATTGGAAAAACCTGTCAAGGCAAGCAATGCCCTCAAACCATTTTCTTTTTCGCTTATAAGACGCTCAAAATGCGCCTTTTTCAGGCCATCGTTTTCAATTTCATTTTTCAACACAAGCAGCGTTTCTTTTATTGAGTTTAAATAGCCTTCATATTTCTCTTCAAAAACAGGATTAAAGAAATAGAAGGTATTTCTTTCAATAACAGTCTGATATTTTTCATTAACTGATTTCATGTTGCGCCTGCATTAAACATTTTTTTCAAAAAATAAAATATACTCATCTTTCATTATATTGCGCATTCCCTTGATTGGTTTTAAGACGCTTTTAACCAGGTTTAAGCCAACCATCCGGCAAGAATCTATTACGTTATTTTCCAGCCGAATGCCGCCGGTTTGATTGGTGTTTGAGCCGATAATCATCACAACAAATCTGCCCTTTTTCAAAACCCGCGCAACTTCAGAGCAAACAACAGCCATGTCTTTAAAATAATTATTTAACCTCTCATCTTTATTTTTTCCGTTCAATCCAATCATTTTTGTTTTGATGGTTTCTGTATCATGTCTCAGATATTTCAATTGAGTTTCATCATTTTTAACATAATCAATAGCAAAGGAATACGGGGGTGAGGTAATAACACCATCAACAGATTCATCATTTAATTCCAGTTTCAAGGCATTGGAATTGGGCAACACTTTTACAAATCCGATTTCCTCTTTTTTATAATAAGGATTGGTTGAAAAATCAAATACTGTTGCTTGATAACGTTGTAAGACCTTTTCAAATAATTGCTTATGATTAGATTTTGTAACCCGCATTGCATAGCCCATAGCATCCAGAAACGCCAGTAATGCCAAATTATAAACTTTTAGTTTTTCCGGGTCTTTAATCTTTTTTAATTGCATGGTCGCATCTTTGGCATCAAAAAAAGTAAAAAGTTTATCAGTTTGCTGAAGAAGCCCTTTTAATAATTCAACATCAATTGTTAATGCTTCAAATTTAGTCTTAGTCATAAATTGGCAAAACGGACTCAGATCAACAGCATAAGAGTTAATGCCCATTAAGGCCGCCTCAATATTTGCCGTTCCGCTTCCACACATCGGATCAAGAATAGTTTCACCTTTTTTAACGTCTATTATATTTAGTAGTCCCTTAATCAATTGAGGATGAAATTTACCGCGATACGGAAAGAGGCCGTGTGTGGCATAGCCGGTTGAAAATCGGCTGTTTTCGAAATAGCTTTTTGTTTTTGCCGAGCGGTTTTCTGAAAGCGCGACAGATTGTTCAGAATAGAGCTGGAAATGTTTGGTCGGTTTTCCATTTACAGACTGAAAAAATGCGCTCCTTTCCGCCAGTTCTTCTTTGTTTAAAACATTATACTCTAAATTAGCCAACTCCAGTTCAAACAATTCATTAACAGAAGGAAGCAGTGCGGTATCTTTTCCAAAGATTGTATTTGAGACTTCAGATGTGTGGTAAAATGGCTTGTCCATGTTTGTTTTTCTTCTACGTATTCCTTATGCTTATCCTATAAAACTATCTCCTTCGCCATTTCCCTTGCCCATCTATCCGCCTCCAATATCTGATTCAATTTCAGATTTTGGGTTTTTGATTTTTGGTTTTGATATTTTCCCATTACGGTTTTCACAATCTCGGTTATATTTGTAAATTTTATCTTTCTCTCTAAAAAGGCCTCCACTGCAACTTCGTCAGCAGCATTTAAGACTGCCGGCATGAAACCGCCCGCATTTATTGCCTGGTACGCAAGCCTGAGGGCCGGAAATCTCTTTTCATCAGGTTCCATGAAGGTAAGCTTGCCCATCTTGCACAGGTTGAGTGATTCAATACCGCAGTCAAGTCTTTCATCAGGATATGAAAGGGCATAGGATATTGGGCCCTTCATATCAGTTGGTCCGAGTTGCGCCACAATTGAACCATCCACATATTCCACCATGGAATGAACAACGCTCTCTGGATGGATATGCACAAATATCTTTTCTGGAGACATGTCAAAGAGCCACCTTGCTTCAATTACCTCCAAACCTTTATTCATAAGTGTCGCAGAATCTATGGTAACCTTTTTCCCCATCTTCCACCTCGGATGGTTTAAGGCCTCCTGAGGCGTAATGGCCGGCAATTTTTCCATGGGAAGATTTAAAAAAGGCCCGCCTGATGCGGTCAGTATAAGTCTTTTTATATCCCCCTTCCTGTGCCCTGCAATGGATTGGAATATGGCGCTGTGTTCACTATCAACAGGCAGGAGGTTTACCCTATTCTTTCTGGCCTCCTCCATTACCAACCCGCCTGCCATTACAAGGACCTCTTTGTTTGCAAGGGCAATGTCCCTTCCTGCCCTTATTGCGGCAAGGGTCGGCATCAGGCCTGATGCGCCGACAAGCGCAGAAACTACCATGTCTGCGCCATCGCAGGCTGCTACCTCAAGCAGGCCATCATCACCCCAGCAAGCCTTGGGCGTATATGACAGCCCTTTTTTTATTTCATTTATATCCCATTCATCCGAGAGGGATATAACCTCCGGCCGGAATTCCTCTGCCTGCCTGACAAACAACTCCCTGTTTTTACCGGCTGCAATGGCCGTTACCCGGAACCTATCAGGGTATCGCCTGATGATGTCAAGGGTGCTGCGGCCTATGGAACCTGTGGAGCCGAGGATTGCAAGCCTTTTTAACTTACCCATTTCTATACCTTGAAGACAACAAGATAGTAATAAAGAAAAGGTCCCGGGAAGATCAGGCTGTCTATCCTGTCCAGTATGCCGCCGTGGCCTGGAAGGAAGTTGCCTGAATCCTTTACGCCCGCGCTCCTTTTAATGAGGGATTCAAAGAGGTCGCTGAATTGGCCTGCTATACCAAGCAGTATTGCTAGCAGCAATGCCTCATTTAATGAAATCTCTATTAAGGAGAATTGCCTAAAGGCTATGGCCGCAACAATCCCCCCCGCCACCCCCCCAAGCGATCCCTCTACCGTCTTATTGGGACTCACCACAGGAGAAAGCTTAAACCTTCCAATCCATCTGCCTGTATAAAATGCAAACGTGTCGTTTGCTGCTGTAATTAAAACGAGCAGCAAAATCCACAGGCTGCCTTGTTCCAGTTCTCTTAACAGTATGAGGTGAGAAAGTGGAAAGGATATATAGGTTATCCCCAAAACTCCCATGCCTGCGCGGCTTGTAACAGAGGCAAGCGGGTCGTGAGCAAAGAGGCAGTATATAAATAGGAAGAAAACTGTAAAGGTTAAATACCCTGTAAGCCAGTTAAAACCGCCTAAATAAGCTATCAGAGGAACAATCGCCCCAAGCAGTGTGGCAACCAGCAAAAGGCCCTTATCCTGATTAATGGTTATTTTACAGTATTCAAAAAGGGCGAGGCCGGCTATTAAAACAACTATTACAGAAAACCAGAACCCGCTTGTATATATGAGTAAAAGAACAAATAAAAAACCGAGTAAAAGACCGGTTATTACCCTTTTCATCCCGTTAGAAGTCTCCTCTGTTAAAAGCTAATGCTATAGCCATAATAAATAGATATTCCGTCTCGCAGTGGACTTCTAACGGGATTCAGATAACTACCTCCTTATTACAGTTCAGAGTTGAGGGTTAGGAGTTCGGAGGCAAAAAACTACGAACTAATAACACCAAACGGTTTTACCTGCTCCCCTGTAAGACCAAATCTCCTCTCCCTGTTTTGGAAATCCAGCAGTGCTTTCATGAGGTGCTGTGTGGTAAAATCAGGCCACAGTACATCAGTAACATATATCTCCGTATATGCAAGCTGCCACAGGAGGAAATTGCTTATCCTGAATTCGCCGCTTGTCCTTACAAGAAGGTCCGGATCAGGACTATCTGCGGTATAAAGATATTTTGCAAAGATCTCCTCGGTAATATCGTCTATATTGAGCTTCCCCTTTTTTGTGTCAGCGGCAATCCTTTTTACAGCCTCTATGATCTCAGACCTTCCGCTGTAACTCAATGCAAGATTTAGAACCATGCCGTTATTATTTTTGGTCTTATCCTCTGCCTCTTTTATAATCCTTTGTATATTAACCGGGAGTTCCCATGCATTGCCTATTGCCCTGAACCTTATGCCATTTTTAATCATCTTCATGAGCTCGTTCTTTAAATGACGCTCCAGTAATTCCATCAGGGCATTAACTTCCATAACAGGCCTGTTCCAGTTCTCCCTCGAAAATGTATAAAGTGTGAGGTGGCCAATACCGATCTCCCGGCAAAACTCCACAATATCCCTGGCAACCTCAATCCCCTTTTTATGGCCGCTTATCCTGCCAAGGAACTTTTTTTCAGCCCAGCGGCCGTTGCCATCCATAATGATGGCAATATGCTGCGGAAGTCTTTCTCTTATAAGCGTATCTGTTATGCTCATGTTCATCATTACACCAAAATCTTCGGTGCAGGGGGGTGGGGGTTTACTTCTTCCTTTCTTAAAGGAACCCCTCTGGCTATCTTATCCAGCACCCCGTTTATAAATGCCCCTGAATCCTCTGAACCGTATCTCTTTCCAATCTCTACCGCCTCATCAATAACAACCTTACACGGAACATCAGGACAGTAAAGCAATTCAGATACTGCAAGTCTTAGGATATTTCTGTCTATGACAGCAATCCTGTTTAAAGACCAGTTCTCTGCGTTCTTGCTTATATGCCCGTCTATCTCCTTCTTATGTTCACAGACACCGTTTATCAGCCTCAAGACAAATTCTTTTACATCTTTCCGCAAATCTTTTCCTTCCAGATATGCGTCTATTACCTCCCTTACATCTCCGTCAGAGATATCAAGTTGATAAAGGGCCTCCAGTGCAATCATCCTTGCCTTTCGCCTGCCAAGGCCCATTTTTATTTCCTCTTTTTCAGCTCCTTGAACAAATTAGCCATTTCTATCGCATTCAGGGCAGCATCCCTCCCCTTATTCCCTGATTTTGTGCCGGCCCTTTCTATAGCCTGTTCCAGGGTATCCGCAGTTATAATGCCAAAGGCTACAGGGAGCCCTGAATCCATGGATATCCTTGCAATACCCTTTGCTGCCTCAGATGCGATGTAATCAAAGTGCGGTGTCGCGCCCCTTATAATTGCGCCAAGGCATACAATTGCGTCGTATTGGCCTTTCTGCATCATAACCTGCACTGTAGCCGGTATCTCGAACGAGCCCGGAACCTTAACTATCTCTATATCACCATCAGACGCACCGCTTCGTAAAAGCGCATCCACTGCCCCTTCAAGAAGCTGATTTCCTATGAACTCATTAAATCTGCTCAATACCACGCCGAATTTTAATCCCTTTGCTGATAGACCGCCTTCCACTATCTTTGGCATAAAACCCTCCCATGAAAAATAGAATAGTTCAGGCTGAGGTTTAGGTTGAGAAAATCCTTCCCTTAACCTTGACCTCAACCTTAACCTTTTCGGTTTTTAGCATTTGCACTTTACATCTTTACCAATTGGCTCAACCTTCTTGCCCACATCTTCAAGATTACCGAGCATATGCCCCATCTTCTCTTTTTTAACCCTTAGATACTCTAAATTGCCCTTATGGGGAATAACCTCCAGAGGCACCCTTTCAGCCACTTCCAGGCCATAACCCTCAAGACCTACTATCTTCTTCGGATTATTGGTCATTAGACGCATCTTCCTTACACCAAGGTCAAGGAGTATCTGCGCCCCTATTCCGTAGTCCCTCAGGTCAGGCTTGAAACCAAGTTTTTTGTTGGCCTCAACAGTGTCCATCCCCTTATCCTGCAATGCGTATGCCTTGAGCTTATTTGCGAGACCTATGCCTCTCCCCTCCTGATGCATATACAGGATAACCCCTTTCCCTTCCTTTTCAATGAGCTTCATGGCGCATTTAAGCTGGTCTCCGCAGTCACACCTCTCTGAGCCGAATACATCCCCTGTTAAACATTCAGAGTGGACCCTTACAAGGACAGGCTCTTCGGGCTTTATCTCTCCCTTGACAAGTGCCATGTGCTCGTGGAAGTCCACATCGTTTTCATAGACCACAGCCTTGAATTCCCCGCCGTATCTTGTGGGCACTACGGCCTCTGCGACCCTTCGGACAAGTTTATCCTTTCTTAGCCTGTATGCAATTATATCAGCGATGGTAACAATTTTAAGACCATGTCCTTTTGCAAAAACCTCAAGGTCAGGCAGCCTTGCCATAGTGCCGTCATCCTTCATTATCTCGCATATGATACCCGCCGGCTTCAACCCTGCAAGCCTTGCCAGGTCCACAGAACCTTCTGTCTGCCCTGTCCTTACCAAGACACCGCCCTTTCTCGCGCGCAGAGGGAAGATGTGCCCGGGCCTTGCCAGGTCTTCAGGCTTTGCATCGTCCCGGATAGCGGTTAGTATTGTATGCGCCCTGTCCTGGGCAGATACCCCTGTGGTCACACCTTGCCTGGCGTCTACGGACACTGTAAAGGCAGTCTTAAGCGGAGACGTGTTCTCTGCCACCATTGGCTTCAAATCCAGTTCATCTGCCTTCTCTTCTGTCAACGTAAGGCAGATAAGCCCCCTCCCGAACTTGGTCATAAAGTTTATGGCCTCTGGGGTAACCTTCTCTGCGGCCATGGTCAGGTCACCCTCATTCTCCCTGTCCTCATCATCAACAAGGATGACCATCCTGCCTTCTCTTATATCCTTTATAGCTGCCTCAACCATTTTTATCGGCACATTAATTCCCCCTTTAGCAACTTGTATTTCCTGCTCAAGGCCATGTCTTAAGCTGTTTTATACTACCATACAATATCTATCAAACTCAAATCAATTAACCTTTTATAAAACCGTGCCTTCTCAAAAAATCCTCATCAATACCCTGTTTTTTATAGGCGCCCAGAAACCTTTCCACATACTTTGCAATTATATCGGTTTCTATGTTTACCCTATCTCCTTCCTTTTTTGAAGAGAGACTGGTATTTTTCAAGGTATGCGGGATAATGGCAACCCTGAAGCCCTGCTCAATCAAATCTGCGGCTGTAAGGCTGATGCCGTCAACTGCAACAGAACCCTTTTTAACTATCTGTCCCTGCAGTTCAGCAGGGATGCTAAAATCTATCTCGGCAAATTCACCGGCTGCAGCCTTTCTTGCAATGAGCCCAATGCCATCTACGTGCCCTGCAACAAAATGGCCTCCCATTGGCGAAGATGGTGTAAGCGGCTTTTCAAGATTGACCAGTCCGCCCCTCCTCTTATTTCCGAGTGTCGTAAGGCGCAGGGTCTCTCCGGAGATATCTGCCTTAAAAATAGACAGAGAAAATTCCACAACAGTAAGGCACACGCCATCCACAGCAACACTGTCTCCAGGTTTAATATCAGCAATGCTGCCGCCGTGTTCAACGGTTATCCTCGCAGAATCTCCCTTTGCTTCAATATCCTTTACCCTGCCGACAGCCTGTATTATGCCTGTAAACATGATTTTCCTTATTTCTCAGGATACCCTTCTAACAGTATATCCTTTCCGATTTTCCTGCATTTAAGGTCTTTTAATTTAACTGCCTCTGACAGTATCTTTATACCAAGCCGTCCTATCATTGGCAAGCCCTCTCTGCCAAAAATCTTTGGCGCATAGAATATGGCAATCTTGTCAACAATCCCTTCCTTAAGGACCGATGCCGCAACGTTTGAACCCCCTTCAATCAAAAGGCTTGTTATTTCCCTTTTACCAAGTGCCTTTATGAGCGCCCTCAAATCCACAACCCCTTTTCTTGAAGGAAGTATCATGACCTCTGCCCCCCTGACCTCCAGGGCCTTTATTTTACCCTCACTTGCCTTTTCAGTTGTTGCTATGATTATGCCGCCCCTTTCAAGGTTCAGTACCTTTGCAGTCACGGGTATTCTCAATCTGCTGTCAACAACCACCCTTAAAGGGTCCCTGCCCATCACAAGGCGGGTTGTAAGTTCAGGGTTGTCTTTTAATACAGTGCTGATGCCCACCATCACCGCATCAGCCTGCGCCCTCATCCTGTGGGCATGTTTCCTTGCTGTGTCACCTGTAATCCATTTTGCGTCACCGGCGGCAGATGCAATCTTTCCATCAAGGGTAGAGGCAAGTTTAAGGGTTACAAAAGGAGTCCTTGTTTTCATATATTTAATATACGGCTCATTTATATCCCTGCATTCCTCCTCCAGCATCCCTGTCTCCACCTTAATACCGGCATTCAATAACCGTTTAATGCCTTTTCCGGATACCAGCGGATTGGGGTCTTTCATTCCAACAAACACCTTTTTTATACCGGCCTTGATTATAGCATCTGTGCATGGGGGGGTTTTACCGAAATGATTGCACGGCTCAAGGGTTACATACATCTCACCGCCATTTGTCCTTGCCCCCGCCTCTTTTAAGGCATTTATCTCTGCATGGGAAAGTCCTATCCTTTTATGATAACCTTTGCCAATTATCTTTCCGCCTTTCACAACCACAGCGCCTACTGCGGGATTGGGGCTTGTCCAGCCAATGCCCTTCCTGGCAAGGATAATGGCGATACCCATGTAATATTCTTTATCGTTCATTTCTTCTTTTTGCTTACCTCAAGCAGTCCTTTTAATTCTGTCATAAATTCATTTATATCCCTGAACTCCCTGTAAACAGATGCAAATCTCACATATGCCACCTCGTCCAGATTTTTAAGCTCCTCCATCACTGCAGCGCCTATAACAGAACTCTGTATCTCTCTATCCCCGGTTTCCAGAAACCTCTTTTCAATCTTATCAACTACCTTTTCCATGGTTTCAATCCCGACGGGCCTCTTCTCGCATGCCCTTAAAACGCCGTTCAATATCTTTGTCCTGTCAAAAAGCTCGCGTCTCCCGTCCTTTTTAATAACAAGGGGCTGCGCCTCCTCAACCCTCTCATAGGTAGTAAAACGTCTGCCGCACTTAAGACATTCCCTGCGCCTGCGTGTGACATCGCCTTCCTGCGAGAGCCTGGAATCAATGACCTTGTCCTCTGTATGGCTGCAAAATGGGCATTTCATCCCATTAGACCTCCTCTCCTAAACAAAACAATAGTGTTGCCGAGTTCTTAACATTTATGACATTGTGTATAGATGTTTAATCCCGAGTTCAATATTGCCTTACTCATTAAGATTTCTTGAAAATGTTTTTCTTTCATGACTGTTAAAATAAGCCGGTTCTAACAGGGTTAATAACATCAAAAGAATATGCCACAGCATCTGATAAAAAACAAGCACTATGGAGGCCCCAAAAATAGACATTGATTTTTGGGAGGCCTGCTTAAAATAAATTAGGCTTGCACCAATTGCCATTCTCTTATAAAATGGGATGCCATGAAGATTTTTTCCACAAAAGAAAAGGGCTTTATAAAAGCCCTTGATGCCATCCTCAAAAGGGGAGAATCTGATACATCAGAGGCAGAAGAGGCTGTAAAGGACATTATAGATGATATAAGAAAACATGGCGATAAAGCCCTTTTGAAATATACAGAAAGGTTTGACAAAGTCAGATTCGCCAATATGCGTGATGCGCTGTGCACAAGGCAAGAAATAGAAAGGGCCTTGAAAAATATCCCCAAGAGGGATTCAGATATCATCAAACTCGCAGCAAAAAGAATACGGGCCTTTCACAAAAAACAGCTTCCCAAATCATGGTCTTTTAAGGAAAAGGACGGGACTCTTCTGGGGCAGAAGGTTACACCGCTGGAAAGGGTAGGAATATATGTCCCGGGCGGTAAGGCTGTCTATCCTTCAACAGTACTTATGAACGCAATCCCTGCAAAGGTTGCAGGCGTCAAAGAAATAATAATGGCAACGCCTCCTTCTAAAAACAGCATAAATTCCCATGTCCTCGCAGCGGCAAAGGTTGCTGGGGTGGATAAGATTTATAAGGTCGGCGGCGCGCAGGCTGTTGCAGCCATGGCTTATGGCACAGAGAGCATCCCAAAGGTAGATAAGATTGTCGGCCCTGGAAATATTTATGTTGCCACTGCAAAAAGGCTTGTATTCGGCGTTGTGGATATTGATATGGTCGCCGGCCCCAGCGAAATACTTATTATAAATGACGGCACAGGCGCGCCTTCCTGGATAGCCGCTGATCTGCTTTCTCAGGCAGAGCATGATGAGCTTGCATCAGGCATACTCCTTACCACTTCAACAAAGATGGCAGAGGCTGTGGCAAGGGAAGTGGAAAAACAGCTAAGGGAACTTAAAAGGGAGGCTATTGCAAGGGTATCCATAGAAAGATACGGCGCAATAATTATTACAAAAAATCTGGCTGAGGCAGCAGATATTGCCAACAGAATCGCACCTGAGCATCTGGAGCTCTTTGTAAAAAAACCCTTTGAGCTTCTAAAAAAGATTAAAAATGCAGGCGCAATATTCCTTGGCCCAAACACACCGGAACCGATAGGTGATTACATGGCAGGGCCAAACCACACACTCCCCACCGGAGGCACAGCAAGATTTTCTTCGCCTCTGGGCACTGAGGACTTCATAAAAAGGTCAAACGTGCTTTCCTTTTCAAAAAAAGCCGTTGAAAAACTTGGGAAATCCGTGGTGAGATTTACTGAAATGGAAGGGCTTGGCGCCCATGGAAGAAGCGTGGTGATAAGGATTCGCGCTGCAAAACAGGGTAAAAGGCAGTTTTGACGAGAGGGCACGGGCTGTGATTGGGGCTTTTGGCCTGCTTGCGGAACTTCAGGGTTTGTGCTATATTTAATATAGGGAAGCGAAAAGTTAAGGGTGTTGCCTGAGCTAACGCGTGCGTGCGTAAGATCCATCCGCAGGGTGCGTATAAACCACCTAAGGAGGTTTGGGTTTCCCAAACAGGTTTCCTGCCTGCAATGTCCTTAAGGAGATTGCAGGAACATCGGATTCAGGTTCCGGTTACAAACCCAGATCGGCGGATTGGTAAAAAGCTGCTCGGTGCAACACCTTTTTTATTGGAGCTCCCTTTCTTTAAGGCAGGTATCACAGATTTCCCCTGATTTAATTTTAACAAAATTCCGGCCGCAGTCTGCGCACCGGGCCTTATCAAACCACACGATGATTCTTTTCTTTTGCTGAATTATCTCATCCGGCAAAATCTCTTGCGTCTTTAATGTTAATACATTTTTTGCGCAAACAGGCGCGCACAGGCCGCACCCGAGACAGGTTGCGGCTTTAAATGCTATGCCCTGGCCTTCTTTTGTATCTTCTATGGTAAGGGCGTCTGTTGGGCAGAAGAGCTGACAGAGATTGCACATATCGCATCCTTTATCTATTTTTACCGCCGGAAAGATACGGCTGCGGAGCGGGGTTTGAGGATTAACATTGCTGGAAATTAAGCCCTCCATTGCCTTTAATAATTCCTTTCTTTCTTTTGGAATGCCCTTTTTAAGCCTGTCTCTGCCTGGGTCAATCACAGGAGAAGGCTCTTCTTTGATAACCCCAGCCACCCCTTTATACGCCCCTTTCCTGAACACGGAAAACATCTCCCGACGGGAGACCTCATAGTCCTCCTTATAATCCTTAAGCCTGTCACTTTTAAAGGTAAGATTATTTATGGAAACAGCGTTTGTAATTACAGATACCTTTTGCTGGAAGCCTGAATCTTTAAGCAGTTCCTGGATTTTTAAGACTGTATCTGCGGCAGTCTTATCCCCGCATTTTGACTCACATACCCCGCATATGCCGGCGTCCCTTACTATAATTTCCTTTGCACCGATAGACAGAAGTTTTAGCATCAGGCCCGGTGTTATATGTGCGAGACAGGGAACACGCAGGGACGGCGGTAATGAATCCCCAAATGGAACCTTGTAACACTCTAATGTAATGGCATTGCCTTGAGAGAGATACTCCTCTGCCTTTTTGAAAAAATGATGAAACGGGAGGTTTGTCATCTCAAACACCCCTGTTGGACAGAGGTTGGCGCATACGCCGCAGCCGGTGCAGGCCTTATCCGTAACGCTTACGGAGTTTTCTGTTACCTCTACAGCCTTTACAGGGCAGTTTTGAACGCATATCCTGCAATCTGATTTTTGATACCGGATTGGCAGACAAAGTGTGGGGGTTATCTTAAGGGGCGCCCTGCCCCAGATTGCTACAAGTCTTGTAACATCAAGGCCCAGCATGGTGTGGATATTTTATCAGTTTTCAGTAAGATTAACATCTATTTTTGGTCCTTTGATTATGATAAGATTCGGCGTGTCCTCCCGTCAAGGGAGGGGAAATTTAGATACGAGGTGAAGCTTGGCTCAGGTCATTGTTTCAAAAAAATGCGCAGAAAGGCTTTTGTCAGGCCATCTCTGGATTTTTAATAACGAGATAAAGGCAGTCAACGGCAATTATTCAAACGGAGATATCGTATCTGTTGCGGATGGAAAAAAGAGGTTCATCGGCAAAGGATATATTAATGATAACTCCAAGATAATAATAAGGCTTTTAAGTTTTAGAGACGAAGAGATAAATAAGGGCTTCTTCAGGCGCAGGATTGAAGATGCTGTTAATTACCGGCTTTCATTAGGCTGGCAGAGACAGGGCTCTTTCAGGGTTGTATTTTCTGAGGGGGATATTCTCCCCGGCCTTATAGTGGACAAGTATGAAAATGTCATCTCCATCCAGATATTGACCCTCGGCATGGAAAGATGGAAAGGTGATATTATTGACATATTAAAAGAGATTTTCAATCCTGCGGCTATTGTTGAACGCAGTGATGTGGATGTCCGGAAAAAGGAAGGGCTTCAGCCGAGAAAAGGATTTGTATGGGGTGATGAAAACAGCAAGGCAATTATAACCCTTGATGGATTAAGATTTGAGATTGACCTTCTGGAGGGCCATAAGACAGGTTTCTATCTTGACCAGCAGGAGAATAGAAAAATTATAGGGCCGTATGTAAAAGATAAACGGGTTCTTGACTGCTTTGCCTATGCAGGCGCGTTTGCCATCTATTCCGCTAAATACGGGGCAATGGAGGTTGTAGCATTAGAGGATTCCGGCAAAATTTTTGAGATGTTAAACAGGAATATCCAACTCAATGGCTTTGAAAATATTATAAAGGCTGAAAAAGGCGATGCCTTTGATTGGCTCAGGGAACGATATAAAAAAGGCGAAAGATTTGACTGCGTCATGCTCGACCCTCCGTCATTTGTAAAGGGCAAGGAGGCGATGGCCGGCGCATGGCGGGGATACAAAGATATAAATGTTGTGGGGTTGAAGCTGTTGAATGACAACGGCTATCTTATCACATCTTCCTGCTCGCAAAATATTTCTCCAACTGCATTTCTGGATATATTAAATGATGCGGCGCGTGATGCAGGGTGTATGCTCCAGCTTATTGAAAACCGCTCTCAGGCAAAAGACCACCCGATTCTAATCAGTATGCCTGAGACACATTATCTAAAATTTGTTGTGGCAAGGAAGGTTGCAAAATAAAGGTAAAAACAGCAAAAAGCAAGACCTGACCCTCATTCATCTAATAAGGTGGGTCTAATTCTATTTGTCCGTTTTTATATAAGTCGCGGAGCCCACTAATTGTTTTAGAGTAACATTTCATAATGGTCGTTCAATGCAGCATAGTTTATTTATATCCGCACCAAGTTCGTATATCCTCCAAGTCTGGCAGTATAGACGAAATACGGATATATCCATTAACGGAGGAATGAGGATCAGGTCTTGCTTTTTGCTGTTGTTTTATTTCCTCATGTAATTACATCCAAAGAGCAATTCCGCTTGAATTAAGCAAACTGCCCCTCAAATTCCCATTCAGTGGTGAAGTAAGGCTATTGGGCAAAAATCTCATTAAAGAACTTTTCCTTCTCTAATGCCTTCTGCCACACCCGATGGCGCTTTACACTTTCCATTCTTTTTTTCTTAGGAATAGTCATAAAACGGATGGCTTCCATAGGCCCTAATTCTTTTATAAGAGCCTCCACCCTTTTTTTTATTA
>Ga0209343_10002543_pt1 | contig 23451 bp, 17 predicted proteins | sample RifCSPlowO2_02_FD_184026 | JGI IMG/M metagenome (GOLD analysis project Ga0209343, IMG submission 184026) | Groundwater microbial communities from Rifle, Colorado - Rifle CSP2_plank lowO2_0.2 (SPAdes) (version 2) | ecosystem: Environmental > Aquatic > Deep subsurface > Groundwater | place... | reverse complement strand
GCAGCCGAAGACGTGGCGGCCCATCGCGGGACGGAACTCTTCCGGTATGCTTCCCTTTAACTCAATTGTAAAGTAGGAGATACAGCGCGTGGCGTCGAGCACGTAAGGTTTGACAATGGCCCCGGTCGGGCAGGCGTCAATGCAGCGAGTACAAGTGCCGCAGAGGTCGGGGACGGGCTGGTCCGGCTCGAGTTCCAGGCTGGTCAGGATTTCCCCCACCAGGAACCAGGAGCCTGCCTTGGGATGAATGAGGCAGGTGTTCTTGGCGATCCAACCGAGACCGGCAGCCTGCGCCAGGGCGCGTTCGAGCACCGGTCCCGTATCCACATAGATTTTCGCCTCAAACGGTGAACCGACGGCAGCCTGCAACTCATCGAGCAACCGTTGGAGTCGCTCTTGCAGGACCAGGTGGTAATCGTCGCCCCAGGCGTAGCGGGAAATCCATCCTCTGTCTGCGTCTTGGCCCCGGCCCGCGTCGTGGCATTCGATAGACAGGGGATGAGGGCTGTTGTACACCATCGCGGCGCAGATGACCGACCGCACACTCGGCAGCAGCAGGCGGAGGTCCTGCCGCTCGCGCCGCTCCATGTACTTCATCTCACCGTGGAAGCCTTCCTGCAACCACCAGAGGTACTGTTCACGATCGTGCGCCGGAAGGGAAGCCGGTGCAATGCCGCAGAGGTCAAACCCCAACCGCTCGGCTGCGTCCCGAATCCAGGCTTTCAAGTCCAAGGAAGTCTTCGCCACCGGAATCCCCACTGCCTGACCCCCGCCCCTTTTGACCAATCTTCCGTTCCCATTCAATCACCTTTTACGTCCATACGACTATGAAAAATCACATTTTAATAAATTTCGGTTATGGACCCGGCTCCAATCTGGGCTAAAATAGCGGTCGGCAATTTTAAGGATCAGTTTCGGGAGCCGGCTCGCGAGTTTCCTACTTGCGCGGAGTGGTGTAAACGCTGGGAGATGGTCCTTCTTTGGAATGGGAAGGGCCGAGATTCGACTTTGTATCAGGAGAAAATCGGACGTCATGCACAAACCTGCTAAGTATTTAGACAAAGGCATCACTCTGGCGGCCAACGCCGCCTGGAACGCGGTGCAATTCTTCAATCAGTTCGAGCCGAACAAAGCCTTCACGCCGAAGTGGTCCGACAAACCGCTCCTCAAATCCTATCAAAAGACCAAGCCGACGCTCGGCTGGCCGCGGACGACGGACTCGCTCTGCCCGAATTGCGTCCGCGAGGCCCGCCAGCGGATTCTGAGCGGCGAGCAGGACTGGCAGACTCTTACCACAGACAAAATTGGGGAGATCAAGGCCACCATCCTGGAGCGCGACGGGAAAATCTGGATGGTGAAGGACTGCCCCGAGCACGGCCACTTTGAGGACATGCTGGCGATGGACCCGGACTTCCTGCGGCACATCGAGGCCATGTTTCCGGGCCGGGACATCCAGGCGCACAACGACGAGGGGCTGCACAATCACGGCACCAGTTCCATCAAGTACGGGCGCGGCTCGGTGCTGACGGTTGACCTGACCAACCGCTGCAACATGATGTGCGACCCCTGCTTCATGGACGCCAACCAAGTGGGCTTCGTGCACGAGCTGGCCTGGGAGGAAGTGAAAACGCTGCTCGACAACGCCATCAGCATCAAGCCCCGGCGGCAGATGTCGGTGCAATTCTCGGGCGGCGAACCGACGATCTCACCCTTCTTCCTTGACGCGGTCGCCTATGCCCGGAAGGTCGGCTATAACAGCGTCCAGGCCGCCACCAACGGGATCGAGTTCGCCAAGAGCGTTGACTACACCAAGCAGGCTTACCAGGCCGGGTTGCGCTACGTCTACCTGCAATTTGACGGCATCGGCAATGCCGCCAACCAGCACCGGCGCGTCGGCAACCTTTTTGACGTGAAGATCAAAGCCATCGAACACTGCTACCAGGCGGGCATTTCGGTCATCCTGGTCACCACGCTGGTCAACGGCGTCAACAACGAGCAAGTGGGTCCCATCATTGATTTTGCCCGCACCAACCCGAAGAAGGTCGCGTTTATCGCCTTCCAGCCGGTCTCCTTCACGGGGCGGGATGAAGAAATCACCGAGGAACGCCGCATGCGGCAGCGCTATACGCTCTCCCACATGGCCCACGACGTGAAGCGCCAGTGCGGCATCACCGAGCCGACCCGCGACTGGTTCCCGCTCTCCCTGATGGGAACGTTTTCGGATCTGGCGGACCTGGTCCACGGGCCGGAAGCGCAATGGGGACAAGTAAGTTGCAGTTGCCATCCGAACTGCGGTGTCGGCACCGCCCTGATGATCAACAAAGAAAACAACGAATGGGCGCCGGTGCCTCAGTTCCTCAATATCCCTCAATTGGTCACCGATTTGCGGCGGATCACCGACACGGCACGCGGCAGATGGTTCTCGAACCTCCAGACGGGGCTGGCGATTCTCCGCAATTACAACCCCCTCCAGGCGCCGCCGAGCCTGAAACTCTTTGACATCTTGAAGAAGTTCGATAAGTCGTTCAACTTGACCGGGAAAACCTACGGGGTTGGAGTGGAGCGGCGGAATGACCCCTGGAACTTCCTCTTCATCGCCGGCATGTGGTTCCAGGATCTGTGGACCTACGACTTCCGGCGGACCGAGATGTGCATCATCCCCTACGCGACCCAGAAGGGCGAGATTTCCTTCTGCGCCTACAACACCGGGGTCGGATGGCGGAACATCATCGAAAAGATGCACATGACGGCGACGCTCACCAAGTGGTACGACGAGCACGGTCGTCACGCCATTTACGCCGGCGGCAAGGCGGTGCCCCTGCCGGACAGCGAACACTCCCTGAAGCTCATTCCGGAGCACGTCAACCGCGGGCCGCAAGTCTCCGAAGGGCCGCAGTGCGCGCGCGACGAGAAGGCGTTAAAGACCGAGGATCTCAAGAACCTCCAGATGATGAAGCTCTACCGCAAAGAGGTGCTCAAGGAGCAGCCCGTGGACCTCGTCCAGATCGGCCCGGCTTCCCCCAAGCCCGCTCCCAAGCCCGAGGAGGAGCGCGAGCTGGTCGGGACCTCCGGGGACTAGTTACTAGCCACGGAGCGAAACGACATCCATATGTCGTTTCGGAGACACAGAGATACGAGCAAACGCTCGTTTTGCAAATGGAGGTGCGTGATGGCAAAGATTCTGATCACCGGTACCCACGGTGTCGAGGACCCCACCAAAGCGGGGTTGACGTTTATTGCGGCTAAAGGAGCCAAGGAGGCCGGGCACGACGTTACCATCAGCCTACTCGGGGATGCAACGATCCTAATGAAGTCCGCCGTCCGCGACAGCATTGTGCCGGTCGGATTGTCGCCCCTTAAGGAGATATTTCAGTTTTCTGTGGATAACAAAATGCCCATTTTTATTTGAGGGGCCTGCGGGAAGGCCCGTGGGGTCTCCGAAGAAGATTTCAAAGGAATCAATGCCTCCTGGATGGATCCCAAGCGATATGCCCAGTTGGTCGTTGAACATGATCGCGTCGTGAGTTTGTGAAGTAGGGCATTTAAAATTCCGGCAATGCCGGCTAAGAAGTTTCTCTCCGTGCCTCCGTGGCAGAATTGCTTTATGCCGATCTTTGAATACGTCTGCGAAGAGTGCCGCCGCCCGTTTGAGAAGCTCGTGCTCAAGCGGGAGGAGACGATTTCCTGCCCGTCCTGCGGAAGCGGACGTTACCGTGTGCAGTTCTCCGTGACCGCTGCCCCCGCCAAGAGCGGCACCGCTGCCTCCGCCAGTGCAAGTTGCTGCCCGACGGGCGGCTGCGGCTGCAACTGATCTCAGTCGGCCTTCTTACAGGAACCGCCCCCGCTCCCAACGATTCGCTTTCGCATCTGCGTGTGAAATCCTGATTGCGCCCGTGGTAGCGGGGTCGCGCGCTCGCGCGCCGCTGGCACTCGCCTTGACGGGGGCTGAAACGGTATACTATTCTGTGTCGCAGCAAGTCGCTTGGTTTGGGAAATCTTTTCGTCCGATTGAAAACGAGGAGGCGGAGCGTATGCGCGTCGGAAGGCATCGGGTTCGGAACGCGGTCGGCCTGAGCTTGATCCTGGGGTTGCTGGCGTGGCTGGCCGGGTGGATGGTCACCAGGGACCAGACCGAGATTGCAGAACTCAGCCGGGCATCGCAGGCTGCCTTGCGCCAGCCAAGCGGGTCGGCGCAGTTGATCTCCTCGGAGCAGCTTCCGGAGATGGACGGGGCCATGTGCGAGTGGATGCCCGCCAGCGCGGAGAACACTCTGCTGGCCTCGCTCTGGCAGGGCCAGCGGCCGGGGGCAGCCGGCTCGCAGCAAGCCCAGCGGGCCGAGATTCGCGCCCGCAAACCCGCGCGGATGATCCGAGACGCTTATGCGGCCTATAGCTCCATCGCGGTGGACATCGCCAACAACGAAGTGGTGATGACCGACGAAAACCTCTTCCAGATTCTGGCCTACGACCGGACGGCCAACACGCCGCCGACCGCCCGGATGACCGAGCCGAAGCGGATGCTCGGAGGGTTGCAGACCAAGATCGAATTCCAGTGCGGCCTCTATATTGACCCCCGCAACGGGGACATCTACGCCGTCAACAACGATACGGTGGACACGCTGGTCATCTTCTCGCGGCAGGCGAAAGGGAACGTGCCTCCTTCCCGCGAACTCGCCACCCCGCACGGGACTTTTGGCATCGCCGTGGATGAAGCAGCCCAGGAAATGTTCCTCACGATCCAGCATGACAGCGCCGTGGTGGTCTACCGGAAAGGCGCGGTGAAGGACGAAGCCCCCATCCGCCTGTTGCAAGGCGACCGGACGATGCTGGCCGACCCTCACGGAATCTCCCTGGATACCACGAATAATTTGATGTACGTCACCAACCACGGCTCCGTCAGTTCCCGGAGGACGGATGTCCCGAATACCGGGACCTTGGGCCGGGGCGAGAACAAGCCCAACTGGCCGCTGGGCCAGGAAGTGGCGGTCCCGGGTTCCGGCCGTCATGAGCCTCCCTCCATTACGGTCTACCGAAGAGACGCTCGGGGCGACGTGGCTCCGTTGCGCGTCATTCGCGGCCCCAAGACCCTGTTCAACTGGCCGACGGGAATTGCGGTGGACCCGGACCGCGATGAGCTTTTTATCTCGAATGACAATGGAGATGAAATTCTTGTATTCCGCGCCTCGGCAGAAGGCGATGTAGCGCCGATCCGGGTGCTGAAAGGCCCCAAGACCCAGATCAAGAACCCCACTGGACTCTACCTGGACCTCAAGAACAACGAGCTGTGGGTGGCCAACTTTGGCAATCACACCGCGACCGTTTACGCGCGAACCGCCTCCGGGGACACCCCGCCGCTGCGGGTCATCCGGAGCGGGCCTCCCGATGCTCCCTCGCCCATGATCGGCAATCCCCACCCGGTCGCCTATGACACGAAACGGGATGAAATCCTGGTCCCGAACTGAGTGTCCCATCCGCAGATTGCGGTGTTCGCCAGGATGGCGAACGGCGGCGCGGAGCCGCTACGCAGGATTGAAGGGCAGAAGTCGCTTCTGGGCCGGACCATGCACGCCATTGCCTACGATGAGATTCACGATGAGTTCATCGTGCCCCAGCAGTTCGCCCAGGCGCTTCTGACCTTCCGAGGCTCGGCCAGCGGCGAGGAACCGCCCGCGCGGGTGATTCAAGGTTCTCGAACCATGTTGGAGCAGCCGGCCCGGCTGGCTTTGGATGCCGTGAACAACGAAATCTACGTCCCGGAAGACGATAAGGTTTTGGTCTATCCCCGCATGGGAAACGGGAACGTGGCCCCGACGCGGGTGCTCGAAGGTCCCGATACGGGGCTGGGAGCAGCCTCCGTCGCGATAGACCCGGTCCATAACCTGCTGGTCGTCGTCGGCGCGCGGCGCCGCGAGGGAACCAAGATCATGATCTTCAACCGCACCGCCTCCGGCAACACCAAGCCGTTGCGGGTCATCACGGGGCCGAAGACCATGCTCAGCCGTATCGGCGGGCCGCACGCGGTCTATCCTCCGACCGGGCGTATCATCGTCAGCATCCGGGGCAACATTGACGAAGAGCTGGCCTCCGATGAAAGCTTTGTGGGCGTCTGGAACATCAATGATAACGGCGACGTTCCTCCGCGATGGACCATTGGCGGGCCGCAAGGGGTCCTGCAGATGGTTCGCGGCGTGGCCGTCAATCCGAAACATAAAGAACTCATTGTTACCGACAAACGCCTCAACGCGATTTTGACGTTCTACTTCCCGGAACTCTTTTAGCCTGGGAGGTTGTCGGGAGGTCCATTCGTTGGCAGACTCAGGGGAGGCTATGCAAACGAGGTTCGTCGGAAATTTCTCGGCGGGTGGCGGCGTTCCCGCGCCTCGCATACGCCGTGGTTTCCGGCAGCGGCTGGCCCCTGGGGTTGCGCTGATTACGGCGCTGCTTCTGGCGGGGACGCCGGCGGTGGTCGGGCAGCAGACTCCTACGGCAAGAGGAAACCAGGAAGCTTCCGCAGGGAGTGGGCCGCGAGTCGCCGTGGGAGAGATCAACGGGTCCCCCGGCTCCGGCCTGATGGTGCCTCTCTATTTCACCCCTGACCCCCGCGCTCCCTTGCGGGCCATCACGGTGGACATTGATTACGTCAGCAACAGCTTGAAGTTCCAGAAAGCCTCTCGCGGCATCGTCACCGAGCAAGTCGGGGCGGACCTCTCCACCACGCTGACCGACGGCAAGCCGGACGCCCGGAAAATCACCCGCTCCAAGCTGCGCGTTGCGGTCGCCATCCCGGAGCGGGAACCCAAACAAGGCCTCCCGGAAGGGCTGCTCGCTTATCTGCTGTTCCAGGTTTCGACCGACGCCAAAGCGTTTGCGATCCGGTTGAACACCTCGGTGGTCTCGGCGGAAACCATCCAGAATCCTCCGCAGAAAGTCGCCAAAGTGAACACCGCCCCCGGGTTGGTGGTCGTGGAACTGGCGGACATGCTGCCGGAGGGGACCTGCTTTTTCTTCAACCACTGAGAAACGCCGGGCGGGCGCACCCTTCCCGGAAGCAGAAGAATCCGCTTGCAGAATTTGCCGGTTGTGATTACAATGTGATCACATGAAGACACGCATTATTCGCATCGGGAATTCGAGGGGCATTCGCGTCCCCAAGGTGCTGCTCGATCAGGCGCAGTTGCCGGAAGAGGTCGAACTCCACGCCGAACCCGGACGACTCGTGGTCCAAGCAGCTCGGGGGCCGAGGTTCGGGTGGGCGGGAGCGGCCCAGGCAATGCATGCCCGGGGCGAAGACCGGCTGCTCGACGAGCACACCTCCACCCGCTTTGATGACGAGATCTGGCAGTGGTAGCGGCGGTGGCTCGAGGCGAAGTGCGTTTGGTGCGGCTCGATCCCACGACGGGCAGCGAGATTCGCAAGACACGCCCCTGCCTCGTCATCTCCCCCGACGAATTGAACCGCTACCTTCGGACGGCGATCGTCGCGCCGATGACGACCGGCGGACATGCCTACCCCTGGCGGATTGCATGCCGATTTCAGAACCGGTCCGGCTTCGTGGCCTTGAACCAGCTCCGCACGGTGGACAGCGAGCGCTTCGTCAAACAGCTTGGCCGGGTATCGCCGGCCACGATCAAGGAAGTCTTGCAGGCCTTGCAGGAAATGTTTGCGGAATAGCGCAGCAACGGGCAAGCCACGGGGAGGAGCGTATTTCGCCGTGAGCCTTTTGTTTCCGGATCGTTGGCGGGCAAACGACAACAAGTGCAGGTTCCTCTCCCTGCCCGCCGGGATCGTGATGACACGACTGATTGGGTTTGATTCTGACTCCGGGCTTGTGCTTTTCACTAACCACTAATCACTATTCACTAACCACTGCTCTCGTGCCCGCTCCCTTGCGGTCGCGGCTCGGATGCGTATAATGGGAAACACATGCCGCTGAAACCGGGCACGCTTCTGGGTCCGCACGAAATCATCTCCCTGATTGGCCAGGGCGGGATGGGGGAAGTGTACAAGGCCCGCGACACGCGCCTGGACCGGATCGTCGCCATCAAGACCTTGCCCGCGCATCTGGCCGAGCGGCCCGACCTCCGCGAGCGGTTCAAGCGCGAAGCCAGCACCCTGGCCAACCTGAAACACGCGCACATCTGCGTCCTCTACGACATCGGGCACCAGGACGGAATTGACTATCTGGTGATGGAGTACCTGGAAGGCGAGACGCTCTCACAGCGGCTCCAGAAGGGTGCGCTGCCGCTCGAGCAGGTTTTGCAGTATGCGACTGAGATTTCGGACGCGCTCGACAAGGCGCATCGCGCGGGTTTCACGCACCGGGACATCAAGCCGGGCAACATCATGCTGGTGCCGCAGAGCGGCTCAGGATCGAAAACGAGCACGAAACTGCTCGACTTCGGTTTGGCGAAGTTGAAGCAGGAAGTGGCCAAAGCCATCACGCCCTTATCGGAAATGCCCACCGCGCCGGGGGTGCTGACGCAGCACGGGACGCTGCTCGGGACGCTTCAATACATGGCCCCGGAGCAGGTCGAAGGCAAAACGGACGAACTGGACGGCCGCACGGACGTCTTCGCCTTCGGCGCGGTGGTCTATGAGATGGCGACGGGCAAGAAAGCGTTTGACGGCAAGAACCAGTCGAGCGTGATCGCCAAGATTCTCGAAGTTGACCCGCCGCCGATGTCGTCCCTCAAGCCCCCAGGAAAATTGTCTCCGCCCGCGCTCGACCGCGCGGTGAAGCGCTGTTTGGCAAAAGACCGCGAGGAGAGATGGCAGACAGCCTATGATCTGTGGCAAGAGTTGGAGTGGTTTAAGGAAGCAGGCTCAGGGCAGGCAGGAATGCCTGTCCCACTGACGGCCCGCGCCAAGGTCCGCCAGCGGCTCGGATGGGTGGCAGCGATTGTGCTGCTCATTTCGACAGCGGTCGTAAGCCTCCTACACTTCCGCGAAACACTGCCCGATGTCCGCCCCGCCCGCTTCTTCGTTTTGCCGCCAGAGAAAACAACTTTTGCTGCGTCGCCGATGTTTCTCACGGTTTCTCCGGACGGGACCAGGCTGGCTTTTGTGGGAACCGGCGTCTCTGGAGTAAACCCGCAACTCTGGGTCCGTCCCGTGGATTCCTTAGCTGCACAACCGCTGCCGGGAACGGAAGGCGCCGATCAGCCATTCTGGTCTGCCGATAGCCGCTTCCTCGCTTTTTTTGCGCAGGGAAAACTGAAAAAGATTGACGTCACCGGCGGCCTACCCCAAGCCTTGGGCGATGTGAGTCCCGGGGGAAGCGGCACGTGGAGCCGCGAAGGGGTGATTCTTTTCACACAAGGGTCTGGGCTTAGAAGTCTGATTTATCGCGTCTCGGCAGCCGGGGGAGCCGCCACGGCCATTACTGCCTGGGACGCTTCGCGCGGGGAACGGGCGCACCTCTCGCCGTACTTCTTACCGGATGGAAAACACTTCCTGTACTTTGCGGGCAGCTCCAACCCGGAAAACAACGCGGTCTATGTTGCCTCCCTGGATTCCAACGAGAGAAAGCTGCTCCTGAACGCCAACTCGAACGTGGCGTATGTCTCCCCAGGGTACTTGCTGTTTCACCGCGAGGGGACCCTGATGGCCCAATCCTTCGATGCCGCTCGCCTGGAACTGACCGGCGAGTCATTCCCCGTCGCGGAAGGCGTGCGGTTTAGCGCGATCAACGGGAGAGCAGCGTTTTCCGCTTCCGAGAATGGCGTCCTGGCTTATCGCACCGGCAGCGTTGCGAATGAGCAACTCACCTGGTTTGCGCGAGACGGGAAGAAACTCGGTCCAGTAGGCGAAGCGGGGAGCTACCGCAACATCGCTCTTTCCCCAGACGAGAAGCGCGTGGCGGTGCAGCGCCTTGTTCCTGGAACGGGGACATCCGACATCTGGCTGCTGGAATTATCCCGCGGGATTTTCACGCGATTCACTTTTGATCCGTCCACCGAAGGAAACCCCATCTGGTCGCCGGACGGCCGCCAGATCGTTCTTGACGCCACCCGAAAAGGAAAGCCGGGCCTTTATCGGAAAGATTTGAGCGGCAGCGGTACGGAGGAGTTGCTTTTCGAATCAGAGGAACAGAAACACCCCGAAGATTGGTCCCCGGATGGCCAGTTTATCGTTTACGGATGGACCGTTCCCACGACCAAATTCTCCCTGTTGCCGCTTTCCGGAGATCGCAAACCGAAGCTGCTCCTCGAATCCCCGTTTCGCAAAGATGAACCGCATGTCTCCCCGGATGGACGCTGGCTGGCTTACTCCTCGGAGGAGTCGGGAAGACCCGAAATCTACGTCCAGCCCTTTCAGGGGCCGGGCGAGAAGCTGCGCATCTCCGCCAATGGCGGCGGGCAGCCCCGCTGGCGCAAGGATGGCAAGGAGCTTTTCTATCTTGCCCTCGATGGAACGATGATGGCGGTTCCCATCATTCCCATCAGGGGAGGGGCTACCCTGGAGGCGGGCGCTCCGAAAGAGCTTTTCCAAACCGGCCTCAACGTAAATCCGACAATAGACCAGTTCGCCGTCACGGGCGACGGCCAGCGCTTCCTGCTCGACCTTCCCCTTTCCGAAGAATCCGCTACCCCCATTTCCGTGGTGCTGAACTGGACGGCAGAATTAAGAAGATCAAGAAGAAGATTAAGAAGGTGAATGGTGAGTCGTGAGTAGTGAAGGGAACAGGGAATAGGGAACAGGGAACAGGGAACAGGAATTCGAGCCGGGACAAGGCGGGGAATGGGGAGTTGGGAGTAGGGAGTGGGAAGTCAGAAGCCAGACGAAAAATCCGCGCTGGCGACATCCGAATGAAACGAGGAGGCGGGAAAACGATGAGAGTGACTTCTGGAAACCGACCGCGGTGGTTCTCCCCTGGTCGTGTATCTTACCTCGTCAGGCCGGCCCGATTCTTCCTGCTGAGTTTACTTCTCATGGGGTTTCCATCTACCCCCGGAGCCGCCCAGGAACGAAGGCCGGAGCCGACGCTCAATGCAGGGTTCTCGACGGCGAAACCCGGCGACCCTGTTGACATTCCCTTGACCCTCTCCGGCGCCGAGCAGCCGCAAATGGGTTCCATTCGGGCGGAACTCACGTATCCGAAGAATGCCCTCACGTTTGTGCGCGCCGATGCCGGCCTCGCGGGCGAGCTGGCGGAGGCCGATGTCCGGGGAACGATCCAGGACGCCTCCGAGGAGCCCAACCTCAGAGTGCTCACCGTTTTCATTTCACCCAAGAGGCCGCAGAGGCCGGGAATTCTGTTGTATCTGAAGTTCCGTGTTCCTACGGAGTCGAAAAAGGGAAGGGTGCTGTTGAAGGTCCGATCCGTTCAGGCAACCCGCTTAGACGGCGCTCCTCTCGCGCTGGCCAAGGGGAAAGACGGGACGGTCGAGGTCTTCGACCGCGACGAACAAATCCCGCAGGTGGGGTGCTTCTTCTTTACGCACTGAGGGGGCCGGGTCGCTTCCATTTCCGACGCCGGTTCCGGTGCGCCCGCTCAGCACTTCTCTCGTTGCTGCAGATCGTTCGTGAATAGCCGTCAGGCTTTAACTACGGCGTCATGGCCTGCGCGCGGCCCCAGGGCTTTCCCCCGTGTATTTCACGACGCGGAGGCCGGCCGTCCCGTCGGACACGTACAGCAATCCGTTCGGCCCGAAGATCACATCGTAAGTGTCGCAACCGGCAAACTCCGGCTTGCTGGGATCAATTTGATACGTGTAGCGCCCCGCCTCCACCGGACGGGAGGGGTCCTTGATGTTGATCACCCGCGCGCACATGCCGTACCAGGCCAGGTAGAGGAGGCCATCGCGGGCATTGCCGAGGTGCGTCGAGGGGCCTCGCCTCGGAAATCGTGCCGGAGTAGCCGACCTGCCGGGGTTCGCTGGATCACAGGCCGTGTTCTCAGGGTACAGGAAATGCGAGATGATGCGCGGCTTCTTCGGATCGGCCACGTCCACCATGCGCAGGTGACCATAGGGGCAGCTAAAGTACTCGTCGGTGAGCCAGAGCAGGTTCGGCTGGCCGGGCACCAGCTTGGCGGAGTGCGCGTTGCCGAACGCCGTCGTATCCAACGGGAACTGCTTCATGGACTCAGGCATCGTGGGGTCCTCAAAGCCAGGGACGAGGTAGTCGAGCCGCGAGAGGAACTTGGGGTTTCTGATGTCCGCGACGTCCAAAATGACCAACCCGGCTTGCCGGTAGGAGAGGTAGGCGATGTTCCCATAGACCGCGGGGTAGTGCATCGCCACGTGCTTGGTCAGCTTGCCCGTCGCGGGGTCCGTCCGGACGGGGCTGCTGAAATTGCCCTGGTGAACCCAGTTCCGCTGCGCATCTTCTTCCGGCGTCCTCTGTCCCGGAATATGCCACTTCGCGGCTTCGACGGGGCGCCGGGGATCGCGCACGTCGAGGATGACCAGGATCATCCCGATGTACCCCTTATACCACGTCCCGAGGAACAGGTACCGGTTGTCGTTGTTGGACTGGAACCCCGGCTGGCCCTGGTTCCGGAAGTTGAAGTGGTGCGTCCCGCCCGAGTCGGTATACTGTCCGCTCACGGGGTCGGACACGGGAGCTTGCCAGCGGGAGAGAAACACGGGCTTGGCGGGGTCGGAGACGTCGTAAAAGCTGACTCCGTGGTAATTCGCCTGGGTAGTGGTGCCGCCGCCGCGCCGCCGTTCCTCATTGACGGCGAGGATCTTCCCGGGGCCTTCGGCGACGTAGTGCGTGTGCGTGTTCCAGCCGGGGTCCCAGCACGCGGGGCGCTTGGTTCCCGCCAGCACGGCCGGATCCTTGAAGGTGTCGCAAGGAGCCTTGACCGGCAGCAACGCCAGGTCCGCAGACTTCCACACGGCATGGGACAAGGGCGGCGCAGGGGATGCCACGAGGTCATAGATGTAGACAGTGGCCAGGCGCTCCGGCTTGTTGGGGTCCTTCAGACTGACCGTCATGAAGCACTGGGCTGCTCCGGGGTTCGTCGCCAGCGGAGAGGGATCGTAACACCCGGAATAGAGGTACTGGCCGTTGTCGCTGTCCGGCCAAGGGGTGAGTTTGGAGTAAGCCCCCACATCCACCCGCCCATTGTTCTGAGCGGCGCCGACGGATTCCATATTCCAGGCACTCTGGGAGGGAGCGTTTTGCGCTGCGGCCGGCCCTGTAAACGCGGGATAGCTGCACATAAGGGCGGCCAGGAAAAGGACCATACGAACCTTCTTACCAAAATTGTTCATATCTGTGTCTCCCGAACAATCGTCTGCTGGCCTTACTACCAGCAGTCTCTTCGATTGCATTATGATTCCTCAACATTACAGCGCCGGCCTGACCTGAGCTTGCCGAAGGGAGGCGCGATAGATTCTAGTCCCGGGCGCAAGCCCAGGGAACCGAGCGTTTCACGCCACAAGCCCCGGCAGGGGCGAAAGAACCCATGGAAAGCGTCTGTAAATTTAGAATGTCTTTCGCCCCTCCGGGGCTGGCGGAGCCGGCGCTATAAACCAACCGTGAAAGAAAAACCCACGGCACGAAAATCGTGCCGTGGCTACGACTACTACCTAGAACAACAGCTTCAGCGCGAACTGAATCACCCGCGACTGAGTGGAGGTCTTGAGGATTTGTCCCACGGAAGGAAGCCGTTGCTCTGTTGCCGCAGTGGCACTGCCGGGGAAAATAACGGCTGCGTTAGCTGTGTCCGCGACTCCTACCTCCGGAGTGGCGAAGTTGGCATGGTTCAGGAGGTTGAAGGTTTCCATGCGAAACTCCAGTCTTCCAGCCTCACCCAGCATTTTGAGCGGCGTGTCTTTGGAGATGGAAAAATCCACGTTGGACAAACCGGGGCCCCGCATGGAATTTCGCCCCGCGTTTCCAAGGAACCCGGCCGACGGAAGAGCGAACGCGCAGGGATCGAACCACAGATCTGGCGTACCCACCGGCGTTCCAGCGGCGACGAACGTCGTTCCATTGGGGTTGAGGCAGCCGCGCGACGTGCCGCTGGTGAGGTCCCCAGCCACGACCCCGGGAAGGAAGTCGGGCCGATCCAACCCGCCGGGGCCGTTCAGTGTCAAGGAACGCGAGCGGTTGGCGTTCAACACGGGAGAAAAAGGGAAGCCTGTGCGGACACGCATAATGCCGCCCAGCCGCCAGCCGTTCACCAGTCCTCCGACCACTCCGCTCGCGTTGGAGATCCGCGGCAAAGCGTAGAGTGTATTGAACGACCAGTTATGATGAAGATCGAAGGAACTCGGCCCCCGATCCCTTCCCCGGTTCCAGGGATCCGAGGCGGCGGGATGGCTGGCGGTGTTTTCGGCGTCGATGATGCCTTGCGTCTCATCGATGACCTTGGAGTACGTATAGTTCATCTCAAACTGGAAGCCGTGGGTCATGCGTTTTCTCAGCCCGACTTGCAGCCCGTTATACCAGGAATTGGAATCCGCCACCAAGCGGTTGGCGGTTCCCCAAGCGAGATTCAGACGACGGGTGTCTGTGGCCAGCCAGCAATGCGTCCCGGTGGGATTGAACGTAGTCGCTCCCGTGCTGAGGCAAGTGTTTACCCCGTTGACGACGCTGGGCGTACCCAAGGGGGTTGTGGGGTTCCCCTCGGTTCGGCGGTACAAATTGATACCCCGCGTATAGGCGGTGGTCACGTTGAGAGCCATGTTCCAAGGCAACGCCTGCTCCACCGATAAATTGGCCTGGAAGCTGTGGGGCTGCTGCAGGTTATAGTCAATGCCACCGGCCGATATATTCCCGGTCAGGGGCAACGTTAGCGGGAGCGTAAAGGCGGCAGCGGCCGTTGCAGAAGGGCTGTTCACGGTGACGGAGTATGGCCACCCCAGTCCTCCAATTCCGGTACCGTATGAGGCGATGTCATACAAAATGGCGGAGCCGCCCCGGATGGCGGTTTGTCCAGTTCCGAATAAGTCCCAGGCGAAGCCAACCCGCGGGCTGAAGTTGAGCCGAGACGGGTTAATAAACAGCCTTCCGGGATTGTCGGCCTGAAGGCATCGAGGGTCGGCGCAGGTGGGTTTCGCATCGACCAGAAGATTGCGAATGGAAGACCCGCGGCCAAAAATCTCGCGTGGACTGATCAAAGTTTCATAGCGCAGTCCGAGATTCAAGGTCAGGCGCGAACTCACCTTCCAATCATCCTGAGCATAGAAACCCAGCGAATCGTGGCGGTATTCGGCGTCCAGGATCGAGTCCACCGTCTTTCCCACGTAACGACTCGCGTTGCCACTGAGGAAGTTGCTAATGGTAGTGAAGGTGATTTGACCTGAGCTGCTTCCTCCCGATGTGTTGATCGGATGATAGTTGTTGATGAGAGCGCCGAACTTCAGCGAGTGAGCTCCCTTGGTGTAATACACGTCGTCGCTCCAGGAGTAGACAACCAGGTTCTGGCGTAATGGGGTGCTGGGGCGCACACCAAATTCCGTGAATCCCGTAATGGTTCCGAACCCCTTGCCGGGCACTAAGTCATATTGGGGGCCCTGAATACTCGTGGGAGAGAAGAGGGTCTGCTTTGTGTCGCTGAGGGAGAACCGGGCCGTATTCAGCACGGTCGCCGAGAAAATGTGGGTTTCCGACACGGTCAGAAACCGGCCATTGCTGAACCGGTCCACATTGAACCCGGGGTAGCCAAGGGCTGCTGCCTGTACGGTGTTGTCCTCGGTGTACCGGCCAAACAAAGTATCATTGCTCGAAATGGAGTAATCCACGCGCCCCTGCCCGTAGTCCTCCGTGGTCGGCTTGTTGAAGGGGAAGGTCATCCGGTTTCCCGACAGATTGGAGAGCGGAAACAGCGCCACCCAAGGCTTGGTCCTCGGATCAATGGTGCTGCCGTTATCGGTTCGGCAGCCTGCGGGAAGGGGTTCCGTCCTGCAATTGTTCGGTATGGTGATGTTAATGGTGGTTTGTCCGAAGCGCTCCCGCAGCGCCTCGTAGGTGCCAAAGAAGAACAGCTTGTCCTTCTTTATGGCTCCGCCCGCGGAGGCTCCAAAGTTGTTCCGCTTGAATGACGGCAGACGACCCGGGGTGACTGCCGTGGTGTAGTCGAAGAAATTGCGTGCGTCCAGGACGCTGTTGCGCAGGTACTCAAACACCGATCCGTGAAAGGCGTTGGTCCCGCTCTTGGTAACAATCGCCATCTGGCTTCCCATGGTCAAACCATACTCGGCGCTGAAGGTATTGGTGACGACCTTCCACTCGCGGATGCCTTCGATCCCCAGCGTGGTATTGGCTATGGAACTGGAGGTGCCGCCTCCTACGTTGTTCATGACGGCTCCATCGATCATGTAGGTGTTGGACCGGAGCGGCGCTCCGTTACTGCTAAACCAAGCACCTACGAAGGTCCCACCGGAGGTGGTGTTTTCGTTTCTCGAGACCCCGGCTTGGAGAAAGGTCAGATCAATGTAGTTGCGGCCATTCAGGGGCAGGTCGGCCACGAGGGCCGCGCTAACCACCCCACCCAGCGAGGAGCTGGTGGTGTTCACCAGCGGGGCCTCCCCCGTCACCGCGACCGTCTGCGTGACCGCTCCTACCTCCAGGGTGAAATTGACGACCGCTTCCTGGCCCACCGTCAGCGTCAGTCCGCTGCGCACCGCCGCCTGGAACCCGGATTGCTCTACGCGAACCTCATAGCTGCCCACCGGCAAGGCGGAAAACCGATAGGAGCCGTCCCCGCTGCTGACCGCCGTTCGGGTCTGCCCGGTCTCTACCTGGCGCGCCGTCAAAGTCGCGCCCGGCACGACGGCCCCGCTGGCGTCCCGCACCACTCCCAAGATGGTGGCGGTCGGCAGTTGCGCCAGAGCGAAGGAGGCGACCCCCGCCATCCCTACCAGCAACAAATAGACGCGAAGCTGTTTCCAAGCTTGATCCCAGGTATAGATTTTCTTTGGCATGTCCCCCCCCTTTGACATAACTTTCTTTACGTTACTTATATCCTGAATTTTGAGAATCAGGAGCAATTGTCACCCAATCACACTGCAAGAAGCGGTCACAGAACCGCGAGAACCGCCCTTTCCAGCTTGAACTTTCGGCGGGAAAGAGCCTACAGCCACGCGTTTTCCCCGAACCCCTTCTTCTCAGTTTGGCCGGAAATTCCACACGGACTTCCGGTGGGAAGGAGTATACACCCATTCGTCTCTAGCCGAACCCCTCCTTTTTATTCTTCGTGTCCGGATTGTCCCAGCGGCTCGCGGTTCGGGAAGGGCTGTCCAATCAACACGCCCATTCCGAGCCGCAATTGGGAGTGACCGATTGATCCAGCTTTCTCCAGCAGCCTCCTAAAACCTCACCTTCAGGGATAACTGGATCTCCCGCGATTCGAAGGTTCTGCCGTTGAGTTTTCCCACGCTAGGAAGCCGTGGCTCCCTCGTGTCTGGTTGCCCCAGCGCCGCGGGGGCGCCCCCGAAGATAAGAGCTTCCCGAGGCGTGTCCGCGAGCCCGATCTCGGGAGTGCGGAAAGTGGGGTGGTTGAAGATGTTAAAGAACTCCGCGCGAAACTCCAGCCTCCCGTTTTCTCCGAGGAATCCCAATGCCGTATCCTTGGCGATCGTAAAATCCAGATTGACCAAGCCGTCGCCTCGCAGAATGTTCCGTCCCGCCGTTCCTAAGAACCCGCTCGGCGGAAGCGTGAACGGGCAGGGGTCGAACCATAGATCGGGCGTGCCCACCGGAGTCCCGGCGGGGATGTGGTCGCAGCCGCGCGACGTGCCGGAAGTGAGGTCCTTCGGATTGATCCCCGCCGGAAGGTCGGGCCGTTCCAATCCGATTTCACCTCCGCCTACCTGCGAACGCGAGCGGTTGGTTCCCATGGACGGAGTGAAAGGCAAGCCACTGCTGGCCCGGACAATGCCGGCGAACCACCAACCGTTCAGCAACGCTCCCGCTCCTCCACCCGAGGGGTATAGCTCCGGCAGACGGTAGATCGCATTGAAGGCCCAGTTATGCCTCACATCGAACTGGGACACTCCCTTGTTATATCGCCGGTTGAACGCATCGGCCCCGAAGAAATGGCTGGTGGTGTTCTCGGCGTCGGTGAAGCCTTGTCCCTCATCAATGGACTTGGAAAACGTATAGGAATTCTGGAACTGCAACCCACGGCTCATGCGCTTTCGCACTTGGAATTGGAAGGCGTTATACCAGGAGTTGGAGGCCGCCGCCAACATCGAGCCATCCACCCAGGCTCGGTTCGACAGAGGTTCCCTGCCAGTCCAGCACTTCGGCCCGGTAGGGTTGTACGCAACCGGCCCCTGGTCGAGGCAGACCCGATTCCCGCCGGCATCCACTCCGGGCGTACCCGCCGGGATGGCGGGGTTGGCATCGTACCGGTGGTACAGGTGGATGCCCCGATTACCCACATAAGACGCCGTCAGGCCTAGATTCCAGGGCAATTCCTGCTCCACCGAAAAATTGTACTGGATGCTGTAGGGTTGCTTCAGATTAAACTCCGGCCCGCCCGGTCCTCCTTTTCCTGCCGGGCTGTTCGCTGGCGGGAAGGTAAGCGGAAGCACCAAGGGACCTCCTGGAAATCTGGCGACGGAGGAGTAGGGCCACCCAAGCGAGAACATCGCGGTACCAAAAGTGGCGACATCATAGAGTAGGGCGGCGCCGGCCCGCAGGGCCGTTCTGCCGTCTCCCCTCACGTCCCAGGCCAGGCCGACCCGGGGACTGAAGTTGCGCAGCGACGGGTTTTCAAACGGCTTTCCCGGATCATCGGCCTGTAGGCAAGCCGGGTCGGCGCAGGTGGGCAACGCATCGTGCAAAGGATCCCGGACGGCTCCCCCATTCCCATTTTTCTCATACGGAGTTGTGATGAATTCATAGCGCAGCCCCAAATTCAAGGTGAAATTGGACCGTACCCGGATGTCATCTTGCACGTAAAATCCCAGTGAGTTTAGACGCCACTCGTTATCCAGAATGGAACCCGTCGCCCTTGCGACGGTTACAACCGGCGTGCCCGACAAGAAATGGCTTAGGGTCGGGAAAATTGCCATTCCCACGCTGGCCGCGCCCAGGATGGCGGGTCGGTGGTAGCGGTTGATGAGGGCTCCGAACTTCAGCGAGTGCGCTCCCCGGGTGTAAAACAGATCGTCGCTAAAGGCGAAGATCCTTTGGTTCTGGAGCAGCGGGGTGCTGAACCGCGGCCCAAATTCCCCGATCGGGAGATTGAAGACGCCAAGCCCCTTGCCCGCTATATACTCGGGGCTCCGAACATCGGTAGGAGAGCTGAGGACGACATCCGTCCTGCTGAAAGAGAACCGGAAGGTGTTCAGCAGGGTTGGCGAGAAGACGTGGGATTCCGACACGGTAATATATTGGTTCTTGCTGAACCGGTCCGTTACGAACCCAGGGAAGCTGAGGGTTTTGACCTGTCGGCCCTCCGTGTCGGTGTAGCGGCCAAACATGCTGTCCGAGTCCGAGATGGTCAGATCTATCCGTGCCTGTCCGTAGTCCTCCGCGGTCGGCTGGTTAAAGGTGAAGCCGAATTGGTCGCCCGGCAGATTGGCGCGCGGAATCAGCCCCAACACCGGTTTGATGACCGGCGCAATCTGGGTTCCTCCATCGAACCGGCAGCCCCCGGGAAGGGGTTCCTGCCTGCACCTGTCCGGGAAGACATTGGCAACCGTGCTGACTCCCCGTCGCTCCCGCAGCCCTTCGTAGGTGGTGAAGAAGAACACTCTGTCCTGCTTTACCGGACCGCCCACGGAGAGCCCAAAGCTGTTCCGCGTGAACGGCGGCAGACGGCGCGGGGAGGTATAGTCAGCGAAATTGCGGGCGTCCAGGGCGCTATTGCGCAGGTATTCAAAGAGCGTTCCGTGAAAGTCGTTGGTCCCGCTCTTGGTGACGATCTCCATCTGGCTTCCCATGGTCAAGCCGTACTCGGCGCTGAAGGTATTGGTGACCATGCGCCACTCCCGGATGCCTTCAATCCCCAGCGTGTTGTTGGCAACCGAGCTCGCGGCGGCGCCTAATAAGCTATTCATGACGGCCCCGTCCAGCATGAAGGTGTTGGACCGGAGCGGCGCTCCGTTGCTGCTAAACCATTGTCCGACGAAGGTCCCTCCGCTGGTCATGTTCTTGCTTTCCGCAATCCCGGGTTGCAGAAAGGTCAAATCAATATAGTTGCGGCCGTTCAGGGGCAGGTCGGATACGCTCTGCTCGTCCACCAAACTCCCCAGCGAGCCGCTGGTGGTGTTCACCAACGGAGCTTCCGCTGTCACCGCGATGGTCTGCTCCACGGCCCCCACCTGGAGAGCGAAGTTCACGACCGCCTCCTGGCCCACTCTCAGCCTCAACCCGCTGCGCACCGCCGCCTGGAAGCCGGATTGCGATACTCGTACCTCATAGCTGCCCACCGGCAAGGCGGAAAACCGATAGGAGCCGTCCCCGCCGCTGACCGCCGATCGTGACTGCCCGGTCTCCACGTTGCGCGCTGTCAACGTCGCGCCCGGCACGACGGCTCCGCTGGCGTCCCGCACCACTCCCAGGATCGTGGCGGTCGGCAGTTGCGCCAGAGCGAAGGAGGCGACCCCCGCCATCCCTATCAGCAAAGAAATGACTCGAAGCTGTTTCCAAGCTTGATCCCTGGTATGGAATTTCCTTGGCATGTTTCCCCCTTTTGACAGAACTTTCTTTCCTTAACTTATATCCTGAATTTTGAGAATAAAGAGCAATGGTCACCCAATCACACTGCTAGAAGCGGTCACAGAACCGCGAGAACCGCCCTTTCCAGCTTGAACTTTCAGCGGATAAGAGCATACAACCACGCGACTTCCCCGACCCTCGTCTTCTCATTTTTGCCGGAATTCCCACACAGACTCCCGTCAGAAAAGGAGTATACACCCATTCGTCTCCAACCGAACCCCCTCCTTTTCATTTTTATTTTCGTGCCCGGATTATCCCACTACCACTGCAAAGGCAACTTGACAGAGACCACTCCCACCTGTTATCCAAATAGCTGAGTCCCGCAGGGGCTTGCCACTCCTCAGTAGCTCAATGGCAGAGCATCCGGCTGTTAACCGGAGGGTTGTAGGTTCGAGTCCTACCTGAGGAGCCATTCTTTTTCTTTGGTATTTCAATCGCTTGGCGGGAATCGGTTCTGGGCGGGATTGCACGACGATAGTGCAAGTGTCCGAAAACTGTCCGAATTGTGGCGGGGACGATCACGAAACGGCCACTTCCTTTGCCTCCGGCTTACTCTCCGGGAAGGCTGTTACGTTGTCCTGCTTCGGAGCGGCGCTCAGGTAGGCTTGCGTACGTTCCACAGCCTTCCTGAGATCGTCTTCGCTGACGATGTTATAGCGGTCAAAGATGGCCCGCGTCTTGTGCCCTGAGATGGACATTGCCACTCGCTCAGGGACACCAGCCCGGACCATGTTTCTAACGGCTGTACGCCGCAGATCGTGAAAGAGCTTGCCTCCCACCTGGGCTTCCTTACACGCTGCATCCCACGACTTGCGAATGTCCCCGATTGGCCCGCCTCTCCGCCCGAAGACGTACAGGGAAAAGCCAACTGTCTTGTCTGCCTTCCGGTATTCCCGCAAAGCCCACTGTCGGGTAATCACGTTCCAAAGCTCGCCTTCCAGGGCCAGTACGCGGCCTTCGTTCGTCTTGGAGTTTTCGGGCCGCAACCGGATTATCTTGCCGAGCATATCCACGTCCGTCCATTTCAAAGAACGAATTTCCCCGCGCCTCCAACCGGAGTAATACCCGAATTGAACGAAGCCCTTCAGGTAGTCGGGCAGTGAGTTAACCACCTTCTCGAAACCGGCCTTCTCGAAAAATCCCTGCCGGGCGTTGCCCTTCTCCGAGAGCTTGCGAATTTTCGGGGCTGCGCTGATTCGCTGGCGCTCGACTGCCAGCTTAAATGCCTGGGCCAGCAAGCCGGTTTCCCGGTTCACTGTGGCCGGAGCCGGAGCCTCTTTCTCTGACAGGCGGGATTCGATATAGCGGTCAACCGTCTCGGTTCTAATGTCCATGGCCCGCCGATCTCCAAAGGCTTCCCGTACTCGCTTCAGGTGAGATAGAATTCTGTCAAGGCTCCGAACCTGTCGGAGCTTCAGATCGGCTTGCAGCGCGTCCAAACAGTTCGTTTTCCAGAATGCGGTCCTGTTGCGGACCGACAAAGGCTTTCAGGCCGAGCGAATCCGCGCCGATTTCATCGAGTCGCTTTTTTAGCAACCTGTCTGCCGCCTTCCGAGCATCCTCATCGGAAAACTTCCCGCGTTTCTTTGAGGCGGCTTCTTTGATTGCGTCAGCGGCGGATTCCCGGATTTCCTTCCCGCGATGGCAGTATGCAATCCACCAGCTTGAGCTATTGGGCCGTTTGAAAATCCTTCCCGTTCCCCTCATTTGACACCGCCTTTCCCCAGGTACTTCTCCAGAGCCTCAGCTACAATGTCCTGGGCGTCAACACCTCTCTCGATTGCCTTGATCCGAGCCGCTTTCCATACATCTTCTGGCAGGGATAAGGAAGTCTTAACCATTTTCCGTTCTCGCATCTTCGGTTTCCTTCCTCGTTCAGATTTGTTTCCCATGCCAGCATTATAGATATTTATATATCCTTATGTCAAGCCCTTTTTATCGCCCCGCCCGCCCCCTGATAAAGCGGTCTATTCCGGCCTCAGAAAATCTCACCTGCTTTGTCCCGACCCTCACGGTGAAAGGCAGCGTATCCGCGTGCCGGTAAAGCCAATCCTTTGAGGTCCCCAACTTCCGTGCTGTCTCTCCAACTACCAGCAAGCGGTCCCCGTCAGCTTGCCCCTGGCCGTTCCCTTGTGGCAGCGTGAGCCGCATTAGCAAGAGGCTGTCCAGCTTCGCCAACTCCGCCCGGAGAATCGGAATCGCCTCTGGGGGCAGGTCTTTGAGATTGCTCGGATCGTTTAGCAAGTCCGCCAGTTTGGGCACTGTTTGCAAACTCGAACTGGTCTCAAAAATGGTTCTTTGCAACGGGGAGAAAAGAAAGAGGGTTGCAGGGTAGTGGAGTCGAGCGAAACGGAAGGGGATCTGGCGATTTGAAAAACCAAAGCCATGGCTGGACGCTGGGAAGTCAGCGACGCGCCATGGGCTTTGTTGGAACCGATCTTGCGGTCGAAGCGGCGGCCCGATGGGAAGGGGCGACCGCCCAAGGACCCGCGCGCGGTGTTGAAGGGGGTGTTGTGGATTTTGGGGACGGGGGCGCAGTGGCGAGAATTGCCGCCGAAGTATCCTCCGTACCAAACCTGCCATCGCCGTTTTCAACAGTGGGTGCGTTCGGGAGCGCTGGCCAAGGCGTTGCGGAAGCTGGCGCGCCGGTTGCAAGCCGAGGGGCGCTTGAATCTGGAGGAAGCCTTCATCGACGCCATGTTTGCGGCGGCGAAAAAAGGGGCTTCGGAGTGGGTCCTGCCAAGCGAGGCCAGGGGACCAAGATCACGGCTATCACCGTTGGCGACAGTCTACCTATCGCCGTCCGTGTCCAAGCTGCTT
>Ga0209343_10002540_pt1 | contig 23462 bp, 23 predicted proteins | sample RifCSPlowO2_02_FD_184026 | JGI IMG/M metagenome (GOLD analysis project Ga0209343, IMG submission 184026) | Groundwater microbial communities from Rifle, Colorado - Rifle CSP2_plank lowO2_0.2 (SPAdes) (version 2) | ecosystem: Environmental > Aquatic > Deep subsurface > Groundwater | place... | reverse complement strand
GCCGTTCGCCAGGACGCTCTTCCGGTAGCCCTCGCTCACGGGCACCGCCTTCTAGGCGCGCGGGGGATTCGCCGCCTGCGGATTCTTGAGCTTCTCTTTGTCGGCGAGCGCGGGCTGGTCGCGGAGCGCCATCTTGCGGCTGAGCCGCATCTTGCCGCTCCCGTCGACCTCGATGACCTTGACGAGGACCTCGTCACCCTCGGTCAGGACGTCCTGGACCGAGCGGATGCGCGACTCGGCGATCTGCGAGATGTGGAGCAAACCCTCGGTGTTCGGGAGCACCTCGACGAATGCGCCGAACTCCACGATCTTCTTGACCTTGCCGAGGTAGATCCGGTCGAGCTCGACTTCCCGGCAGATGTCCTGGATGATCGCGAGCGCCTTCTGCACCGACTCGTTGTCGGGCGAGAAGACGGTGACGCGTCCATCGTCTTCGACGTCGATCTTGGTGCCGGTCTGCTCCTGGATGCCCCGGATGACCTTGCCGCCGGGGCCGATGATCTCCCGGATCTTTTCCGTGCGGATCTTGATGGTCACGAACCGGGGCGCGTACGGGGAGAGCTCGGTCCGCGGCTTCTCGATCGCCTCGCGCATCTTCGCCAGGACGCTGAGACGCGCTTCGCGCGCCTGCTTGAGCGCCTCACGCATGATCTCGAGGGAGACGCCGCCGATCTTGATGTCCATCTGGAGGGCCGTGACGCCCTTCTCCGTTCCGGCGACCTTGAAGTCCATGTCGCCGTAGTGGTCCTCCGTGCCCATGATGTCGGTCAGGATCCCGTACCGCTCGCCCTCCTTGACGAGTCCCATCGCGATGCCCGCGACGTGGGACTTGAGGGGCACGCCCGCGTCCATCAGCGCCAGCGAGGCGCCGCACACGGAGGCCATGGACGACGAGCCGTTCGACTCGAGGATGTCCGACACCACGCGGATCGTGTACGGGAACTCGTCCTTCGGCGGCAGCACGGCCTCCACCGCCCGCTCGGCCAGGGCACCGTGTCCGATGTCGCGACGCGACGGCGAGCCGAACCGGCGGACCTCGCCTACCGAGAAGGACGGGAAGTTGTAGTGGAGCAGGAAGTGCCGCCAGATCTCTCCCTCGAGCGCCTCGATCTTCTGCTCGTCGGACTTCGTGCCGAGCGTCGCCGACACGAGCGCCTGCGTCTCACCACGCGTGAACACGGCCGAGCCGTGTGCCCGCGGCAGGTACGCCAGGTCGATGGTGATCGGCCGGATCTCGTTGGCCTTGCGGCCGTCGAGGCGGATGCCCTTCTCGACGATCAGCCGCCGGATCTCCTCGCTCTCGATCTCCTCGAGCGCGGCTCGAACGGCCGGCTTCTTCGCCTCGTCGAGGCCGAGCGCGGTCCAGGCCTGCTCGAACACTCGGCTCACGGCCTCGGCGCGCGCCTGCTTCTCGCTGGTGCCGAGGGCCGCAGCGAGCTTGTCCCCGACGAGGCCGCGCACCCGCGCCCGGAGATCCGCGTCGCGGCCGGCGTTCGGGTCGAACGGCCAGCGGGGCTTGCCCGCCGCGGTCACGAGGTCCTTCTGCATCCTGGCGAGCCGCTTGCACTCGGCGTGCCCGACGGCGATCGCCTCGAGCATCGCCTCCTCGGGCACCTCCTTGGCGCCCGACTCCACCATGAGCACCGCCTCCTCGGTCCCGGCGATCACGAGGTCGAGGGTCGAGAGCGCCTGCTCGGCCGACGTCGGATTGACGACGAGCCGGCCGTCCACGGATCCGACGCGCACGGCGCCCACGGGCCCACCGAACGGAATTCCGGAGATGCACAGCGCGGCCGAGGCGCCGTTCATCGCAAGGATGTCCGCGTCGTTCTGCCCGTCGGCCGATATGGTGAGACAGATCACCTGGACCTCGTTGCGGAAGCCGTCGGGGAACAGCGGTCGGATCGGCCGGTCGATGAGGCGCGCGGTGAGCGTCTCCTTCTTGGACGGCGCCCCCTCGCGCTTGAAGTACCCGCCGGGAATCCGGCCCCCGGCGTACATGCGCTCGCGGTACTCGACGGTCAGCGGGAAGAAATCCTGGGAGTCCTTCGCGGTCTTGGTGGCCACGCACGTGGCGAGCACCATCGTGGCGCCGTAGCGCATGACGACCGCGCCTTCCGCCTGCTTCGCTACCTTGCCGGTCTCGATGGAGAGTGAGCGGCCACCGACGTCGACCTGCACAGTGTGACTCATACGGGCAATTGTCCTTGTCTCTTGCGCGCGGGTGGGCGATACGCCGCCGTCACCGGCGGATCCCGAGCTTGTCGATGAGCACGCGGTAGCGCTCCGCGTCCTTGGCCTTGAGGTAGTCGAGGAGGCCCCGCCGCTTGCCGATCAGCATCAACAGGCCGCGACGCGAATGGTGGTCCTTCCCGTGTTGTTTGAAGTGATCTGTCAGGCCGTTGATGCGCTCGGTCAGGAGCGCGACCTGGACCTCGGGCGAGCCCGTATCCCCTTCGTGAACGCGGAACTGTGCGATCAGGCCCTTCTTCTTATCGACGGTCAGCGGCATGCCATCTCTCCTTCAATCGCCACGTCCAGGGGAACGCGCTCCGCCCAGACGGGTTCCAAAACACCTTTCTTTGTCAGAAGATAGCAGACACGATACCACGGCTGCCCATAGAAGTAAAGCCACCCCTCAGACCAGCTGGCGCGCAGTGGCGACGTCGGTGGCAATTTGGGTGCGCAGGGCTTCCAGGCTCGGGAACTTGCGCTCCCCTCTAAGGCGGAGAAGAAAGATCAGGCGCATCCTGCGCCCGTACAGGTCTCCAGTGAAATCAAGCAGATGAGCCTCAACTGTCGAGGCTGATTCTCCGAACGTCGGACGCACTCCGACGTTGATCACGGCGGGATAGACGGCGCTGCCGATGTCGGCCCGGGCCGCGTAGACCCCGGAGGGAAGTGGCAGCGGCAGCTCGGTTCGGATGTTGGCCGTGGGAAATCCCAGGGCGCGGCCCCGACCAGCGCCGTGGACCACCTCGCCCCCCGCCGTGTAGTCCCGGCCCAGCAGCCGGGAGGCCACGGCCAGATCGCCCCGCTGGAGCGCCGCTCGTATCTCGGAGGAGGACACCGTGACACCGCCGACCGTGGTGGGAGGGATGACGTAGACCCCGAAGCCCAGCCCGGGACCGAGTACCTCGAGGAGCCGCGCGTCGCCCCGGGCCCCACGTCCGAAGCGGTGATTGAAGCCGACGACGACGTCGCGGGCCTTGAGCACGCCGACGAGCACGCGCTCGACGAACAGCTCGGGCTCGAGCGCCGCGACGGCGCGGGTAAAGGCGATCACGACGGTGGTGGCGATCCCGGTAGCGCCGATCAACGCCAGTCGATCGGCGAGCGTGGTGATCGGCAGCGGCGCCCGTCCCGGCTGGAGCACCTCGATCGGATGCGGGTCGAACGTGCAGGCGAGGGCGCCGACCCCGCGCTCGCGCGCGAGCTCGACGGCGCGCCCCAGGATCGCGCGGTGGCCCAGGTGGATGCCGTCGAACACGCCGAGAGCCACCGCGCTCGGTCCGGCGTCAGGCGGGTAGGCCTCGAGTCCTCGAATCGTCCGCATGCAGGATCCGGACGGGCTTGACCTTGCGCCCGTCTGCCGTGAGCTCGCCGACGCCGATCATCGCGCCGGTGTCCTCGTGAACGCGCACGAGCCCGCCACCGACGGCCGCCTCGGGCTCGACCTCCACCGTTTGGCCGTGCCTGAAGGCAAGGGCGGCGCGCCGGTCGAGCTCCACGCGCGGCCACGTGCCCAGCGCCGTCTCGGGCGGTCGGACACGCGACCAGAGCGCGGGCCCGGTCCCGGCCACCTCGGACCACGGAACCGCCGCGGCGAGATCGAACGGCCCGACACGGCTCCGCTCGAGGTGCTCGACCGCTGCGCCACAGCCGAGGATGGCGCCGAGATCGGCGGCCAGGACGCGGACGTAGGTTCCCTTGCCGCTGACGACACGGAGGGTCGCGCGCGGCCCCGCGACGTCCTCGATCGCGATCGAGCGGATCACGACCGGTCGTGGCCGACGCTCCACGGCCACGCCCGCGCGCGCGAGCTGGTAGAGCCGCTTGCCGCCGTGGTGCACGGCCGAGTACATCGGCGGCACTTGCATGATGCGCCCGACGAACGGGCGGCAGGCGTTCTCCAGCGCGGCCCGCGTGAGCGGGGGCACGGGCGCCTCGGAGAGCACGCGTCCGCTCAGGTCGTGCGTGTCGGTGGTGATCCCGAAGCGGAGCGTCGCGACGTACTCCTTGTCCTGGTCCACCAGGTACGGCATGAGCTTCGTCGCCTCACCGATGAGGACGGGGAGCACGCCCGTGGCATCGGGATCGAGCGTGCCTCCGTGGCCGACGCGCTTGACGCAAAGCTGGCGGCGCACCGCCGCGACGACGTCGAACGACGTCACGCCCGCGGCCTTGGCGATGGCCAGCACGCCCGATCGGCCAGGCCCGCTCACGGCGCCCGTCGGCTCCCGTCCGGTGCTGCGCCGATCGCCGCGCGGACCGCGGCGAGCACGCGCGGTACCGCCTCGGCCAGGCCGCCGGCCACCGTGCACCCGGCGGCGTTGGCGTGACCCCCGCCACCGAACTGGGCGGCGATCCGCTGCACGTCGACGTCGCCCTTGGCCCGCAGACTGACTTTGACCGCACCGTCGCGTTCACGCAGGAGGCAGGCGACGCGGACCGAGGCCACGGAGCGCGGATAGTTGACCAGGTCCTCGGACTCGACGAAACCCTCGGGCAACGCCCCGGCCGGCAGCGCGAGCCACGCGAGCCGCCCGTCCTCGCTCATCTCCACACGTCTCAGGGCCTCGCCGAGCCACCCGAGAGCGTCCGGGGAGCGGCGCTCGTACAGCCACTGCGACACGAGCGCCGGCTCGGCGCCCGCGCCGACCAGGGCCGCCGCGACGCGAAACGTCCGTTCCGTCGTGTTGGAGTAGCGGAAGGAGCCCGTGTCGGTGTGGATGGCGGTGAAGAGGTTCGTTGCGATGGCCGGCGTGAGCGCGCAGCCGAGGGCGGCGAGGAACTCGTAGAGCATCTCGCCCGTGGCGGACGCCGACACGTCGATCCAGTTCACGTCACCGTAGCGGCGGTTGTCCGGGTGGTGGTCGATGTTCACGACGACATCGGCGACGCGGCGCGCGTGGTCGATGAGCCCCTCGGTGCGCTGGGGGTTCGGGCAATCCGTCAGGACCGCGACGTCGACGCCATCCGTGAAACCCGACAGCACGCGGTAGCGCTCCACACCCGGCAGGAAGCCGAGCGCCGCCGGCGCCGGGTGCGGACCGCCGTACGTCACGCTCCAGCCGCGCGCCTCGAGCGCCAGACCGAGAGCGAGGAGCGTGCCGAGGACGTCGGCGTCCGGGTGAACGTGCCCCAGCATGAGCGCGCGGCCCCGGGATGCCGTGAACGGCGCCAGCACGGCGCGGGATGGCGTCGGTCCCCTGTGCTCTGCCGGCGCGCTCATTCGGCGGGCGTGACGTCGAGGCCCCGGAGCAGCGCCTGGATCCTGGCGGCGTGCTCCATCGAGCGGTCGGGGCGGAAATCGAGCTCCGGCGTCACCCGGAGATCGAGGTGGTGCTTGAGCCAGTTACGGATGAAGCCGCGCGCGCTCGCGAGCGCGGCCAGGGACGCGGTCCACTGCCGCTCGTCACCGAGCACCGAGACGAAGACCTTCGCGGCGCGCAGGTCCTTCGTGGTCTCCACCTCGGTCACGGTCACGAAGCCGAGACGCGGGTCCTTGAGCTCGCGCTGGAGCAAGGTCGAAACCTCTTCCTTGATGAGCTGGTTGACGCGATCGAGCCGCTTGCCCTGCATCACAGGATCTCCAGCGACACGTCGATGACCCGCCCTTCGACAGTCGCCTCGATGAAATCGACCGCTTTGGACACCACCTCGTTGGCGTGCCGGGAGTCGCGGGCGACGCAGGCGACGGCGAGCGTGGCGCGCTGCCAGGCGTCGAGGTGATCCACCTCGGCGATCGCGACCTCGAAGCGCGCCCGCACGCGCTCCTTGAGCCCCTTGAGGACGTGACGCTTGCCTTTCAACGAGCCCACGCCGGGCAGATGCAGCTCGACGGTGCCCACGGCGACCCGTGCGACCGACACGTCGTGCGCGGCGCGCCGCTAGAGCGTGCGCGCCACTTCCTCGGTCGTGAAGGCCTCGAGAACGTCGCCCGGCTGGAGGTTGGCCACGCCGTCCACGCCGATGCCGCACTCGAGCCCCGCGAGCACCTCGCGGACCTCGTCCTTGAACCGCTTGAGCGAGCCGACCGTGCCCACGCCGAACACGTCGCTGCCGCGACGCACACGCACCTTCGCCCCGCGCACGATCTTGCCCTCCGAGACATACGAGCCACAGATCGGACCGAGCTTCGAGATCACGAAGATCTGACGCACCTGCGCCTTCCCGAGCGCGGTCTCGCGGATCTCCGGAGCCAGCATACCCGCCAGCGCCGCCCTGAGGTCGTTGATCGCCTCGTAGATGACGTTGTAGCTGCGGAGGTCGACGCCATTGGCCTGCGCTTGCGTCATGGCCTTGGGCTCGGCTTTCACGTTGAAGCCGAGCACCACCGCGTTGGACGCCGACGCGAGCATCACGTCGCTCTCGTTGATCGCACCGACCGAGCTGTGGATGACCTTGAGCTTCACCTCGTCCGTCGACAGCCGCTCGAGGGCCTCGGTGAGCGCCTCGACCGAGCCCTGCACGTCCGCCTTGAGCACCAGGCGCAGCTCCTTGATCTCTCCGCTCTGGATCTGCCGCTGCAGCCCCTCGAGCGTGATGCGCGTCGCCGCCTTGCCCCTGAGCTTCTCGCGCTCCTGACGCATCGCTGCGATCTGACGCGCCTTGCGCTCGTCCGAGACGGAGACGAGGACGTCCCCGGCCGCCGGCACGCCCGACAGCCCCTGGATCTCCACGGGGTCCGACGGCCCGGCGTCCTTGATCTTCTTGCCGCTCGGATCGATCAGCGCCCGGATGCGGCCCGAGTGGGCACCGACGACCACGGCGTCGCCCTCGTGCAGCGTGCCGTTCTGGATCAAGACCGTCGCGACCGGGCCCCGGCCGCGATCCAGCCGGCCCTCGATGATCACGCCCCTGGCCGCCCGCGCGGGGTTCGCCTTCAGCTCGAGGATCTCGGACTGCAGCGCGGTCATCTCGAGCAGCTGGTCGATGCCGGTGCCCTTCTTGGCCGAGGTCGGCACGAAGATCGTCTGCCCTCCCCAGTCCTCCGGCACCAGCCCGAGGTTCGCCAGCTCGCGCTTGACACGCTCCGGATCGGCCTCCGGCTTGTCGATCTTGTTCACGGCGACGACGATCGGGACGCTGGCGGCGCGGGCGTGGTTCACGGCCTCCTGCGTCTGCGGCATCACGCCGTCGTCGGCGGCGACGACGAGAATGACGATGTCCGTCGCCTGCGCGCCGCGCGCGCGCATCGCGGTGAAGGCCTCGTGGCCCGGGGTGTCGAGGAAGGTCACCTTGCCGTGCTTGGTCATCACCTGATAGGCGCCGATGTGCTGCGTGATGCCGCCGAACTCCTTCTCGGCGACCTTCGACTTGCGGATCGCGTCCAGGAGCGACGTCTTCCCGTGGTCGACGTGGCCCATGACGGTGACGACCGGCGGTCGCAGCTTGAGCTGGGCGGGATCGACGTCCTCTTCGTCGACAACATCGCCCTCGACCGAGCGGATTTCCAGGTCGAAGCCGAACTTGTCGGCGACGAGCTTGGCCGCCGTCGCGTCGAGCAACTCGTTGACCGTCGCCATCACGCCGAGCTCCAGGAGCCCCTTGATGACCTCCCCGGACTTGCGGCGCATCTTCTCCGCCAGCTCGCCGACTGTCACCGATTCCGGGACCCGGATCAGCTCGCGGCGGACCTCGAGCGGCGCTGCGGGCGGCGCCTCGGCCGCCGGCGGCGGAGGCGGGGCGACGACCGCGGCTGGGGCCACGGGCGCCGGCGCGGGGGCCGGCCGAAACGCGGCGGGCGGCGCGGGGGCCGCGGGACGCGGCGGAGCCGCTGGCGGTGCTGGCCGCGGCGGGAACGAGGTCACGCGCGGCGGTGAGAAGGGCCCGGCCGGTTGGCGCGACGGCCGCGGTGGCGCCACAGGCCGTTCCAGGGGCCGGAAGGGCACGATCTTCGGCTCCGGCTTCCGCGGCCCGGCCGGCGCGGTCGGCGGCGTCACGGCCGGCGCCAGCCTGACCTGCGCCGCCGGCTCCGCTGGCGGCGCTGCCGCGACGGTCTCGACCGGCGCGAGCGGCTCCGGCTGCGTCGGCGGCACGAGCGGGGGCTCCGGCGCGACCTCGACGGGCTTCGGCTTGACGATCGTCGCCGCCGGCTTCACCTCGGTCGTCAGAGGCTCCTCGCCTTCGACCTTGCGGGGCTTCCGCGCGCGGGTCGCGGCCTTCTTGCCCGGCTCGCCGTCCGTCGTCACCGTCACGGCCTTCGGCCTCGCCGCCCGCTTCGGCTTGGGCTCCTCGGGGAGCTCGCGTCCCTTGCCGAGCTTGAGTCGGAGGGAGTTCGCCAGCAGGGTGTCCACAGGGCTCATGGCGCGCAAACCCTTGTGCCCCATCTCCTCGGCAGCCAGCATGAGATCCTTGCTGGTAACGCCGAGTTCCTTCGCCAGTTCGATCAGCTTTACCTTTGCGGCCACGTCCCCGTCACCTCCTCGGACTTCGTTCTGTCGATCGGGCTCGTTGCGGCCGACGCCGCCAGCCGTACGCCCGCGGCCAGCTCGGGCGCGAGCTCGCACGCTCCACGGAACGCGTGGGCGAGACGCTTCCTGCTGAGCCCCTGCTCGAGGCACGGCGCGTCCGGACACACGTACGCGCCCCGCCCCCGCGCACGCGCCCGCGCGTCCGCCACCACGATTCCCCGTTCACCTCGCACGAGACGCACCAACTCCCGTTTGGGCCGCACGCGGCGGCACCCGAGACACGTGCGTCCGGGTTCACGCTTCATGTGGCCGCCGGCGTTTCCTCGGGACCCTGCGGCCGGCGCGCCTCCTCGGCCGCCACCCACTCCTCGGCGGCCGTGTAGATCTCGCCGGCCCGACCGGCCACTTCCGCCATCGACTCGAGTCGCTCACGGCCGGCCGTGACGATCACCGCGGGCGAGCCGAGGCCCGCCGCAACGAGCGCGTCCACGATCTCCGGAGTGGCGCCCGACAGCGTGGCGAGCGCCGCCCGATCCACGGGCGGCTCGACGGCCGGCGCGCTCTCGGCCTCCATCTCCGTCTCGCTCTTGATGTCGATGCGCATGCCCGTCAGCTTGGCCGCGAGCCGCGCGTTCTGCCCCTTCTTGCCGATCGCGAGTGACAGCTGATTGTCCGGGACGACCACGAGTGCCGACCGCAGGCCCTCGCCATGCCCACCCTCGCCCTCCGGGGTCTGGGTGATCGTGACCGTCGACACCTTCGCCGGCGACAGCGCCCGGGCCACGAACGTGGCCGGATCGTGCGACCACTCGATGATGTCGATCTTCTCCCCCCGAAGCTCCCGGCTGATGACCTGGATGCGCGTCCCCCGGAGTCCGACGCACGCGCCGATCGGATCCACGTCGCGCTTCGTCGAGGCGACCGCGACCTTCGCGCGCTCGCCTGGCTCCCGGGCCGCGGCCTTCACGATGACGATGCCCTCCTGGATCTCCGGGATCTCCGTCTCGAAGAGACGCGCCAGGTAGCCGGGGTGCGTGCGCGAGAGGGAGATCTGCGGCCCCTTCGCCGTGCGCCGGACCTCGAGCACGTATGCGCGGATGCGATCGCCGGGATTGTAGCGCTCGCCGGGGATCTGCTCTCTCTCCGGGAGGATCGCCTCCGCCTTGCCGATCTCGAGAATCACGTTGCGCTTCTCGATTCGATGGACGACGCCGCGCAGGATCTGGCCCTCTTTGCCCGCAAACTCCGAGTAGATCCCTTCGCGCTCCGCGTCGCGCACCTTCTGGAGGATCACCTGCTTGGCCGTCTGGGCCGCGATCCGGCCGAAATCTTGGGGCGGACGCTCCTGCTCGAGTTCGAGCTCGTCGCCGAGCTCGGCGGCGCTGTTCAGGGCTTTCGCGTCGACCAGGCTGATCTCGAGTCGGTCGTCACCGACCTCCTCGACGACCTTCTTCCGGCAGTACACCCGCAGGTCACCGGCCTTGCGATCGATGTGGATGCGGACGTTGTCCGCGCTCCCGAGGCTCTTCCTCGAAGCCGAGAGCAGGGCAGACTCCAGCGCCTCGAAGAGGACCTCTTTGTCGATCCCCTTCTCCCGTCCGATCTGCTCGATGACGTTGATCAGCTCTCGGTTCATGACCTCTCGCGTCCCCGCCAGATTCTACGCCTTGCGCGGCCAAGGAACGTCCGCCTCCAGACGTGCCTTCGTCACTGTCGCGCGGTCGAGGCGCACCTCGCCACCATCGCCCTCCAGGACGAGCCAGCCCGACTCGACCGCCACCAGCCGCCCCCGAATTTCGCGCCCGCCGGCCTGCCAACAACGCACCCGCTTGCCGACGGCCCAGCGGAACTCGCGCTCCCTCCGGAGCTGCCGGTCCAGGCCCGGCGAGGAGACCTCGAGGTCGTACGCCTCGTCGATCACCGCCGCCGCATCGATCGCGTCGCCGATCTCGCGCGAGAGACGCTCGCAATCGGCGATCGCGACACCGCCCGGCTTGTCGACGAACAGCCGAAGCGCGGCGCGGGGCCGCACGGCACGCCACTCGAGGTCCACGAGCTGGAGCCCATGGTCGCGGACGATGGGAAGCACCACCTCTTCGATCGCGGCGACCTGCTCTGCCTCGTCCATCCGGCCGTGCCCCTCGCGCGCCCCGAAAAACCAAAAAAGCGGGCAACGCCCACTTTTTCAAGAATTTAGCACGTATCGCCCGCAGAGGCAAGGCTCAGCAGGCGGTGCGCGGGTCGCTAGGGCTGGGCTTCCCGGCTCCGGATCGCGCGGACGGCGTCGACGACCCCATCCTGCGGCAGCCGGATCTCTTCCCGGGTCTTCCGGGAACGGACCTCCACCACGCCCTCCTTGACGAGAGCGTTGCCGACGGTCACGCGCACGGGGATACCGAGCAGGTCCGCGTCCTTGAACTTCACCCCTGGCCGCTCGTCGCGGTCGTCGAGGATCGCCTCGAGCCCGTGCCGCCTGCAAGCGCCGTAGATCGCTTCGGCGGCCGCGACCTGCGCCGCGTCCTTCATCGCCACGATCACGACGTAGACGTGGTACGGGGCGATCGCCCACGGCCAGACGATGCCGTCGGCGTCGCTGCCCTGCTCGACCGCGCCCGCGGCGATGCGGGCGGGGCCGATGCCGTAGCTCCCCATGACGATCGGCTGCTCCCGACCGGCCTCGTCGAGATACATGGCCTTGAGGGGCACCGAGTACTTCGTGCCGAGCTTGAAGATGTTGCCGATCTCGATGACGCGCTCGACATCGAGCGATTCCCCGCAGCGCGCGCAGGCCTCGCCGGCGGCGACGGTGTGCAGGTCCACGAAGCGGCACTCGAAGTCGCGGCCGGCCGCCACCCCCTTCAGGTGGAAGCCCTCGCGGTTCGCGCCCGTGATGTAGGTGCCCTCCCGGAGCACCTCGTCGGCGAGCACCAGCACGCGCGCGCCCACGGGGCCGACCGAGCCGACGGGCGCCCCCAGGATCGCACGCACCTCGTCGGGGTGCGCCGGCCGGAACTCCTCGCCGAGCGCCCGCGCGAGCTTCTTCTCGTGCAGCGCATGGTCGCCCCGGACGAGCGCGAGCACGGGCCCGGCCTTCGGCGCCACGTAGAGCAGCGACTTGACCGCGAGCCGCTGGTCGATGCCGAGAAGCGCCGAGACCTCCGCGATCGTGCGGACGTTCGGGGTCGCGATCTCCTCGCGCGTCCATGCCGGGAACACGGGCGGCGACGGCACTCCCTTCGCCATCTCCACGTTGGCGGCGTACCCGCAAGCCGGGTTTCGGCAGATGGCGATCTCGTCCTCGCCCGCAGCGCTCGGCGCCATGAATTCGTGCGAGCCGAGCCCGCCCATCATGCCGGGATCCGACTGCACGACGTGGTACCGGAGCCCGCAGCGGTCGAAGATCCGGCGGTACGCGCCCTCGTGCGCGGCGTACGAGCGGTCGAGCGCGTCGGTATCGGGGTCGAGCGTGTACGAGTCCTTCATCAGGAACTCGCGGGTGCGCAGGAGCCCCGAGCGCGGCCGGGCCTCATCCCGCTCCTTGGTCTGGATCTGGTACCAGATCTGCGGGAGATCGCGGTAGGAGCGGATCTCGCGCGCGGCGAGCCAGGCGACGACCTCCTCGTGCGTCATGCCGAGGCACAGATCACGCCCGTTGCGGTCCTTGAGCCGGAACATCTCGCCGCCGATCGCGTCCCAGCGTCCCGACTCGCGCCAGATCTCGGCCGGTTGGATGACGGGCATCATGATCTCCTGCCCGCCGATCGCGTTCATCTCCTCCCGGATGATCGCGTTGATCTTGTCGAGCACGCGCTGGCCCAGCGGCAGATAGACGTACACGCCCGCGGCGAGCTGCCGCACGAGGCCGGCGCGGACCATCAGGCGGTGGGAGAGCGCCTCGGCGTCGGCAGGATCTTCCCGGAGCGTGGGAACGAGGGACCTGGAGCGCCGCACCGTTACCGCGCGTCCTTCTTCTTGTTCGCCCCCCGGACCCCCGGGCGATAGCGGAGGCGCTCGACCGGCGTGCCGCCGACGATGTGCGAGCGGAAGATCTCGCCGAGGTCCGAGGCCTGCACGCCGCAGTACCAGACATCGTCGGGATAGACGACCAGCATCGGCCCCCAGCCACACTGCGAGAAGCAGCCCGCCTTGTTGATGCGGACGTCGGCCTTCAGGCCGGCCCGCGCGGACTCGCCGCGGAGCTCCTTCACGAAGGCCTCGACGTCGCCCTGGGTCGGGCAGGTCTCGCCCGACGTGCAGACGAAGACGTGCGTCCGATACTGGCCCATCAGCGCTCGACAGTGCCCGCCTGCGCGGCGCGGCGCTCGGCGAGGTAGCGGTCCACCTCCTCGCGCATCGCCTGCACGATCTCCCCCTCGGGCACCTTGCGGATGACCTCGCCGTTCTTGAAGATGAGCCCGATGCCGCGGCCCCCGGCGACGCCGATGTCCGCGGCACGCGCCTCGCCCGGCCCATTGACCTCGCACCCCATAACCGCGATGTGGATCTCCTCGTTGAGCCCCCGAAACTCGTCCTCCACCTGCTTGGCGAGCTTGACGAGGTCCACGTCGGCGCGCCCGCACGACGGGCACGACACGAACGTCAGGCCCCCCGTGCGCAGGCCGAGCGATTTGAGGATGTCGATGCCGACGCGCACCTCCTCCGTCGGGTCGGCCGACAGCGACACACGGATCGTGTCGCCGATGCCCTCGGAGAGCAGCGCACCCAGCCCCACGGCCGACTTGATCGTGCCGACGCCGGGAGTGCCAGCCTCGGTGACGCCGAGGTGGAACGGGTAGTCCACCTGGTCGGCGAGCATCCGGTACGCCTCGATCATCATGCGCGGGTCGGAGGCCTTCAGCGACACCTTCAGCTCCGGATAGCCACAGTCTTCCAGGATACGGATGTGGCGGAGGGCGGATTCCACCATCCCCTCCGGGCTGGGCCCATCGTGCTTCGCCAGCAGGTCCTTCTCGAGGGAGCCCGCGTTGACGCCGATCCGGATCGGCACCTGTCGATCCTTCGCAGCGCTGACGACCTCCATCACGAACTGCTTGCCGCCGATGTTGCCCGGGTTCAAGCGCAGTCCGTCCACGCCGTGCTCCAGCGCGAGCAGCGCGAGCTTGTAATTGAAGTGGATGTCGGCGACCAGCGGGATGCGGATCTGCCGCTTGATCTCCCCGAGCTTCTCGGCGGCCTCCCGTACCGGGACCGCGCAGCGGACGATGTCGCACCCCGCGGCTTCGAGCGACCAGATCTCCAGGAGCGTCGCCGCGACGTCGCGCGTATCGGTCTTGGTCATCGACTGGACGGTGATCGGGGCGTCGCCGCCCACCGTGAGGGTCCCGAGCCGGATCTGTCGCGTCTTCCGTCGTGTGATCATCGTTCGTCCTATCTGAAGATCTTGAAGGCGTCGATCCGCACGAGGTCATTGTAGAGAGCGTAGACCATCAGGAGCATCAACAGGACGAACCCGAACTGCTGGGCCGCCTCCCGCTTCCTGAGCGACAGGGGGCGCCCCATGATCGCCTCGATGACGAAGAAGAACAGATGGCCGCCGTCGAGCATGGGCACCGGCAAGAGGTTGAGGAGCGCCAGGTTCACACTGATGATCGCCGTGAACAGCGCCAGCGAGGCCACGCCCTCCTTCGCCTGCCGCCCGGCTTCGGCGGCGATCTGGATCGGACCGCCGATGTTCGACGAATCGATCTGCCGCGAGACGATCTTCCAGAGCCCCTTGGCGGTCAGCGCGGTCATGTCCCACGTCTTCACGATGCCGTACCATACGGCCGCGAGGGGAGTGTAGGTTTCGTAGCGCACGACCTTGGTCACGATCCCCACACCGATGCGCCCGATCTCCATCTCCTGGCCGCTCGGGCCGCGCTCCCTGACGCCGGCTGCGGTCACGGCGATCGCGAGTGGCCTGCCGTCACGCTCCACGGTCATGTCGAAGGTCTGATGGGCGCGCCGCTGGATCGTCTGCATCATCTCGTCCGGTGAGTAGACCGGCTGTCCGGCGACCGCGCGCACAAGGTCGCCGACGCGCAGTCCCGCCTTCTCGGCGGGCGCGCCCGGCGTCACCGAACCGATCTGCGGCGTGAGTTGGGCGCTGGCGCCGATCTCCCACGCCTCACGCGCCTCGCGGAAAATCGGATCGCGGACCACCGTGCGGCGGGGCGTGACGGAAAGGGGCCGCTCGACGCCGTCGCGCCGCACGGTCAGGGCGAGCGTCCGGCCGCGGGACTCGGCGATCGCCTGCTCGAGATCCTCCCAGTAGGCGACCTTCCCGCCGTCCACGGACACCACCATGTCCGCCGTCTGCAGTCCCGCCGCGGCGGCCGGGCCGTCCTCGGCGACGCGGCCGATCAGGGGCGGCCACACCGGGCGCCCCAGGGTGGCGAGCGCGATGGTGAAGATGATCGCGGCGAGCACGAAGTTCATGCCGGGGCCGGCGAACACGATCAGGAAGCGGGCCCAGAGGGGTTTGAACGCGAACGACTTCTGCGGGTCGAAAGCGGCCGCGCCGTCACTCCCCTCGAGCGGACTCTCCTCTCCGAGCATCTTCACGTAGCCGCCCATCGGCACCGCCGACAGACAGTACTCGGTTTCCTTTCCGCGCCAGCGGAGAAGCACCGGGCCGAAGCCGATCGAGAAGCGCTCGACTCCCACGCCGCACAAGCGAGCGACCAGGAAGTGGCCGAACTCGTGAATCATGATCAGGACGCCGATGACCACGACGAACGAGATGAGCGTCGTCACGGGCGGCGCCCCGCGCCCCGCAGGCTGATCGCCTCGGACACCCTCCGGCGCGTCTCGACGTCGAGCGCCACGCACTCCTCGATCGACGCCGGGTCGCCGGACCGACTGGCGCCCAGCGCGCGTTCGATCAGCTCGGCGATGTCGGTGAACCCGATCCTCCGCTCGAGGAAGGCGGCGACGGCGACCTCATTGGCGGCGTTGAGCACCACCGGTGCGGCACCACCGCGCCCGAGGGTCGCCCGCGCGAGTCGGAGGCATGGGAACTTGTCCGTGTCCGGCTCGAAGAACGTGAGCTGGCCGACGCGCGTGAGGTCGAGACGGGCCGCCGGCGCGGGCCGGCGCTCCGGATACGTGAGTGCGTAGAGGATCGGCACCCCCATGTCAGCGACCCCAAGCTGCGCGATCACGGATCCGTCGATGTACTCGACCATCGAGTGGACGATCGATTGCGGATGGATGACGACCTGCACCTGGTCGGGCCCCAGGTCGAACAGCCAGCGCGCCTCGATGATCTCGAGTCCCTTGTTCATGAGCGTGGCCGAGTCGATCGTGATCTTCGCCCCCATCTTCCACGTCGGGTGCTTCAGCGCATCCTCGACGGTCACGCCGGCGAGCTGCGCCCTCGGCGTCTCGCGGAACGGGCCACCCGACGCCGTCAGGAGGATGCGGTGCACGTCCCCGCGATTGTGCCCCTGGAGACACTGGAAGACCGCGCTGTGCTCCGAATCGACTGGGAGCAGCGTGACTCCTCGGTCGCGGGCCGCGGCCGTCATGAGACCGCCCGCCATGACCAGCGTCTCCTTGTTGGCGAGCGCCACGGTGCGCCCCGCTCGGACCGCCGCCATCGTGGGCAGGAGCCCCGCGGCTCCGACGAGCGCCGAGACGACGATGTCGGCGTCGACGTCACGGGCGACGGCCGCCAGGCCGGCGGGCCCGGTCAGCAGCTCCGGTCGCGGCGCGGGCAGGATCGCCGCGAGCCGCTCCACCGCCGAGGGATCCAGCAACGCGACAGCGCGTGGGGCGTACTTCCGGCACAGGTCCGCGATCAGCTCGACGTTGGAGCCGCGCGCCGCCAGCCCGGCGACCTCGAATTCCTCCGGAAAGCTCGAGACCAGCTCGAGCGTGCGCAGCCCGATCGAGCCGGTGGCGCCGAGCAGCGTGATCCGCTTCATGAGCCGATGCCCGTCCAGGTCACGAAGTAGAAGAGGGCCGGCGCATTGAACAGCAGACTGTCGAGCCGATCGAGGATGCCGCCGTGGCCCGGCACGAGGCCGCCCGTGTCCTTGGCCCCCGCGCTGCGCTTGATCACCGATTCCGCGAGATCGCCGATCTGGCCGACCACACCGAGCAGCGCGCCGGCCGCGACGCTCGCGGCCCGCGGCCACTCGGGGAGCAGCCACGGCGCCAGCGCGAGCGCCGCCGCGGTCGAGGCGAGGAGCTGCGCCACCGCCCCCTCCACGGTCTTTTGTGGACTGATCACGGGCGCGAGCCGATGCCGGCCGATGGCCGAGCCGACGACGTAGGCGACCGACTCCCCGATCCACGTGACGCCGACGAGGACCAGGACGAGCGCCGGGCCGTCCGGGAGCTGATGGAGCAGGAGCCCGTGGCCCAGGAGCCAGCTCACGTAGGTGAGGCCCAGCAGCGCGAGCGCCGCGGGGTCCGCGGACGGGGCGCGCCCCGTCCAGATCGGCGCGCTGAGAACGACGAGCACCGCGATCGCCAACACGGGGACCGGGCCCTCCGCCGTGCGGAACGACGCGGTGACCGCGACACCCAAGACGATTCCCAGCCAACGGTGCGTCGGGCGTCCGGCGCGCTCGAAGACCCGCCCGAGCTCCCACGAGGCAGCCCCGGCGAGGAGCAGCATCAGCGCGTCGAAGACCCACGACGGGGCCCATGCGACGATCCAGAGGAACGGCGGCACCGACACGATCGCGGTCGCGGCGCGCGTCCGGAACCCGGAACGGACCAGGGTGCCCTCGCGCAACGTCGTCATCGTCAGGACGTCCACGTCACGCACCCACCGGCCCTCACACGCCACCGAAACGGCGCGTGCGCCCCTGGAACTCGGCGACAGCGCGATAGAGGTCGGCGGCACTGAAGTCGGGCCACAGCTTCGAAGTTACGAGGAGCTCCGTGTACGCGATCTGCCACAGCAGGAAATTGGACACGCGCATCTCGCCGCTCGTGCGGATCAACAGATCCGGGTCGGGAACGTCCGCCGCGTAGAGGGCTTGCCCGATGTGCGCCTCCGTGATCTCTTCCGGAACGAGGTCACCTGCCTGGACTCGTGCTGCGAGGGCCCGGAAAGCGTCCACCAGCTCGTCGCGGCCGCCGTAGTTGAACGCCATCAGGAGGTTGAGCCCCGTGTTCCTCCGCGTCTCCTGCGCGACGCGCTCGATGCCGCGGCGCACCCCGGCCGGGACGCCCGCGGAGCGTCCGAGGATCCGGAGACGGACGTTGCGGGCCATGAGCTCGGGCAGCTCCGCGTGGACCGAGCGCCCGAGCAGGCTCATCAGCATCGAGACCTCGTCCTCCGGCCGGTTCCAGTTCTCAGTGGAGAACGCGTAGAGCGTCAGGTATCGCAGGCCGAGCTGGTCCGCCGCCCGCACGATGTTCCGCGCGGCCTTGACACCCTCCCGGTGTCCGGCCACCCGGGGGAACCCGCGCTGCGTGGCCCATCGACCGTTACCGTCCATGATCACGGCGATATGCCGCGGCAGCGGCAGGGCCCGCACGCGCTCGAGCAACTCGGCTTCGCCCAGCTCGCCAGGAGCGCGGTCGGTCGGCGCGCCTGTCCCTCTCACGGCCATGGGACGGTCATCTCACACAACGTCAAAAGGACAAAATTTCCTGCTCCTTCTTCTTCAGGAGCTCGTCGACCTTCGCGATGTACTTGTCCGTGGTCTTCTGGATCTGCTCGTGACCGCGCCGCTCCTCGTCCTCCGAGATCTTCTTGTCTTTCGACATGGCCTTCAGCTTGTCGTTGGCCTCGCGGCGGACACCGCGCACCACCACCCGCGACTCCTCGGCCATCTTGTGAATGGTCTTCACGAGCTGCTTGCGCCGTTCCTCGGTGGGGCTCGGCATGGTCAGGCGAAGGATCTTCCCGTCGTTGACCGGGGTGATCCCGAGATCCGAGGCGATGAGCGCCTTCTCGACGGCCTTGAGCTGCGAGGCCTCCCACGGCTGGATCACCAGCGTCCGGGCGTCGGGCGTCGAGATCGACGCCATCTGGTTGATCGCCGTGGGTGTGCCGTAGTAGTCGACGCGGATCACGTCGAGCAACCCCGCCGAGGCACGCCCCGTCCGCACGGTCGCGAACTCCCGCCCCAGACCGTCGATCGCCGCCGACATCCGAGATTCGAGGTCCTTCAGCAGCGCCTGCATGCCGCTATCCCCCCACCGACACGATCGAGCCCACGGGTTCACCGAGCACGATCCGTTTGATGTTGCCCGGGCGCGTCAGATCGAACACGATGATCGGCAGCTTGTTGTCCATGCACAGCGAGATCGCAGCCGAGTCCATCACCGCGAGCCCGCGGTTCAGGACGTCGATATAGCTCACGCGCGCGAGCCGCTCGGCGCGTGGGTCCAGCTTGGGGTCCGCCGAGTAGATGCCGTCCACCTTCGTCGCCTTCATGATCGCGTCGGCACCGATCTCGACCGCGCGCAGAGCCCCCGCCGTATCCGTGGTGAAGAAGGGGTTGCCGGTGCCCGCGGCGAAGATCACGACCCGTCCCTTCTCGAGGTGCCGCATCGCCCGACGCCGAATGTACGGCTCGGCCACCGCGCGCATCTCGATCGCCGACAGCACACGAGTCTGGAGCCCCGCCTTCTCGAGCGAATCCTGCAGTGCGAGCGCGTTGATGACGGTCGCGAGCATGCCCATGTAGTCAGCGGTCGCACGGTCCATGCGCCCGGTGCTCGCGGCCACTCCCCGGAAGATATTCCCGCCCCCGATGACGATCGCGAGCTCGACGCCGAGTGCCGTGACGTCCCGGACCTCGAGAGCGATTCGCTCGAGCACGGCCGGACCGATTCCGTAGCCCTGCTCGCCCGCGAGCGCCTCGCCGGACAGCTTCAGGACGACGCGGCGGTACGCCGGCCGAGCGCCGCCGCCGGCATCCGCCGCGACGCTCATCCGATCTCGCCCACCTGGAAGCGGACGAAACGCCGCACGACGATCCGCTCGCCGGTCTTCGCGTTCAGGCCGTCGACCAGGTCCTTGACCCGCGTCTTGCCCGAGGCGTCCTTGATGAACGGCTGCTCGAGCAGGCACTGCTCGCTGTAGAACTTCTCGAGTTTGCCCTCGACGATCCGCTCGAGGATCTGCGGTGGCTTCTTCTGGTCGGCCAGCTGGCCGCGGTAGATCTCTCGTTCCTTGTCGATCAGGTCCGCGGGGACGTCTTCGCGCCCGACGTACGCCGGATTCGCCGCCGCGATCTGCATCCCGAGGTCCTTCACGAGCTCCTGGAACCCGTCGGTCTTCGCCACGAAATCCGTCTCGCAGTCGACCTCGACGAGGACGCCGAGCTTGGAGCCGGCGTGGACGTACGCGCCAACGGCTCCCTCACGCGCTTCGCGGTGGGCACGTTTGGCCGCCTGCGCCATCCCTTTCTTTCGGAGGTATTCCACGGCACCGTCGACATCCCCCTTCGATTCCGTCAGTGCCTCCCTGCAGTCCATCACTCCGGCGCCCGTGCGCTCGCGGAGCTCCTTCACCAGCTGCGCGCTCGACGCCATCGTCAACCCTCCACCTCGGCGGCCGCGACCTCGGACGGCTCGGCCTCGACGTCGGACGCCCCTTCGGCTTCCTCCTTGGTCAGGGTGCCCCGGCCCTCGTTGATCGCCTCCGCGAGGCGTCCGGTGATCAGCCGAACGGCACGGATCGCATCGTCGTTGCCCGGCACCGGGTAGTCGATCCCCGTGGGATCGCAGTTGGTGTCCACGATCGCGACGATAGGAATACCGAGGCGCTGCGCCTCGGCCACGGCGATCTTCTCCTTCCGCGGGTCGATGATGAAGATCGCGGACGGAAGTTGCTCCATGGCCTTGATGCCGATGAGCGCCTTCTCGAGCTTCTCGCGCTCGCGGTCCAGCTCGAGGGCTTCTTTCTTCGGCACGCGGTCGAACTCCCCGGTCTCCTTCATCTCCTCGAGCTTCTTGAGCCTCGCGATCGACTTCCGGATCGTCGCGAAATTCGTGAGCGTCCCACCGAGCCACCGCTGATTCACGTAGAACATCCCGCAGCGGGTGGCCTCGTCGAACACGGTCTCCTGCGCCTGCTTCTTCGTCCCGACGAACAGCATGGTGCCCCCGCCCGCGGCCAGATCCCGGACGAACGCGTACGCCTCCCGGAACTTCTTGAGTGTTTTCTGGAGATCGATGATGTAGATGCCGTTCCGCTCACCGAAGATGTACTTCTGCATCTTCGGATTCCAGCGCTTCGTCTGGTGGCCGAAGTGCACGCCGGCCTCCAGCAGCTCCTTCATCGTCAACGCTGCCATGTCTCCTCCTTCGGTTTGCCCCCGCCGCGCTGCGAAGCTCGCGCCTCGACCGAGGGGCGCGCGGCGTGCGTGGTGTCACTACGTCGTGTACTTGCCGTTGATGCGAACGTACTCCTCGCTCAGGTCGCAGGTCCAGACCCGCTCCTCACCCCGGCCGAGGCCGAGGTCGATCGTGATCGTGTACTCCGGCTGGGCCATGACGTGTCGGAGGCGATCGAGCTTGGCTCCCTCGCGGAGCATTCCACGCTCGACCAGCCGCTCGTCGTCGAACGCGATCGAGACTTTGTCCTGATCCACCCGCGCCGACGACTTCCCCAGCGCCATCATGATACGACCCCAGTTCGGGTCCTGCCCGTTGATCGCGGTCTTCACCAGGGGCGAGTTCGCGACGCTCCGTGCCGCCGCGAGCGCGTCCCTCCGGCTCGAGGCGCCACGAACGGTGACGGCTACGAGCTTCGTTGCGCCCTCACCGTCACTCACGAGCATCCGCGCGAGCTTGTCCATCACCGCCTCGAGCCCCGCGGCGAATTGCCGCAGCCAGCGCCCCCCCGCGACGAGCGGCGTGTTCTCGGCGAGACCGTTGGCGAGTACCGCCACGGTGTCGCTCGTCGACTGATCCGAGTCGACGGTGATGCGATTGAAGGACCGATCCACCGCGCGCCGCGTGACGCTCGTGAGCGGGCCCCGCGCGATGACCGCATCGGTCGCGATGAAGCAGAACATCGTCGCCAGGTGTGGCTCGAGCATGCCGACGCCCTTGGCGATGCCGCCGATCGTCACCGACCGCCCCCCGAGCTCCAGGCGGAGCGCCGCCTCCTTGGTCCGCGTGTCGGTCGTCAGGATCGCTTCGGCCGCGGGTCGCCCGCCCCGCGGCGAGAGCGACTTCACCAGCTTCGGGAGCGCCGCGCGGATCCGGTCCATCGGCAGAGGCACGCCGATCACGCCGGTCGCCGCGACGAGGACCTGCGTCGCCGAAATCCGCAGAAGCTCTCCGGCGAGCCTTGCCATCTCTCGCGCGTCGCGGATCCCGCGCTCCCCCGTGCAGACGTTCGAGCACCCGCTGGAGGCGAGAATCGCCTGCGCGGTACCGCTCCGCGCATGCTCCATCGAGACGACCACGGGGGCGCCTTTGACTTGATTCGAGGTGAACACGGCCGCCACCCGCGCCGGCGTCGAGGAATAGATGAGCGCGAGATCCTTCTTGCCTCCCGGCTTGATGCCCGCCGCGACGCCCCCCGCCAGGATCCCTGGCACCGCCGTGATGCCTCCGTCGAGCCATTCGAGTTCGGTCATCTACGGATACACCGGCGGCGCCTCGAGGCCGGTCCGCTCCGGCCACCCGAAGACGAGATTGAGGTTCTGGATGCCGTTGGCCGAGCCGCCCTTGCCGAGATTGTCGATCGCCGACAGACACACGGCGCGGTTCGTCCGCGCGTCCGCCGCCACGGTCACGTCGCAGTAGTTCGAGCCGACGACCGCGCGCGTCGTGGGGCGCTCCCCCTCGCCGACGACGCGCACGAAGGGCTCGTGCGCGTAGAACTCGCGGTACACGTCGAGGAGCCGCGCCGTCGACACCGACTCCACCAGCGGCACCGAAGCCGTCGTGTAGAGTCCGCGATTGAGCGGAACGAGGTGGGGGGTGAAGGATACCCGCACCGCCGTGCCCGCGAGCGCGCTCAGCTCCTGCTCCATCTCCGGGGTGTGCCGATGGGAAGCCAGGCCGTACGCCTGCACGTTCTCGTTCGCCTCGGTGTAAAGGTACATGGGATCGACCTTGCGCCCCTGCGCGCCGGCGCCCGTCACGCCCGACATGCCGTCGACCACGATGCCCTCGAGCCCTGCGAGGCCGGCCTTGACGAGCGGTGCGATCGCGAGAATCGCGCCCGCCGGATAACAGCCGGGGTTCGCGACGAGCGACGCGCCCGCGATCGCCTTCCGGTGCAGCTCCGGCAGGCCGTACACCGCCCCGGCCAGCCCCTCGGGATCGACGTGCGGCGCCTTGTACCAGATGACGTAGTCGTTCGGATCGCGGAGCCGGTAATCCGCCGAGAGATCGATGGCCCGCACGCCGCGCTGTCGCAGCACCGGCACCGCCTTCTGCGACTCCATGTGCGGCAGCGCCAGGAACACGACGTCCGCGACGTCAGCGAGCCAGCCGGCGTCCAGGTCGTGGAACCGGAGATCGCTGAGGCCGCGCAGGTGCGGGTAGGCATGCGCGAGGGGTTCGCCCGCCAGCCGGTCGGACGTGACACCGGCCAGCTCGATCTTGGGATGGACGAACAGCAACCGGAGGAGCTCGGCCCCCATGTAGCCGCTCGCCCCAGCGACCGCGACGCGCACCACGGCAGGGGGTTCCGGCACTACCGCTTCGAGTACTGGAACTTCTGCCGCGCCCCCGGCTGGCCGTACTTCTTGCGCTCGCGCATCCGCGGATCGCGAGTGAGCAGGCCCGCCTTCTTGAGGGGGAGGCGGAGCTTCTCGTCAAGGCGTGCGAGCGCCCGCGCGATGCCGTGCCGGACTGCGCCCGCCTGGCCCGTCGGCCCCCCGCCGCCTA
>Ga0209343_10002536_pt1 | contig 23502 bp, 14 predicted proteins | sample RifCSPlowO2_02_FD_184026 | JGI IMG/M metagenome (GOLD analysis project Ga0209343, IMG submission 184026) | Groundwater microbial communities from Rifle, Colorado - Rifle CSP2_plank lowO2_0.2 (SPAdes) (version 2) | ecosystem: Environmental > Aquatic > Deep subsurface > Groundwater | place... | reverse complement strand
GCGCCTTCTCCAGCGCGATGCCCAGACTGGTCGAATCCTGCACGCCGAATCGGCACCACTCCGAGCCGACACAGGTTTTAACTGTACGGATCGACTTGCCGTAAGCGAAGCCGGAGGGCATATCGAGATCGGCCCAGACTTTCGGCAAATCTTCCTTCTTCACGCCGAGCAAGTCGACGCGCTGGCCGCCGGTAATCTTCACCGTCGGCACGGCATATTTTTCCGCCACTTCGGCGATGCGCTTCAGTTGCGCGGGTGTCGTCACCCCGCCGTAAATGCGCGGCACGACCGAGTAAGTGCCGTCTTTCTGGATATTGGCGTGGGCGCGCTCGTTGATGAAGCGCGACTGCGGATCATCCCGGTAGTCATGCGGCCAGGCGCACAACAAATAATAATTGAGCGCCGGGCGGCAGGAAGCGCAGCCGTTAACATTGCGCCACTCAAAAAAACCCATTGCCTCCGGAATCGATTTCAACTTGCGTTCGATGATCGCTTTGCGTATCTCTTCGTGGGTGTAGTCGGTGCAGCCGCAAAGGGGTTTCCGGGTGTCATCCGCAGGCAGGTAGGCGCCGCCGATGGTGGAAGCGAGTATCTGCTCCACCAGCCCGGTGCATGAGCCGCAGGAAGAAGAAGCCTTGGTGTGCTTGCGCACGTCATTCAGGGTGAACAGGCCTTTCTCCTTGATCGCCTTGACGATAGTGCCCTTGCATACGCCGTTGCAGCCGCACACTTCCATTTCGTCCGGCATGGACGCCGCATTGTTCTGGCCTTGATGCCCGCTGTTGCCGAGATGGCTTTGGCCCGACAGCAGGCGACCGCGCAACTCGCGGATATTCTGGCCGTCGCGCAGCAACTGGAAATACCAGGACCCGTCTGAAGTATCGCCGTACAGCACGCTGCCGACTATTTTGTCGCCCTTGACTACCAGCTTTTTATAAACGCCGCCGGATGGGTCGCTCAGCACGATTTCCTCCGTGCCCTCCCCGCCCGAAAAATCGCCGGCGGAAAACAGGTCGATGCCGGTGACTTTGAGCTTGGTCGAAGTAACCGAGCCGGTATAGCGGCTGATGCCGAGCTGCGCCAGATGATTGGCGCACACCTTGGCCTGCTCGAACAGCGGCGCTACCAGGCCGTAAGCGATACCGCGATGCGACACGCATTCGCCCACCGCGTAGATGCGCGGGTCATAGGTTTGCATCGTGTCGTTCACCACCACGCCGCGATTGCAATGCAGGCCGGCCGCTTCGGCCAGCCCGGTGTTGGGGCGGATGCCTACCGCCATTACCACCAGATCGGCGGGCAGAGTTTCGCCATCTTTGAATTTAATCGCACATACCCGCCCGGACTCTCCGGCAATCAGTTCCGCAGTTTGCTTTTCCAGCAGAAATTTGAGGCCTTTGGCTTCCAGCGACTTTTGCAACAGGCCGGCGGCAGTGCGGTCGAGCTGGCGCTCCATCAGCCACGGCATCAGGTGCACCACGGTCACGTCCATGCCGCGCAGCTTGAGGCCGTTCGCCGCTTCCAACCCGAGCAGCCCGCCGCCGATCACCACCGCGTGGCGGTAGCGCGACGCGGCTTCTATCATTTCATCAGTGTCCTTGATGTCGCGGTAGGAAACCACGCCGGGCAAATCTTTTCCCGGCACCTGCAGCATGAACGGATTGGAACCGGTGGCGAGCAGCAGGCGGTCATAATCGGCTTCGGCGCCGTCGGCGGCGATCACCTTGCGCCGCACGCGGTCGATATGCGTCACCGTCTTGTTCAGGTGCAAGGCGATGCCGTTTTGCGCGTACCAATCGACATCGTTCAGCATGATGTCCTTGATCGTCATTTCCCCGGCGAGCACCGGCGACAGCAGGATGCGGTTGTAGTTGCCGTGCGGCTCGGCGCCGAACACGGTGATGTCGTATAAATCCGGGGCAAGCTTGAGCAATTCTTCCAGCGTGCGCATCCCGGCCATGCCGTTGCCGACGACGACCAGCCTTGTTTTTTTCGTGGTTGTCATGCGATCCTTAAAGTTAAAAAAGCACCGTCCAACTTTCACTCATCGTTCAAAACAGAAATGACCATGTAGGATGCATTCCATGCACCAATAGCAATGGTGCATGGAATGCACCCTACAATATTTCACTATTGATTGAGCAATGGAATTACAGGCTGTAAGCGCGCTCTCCGTGAGAGGTAGTATCCAGCCCTTCGCGTTCTTCCTCTTCCGGTACACGCAGCCCCATCATTTTGTCGATCAGCTTGAACAGCACGAAGCTGACCACACCCGACCACAGGATCGTCACGCCCACGCCCCAGGCCTGGCTGGTCACCTGACCGATGATGGAGTACTCCGCCACTTTGCCTGCGGCGTAGTCATATACGCCGGTGCCGCCGAGGCTGGGAGCCGCCAATACGCCGGTGCCCAATGCGCCCAAGATGCCGCCCACACCGTGGATGCCGAACACGTCCAGCGAATCATCGATGCCGAGCAGTTTCTTCAGGCCAGTGACACCCCAGAAACACACCACACCCGCCAGCAAGCCCAGCATGATCGCGCCCATCGGACCGATGAAGCCGCACGCCGGGGTGACGGCGACCAGCCCGGCGACCGCGCCGGAAGCCAGCCCCAACATGCTCGGCTTACCCTTCAGCAGCCATTCCGCGAGCATCCACGAGAACGCGGCAGCCGCCGTCGCGACCACGGTATTCACCATCGCCAGCACCGCAGTACCGGTGGCTTCGAGATTGGAACCCGCGTTGAAACCGAACCAGCCCACCCACAGCAGTGAGGCGCCGATCATCGTCATGGTCAGGCTGTGCGGCGCCATGGCTTCCCTGCCGTAGCCGATGCGCTTGCCCAGCACGATGGCGCCCATCAATGCGCCCATCGCCGCGTTGATATGCACCACCGTGCCGCCCGCGAAGTCCAGCGCGCCCTTGCCGAAGATGAAGCCGGATGGGTCGGCGTAAGCCGAAGGGCCGCCCCAGAACCACACCATGTGCGCCATCGGCAGGTAGGATAAGGTGAACCACAGCGCGGCAAACACCAGCAGCGCGGAGAATTTGATGCGCTCGGCGAAACCGCCCACGGTCAGCGCCACGGTGATCGCCGCGAAGGTAAGCTGGAACACCATGAACAGCATCTCGGGAATCACCACGCCCTTGCTGAAGGTTTCCACTACCGCTTCGGTATTCACTCCGGCGAGGAACGCCTTGGAAAATCCGCCGATGAAATCATTCATGCCGCCGCCTGCCGTGAACGCCAAACTGTAGCCATACACCACCCACAGAATGGAGATCAGGCAGAAGATCGCGAACACTTGCGCCAACACCGACAGCATGTTCTTGACGCGCACCAGACCGCCGTAGAACAGCGCCAAACCCGGCAATGACATGAGGATGACGAGAATGGTTGCGACCAGCATCCAGGCGGTGTCGCCCTTGTTGGGCACAGGCGCTGCCGCAATGGCAGCTTGTTCGGCAAAGGACGCTGCGGATGAGCCGCACAGCGCCATCAGTGCAAAGAGTGCGAATAATTTCTTCATGGCATGGCTCCCTAATAACGCTTCCGGTTCACAAAGCCTCTGCGCCGGACTCGCCGGTGCGGATGCGAATTACCTGTTCGAGCTCGTGGACAAATATTTTTCCATCGCCGATCTTGCCGGTGCCGGCGGATTTCTCGATGGCTTCCAACACCTGATCCAGCAGGTCGCTGTTAATAGCGGCTTCCAGTTTTACTTTCGGCAGGAAGTCCACCACATATTCCGCGCCGCGATACAATTCGGTGTGGCCTTTTTGTCGGCCAAACCCCTTGACTTCAGTAACGGTGATGCCCTGCACACCGATCCCGGAAAGGGCTTCACGCACTTCGTCCAGTTTGAACGGCTTGATGATAGCGACGACCATTTTCATAACAATCTCCTATTCAAATGTGAGGGAGCGCAATCGCCCCCGGTTTGTTTAGAACGCATGGGCACGGACAATGCAGCGGCGCACCGCGCCCGCACTATCGTTCTATTCATTTTCATCATGATTCCTCTCTTGAGTTGAATGGGATAACAATATCCGCATGTCTTTCAAAGCAAGACGCGTGCCATTCTGGATTGTGTTTTATTTACAATGTGTTGTGATAACACGTATCTGCTGGAGCGAGCCGTTGCGTACTCTTGGTGCATATCCAAATGCCATCACGCCCGCTTTAGGTGCGATTAACAACTTCCCTGCGTAAGTGTTTTATCTTCAGATAAATCATTGGCTATTTCGCCTGATGTTTTTTCATTCGGCAGATAATGTTTGCGGCTTATCCGTCCGGTTGCCGGGTTTGGAGCTGCGGGTGCGCCATACCCCTGCGGGTATCTGCTAGAATTCTAAACCGTTCATATAAGGCACACCCGATTGGATCATGCAAAAACTGTCTGGCGGTAAATCCAGTTTGTTGCTTGTTATTTCAATAGCGGTGGCTTTGCTGGCCAGCGCGCTGCTGTATGTCCAATCCGGACGCGCCAAACCGGGCATAAAAATCGGCGTACTGCATTCTTTGACCGGCACGATGGCGTCGAGCGAGTCTCCGCTGGTGGATGCGGTGCGGCTGGCGGTGGAAGAAGCGAACCAGTCTGGCGGGGTGAACGGCCGCCCGATTGAAATGGTTGTTGCCGATTGTCGTTCGGACGCTGCCTATTGTGCGCAGCAGGCGGAAAAACTCATATCTCAAGATGGTGTCCATGCGCTGTTCGGTTGCTGGACATCGGCTTGCCGAAAAGCGGTCAAAACCGTCGTCGAGAAGCACCGCCACCTGCTGTTCTATCCGCTGCAATACGAAGGGCTGGAACAATCACCCGACATTATCTACACCGGCGCTGCGCCCAACCAGCAAATCATACCGATGGCATTATGGGCTTTGCAGAACAAGGGAAAACGCTTTTACCTGATCGGCTCGGATTACATCTTTCCGCGTACCGCAAATCTGATTGCGAGGGATTTATTGCGCGCGCAAGGCGGACAGTTGCTCGGCGAACGCTATTTGCCTCTGGGGGCGAGCGATATGGCGGTTGCGGTACAGGAAATTACCGTGCAGCGCCCCGACTTTGTGCTGAACACGCTGAACGGCGACAGCAATCTGCATTTCTTTCGGGCGCTGCGTGCAGCGGGCATAACCGCAGACAAAGTGCCGGTTTTTTCTACGAGTATCACCGAGACCGGGTTGGCGTCGATGGGCGTCGATCTGGCAGTGGGGCATTACACTGCGTGGAATTATTTTCAGAGCCTGGATAGCAGCGAGAACAAGGCCTTTGTGGCGCGCTTCAGGCAGCGTTTCGGCACAAATCGCGTGCTGGACGATCCGATGGTGGCTTCCTATACCGGCGTGAAACTTTGGGTGAATGCAGCTCGCAATCAAGGCTCGACCGATCTGGAACAGCTGAAAAATGTACTGTCACAGCAAACCTTGCCTGCGCCACAGGGGATAGTGGCGGTCGATTACGATACCCGGCATTTGTGGAAAAAGGCATATATCGGCAAGGCGCGCGCCGACGGGCAGTTTGAAATTGTCTGGCAATCCGCACAGCCGATTCACCCCGCGCCCTTTCCGTTTTATCGGAGCCATGCGGAATGGCTGGCCATGCAGCAAGCGTTGCCGGGAGTGCAGCCATGAGCCAGAGGAGGAGAAATATTTCGCTTGCCTGGCGTTTTCTGGTCTGGTTCATCGTCGTTGCGCTGCTGCCGTTGGCCTTGTTCGGCTATCTGAGCCTGCGGCAGAACGAAGAGGCGCTACGTAGCGAGACGTTGAACCGGATGTCGCGCCTGGCGGACAAGAAGACGCTGCAAATCAAGATCTATCTGGCCGAGCGGATGCAAAATGCACGGCTATTGGCACATGGCAGGCTGGCGGGCGATGCCCTGTCGGATTTGTCGCGCGCCTATGCACGCCATCGCGCCGATTCGGCGGAATACCGCAGGGCGGCAAAACCATTCGAGAAAAATTTTTCCGCTTATATCGGCGAGAGCGAGGATACCCTTTTTTATGACGTGTTCCTGATCACGCCACAGGGTGAAATCGTCTACACCTACAAACATGAAGCGGATTTTGCGACCAACCTGGTCGACGGCCCCTATCGCGATTCGGAGTTGGCCAAGGTGTTTCGCGAATCTAGCATGACCTTTGAAAGCGCTATTTCCGACTTCGAGCATTACGTGCCCTCCAACGCACCTGCCGCCTTTATCAGTGCGCCGATTATCCGCGAGGGCAAGTTGCTCGGGATCGTTGCTTTTCAGCTCGATACGCAGCATATCTATCGGGTGGCGATGGATAACGCCGGGCTGGGTGCGACCGGCGAAACGGCGCTGGCCAAATTGACGGGCGCCGATGAGGCGGTATTTGTCGCGCCGCTCCGGCGCGATCCGCAGGCCGTCATGCAGCGCAAGATAGATTTGAAAACAACGGCTATTCCAATGCGCAATGCGTTGTCCGGCCAGCGCGGCAGTGGCGTGGAGATCGACTATGCCGGCAAAAAAATTGTCGCCGCATGGCGCTACCTGCCGGAATTGCGCTGGGGAATGGTGGTCAAGATGGATACCGACGAGGCCTTTGCGCCCATTTACCGGCAGCGGGAAGATCTTCTGGAAATGCTGCTGGTATTGGCCATGCTGGGCGGGTTTGTCGCATTCTATTTCGGTCGGCAGATGGTCAGGCGGCTCAAGGGCTTCGCAAAAAATGCCGATGAGATCGCCCAGGGCGACTTGGGCAAACGCGTCGACGAATCCGGCACGGACGAAATCGGTGCGCTGGCGCGATCCTTTAACCGCATGACCGGGAACCTGCAAACGCTGTATCGCACGCTGGAAGACCGCATCGAAGAGCGCACCCGCGAATTGAATGTGACCAATGAGCAATTGCAGGAAGAAATCATCGAGCGCGAACATATCGAAAAGTCGCTTCTGGAAAGCAAGATCGAGTTGCAGCACAACCAGGATTTGCTCAACGAGGCGCAGCGGCTGGGAAAATTGGGAAGCTGGGAGCTGAATCTGGTGACCGGCAAGTTACGGTGGTCGGATGAGATATACCGGATATTCGAGCTCGATCCCGCGCAGTTCTCGCCCTTCTATGAGAATTTCCTGAACGCGATCCACCCGGATGACCGCGACAAGGTGAATCTGGCTTATACGCAGTCGCTGGAGAATCGCCAGCCTTACGATGTGGTGCACCGTTTGCTGTTTGCGGATGGCCGTACCAAATGGGTGCGCGAACATTGCACCAGCGAGTTCGACGCGTCCGGCAAGCCGCTACGCTCGGTGGGGGCGGTGCAGGATATTACCGATCACCATCTTGCGGAAGAGCAATTGCGTATCGCGGCGGCGACCTTCGAGACGCACGAGGCCATCCTGATCACCGATGCCAATGCGAACATCATCCGCGTCAACCAGGCGTTTCAGGAGATCACCGGCTATAGCATGGAGGAGGTGCTGGGCAAGAATCCGCGCATCCTCAATTCGGGTCGCCAAGACAAGGAATTTTATACGGCGATGTGGCAACAGTTAGTGGCTACCGGCACATGGACAGGCGAGATGTGGGATCGGCGCAAGGACGGCCAGATTTATCCGAAATGGCTGACCATCACAGCCGTAAAAAATGAGCAGGGGACGATCACCGAGTACGTGGCCATCTTCAGCGATATTACCGAGCGCAAACAGGCCGAAGAGGAAATCCATTACCTGGCGTTTTATGACGCGCTGACCGATCTGCCGAACCGCAGGTTGCTGCTCGACCGTTTCCGGCTGGCGCTGTCGGTATCGGCGCGTAGCCATCATTACGGCGCGGTGCTGTTCCTCGACATGGACAAATTCAAGACGCTCAACGATACCCTGGGGCACGATTACGGCGACCTGATGCTGGTCGAGGTGGCAAAGCGCATCCAATCCTGTGTGCGCGAGGTGGATACCGTCGCACGGCTGGGTGGCGACGAGTTTGTGGTATTGCTCGAAGAGGTCGATGCGGATGCCGAAGAGGCTTCGCAAAAGATTGCGCTGATTGCCGAAAAGATACGCATAGCCCTGGCTACTCCTTACCAGCTCAAGGATCGCGAGCACCATAGTTCCCCGAGTATCGGTATATGCTTGTATCGCGGCAACGAAGCGCCGGTGGATGTCTTGCTCAAACATGCCGACATGGCGATGTATCAGGCGAAAGAGGCGGGGCGCAACGCGGTGCGCTTCTTCGATCCCGCGATGCAGCATGCGGTGGAGACGCACGCAGCCATCGAAGCGGACTTGCGCCGTGCCGTCCCCGGACACCAAATGCGTTTGTATTACCAGATACAGGTGGACGGCGACCATCACCCGCTGGGCGCGGAGGCGCTGGTGCGCTGGATACACCCGGCGCGCGGTATGGTTTCTCCCGCGCAATTCATTCCCATTGCCGAAGAGAGTTCGTTGATACTGGACATCGGCCATTGGGTGCTCGACACCGCCTGCCAGCAGCTTTCCGCATGGGGGGGCAACGAGCAAATGCGCGAACTGGAACTGGCCGTTAACGTCAGTGCGCAGCAATTCAAAAAACACGATTTTGTAGAGACTGTCTCGGCAGTGCTTCGCAGGCATCAAGTTACTCCTGCACGCCTGAAGCTGGAATTAACCGAGAGCGTTGTGTTGAGCGATGTTGCCGATGTGGTGGCCAAGATGCACGCACTGAAGGCGCTCGGCATCAAGTTGTCGCTGGATGATTTCGGCACGGGCTATTCGTCGCTGTCTTACCTGAAGCAATTGCCGCTCGACCAGATCAAGATAGACCAGAGTTTCGTGCGCAATATCGCCACTGACCCGAACGATGCGGTTATGGTGCAAACCATCATCGGCCTGGCAAAGAATTTTCGCCTGAACGTGATTGCGGAAGGGGTGGAAACCGCGCTGCAACTGGACTTCCTGAAGCAGAACAGCTGCATGGCGTATCAGGGTTACCTGTTCAGCAAGCCCGTGCCGGTTGACGAGTTTGAAGCGCTGCTTGGCAAGATGCGGGGAAGCTCCTACATGTAACGGTCGTGCCCGTGCTTCTTGTAGAGTGCGGTCATGATGCCGGATAGCAGCAGACCGAACACCATGAGGATGATGTAAATACTGAAATCCAGTTTCTGCATCACGGCATACAGCCCCAGCATTGCGAAAATGCTCAGGTTCTCGTTGAAATTCTGTACCGCAATGGAGCGCCCCGCGCCCATCAGCAGGTGGCCGCGGTGTTGCAGCAGCGCGTTCATCGGTACGACGAAATAGCCGCCCATCGCACCGATCGTAATCAGCAGCAGAATCGCCAGCATGTTGTTGGTCACCGGAATTATCATCATCACGACGACCCCCATCGCGATGCCGACCGGCAGCACTTTTACCGAACGTTCCAGCTTGACGAATTTTGCCGCCAGCACCGAGCCGATGGCGATGCCGATGGCCACCCACGCGGTGAGTTTGGCGGCCTCGCCGATGTCGTAATGCAGCGCGACAGCCGCCCAGGCCAGCACCAATAAGCGTAACGTGGCGCCCGCACCCCAGAACAGCGTGGTGACCGCCAGCGAAACCTGGCCGAGCGGGTCTTTCCACAGCAGCCTGAAACAGTGCCAGAAATCCCTGGCCAGGAAGACGGGGCTGCGGTTGAGCGGCTTGTGATCGATGGCCACGCGCGGGATGTAAAGGTTGAAAATCGCGGCGGCAATGTAGATCAGCACGATGACGGCGATGGCCAGTTCCGCGATGCTGTTGATTAGCGGGAGATCCAGCGTCTGCAACAACGGCGCGGTGATTTTCGGGCTGATAAGAACGCCGCCTACTATTGCGCCGAGCACGATGGCGGCAACGGTCAACCCCTCCATCCAGCTATTCGCCTTGACCAGTTGGCCGGGCGGGAGATATTCGGTGAGGATGCCGTATTTGGCGGGCGAATAGGCCGCAGCCCCCAGGCCGACCAGGCAGTAGGCGATCAGCGGATGGACACCGGCCAGCATGAAGAGGCAGCCGACCAGTTTGACGATGTTGCTGATGAACATCACGCGCCCCTTGGGCAGCGAATCGGCGAATGCGCCGACGAACGGCGCCAGCACGATGTACGAGACGATGAAGCTCTGCTGCAATACCGGCGTATGCCAAGCCGGAGATTTCAAGTCATTGAGCAGGGCAATCGCGGCAAACAGCAGGGCGTTGTCGGCGAGCGCGGAAAAAAACTGCGCCGCGAGAATAATGTAAAAACCGAGATTCATTAAACTGGTGTTAATTTTGGCAGGCCGTTTTATATCACGAAAGCATAGCCCCTGCTATCATTCGCATTTATTGAACATCCTTGCAGCCAGACAGCTTTCATGCCTCGCCCCATACAAGCCCGTATCAACCTGAGTGCGCTGGAAAATAACCTTCAGGTGGCGCGCCGCGTTACATCGGCGCGCATCATGTCCATTATCAAGGCCGACGGCTACGGGCATGGCATGCTGCGCGTTGCCGAAGCGCTGTCTGCTGCGGACGGTTTTGCGTTGCTGGGTATCCCGGATGCGATACGTTTGCGGGAGGCTGGTTTTCGCCAGCCGATCCTGATGCTGGAAGGGTTTTTCGGCGCGGAAGATTTGGCGCCGGTCTGCGAATATAATCTGACCTGCGTAGTCCACAGCGCTTGGCAGATCGCCTTGCTGGATGCTTACCCGAAAAACGGCGCGTTCGATGTTTGGCTCAAGGTCAACAGCGGCATGAACCGTCTCGGTTTTACTCCGCAGCAGGCGACACAGGCGATGGAACAACTGCGCCGCCACCGGGCAGTGCGTGAAATAACCCTGATGACGCATTTCGCCAATGCCGACGAAGCGCGCGGCATCACCGAGCCGCTCGCCCTGTTCAACGATTTTGCCGCGCCCTACCGCGTGCCGCGCTCTCTGGCGAATTCTGCCGCGCTGTTGCGCTATCCGGAATCGCACGGTGACTGGGTGCGCCCCGGCCTGATGCTGTATGGTGCGTCGCCCTTCGCCGATGCGGGCGCGCAAAAATTCGGGTTGAGACCGGCGATGACTCTGAGCAGCCGCATCATCGCCGTGCAGGATTTGCGCGCGGGCGACGAGATCGGCTACGGCGGGTTATTCCGCGCCGAACATGCGATGCGTGTCGGCATCGTCGCCTGCGGCTATGCCGACGGCTATCCGCGCCACGCGCCGAACGGTACGCCGATTCTGGTGGACGGGCAACGCACGCAGACGCTGGGGCGCGTTTCGATGGACATGCTGCATGTGGATTTGAGCAAATTGCCGCAAGCCGATGTCGGAAGCACCGTCGTGTTATGGGGAGAAGGTCTGCCGATTGAGGATGTAGCGCGCGCGGCGGGAACCGCCAGTTATGAATTGATGTGCGCGCTGACTGATCGAGTACCGATTGTTTGTTAAGAAAACCTGACCTGAAGTTTTTTGTATTTTTTCGTGCTTTTCGTGGATGAATTGTTTTGATATTGATTGAGGGAGAAAGAAATATGTTGGGCATCATAGGTGGCAGCGGCGTTTACAACATCGAGGGGTTGGAAAATACGCGCTGGGTAAAGGCAACCTCCTCATTCGGCGAACCGTCGGATGAAGTTCTGGTCGGTGAACTGGCGGGGCAATCGATTGCCTTCCTGCCGCGCCACGGTCGCGGGCATCGCATCCCGCCGTCAGCAATCAACTTCCGCGCCAACATCGATGCACTCAAGCGCCTCGGCGTGACGGACATCGTTTCGGTAAGCGCGGTGGGGTCGCTGCATGAAAGCCTTGCACCCGGCACATTCGTCATCGTCGATCAGTTCATCGACCGCACTTTTGCGCGCGAGAAAAGCTTCTTCGGCAGCGGGCTGGTCGCGCATGTCTCGATGGCGCACCCGGTATGCAAGCGGCTGGGCGACCACCTTTATACGGCGGCACAACAGGCCGGCATTTCGGTCGTGCGCGGCGGCACCTACCTGGTGATGGAAGGCCCGCAGTTTTCCAGCCTCGCGGAATCGGAGCTGTACCGTTCCTGGAAATGCGACGTGATCGGCATGACCAACATGCCCGAAGCCAAGCTCGCGCGCGAAGCGGAAATTTGCTACGCCACCGTCGCAATGGTGACCGATTACGACTGCTGGCATCCCGACCATGATCATGTGACGGTCGAGGCCATTATCAAGGTGTTGATGGAAAACGCCGACAAGGCTCGCGCCCTGGTGAAGAATGTCGCACCGCGCGTGAAGGGCGATGCGGCGGCTTGCCAGTGCGGTTGCCGTAGCGCATTGCAATATGCCATCATCACCGCGCCGGAAACCCGCGATGCAGTGATGGTTGAAAAGTTGTCCGCCGTTGCCGGGCGGATGTTGAAAAAATAAAAAAACAAATAGTCCACGAAAGACACGAAAAACACGAAAATGTAGTGCAAAACCAAGGCCGCATTGTCGTCTTTTTGTTTTATTTTTTCGTGTTTTTCGTGGACAGAAATAGTTTTTAAAATCATTCCAATGGAGAAACTACATGCCAATCAAATCCAGAATCCGCACCGTTCCGCATTATCCGAAACAGGGAATCCAGTTCCGCGACATCACCACGCTGCTAAAAGACCCGGTCGGGTTGCGCGCCACCATTCATGAAATCCTCAACCGCTACAAGGATATGAAAATCGACAAGGTGGCGGGCATCGAATCGAGAGGCTTCATCGTCGGCGCGCCGGTCGCTTATGGGCTTGGCCTGGGTTTCGTGCCGATCCGCAAAAAAGGCAAATTGCCCGCCGAAACGGTGGGGCGCGATTATGAGCTGGAATACGGCACCGACCGCATCGAGATACATGTCGATGCGATCCAGAAGGGCGACCGCGTATTGCTGGTGGATGACCTGATCGCCACCGGCGGAACGGCCGAAGCCGCCACCAAATTGATACAGGATATGGGCGGTACCGTCGTGGAATGCTGCTTCGTGATCGACCTGCCGGATATCGGCGGCAGGGCGCGGCTGGAAAAACTGGGGCACAAGGTGTTTGCCCTATGCGAGTTTGAAGGCGACTAACGGGATCTCTAAAATCTACTGCACAATTCGATATATCCGCAAGAAGTAAGCCGGGGTTGACTATGCTGCCGCTCTTTCGCTCACAGCGTTGCCCTCCCCCACTTTATCGCCTATCTTGAACTAAGCGTCGCGGCTTGCAGCCACGATGTATACCAATTCTATTTTGGAACGATAATAATCACGTAGGGTGCGTCCCACGCACCAGTGGAAATGGTGCGTGGGACGCACCCTACGAAAGAGCACTTTCAATTTAAAAATGGAATTAATTCGTTCTTTTGAAGCCGGATTTTTCGTATGCCTTGGCGCATGCTTCTACATCTGCGGCTGGAGTTAAAGTTGTCCACCATGCCCCGGCTTTGCATTCTTTGGTTTCCTTCGTGTCCGGGTGCTGCAACACGACCACCGTGCTGCTTGAAGGGTTCGAGGCACAGCCACTGGTCACTGCCATAATAAAAACAGACAGCGAGATGATCGATACAAGTTTCATAAAAGTCCCCTTATGGATGTTGCCTGACAGTTATTCATAGACCCACAGGCTTGTGCAAAACGATAATGGATGCAGGTTCGCAGAAAGCATAATCACCTTACCTTTTAATTATACTTGGATTCAAATGAAGCGCCAATTTTGAGTAATGCTGCCCAAGTAAATTGTATCTGGCGGAGAGGGTGGGATTCGAACCCACGGTGACGCATAACGCCACACCGGATTTCGAGTCCGGTACATTCGACCACTCTGACACCTCTCCCGGGTGCGGCGACAAATAGCGGCGCGCATTTTACCAGACCACCCCGATTTCGTGCAGAATGTTCGCATGAGAAACATGACGGGATACTTGCAAACGGTATTGGCCGGCCTAAGCCTGCTGCTGTGCGCTTGCGGCCAAGAGCTTCCGGCATGGAATGCCGGCAAGCTGGTGGTTGCCGTGCCTGAAGCCATGCATGGCGCCGGGGCAGAATTCGAGCGCGAGCTTGCGCAATTGTTTGCAGAGCGATTGAATACCGTGCTCGAAACAATTCCGATGCCGCAAGATAAAATCAGTTTCGCGTTACGCAAACACAAGGTGCATCTAGCGGCCGCCTCGCTGCGTAGCGAGGTCAACCTTGCCGGGCTGCGCTTTGGCCCGCACTATCAGAGCTTGCGCGAGTTGGTGGTATGCAATCGCGACAACAAAACTCCAAAAAAGCTGGCCGGTCTGGCAGGAATGAAGTTGGCAGTGGTGGCGGGATCCGCACAGGAGAGGGCCTTATGGGATGCAAAAGGAAAATTGCCTGCGCTGCAATGGCAAGCCCATCATAAGCTTGCCGTACACAACTTGCTGGCGGAAGTTGCCGAAGGCGGGCTGGACTGTGCGGTTGCCAATGAGTTGCAATTCGCCGATGCGCGCAACTATTACTCCAATCTGTCCGCTACGCTCGATATTGCACAGCCTTCTCTGCTCGCATGGGGTTTCCCCGAGGATGCTGACCCCGATCTGGTCAAGCAAGTACAGATTTTTTTCGCCGATATCCGGCAAGATGGAACGTTGCGGCGCCTGCTGGATCGATATTATGGGCACAGCGAGCGGCTTGATATGGCGGATGCCGCTTCGTTCATCAGCCGCCGCAATACCGTGTTGCCGCGCTATCGCCACTTGTTTGAGGAGGCCTCCATACTGACAGGCGAGGATTGGCATCTACTGGCGGCGCTGGCTTATCAGGAATCGCAATGGGATCCTCTCGCAACCTCCTCCACCAACGTGCGCGGAATGATGATGCTGACAGAGGATACAGCCGACCGGATGAAGGTCAAAAACCGGCTGGATGCGCGCGAGAGTATCCTTGCCGGCGCGAAATACCTGGCCATGCTCAAGGAGCAAATGTCTGACCGTATTCTGGAACCGGATCGCACATGGCTGGCGCTGGCTGCCTATAATCAGGGTTATGGGCATCTGGAAGATGCGCGTATCCTGACCCAGCGCGCCGGATTGAGCCCGGACAGCTGGGCGGACGTGAAAAAGTGGATGCCGCTGTTAAACCAGCCGGGGTATTACCAAACACTCAAATATGGCTATGCGCGGGGTGGGGAGGCCGTTATTCTGGTGGAAAATATCCGTAGCTATCATGGCATGCTCAGGCGATTGGAATCCGGCAAAACATCGATCGCATCGGATGCAATCTCATATCGTTTGGTAGAACCGTTTATTCCGGCTTCCGGTAAAAACATCGCTCACTGATATATTGGAATTATGCGAAATTTTATTTGACCGATCCTGTTAGCGGGATTGCGGATATTATTTTTTACTCCATGCCTCATCCAATATAGATTGGGCTTTTTCGTATTTTTTTTGAGCTTCGAGATATTGCTTTTCAGACGCAACAGCATTACTTTTTGCTTTCTCCAGCCGCAGATTTTCTTCGGCCAGTTGTTTTTTTTGTGTTTCAATGATTTTTTGCAGCCGGATAATCTCCTGATTGTTGGCTTCATGAGCGGTTTTTGCCTTATCCATGCCTTCCCGCGCATAAGTTGCGGCGGATTGCAGAGCCGGTAAATCCTTGGCATTTGCCAAGGGAGAAAAAATAAATCCCGCTGAAAACCCGGCGACAAACAGAATTAAACTTACCCGTTTTATTTTATTCATCGCAATTCCTTTCAATGAAGTTCGTCAGAAGCATCAAGTAACTGAATATAAAATACCATATTTGCCAGTATATGATAGATTTTCCAGCATAAGGCAGCGGAACGGGCAGAAAATTCAATGTGGGCTGCAAGGGTTATTGGGGAAAACAATGTGTAGAACTATTTTGTTGATATTGCTCGCTGTTTCATGGCTGCCATTCGCAGCTTATGGCGAACAAAATTCAATAAACAAGAATGAGGTTGCTGCGCCGATTGGAGCCAAAAAGCAATTATCCACGAAAGAGAAATTTGCCGAGATAAAGCAGGCTGCGGAAGCAGGAGATGCAATAGCGCAATTTCGCCTCGGTGTGATGTATGCCAAAGGTGAGGGCGTTTCCGAGGATGCGGCCAAAGCGCTGGGGTGGTACCAGAAAGCTGCGGCGCAAGGGTATGCCGATGCGCAATTCATCCTTGGCGTGATGTATAACAACGGTGAAAACGTTCCCAAGAATGATGCCAAGGCACTGGAGTGGTATCAGAAAGCTGCCGAGCAGGGGCATGCCGACGCGAGGTTCCGCCTCGGCGTGATGTATGACTACGGCGAAGGTGTTCCCAAGGATGCGGCGAAGGCGCTGGGGTGGTATCAAAAGGCTGCCGGGCAAGGGCATGTCGATGCGCAATACAATCTTGGCGTGGTATATGACTACGGCGAAGATGTTCCAAGGGATGTGGCCAAGGCAATAGAGTGGTATCAGAAAGCTGCGGAACAGGGGCATTCAAAAGCGCAATACAACCTCGGTTTGATGTACGTCATGGGCGAGGGAGCGCCGAAGGATGCAGCCAAGGCGCTGAAGTGGTACCAGAAGGCTGCGGCGCAAGGGCATCCGAAGGCACAGTACAACCTTGGTGTGATGTATTTTCAGGGCAAGGGTGTCCCCATGAGTGTTGCCAAGGCACTGGAGTGGTACCAGAAGGCTGCGGCGCAAGGGCATGCAAAAGCGCAATTCCGCCTCGGCGTGATGTATGCCAGCGGTGAAGGTGTCAAAAAGGATGCATCCAAGGCGCTGAAATGGTACCAGAAGGCTGCTGAGCAAGGGCATGCCGATGCGCAATTCAATGTCGGTGTGATCCATGACAATGGTGTAATCATCCCAAGGGATGTGGGCAAGGCGCAGGAGTGGTATCAAAAGGCTGCGGAACAAGGGCATGCCGATGCGCAATTCAATCTCGGCGTGATGTATGCCAACGGTGAAGATGTTCAAAAGGATATTTCCAAGGCGCTGGAGTGGTACGAGAAGGCCGCTGCACAACGCCATGCCGATGCGCAATTCAACCTCGGTGTGATGTATGCCAATGGCGAAGGCGTGCAAAAGGATGCAGACAAGGCGCTGGGGTGGTATCAAAAGGCTGCGGCACAACGGCATGCAAAAGCGCAATACAACCTCGGTGTGATGTATGACAACGGTGAAGGTGTTCAAAAAAATGCGGAAAAGGCACTGTGGTGGTATCAGAAGGCTGCGTCACACCGGCATGTGAAAGCGCAGTTTCGGCTAGGCGTGATGTATGACAACGGCGAAGGTATTGAAGTGGATGTGGCCAAGGCGCTGAGTTGGTATCAGAAGGCTGCGGCACAAGGACATGCAAAAGCGCAGTTCCGCCTCGGCGAGATGTATGAAAACGGTGAAGGTGTTAAAAAGGATGCGGCCAAGGCGTTGGAGTGGTATCAGAAAGCTGCTGCACAAGGTCATGCAAAAGCACAATACAACCTTGGCTTGATGCATGCAAAAGGTGAAGTTGTTTCCAGGAGCGCAGCCAAAGCACTGGAGTGGTATCAGAAAGCTGCGGTACAAGGGCATGCCGATGCGCAATACAACCTCGGTGTGATGTATGAAAGCGGTGAAGGTGTTAAAAAGGATGTGGCCAAGATGCTGGAATGGTATCAAAAAGCTGCTGCACAAGGGCTTGTCGATGCGCAATACCGGCTTGGCGTGATGTATGACAACGGCGAAGGTATTGAAGTGGATGTGGCCAAGGCGCTGAGTTGGTATCAGAAAGCTGCGGCGCAAGGGCATGTTGATGCGCAATACAACCTTGGCGTGATGTATGCCAGCGGTGAAGGCGTGCCCAAGGATGCAGCCAAGGCGGTGAAGTTGTACCAGAAGGCCGCAGCGCAAGGAAATGCCGACGCGCAATTCAACCTTGGCTTGATGTATGCCAAAGGCGAGGGCGTAAGCGAGGACATGGTTCGCGCATACGCATGGATCAATTTGGCTGCCGCGCAGGGGCTGGATGCGGCAAAGGAAGGCCGAAATATAATCGAAAAAAAGCTTACACCCATTCAACGTGCCGAAGGCCAGAATATGGCATCTAAGTGGAAAAAAGGCGGCACCCTGTAAGCTTTCAGTGGCTGAGGTAAACATGAGAAACCTGTTCGTCTTGTTGCTGTTGCTGTGCCTCGGCAATGCCGCTCATGCGGTGGAGTTGTTCGCCACCGTCGAATCCCTCTCCGGTAGCGCTTATGTATCGGATCCCTCCGGGCAACCGGCCGATATTTTCGTCGGCCAGAAGATATATGAAAAGCAGACCATCAGCACCGCGCAGGACGGCGAGGTGCATATCACCACCGTGGACGGCGGGATCATCGCCCTGCGCCAGAACACGGTGTTCCGGGTTGACGAATATAAAGCCGACGGAGATTCAGGAGACAAGATTTTCATGTCCCTGGCAAGGGGAGCCATACGTTCCATCACCGGCTGGATAGGAAAATTCAACGCACCCAGCTACCGCATCACCACGCCGACCGCCACCATCGGCATCCGGGGCACCGACCATGAAACCACCGTGATAGAAGATGCCAATGGCGACGAACCGGGCACCTATGACACCGTCAACGAAGGCGTCACGGTGCTCAAGACGCAATACGGCGAGAGCGAAGTAACCCCGGAAAAGTTCGCCTTCGCGCCAAAACACCGCGCAGTCGCACCGTTTTTCTTGGCGCAAAAACCGGTTTTTCTGGCAAAGCGCAAATTAAAAATCGAGGAGCGCATCCAGCAGAAAAAAGAATCATTGCGCGACCGCCTCGAACAGATACGCGAAGAGCGCATCCAGCGCGTGAAGGAAACCCTCGGCGAACGCCGCACCCAGATCAAGGAGAAAGCGGCGGCGAAAAAAGAAGAGCGCGCAAAGGTGCGCCAGGATCGGCGCGAACAGGCAGAACAGCGCCGCGATGTCAAACGCAAGGAAACCGTGCAGCGTCGCGATAAAAATTCAGACGAATCGCGCATACGCCCCGAAAAGCGCAAGGAAACCGCGCAAAGCAACACCCGCGAAAAATCTACTCACCCTCCCCGCGAGCAGATGCGCCGCATGGAGCATAAGGACAAAAACTGAAGGCGAGCCTGCGGTCATTTTCAGACTGCCACTACCCCCATGCGCCAGAAATAAAAAAGGCTTGCAGCGCTGCAAGCCTTATTCAGACCACCCGGAAGCAGGCATTCATGAAGTACGGCAAACGACACTTTGCCGCCATTCACTTTTACTGAAACCGGAAGTTCAGGATTTGGTTTTTTTAGCTCCCCAGCTTGGGCTTAATTACCTAACTGCCAAAGCGCGCACTATCATTTGCTGCACTTCTGTCGAGGCATTCATTGGAATTAGCCCAACTTCAGTGTGCGATGAGGCAAAGACCCTGAAAATCTCATCGGCAAATGCTTGTCCTATTTCTTCTACACCAGAAAAATCCAGAACTACTGTTTTAAATCTTTCAAAGCGAGATACCAGACGTTTTGCTTGTGAACGAGAAACCAACTTCTCACCTTCATGACGGGCCAGCCGCACCGGAACAATAGTCTTGCTGAAAGTAAATTCGTCTGGTTCCGCAAACTGCGAGTAAATCGAATTCATCGTGCGTTGGCTATTATTATCTAACTTCAAAAATACGCGCGTCCCTAGTATATCCCTGTCATCATCTATCAGCCAATCATCTTGCTCAGCCTTATGAGAGAAATAAAGTGTGCGGGACATAATTGCAAACGAATCAAAAGTCCTGGAAGTAAAAAATATACCCTCCCCGGAATGGTTGGCTGGGTCTGTAGTAAATTTGCCTTTTGCCAATTCCAGAATTGCCTCTCTTGGATCATAAAGATTGCCCAGTCGCTGGATACGGTGAAAAATTCCCTCACCATCATCGTTGATCCACATTTCTATATCTAGCGCAGTGCGTGTGAAGTGAATAGTAAGCGTAGTTCCCTCGGAATGGTCTATGGCGTTGTTAACCATCTCGGTGAAACCGTAATGCCACATGTCACGTACGTTTTCCGGCAAGTCCGCTATGCGTGGTGCTATGTTCTCAATCCAGGCAATATCTTCTCTCAAACCAAGCAATGGAAATTTCCAAGACTGCTCGATCAATGGAATGAGCCAAGAAGCCTTGGCATTCCCCCTGCCAGATGAATTTACCATCTTCGCATTTTCTAGAGCGGCTAGATGGCGCCCGGCTGCTTGCCTAGAAATATCAAAATGCCGAGCCGCTTCCGCTGCAACATTACGGGCTTTATTGCGGCACATATTCAATATGAACTGCCTAATTTCTGAGGTTTTTGCTCTCATATGTCGTAAACAATCGCGTTATTTATCGTAAACAATTATACAATCAAGCGACAACATTGCAAGAGTTTTTTGACAACATTTTTACTTTTTTCAGACCGCTAAGACCTTCTTCATGTTTTGTCAGCGTCATTACTTCGGCGGCTTCCTACAGCCCGTAGCAAAATTTCAAGGTAAAAAATGACCACGTCCCAGCAACCAGATTCATCCGGAGTGGCAAGCCACTCAGCAACGTGCCTTGATCGTCAGCAATTGGCTGTGGATTCAACCGGTCGATGCAACAGATTGGCTGAATCGTTCAGCAGGCGTTTCATAGTTAAGTGTCTTCCTGGGGCGGGTATTTAATTTCCTCGCTACTGCATTTAGCTCGGCTTGTGAGTAAGCAGAAAGGTCTATCCCCTTGGGGAAAGGTGGCATAATTCTTGTGTCAAATGTCGCGCAAATCAGTGCCAAATCGCGCGCGCTTACAGATGCGAGCAATAAACGGTCTACTAATGGTCTACTAACCAAAAAAACAAAAGGCCTACATTTCTGTAAGCCTTTGATTTTTGGTGGGCCCTCGCGGACTTGAACCGCGGACCAAAGGATTATGAGTCCTCTGCTCTAACCAACTGAGCTAAGGGCCCGTGAACGGTCAACCTTCGCTGTCGAGGAAGCTTTTGAGCTTCTCGGAGCGCGACGGGTGGCGCAATTTGCGCAGCGCTTTTGCTTCGATCTGGCGGATGCGTTCGCGGGTGACATCGAACTGTTTGCCGACTTCTTCCAGCGTGTGGTCGGTGTTCATTTCGATGCCGAAGCGCATGCGCAGCACCTTGGCCTCGCGCTGGGTCAGGCTGTCGAGGATGTCCTCGGTCGCGCCGCGCAGGCTCTCGTAAATGGCCGCATCGATCGGCACGGCGGTGTTCGAATCTTCGATGAAATCGCCGAGATGCGAATCGTCGTCGTCGCCCACCGGCGTTTCCATCGAGATCGGCTCTTTGGCGATCTTCAGTATCTTGTGGATCTTGTCTTCCGGCATTTCCATCTTGATCGCCAGCGTCGCGACATCCGGCTCCAGCCCGGTTTCCTGCATGTACTGGCGCGAGATGCGGTTCATCTTGTTGATGGTTTCGATCATGTGCACCGGGATGCGGATGGTGCGCGCCTGATCGGCGATGGAGCGGGTGATCGCCTGGCGGATCCACCAAGTCGCGTAGGTCGAGAATTTGTAGCCGCGCCGGTATTCGAACTTATCCACCGCCTTCATCAGGCCGATGTTGCCTTCCTGGATCAGGTCGAGGAATTGCAGGCCGCGATTGGTGTACTTCTTGGCGATGGAAATCACCAGGCGCAGGTTGGCCTCGATCATGTCGCGTTTGGCGCGGCGCGCCTTGGCTTCGCCGTTGGTCATCTGCTTGTTGATCTCTTTCAGATCCTTGATCGGGATGCCGACGCGCTGCTGCAAATCCAGCAGGTGTTTCTGTTGCTCGACAATGGCGTGCTGATGGCGTGCCAGTGTTTCACCATAGGGTTTCTTTGCCTTCAGTTCCTGCGCGACCCATTGCAGGTTGTCTTCGTTGCCGGGGAAGGCTTTGATAAAATGCGGGCGCGGCATCTTGCCTTTTGTCACGCACAGATCCTGGATGCCGCGTTCGCTGCGGCGCACCTCCTCAACCAGGCTGCGCATCGTGTCGCATAGCGAGTCAACTTGCTTCGCGGAGAAACGGAAATTCATCAATTCTTCCGAGATGCCGGACTGGTACTTGTCGTACTGTTTGCTGCGATAGCCGTACTTTTCATAAGCCTTGCCCATTTTTGCGAACAGGTCGGCAATCACGGCGAAACGTGCCAGCGCATCGGCTTTCAGTTGCGCCAGATTGGCGGCAGCGGCGGCGGCGACCGCCTCTTCATCCTCTTCCTCGGTCGACGCACTGGCGGCGGCCTCTTCTTCCGCTTCTTCGTCACCTTCTTCGCCGATGACCGCTTCGTCTTCCGAATCCACAAAGCCGTCGATCAACTCGTCGATGCGCAACTGGTCGCGCTCGATTTTGTCGGCCAGCGACAGGATTTCGGCAATCGTCGCCGGGCACGCGGAAATCGCCTGAATCATGTGCTTCAGGCCTTCCTCGATGCGCTTGGCGATCTCGATTTCCTTCTCGCGTGTGAGGAGTTCGACCGTGCCCATTTCGCGCATATACATGCGCACCGGGTCGGTGGTGCGACCGAATTCCGAATCCACCGTGGACAGCGCGGCTTCGGCTTCTTCGGCGGCATCTTCGTCGGCCGCGACTGGCGCGGTGTCCGTCATGATCAGCGTTTCGGCATCGGGAGCGACATCGCATACCGTGATGCCCATGTCGTTGATCATGCTCACCACGCCCTCGATCTGCTCAACTTCGAGCATATCCGGCAGATGGTCGTTGATTTCCGCGTAGGTCAGGTAGCCGCGCTCCTTGCCCAGCACGATCAGCGCCTTCAGGCGCGTGCGCCGTGCCTCGCTATCCTGCTGCGGGTCGATGATCGGCGGTAAGACTTCGACAACTTGTTTTTTGTCCTGTTTTTTCTTGACGCTAGGTTTTGCCATGTTCAGATTCCCGATTGCGGTTGCTTAAAGGCCTGCAAGGTGATTAAGGCTGGAGAAAAGCGGCGGATTATACCCGATTCCGCCAGATTTTTACCAAGGATGCGCCCCAGCAAACTTTATGCCATCTGCTGACAGCTTATGGGATGCTTGTGTATATGCGGCTTCCGGAGGTTAAATTCGTTGGCTGTACCTGCGCGCTACTGCCTTGCGGAACTCCTCCAGCAACAACATGCCGATCCCGAACGGGACGATGAACAGCCAGACCTCGACCTCCAGCGGCGCGGTGCCGAACAGCGCATTGCCCCACGGCGTGTAATCGATCAACAGCAACAACAACAGTTCGAAGCCGATCCCATACCCGATCAGGCGATTGCGGCGGTGGCCGCGACTGAAAATGGACATCACGGGATGGCGGCACAGGAACACGTTGACCACTTGCATCGCGATGATCGCCGACAGGCAGGCCGTGGTGGCCAGCAGATAAAGGTTGTCCTGATGCCCAAGCATGGTTCCATATTGCCAGCCGCCGCCGTGCAGCACGAAGAAGAATGCCGCCATTCCCGCGACCGCCTCCAGCGGGCCGAGGAACAGGTAGGCGCGCAACAGCGTGCCCCAGTTGAGCAGGCGTTCGCTGCGCGGGCGCGGCGGGCGGCGCATCGTGCCGGGATCGGGTTTTTCCGCGCCGAGCGCGAGCGCGGGCAGCATGTCGGTGCCGAGATCGACCGCGAGTATCTGGATGA